>Ga0181530_10007657_pt1 | contig 10206 bp, 6 predicted proteins | sample PEATcosm2014_Bin_42_FD_119769 | JGI IMG/M metagenome (GOLD analysis project Ga0181530, IMG submission 119769) | Peatland microbial communities from MTU Mesocosm Facility, Houghton, MI, USA - PEATcosm2014_Bin10_60_metaG | ecosystem: Environmental > Terrestrial > Soil > Wetlands > Peat | place... | reverse complement strand
TTTGAATGAAGAAGAAATCCAGCGGTATATAAACTATCAAGAAAAGCTCGACAAGGAAACCATCCAGCTCAAGCTGGATCTTTTTTAAAAAGTGCCACGGGCGTAAGCCCGTGGGTATCTACTGTCGCTGGTACGCGCATACTTGAAACTCCATATGTTTAAATGGTCAGCGTTCAAACCGCGAGGGGCGCGTTGATTCCCTGAAGGCATCCGCGTTAAAGGAAATGGCATCGGACGCCGCGCCGTGATGAATTCAGATCGGAAGGGCACGTTCGGCATATGTGGTGTAATCACGAACCTTCGGCGTATAGGGTCCCTTCATGAGCGGAGAAGAGATAATGAAGTCCGCAGTTGACCGATTGCAGGCGGTAGGAACATTGTAAAGCACCGCAATGCGCAATAAGGCTTTGACATCCACATCGTGAGGTTCAGGTTGCATCGGATCCCAGAAGAAAATAACGACATCCACTTTTCCCTGAGAGATGAGCGCCCCCAGCTGCTGGTCGCCGCCGAAGGGGCCGGATTTAAGCATATTAATAGGGTATTTGAGCTGACCTCCGTCGCCCAGTTTTTTCAGCAGGGTTTCCTCGATAAGTTTCCCCGTGGTTCCCGTGCAGGTGAGCTTATGGTCGAGAATGATCTCCCAGTTCCACCCCGTCCATTCCATAAGGTCTTTCTTGCAGTTATCATGGGCAACGAGGGCAATTCGTTTTGTATGACTCATAGTATGCATCCTCTCTTATAAGTCATGACACATATGTCATTTTATATATACTTGAAAACGCGAAATACGGACTACTCCATACAACATAGTCGAACTTCTGTCCTTACTTAACTACCAAGGAGTCGCTACGGTCATCTGACGACCATTTTCGGGGCGCCATTTTTGCACTTTAGCCGGGGGAAATAAAAAGGGCCTGCGATGGTGTCACAGGCCCGGTGTCTTCGTATTATCCGAAGAATTTAGAGTGGCATTACGTTCTGTGCATTAGGACCTTTCGCGCCGTCAACCACTTCGTACTGCACCTTCTGACCCTCATCCAATTTTTTAAACCCAGAGGACTGGATTGCAGAAAAATGGACGAAGACATCTCGGGAACCGTCATCCGGTGAAACGAATCCAAAACCTTTGGCCTCATTGAACCACTTGACAACACCTGTTGGCATACAAAAAACCTCTTCTGAAAAATGAAAGATTGTAGATGTCACACGGACATCCGATAACTATAAGAAGATACTTTATGTGTATGCATCGACGCACCCCCGGCCAGTCTTTTAATCGGGATCGTTCTCGTAATGGGTGGTAAGAACTCTCCGCAGAGTGATACCATGAAGGAGCTGGAAGATACCATGTCTCCCGTAAAATCTGCATCCTGAGGCGGAAAAAAACGGGCAGGAGATTCAACCCACTCCATTCTTGCCTCGTGCAGCGCTTCAACCAGAACCGGGAATCCTATATATACCAGCCTCCCCTGTAACGAGACGCAGATTCGGCGCGAATTCCTTGAAAAGGGTTCGGTAATCAGGGGGTGCCAGTTTATTCACAGGACCAAGGCAGCTCTCTTGCACGATGGCGGAAAAACTTGACATGGTTAGCTGCGTAGCTTAATTTATGTCCTGAACAGATTCCGTCGGTTTCAACTAAAAATGTGATATTCTCGAAGAGCGGAAACGCTTACGGGTGATATCGGCTGTAGTTTTTTTGAAGCATAGTATAAATAATATTGACTGGCGCCGCGGTGTTCTCGGTGTATTTGCTCTCGGGAAAATGTCTTGCCGAGAAACGGACGGTCGTGGCCCAGACCCAGGGATCGCTGACCTGGCGGGAGCAGGGCAAATTGCCGAGGGGCATTTGCCTCTTCACTATGAACGTTAATAACAATATCGTTGGAAAAATAAGGCTTTGTACATTGCTTTCTCAGCAATAAAGAATGAATTTATCACGTCGCTTTCACGTTGCATTACGAGGAAAGGGGTGCCGGCAGCGGCGCTCCGTGCGGATTTACAAATAATCCTGCTGCGGGGGAGGAAATCATGGTAAAACGACTGTCATTTTTGTCGATAATGATCCTGATATGTCTATGTTTTACCGGCGAGCGCAGTTATGCTACCATGCAGACTGATTTTGCCAACCCGCCATTGCAATATCGCGCCATAGGATTTACCGCCGCCGCCTACGATGTTCATACTCAGATAACCGTACAAGGATTCGGCGGAATAAGCCAATTGGCAGTCTGCGCGACTCCAGAAACAGTAAATGCTTGGGAAACCCCGGATTTCTTCACCGCCTTAAATTTGACATGTGATACCCTCCAGACATTGGGCGCGAGTTACGGGATATATGACGATGTGCAATTTCCCAGCGGAAACGGGGGGCACGGAAATGCTAATCATGGAGGTTATTGTACCGGCGGAGGGTTTGGGCTGACCTACCCCAAGAACACGGTCAAGAATCTCTATATGGCAGAGCATTGGGTGACCGGGCCGACGACGATAACCGTAACAAGTCTGGACACCGGTTGCACACGACTTATGGCAGTTGTCGCGATGGATACGAGCATCGTCATAACCGATACTTCACAGCACACGTCACTCGTCGATCTTACCGATTCGGGAACCACGAATGCTGACTCACTCTATACGTTTACCTGGACTGTTCCCACGGGAAGGTGGGACGTCATGGTATTTGAGCTTAAAAAGGATCCGGCCTCGGATGTGGAAGGAACAGTAATAGTCGATTACCTGGATTCCGCCTCGTGCGACCTTTTCGTACAAATGGCATATCAACCCTATGCCACCAATTGCCCCAAATATATCGGGACGGTCATCAATAACTCCTGGTACGATGAACCAAGCATGATTCAGGGACAACGCGTAACGTGGACAACGCTGTACAATCAGAAATTCATCGAAAGGTTGGGTTTCAATCCACGACGTTTTTATCCAGTATTATTTGGGAAAAGCATCGGCCCGCTGACTAGGGCTGCGCGGAATTATCTCTGGGGGGAGAGGGCGGATCTTTACGCTAATGGTTTCATGAAAGAAATCCACCTTTGGGATTCCGCTCACGGGGTAGTAGAATGCGGACATCAGGACAACGAAGATTGGACCGACCAGGTGGGCTCGACGACCGATGATATCAAATGCTTTAAATTTCAAGCCAGCCCTACCCTGGATATGATCGGCTATGCCTATACCCATTTCTTTTATAAACTTTTCAGCGCCGCGCAATATAACTGGGATCATCCGGAGTGCGGCGTCGAGTATGGCGGTGACAGTGGGGAGGCGATGGAGCAAATGGCCGACGGCCTCTTACGACAACATTCCTTTTCCGCCTGCTCGCTTCCCTACAATACATACGTGGGCAGGTGCGGCGTGCTGTTGCGGCAGCCTAATGAACGGCATGTGGCGGATATCGCGATGCTTTACCCGATCAACGCGATGCAGGGAACGTACTTTAGGGATAGCACGGTCGCTGCTACGCACCAGGGCGGTGACAATGCCTCGCTTGACTATATAGAGGTGGCGTCAATTCTTTCACAAAAGATATGCCACGATTTTTCCTGGATTCACCCCGAGATTTTAGACTCGACATGCAGTGTCGTCGGCTCTACACTGTACCAGAGTAATGTCATTAATCACGAGCAATTCAGCGTCTTCATCGTCCCGGCATGTTCAACTATCGCGTGGAGTAATTTACAAAAAATACAGCAATTTTACAACAGCGGCGGCCATGTGATCGTGACCGGGGTGCTGCCGAAGAACTCGGCGGAATTCGGGCATGATACTGACGTCGTCAATGCCGTCAAAGCAATGTTTCCGGTAACCGGACAGACGCTGACAAATGCGAATTTGGGAAGCGCTGTTTTCCTCGGGACCATCGATTCGTCCATTGTAGGCGGCGACCCCAAGGTAGTCAGCGCGATTAACAGTGCGATTCCGGTGTATGATGTACAATTCACGGGGACGCCCGTGCAGTACATTCACAAGGTTTTAGCGGATAGTTTGAACATTTATTTCTTCGAGAACCGCTCGGCAACGGCCGTGACCACGACCGCACAATTGCGAGGGAGTTTTGTACCGCAGCAATGGGATCCGCATACCGGTCTGATAACGACTCCAACCTATACGCAGACCACCGTTTCGGGAACCCCGGTGACCAGGATACCAATCACCCTGCCTGCCGTATATTCACTATTCATTACCGGTGCGTATACTCCGTCTACCTCCACAAAGCCGTGGAGCAGGGGAGAGTTCCCGCGAGAGGCGCGATTGAGCGTCAAATCATCGAGGAGCGGCATGGCCATAACCTATTCCGTTCCGCAGGGAACTTCGAATCTTGCATCGGTCAGCATGGAGGTATTTGATGTCAAGGGTGCCCGTGTCGCCGTGCTGTTGGACCGCCAGGTAAGAGCTGCCGGGACGTATACCGCTACCTGGACGGCGCGCCAGATACCTGCGGGCACTTATATCATTCGTCTGAAGGTTGATGGAGTGAGTGAAATAATGACGAAATTGGTAAAGGAATAGCGAAGCTATTGAATAAGCGCAGGAAGACGATACAATTGATGATTTGGGCGTGTGCAAGATCTTCATTTACACGCGCCTGATCTAAAGAAATAGCATAAAACTACCGATACGCTATAAAAATAACCCTGAATCACTCAATTTTTTTTCTGGCTCATCTATGCTTTCTGGCTTATCCTCGTTGGATATCTGACCGTTTCTGCGATTGTCCCATATTTTTGGTTACCTAAAAAGTACCTTGCGCATGGTGGTTTGCCGATAGTATCCTTATATCCTTATTTTATTACGTTATCACATAAAATCCTGCTATTAATTTGCGGCATAACTTTTGCTTTATTATACTAACAAAGATTTTTTGGCGTTTTTGAAACATTTCACCTACCTTTCTATAACAACCGAAAACCGAATGAGCGATGACATAACTTTTGGGGAAGATATTAGTGTACCACCTATAACATTTTTGCAAGAAAGGGGTAAAGTATGTCTCGTTTTTGGTTGAAAAGTGCTTTTTTATCAGTGATTCTTCTTAGTGTCTGGGCCATCAGCGTCGATGCCCAAACACCGTCACTTTCATCTCCGGCGAACGGGGCGACGGACCAGTCGACCTCGCTTACCCTGAGCTGGAGCTCGGCAACAAATACGTTGGGTTATTCGGTCCAAGTATCGACGGCATCGGACTTCAGTTCAGGCACCAGTGGCTTGTCAGACATTGCGGGGTTGGCCACTCCATTAGGTAGCTTCTCCAACGCCACTTCTACTAACACCACGAGTGTACCGTACTACTACTGGAGAGTGAGCACAAGCGACGCGGGCAGCTCATGGTCGAACGGCTGGAGTTTCACAACGCTTCCAGCGGTTCCATCCCTTGCGTTACCGACGAATGGCGCGATCAACCAGCCCACCTCGCTGACCCTGAGCTGGAGCTCGGCAACGGGTGCGTCAAAGTATAACGTCGTAGTATCGACATCGTCGAGCTTTGCGACGATGGTATTTAGCCAAACCGGGATTACGACGGGTCTCTCAGCTTCGGTAAACAGCGGTCTTGTCAATTCCGCTACCTATTACTGGGCAGTGGCGGCGACGGACGCCAATGGCAACACGCTCGGTTGGTCGGCTGCCAATAGCTTCACTACTGTTGTAGCGGCACCGGGCGTACCGGTTCTTTCTTCGCCAACGGACAATGCTCAGAACCAGGCGATAACCGGATTGACGCTGAGCTGGGCATCGAACGCCAGCGGAGGCCCAGTGACATCCTATGCGGTTCAGGTAGGGACGAGTACGGGCTTTAGTTCAACGGTCTTGAGCATGAGCGGCCTGACGGCGACCTCGGAAGCTTTACCAACGCTCCTCAACTCAACGAAATATTACTGGGAGGTTACGGCAACGGGTAACGGCACGGCAATGAAACTCGATAGTTTTGTTACTGCCGCGGCCGTTATTGCAGCGCCGGGCGCGCCGGTTCTCTCTTCACCGTCGGATAATGCTCAGAACCAGGCGGTAGCCGGATTGACGCTGAGCTGGACATCGGGCTCGGGCGGACCGGTGACGTCCTATACGGTTCAGGTATCGACAAGCTCCACCTTTAGTTCAACGGTCTATAAAGTGAGTGACCTAACGACAACCTCACAAACTTTGCCCACGCTCGTCAGCGGAACAACATATTACTGGGAGGTTACGGCAACTGGTCCAGGCGGCCTTGCATCGGAGATCGGGAATTTTACGACGATGCCGGGTACTCCCACGCTCACTTCGCCGGGAAGTAATGCTCGGAACCAGTCGATCTCACCGACGTTGAGTTGGACCACAGTACCGGGTGAGGTGACGTACAACGTTCAGGTATCGACGAGTTCGGGCTTCGGGATCACCGTTTTGAGTAAGACCGGAATAACGGGTACTTCTCTGACGGTAAGTCCTGCTCTATTGAACAACACCACATACTACTGGGAAGTAAAAGCGACAAATCTGGGCAGCACGAGCAATTGGTCGAGCGTCGGGAGTTTCACGACGGTTCCGGCGACGCCGGGAGCTCCCATGCTCACTCTGCCTACAACCGGTGCTTCGAACCAGCCGATATCCGGATTGACGTTGAGCTGGGCAGCGAACACCAGTGGAGGCCTGGTGACGTCCTATAATATTCAGGTTTCGACGAGTTCGGGCTTCGGTACCACGGTTTTCAATGAGTCCGACATCACGGCAGGTTCTTCGCAGGTGGTAAGCGGTCTTACGTACGCCACTACGTATTACTGGAAAGTGAATGCGTCGAATCCGGGTGGCACGAGCGACTGGTCGAGCGTCTGGAGCTTTACGACAATTCCACTGGCTCCGGGAGCTCCCCTGCTCACTTCGCCGACGGACAATGCTCAGGACCAGCCGATATCCGGATTGACGTTGAGCTGGGCAGCGAACTTCATCGGAGGCGAGGTGACCTCCTTTGACGTTCGAGTTTCGACGAGTGCGGGTTTCGGGACCACGGACTTCAGTCAATCCGGAACGGGTCTAACCGCAACTGTAAGCGGTCTTAAGAACGATATGTTGTATTACTGGATAGTGAGTGCGACGAATGCTGCGGGCACGAGTTGGTCGAGCGTCTGGAGTTTTACGACTGTTCCTCCGCCAGTTCCGGGAGTTCCCACGCTATCGTCGCCGACGAACGGCGCGATAAATGTGGCGATCCCGGTCTCTCTGAGCTGGGCATCGACCGCCGGAGGCTCGGTGGCGTCCTACGCAGTGCAGGTATCGACGAGCTCGGGCTTCGGGACCACGGTTTTTAGTCGGTCCGGAATAACGTCGGGTTCTTCGCAGGTGGTAAACGATCTTACGACCGGCGCCTTGTACTACTGGGAAGTGAATGCGACGAATGCGGGCGGCACGAGCGGCTGGGCGGGCCCACGGAGTTTCACGACGGTTCCGGCGACGCCGGGAGCTCCGGGGCTTCCCGTGAATCCTTCGCCGCCAGACAATGCTATAAACCTGCCGATATCCGGATTGACGTTGAGCTGGGCATCGAGTGGAAGCGTACCGGTGACCTCCTACAATGTTCAGGTATCGACCGATGCGGGCTTCGGTACCACGGTTTTCAGTAAGTCCGGTATAACGGGTCTTTCGCAGATGGTAGCAAGTAGTCTTACGAACGGTACGAAGTACTACTGGGAGGTGAGTGCGATAAATTCGAGCGGTACAAACGGCTGGGCGGGCCCGTGGAATTTTACGACGGTTCCAGCGACGCCGGAAGTTCCCTCGACACTGGTATCGTCATGGATCGCAACCAACCCCACAGGAATGACGGTGCCGGTCACGCTGAGTTGGAACGCGGCAACGGGTGCGGCGACGTATAACGTCCAAGTTTCCACGGATGCAGGCTTCGGTACCACAGTTTTCAGCCAGTCCGGTATAACGGGTCTTGCGCAGGTGGTAAATCTTGCGAACAACATGTCGTACTACTGGGAAGTGAGCGCGACAAATGCGGGTGGTACGAGCGCGTGGACGAGCGCGAGTTTCACCATAACCTTCACCTCGGTTCTGAAAGTTGCGCCGGAGGCGGCCAGGACCGATTTTGCGGTCAGAGGGGAAGCGCTTGTTTATTCCCTTAACGTCGCCGGACCGGTCGGAATTACCTTCAGTGACCTGCTCGGCAGGACCGCGCTGATGATGAATCGTACCTTGCCAGCGGGCCATTATACCATGGCGTTGAAGGATTTTTCCCTTGCCGCGGGTCGCTATGTTGTACAATTCAAGGCTGCCGGTATTCAGAAACGTCAGATTATTCTCATACAAAGGTAGGAGAGGGAAGCCTGTGCAGGTAGAGTAGGTATTTAGTCATGTTTAAAAAGGAAGGCGATACACTCGCCTTCCTTTTTTTATATCAGGAAACTATTTTTGGAAAAAAGCGGGAAAAATGAATTACTTCTCCCGCTTTCCCGCACCTATTTATAGAAAATAGACAAAGGCGTTAAGTCTGTTCGTGTGGTGACACATGAGGCAACAGGTCGGCCATGTCACATTTCTTAGGCTGGGAGCTGAAGGGTTGGAGTAGCCATCGCAACTATAGAAAGGGCAAGAAGAATATTTACACATAACGTGAATAATACATATATATTATTCAAAATAAGGAAGTAATATAAACTTGCGGAGTAATAAATGCGTATCGATCAATTAGTAAGACGTGTTGATGAGCTCCTTATACAAGGAAAACAGGTATTATCAACGAAAGATCATAGCGATAACGGCGGGAATTACGTGGACTCTGGCACGATGAAAGGATTCCGTTCGGCATCTTTATCTTTCATAGACCGAATCTATGGGCAAAAGCATCCACATTATAATGAGTTTGATAAAAATACCGATGGTGAATATCCAAGTAATGCAGAGGGGGGAATTGCAATCCTTGAGGCAATTCGGTCAGAAATCAACGGAGGATGGCTTGTTTCCATTAAAGGACTTGTTGCCGCAGAGCTATTTTCCGACTTCCTTGAAATGGCGGAATATTTGCTGAACAGCGGGTATAAAGATCCAGCCGCAGTTATGGCTGGCTCGGTTCTTGAAGAACACCTGCGACAATTATGCAAAAAGGAATCGATCGATACCGAGGAAACCAAAGAAGATCGACAGGTATCCAAAAAAGCAGATAGACTGAATGCTGATCTTGTCAAAGCTGCGGTGTACTCAAAGCTCGATCATAAACAGATAACGGCATGGCTCGATCTTCGCAACAATGCGGCACATGGGAAATACGACCAATACACAACAGAGCAGGTTCACCGATTCATTTCTGGGCTTACGGAGTTCATGGCTAGGATCAGTCTGTAAAGAAGTAGGCACAGGAAAACATCCTTTACAAAAGAAGACAAAACACTCAAGTCATAAAAAGCATTTTAGCTTGAAAGGAGTATCGTCCTAACATGCCAAGAATTTCCAAGGCCGAGTTTCTCAAGCTTCAGAAGAAGCTGGCAACCGATGCCGCTATCGGGGAAAAATTCGGTATCACCCGCCAAGCGGTTCATCAGATTCGCAAACTCTATGGTATTCCGTCAAGCATTGCGGATAATCCGGAGAGGAACGAAAAATCATCGCCCTCTACAAAAAGGGGACGTCCGGCACTGCAATCGCGAAGAAGTTTGACCTTTCAAGTTCACAGGCATATCGGATTATCTATGATGCTGGCCTCGTAAAGAATAAACCCGCAAAACGCGCCAAAAAACCTGGAACTGAGAGCACCGGCCCGAGGAAAAAATGAAACTATCTGAATTTAAAGGCAGCTATTATTTTTATTCAGGAAAAACTAGCGATATCGTTAGACAATTATCCTTGGCCGGAATTGCGGTAATCTGGCTATTTCATTCTTCGAATTTCGTAAAGCCGGTATTGCCCAAAGAACTTTTGCGGCCATTAACATTTTTGATATTATCGCTTACAGCTGACTTGTTGCACTATTTATATGCGACAATCGCTTGGGGTACCTTTCACAGGTGTCATGAAAAAAAAAGGTGATAAAGATGATGCAGATGTAACTGCGCCTCCATGGATGAATTGGCCAACATTAACATTTTTTGGTATAAAGGGGTCTGTAAGAATTTCTGTGTAAGTGGGATTTGTCATTTTGGGATTCGGTTTTCAAAAATAATGGACATTTGATTGATGGCGGTTCCCCAGCCCCGGATCGGCATGGTCCATTTCTTCATG
>Ga0181530_10007653_pt1 | contig 10211 bp, 5 predicted proteins | sample PEATcosm2014_Bin_42_FD_119769 | JGI IMG/M metagenome (GOLD analysis project Ga0181530, IMG submission 119769) | Peatland microbial communities from MTU Mesocosm Facility, Houghton, MI, USA - PEATcosm2014_Bin10_60_metaG | ecosystem: Environmental > Terrestrial > Soil > Wetlands > Peat | place... | reverse complement strand
CGTCCAGGGCGTCGGTTTCCGCCCCTTCACCTACCGTCTGGCGACGGAGCTGGGGTTGCGCGGCTGGGTGCTGAACTCGGTACAGGGCGTCATCATCGAGGTGGAAGGCGAACGCTCCGGCCTTGAGCAATTCCTGCTGCGGCTGGAGGAGGAGAAGCCGCCGCGGGCCATGATCCAAAGCCTTGAGCCTTCATTCCTTGATCCCGCCGGCTACGAGCAGTTCGAGGTGCGCTTCAGCCAGGATGCCGGCACCAAGACGGCGCTCATCCTGCCCGACGTCGCCACTTGCCCCACCTGCCTGAGCGAGATACTTGATCCCCACAACCGGCGGTTCCGCTACCCATTCACGACCTGCACCGACTGCGGCCCCCGCTTCTCGATCATCGAGGCGCTTCCCTATGACCGGCCCAATACGAGCATGAAGCGCTTCGCGATGTGCCCCGAGTGCGACCGCGAATACCACGACCCCGCTGACCGCCGTTTTCATTCTCAACCGAACGCTTGTCCCGTCTGCGGCCCCCAGCTCGCTGTCTGGAGCGCAGCGGGCGAGGTGCTCGGGCAGCGGCACGAGGCGTTGCTCAAGGCCGCGGCGGCCGTCAAGGCCGGCCAGGTGCTCGCGCTCAAGGGGCTCGGCGGCTTCCAGTTGCTCGTGGATGCCCGCAACGAGCAAGCCGTCCGCTGCCTGCGCGACCGCAAGCAGCGCGAGGAGAAACCTTTCGCCCTCATGTTCCCCTCGCTCGACGCAGTCACGGGCCTCTGCGAAGTCTCGCCTATCGAGGAGCGGCTGTTGCGCGCGCCCGAGGCGCCCATTGTTCTGCTGCGGCGCCGAGCACGCCCGACGGGCGGCTCCCCGCTGGCCATGTCTATCGCGCCCTGGAACCCGAACCTGGGTGTGATGCTTCCTTACACCCCCCTGCACCACCTGCTGCTGCGCGAGCTGGGCTTTCCGGTTGTCGCGACCAGCGGCAATCTCACCGACGAGCCGCTCTGCACCGACGAACGCGAAGCGCTGGAGCGGTTGCATGGCATCGCCGATGTGTTCCTTGTCCATGACCGCCCCATTGTCCGCCACGTGGACGATTCGGTGGTTCGCGTCGTGCTGGACCGCGAACTGGTTCTGCGGCGCGCCCGCGGTTACGCGCCGCTGCCTGTGCCTGCGGGCAGTGCGGAGTGTGGAGTGCGGAGTGCGGAGTGTGCCGACCACAACAAGGCAATTCTTGCGGTGGGGGCGCACCTTAAGAATGCCGTGGCCCTGGCGATTGGCCGGCAGGTGTTCATCAGCCAGCACATCGGCGATCTTGAGACGCGGCAGGCCTATTCGGCCTTCTGCCGAACCGTTGCGGACCTGCAAAAGCTCTACGACGCCAAGCCCAGCCTGGTGGTTTGCGACCTGCACCCCGAGTATCTCTCGACGAAATACGCGGCTGAGCTGGGCGGACCCGTCCTGGCCGTCCAGCACCATTACGCCCACGTAGCCGCTTGCATGGCCGAGAACGAGCTGGAAGGACCTGTGCTCGGCGTCTCCTGGGACGGCACCGGCTACGGCACCGACGGCACGATCTGGGGCGGGGAATTCCTGCTTACCGACGAAACGTCCTTCACGCGTGTGGCGCATTTCCGCCAATTCAGCCTGCCGGGGGGCGAGGCCGCCATCAAAGAGCCGCGGCGCACGGCCCTGGGACTGCTATACGCCTTGCTGGGCCCCCAAGCCTTCCTGCGGCACGAGCTCTTCCCAGTGCGGAGCTTCAGCGATAACGAGCTGGCGGTGCTGCGCCAAATGCTCGAGCGCGGCGTGCAGTCGCCGGTCACCTCCAGCGCCGGGCGGCTTTTCGATGCCGTGGCGTCGCTCGTGGGCCTGCGCCAGCGCGTGCGGTTTGAAGGCCAGGCGGCGATGGAACTGGAGTGCGCGCTGGAAGCCGGCCGCAACGACGCCTATGCGCTGGCGATCAACGAAGGCGCCCCGATGATTCTTGATTGGGAACCGATGGTGCTGAAGCTTCTGCAGGACGTTGCCAAGGGCGCAGCGATCGGCACGATGGCCGCGCTGTTTCACAACGCCCTCGTGGAGGCGATTATCGAAGTGGCGCAGAAGGTCGGTCAGCAAAAGGTGGTCCTCACCGGCGGCTGCTTCCAAAACCGCTATCTTACCGAGCGCGCTGTCCACCGCCTGAGCGAGGCGGGCTTCCGCGCCTACTGGCACCAGCGGGTCCCGCCCAACGACGGCGGCATCGCCCTCGGGCAGGTCGCCGCCGCCATGCGCGCCCGGCGCCCGCAGGCCCGCCCGGAGGAGGTGCTGGCCCAATGAACCTCATCTATGGTAAGAGGAGGTAGCAATGTGTCTGGCTGTTCCAGGTAAAGTGTTAGAAATCGAGCGCAACCCCCAAGGGGTCCGCATGGCCAAAGCCGATTTTGGCGGCATCGTGAAGACCGTCTGCCTCGAATACACCCCGGAGATCGTGCCCGGGGACTACGTGCTGGTGCACGTCGGGTTTGCCCTCAGCAAGGTTGACGAGGAAGAGGCCGCCCGCACCTACGAGATTCTGCGCGAGATGAACCAGTTGGCCGATTTGGAAGAGGCCGAAGCCGGGCTTGCCGCCGCGCCGCTCACCAAAGGAGACGCGCCATCAAATACATAGACGAATACCGCCAACAGGCGCTGGCCGAAGGGGTGGCCAGGGAGATCCGCCGCACCGTCACCCGCCCTTGGGTGCTCATGGAGGTGTGCGGCGGGCAGACCCACTCCATCGTGAAGTATGGCCTCGACGGCCTGCTGCCCAGGCAGGTGGAGCTGGTGCACGGCCCCGGGTGCCCGGTCTGCGTCACTCCCCTCGAAATGATAGACAAGGCCCAGGCCATCGCACGGCGGCCCGAGGTCATCTTCTGTTCCTTCGGCGACATGCGCCGCGTGCCGGGCTCCGAGTCCGACCTGCTCATCCTCAAGTCGCGCGGCGCCGATGTGCGAGTGGTTTATTCGCCGCTGGACTGCCTGAAGATCGCGCGGGCGAACCCGGAGAAGAAGGTGGTCTTCTTTGCCATCGGCTTCGAGACCACGGCGCCGGCCAATGCCATGTCCGTCTGGCAAGCACGGCGGGAGGGGCTGAGCAATTACTCCGTCCTGGTGTCGCACGTGCTGGTGCCCCCCGCGATAGAGGCTATCCTGCAATCCGCGCAGAACCGTGTGCAGGGCTTGCTCGCCCCCGGCCATGTCTGCGCCGTGGTCGGCTACCGCGAGTATGAGCCGATCGCCGCGAAGTACCACGTGCCCATCGTGGTCACAGGTTTCGAGCCGCTGGATTTGCTCGAAGGCACGCTCATGGCGCTGCGCCAGCTCGAGGCCGGCAAGGCGGAGGTCGAGAACCAATACCCGCGCGTCGTCAAACGCGAGGGCAACCTGGTGGCCCAGGAACTGGTCAACAAAGTCTTCGAGGTGTGCGACCGTGCCTGGCGCGGCGTGGGCACCATCCTGCAAAGCGGGTACCGCCTGCGCCCGGAGTTCCGCGACTACGACGCCGAGCAGCTCTTCCAGGTGGCCGGCATCAAGACGCAGGAGTCGCCGATATGCATCAGCGGCCTGGTTCTGCGCGGCGTGAAGAAGCCGCACGATTGCCCCGCCTTCGGCAAGGAATGCACCCCGCAGCACCCGCTCGGGGCCACCATGGTCTCCGCCGAAGGCGCTTGCGCCGCTTATTACACCTATGGCCGCCACTTGCAGCAGCAGCAGAAGGCGGCGCCCTCGAAACAGAAGGATCTGGAGGTCGTCCCCTCGTGAGCAAGATCCTTGCTCCGCAGAACAAACCGGCCGCCAGCCCGCCCACAGAAGCAATCAGCGGCGTGGATATCAGCGCCATGCTGGGCTCCTGCCCCGTACCGATCATGGACCATAAGGAGATCGTTCTCGCCCACGGCAGCGGCGGCAAGCTCACCCACCAGTTGATTCAGAAGATGGTGCTGCCCCAGTTTCGCAACGAGTTCCTCGAACCACTCCACGACGGCGCCGTCTTCTCCGTGAACGGCTCGCGCATCGCCTTCAGCACCGACTCGTTCGTGGTCAAACCCATCTTCTTCCCCGGCGGTGACATCGGGAAGCTGGCCATTCACGGCACGGTCAACGACCTCGCTATGTGCGGCGCCCGCCCGCTCTATCTTTCCGCCGCATTCATCCTGGAAGAGGGCTTGCCTATGGCCGACCTCTGGCGCGTGATCCGCTCGATGAGGGAAGCCGCCGACCAGGCCGGCGTCGCCCTCGTCACCGGGGACACCAAAGTGGTGGACCGCGGCAAGGGCGACCAGATCTACATCAACACTTCCGGGATCGGGCTGGTGGACCCTGGGGTTCGCATTCATCCCGCCCGGGCGCGCATCGGTGACAAGGTCCTCATTAACGGCCCCATCGCCGTGCATGGCATCGCAATCATGTCCGTGCGCGAAGGGCTGGAGTTCGAGACCGAGATCACCAGTGACACCGCCCCGTTGAACGGCTTGGTGCAGGCCATCCTCGCCGCCTGTCCGGACGTGCACGTCCTGCGCGATCCCACCCGCGGCGGCGTAACCAGCGCCCTGGCTGAGATCGCCGAGCAGGCGAAGGTGGGCATTCGCCTCGAAGAAACTCGCATCCCGCTCAGCGAGGCGGTCAAAGGCGCCTGCGAAATCCTGGGCCTGGACCCACTCCACGTCGCCAACGAAGGCAAGCTCCTGGTCATCGTGCCCGCCGAAAGCGCCGATGCCGTCCTGGCCGCCATGCGCAAACACCCGCTCGGAGGGGAAGCCGCGCTCATCGGCGAAGTGGTGGACGACCACCCCGGCCTGGTCACGATGAAGACCGCCGTCGGCGGCAGCCGTGTCGTGGACATGCTCTCCGGCGAGCAGCTCCCGCGGATTTGCTAACCTGCACTGGCTCGTGGAAACGCTGCGTGTGGCCTATGCCCGCCGCAATATGTTCTCCAGTACAACAAAAAAGCCGGAGTCAACTCGGGCCTTCTTGCCACATGAACGCCACCCCCACCCTGACCTCCACTCCCCCCAACGCCTCCCATCGTCCAACCCGCGAACAGCGCCGGACGCCAAGTCGTGCCCCGCCACGACCGGAGCCTAGCCCGCATATTTCACGCTCCGACGGCAACGGGAACAGTGCGCCGCGTGAGGGCACGCGGCCTACACTCCCAAACCCCCGTTCCTGTAGGCCGCGTGCCCTCACGCTGCGTCGGGTGTGAAATATTCGGGCCAGGCCCGCCTAAAACATGCTTGAACTGCCCCACATGCCCCCTATGTTCGCGCCGATGGATGCAGGCACCAGCGCCGTATTAAGAGTCTTCTCAGATCTCAAGCGGAACCATCTGAAGCGGTCCTTCCGGCGCGGGGCGTTCCTGTGGTTGCTTTGGGGATTCGCGGTGTCCGGAGGGGCACAGAGCATCACGCTCGACGGTCGTGGGCCAGGCCGAACCTTTGAAGGGCTTGGCGGACTCAGCGCCGGCGCCGGCTCGCGCCTGCTCTTCGACTATCCCGAGCCGCAGCGCAGTCAATTGCTGGACTTCCTCTTCAAGCCCAATTTCGGCGCCGCCTTCCATCATCTCAAAGTCGAGATCGGCGGCGACGTCAACTCGACCGAAGGCAGCGAGCCCAGCTACGCGCGGACCCGCAACGAGTTTGAACACCCCCGGCGCGAGTCTTTCGAGCGCGGCTACGAATGGTGGCTGATGCGCGAAGCCAGGAAACGCAACCCGAAAATCCAACTGGGCGTCCTCCAATGGGGCGCGCCGGACTGGATTGGGGATAAAGAGTTTCCCGACAGCGGCGACCCCAACACGCTTCCCTGGGATAAGCGCATTCCGCGAGACCGCAGGAAATTCTTCTCCCAGGACAACGCGGACTTCATCGCCGGCTTCATCCAGGGCGCGCGGAAGTACCACGGTTTGACCATTGACTACTGCGGCACGTGGAACGAGACGCCGGCCGACAACGCCTGGACCGGCCCCCGCCTCGACGTGCCGTGGATCAAACTGCTGCGAAAGACGCTCGACGACCGCGGTCTGGCCGGGGTGAAGATTATTGCCCGCGACTGCGGCTGGCAGATCGCCGACCTGATGGAGCAGGACGCGGCCTTGAAGATCGCCATCTACGCTGTCGGCGTGCATTACCCCGGCCATCAGAGCACGCCGGCGGCCCAACGGCTGGGCAAGCCGCTGTGGGCCAGTGAAGATCATGCCGGCTGGGCGCAGTCCGCCTTGTGCAACGACGCGCACCCCGGGTTTGGCGGCAGCCTGGGCTGGGTCGAAGCCCGCGCGCTGGCGAAGTTGTACAATCTCAATTACCTCAGCGGCCGCATGACCCAGACCACCATCTGCTATCTGATCAACTCCTACTACGACAGTCTGTCCTTTGCCAAGTGTGGGCCAATCAGAGCCGCTGAGCCGTGGTCCGGGCACTATGAAATCTGGCTGCCGCTGTGGGCCATCGCGCACACGACGCAGTTTGCCCAGCCGGGCTGGAGGTATCTGGATGGCGCTTGCGGGGTGCTGCCGGATGGCGGCAGCTATGTTTCGCTGCGAAGCCCCGGAGCCAGTGGCGACTACAGCATCATCATCGAGACCGGCGACGCCAAAGCGCCGCAGTCTCTTGGGGTGCAGGTCACCGGCGGGCTCTCAACCGGGACGGTGCGTGTTTGGCGCAGCACCGAGCGCACCCAGCTCGAACGCCAGGAGGACATCCAGCCGGTCGCCGGTTCATTTGTAGCAAAGTTGGAGCCCGGCTGCATCTACACGCTTACCACCACCACCGGCCAGCACAAGGGGAAGGCCGCGTCACCATCGTCGGCGGCCTTTCCCATGCCCTACCACGACGACTTTAAACCATACCAGCCCGGAAAGACGGCCCGTTACTTCGCCGACCAGAGCGGCGCCTTCGAAGTGGGCACCCAGGGCGGCGCCAAGTGCCTGTGCCAGACCGTGAACCGGCGCGGCATTGACTGGGAAGCCTATCCCACACCCGAGCCCTACACCATGATCGGCTCGGCCCAATGGCGCGACTACGAGGTCTCGTGCGACGCGCGCATTGAGGGAACGGGTTATGCCGCGGTGTTTGGGCGCATCAAGTGCAGCCTGCTCAGTTGCGCGGACCCGCCGTACGGCTACTGGCTCAAACTCGGCAGCGACGGCCATTGGGAGCTGAAGGCCTGCCAGGACACGCTGGCGAGCGGCGACGCGGCCCTGGGCTCGAATCAATGGCACAAGCTGGCGTTGCGCTTCTCGGGCTCCCGCATCGCCGCCAGCATAGATTCTGTCGTGGTAAAGGAACTCCAGCATGATAGTGACCTGATTGGCTTCAGCGAAGGCATGGCCGGGCTGGGCAGCGGCTGGAACAAGGCGCAGTTCGCTCATTTCTCAGTCCGTGAGGTGGCCGCCGCGGATGGGCCGCGCCGCGTCAACCTCGCCCGCAGTGGGAAAGCCAGCGCCTCCAGCAGGTACAGCGACACTTACAGCGCCCGCTTTGCCAACGACGGCAACCCCGCCACGCGCTGGAACTCGGCGGTAGGGGACGGGGCCGGCGCATGGCTGGAGATAGATTTTGGCCAATCAACGCGCTTCAACCGTGTCGCCGTCCGGCAATTCGACCAGCGAATCCAGCGGTACAAGATCCAGTACCTGGACGGCGCCCAATGGCGCGACGCATTCGACGGGCGGACGGCTGACGAGTGCTGGAGAGCGACCTTCCCTCCGGTGCAGTCGAACAAAGTGCGGCTTCTGGTTACAGCCACGCGGGACAACATCACGCCCTCCATCTTCGAGTTCGCCGTGTACGATGAGGAACACAGCGGGCCGTAAGCGTCTGCTCAGCAAAGTCTGGTCGTCCCCGTTGCTGAGGGGCACGCCTCGCCATTGGGTAGATAGCAACAAGACAGTGCTACCGGAGCACCTGGCTTAATACAAATTCTATTAAGCCAGGTGCTCCGGTAGCACTGTCTTACCACTCCCTAGCCAACCCGGTGTCGTAACCCTCCTGGAGGGGGGTGTCGAACGGAGACCCCATATAAGCCCCCTTCTCCGCATCCCTCCGATCGCATCACCCGTACAAGGCGCTGGGCGCCAAGCAGTTACGCGGCACCACCGCAGCCCATGGCCAGGGCGATTGGTAAAGTCGTTATGAAGTGTGGCGGCAAGCCAAGCGCGAGGCCACTTTGGCTGAGCTTAACGCAAACCCTTGCGCCTGAGGAGGAAGCGAACCGGGAAAGCGGCGCCGCGCTTCGCTTGCGGCTACGCTCCACATCCGCTTTGGCGGGGTCTGCCGCGGACTACGGAAACCAGGTCGCTGCAACTCAGATACCCATGGGCAAGAGCGCGAATACGAGGCTCGACACGCCCCCAAAGCAGCCTATGCTCGCGCCAATGGGTAGCGGTCGCAAAACAGCATCAATCCTGTGCGGGAGGCCCAATGAAAGACGATGGGAATAATGCGAAGAATGCGAAAAACCAGGAGCATCCCTCCCATTCCTCCCCTCGGGACGACCGCATCATCCCCCCGCGCGGCGACTACCAAACTCTCCACGCCTTTCACAAGGCGGAGGTCATCTACGACATCACCTTCCGCTTTGCGCACAAGTATCTCGCGAGGGGCGACCGCACTATAGACCAGATGATCCAGGCCGCCCGCTCCGGCAAAAAGAACCTGCTGGAGGGCAGCAAGGCCGCGCGCACGTCCAAGGAAACCGAGATCAAGCTCACCAATGTAGCTCGCGCCAGCCTCGAAGAATTGCTCGATGATTACCGCGATTACCTGCGCGTGCGCGACCACCCGGAATGGGACAAGGACTCCCGCGAAGCCCTCTATGTCCGGCGGCTTGGCCGCAAAGTCCCGCAGACCTATGAGCTTTACCGCCAGTTTGTGGACACGCGCCCGCCCGAGGTGATCGCCAATATCGCCCTCTGCCTTATTCACCAGGCCAATTACCTGATTGACCAGCAACTCCTGCGCCTGGAGAAAGACTTCCTTGAGCAAGGCGGCCTGCGCGAGCGCATGACCCGCGCCCGCCTCGGCCACCGCGCCCGTCGCTCACCTCCATCTCCCTAATCCCATCCTTCCCAATCTTCGCAGACGCCTCCTTAACACGGTAGCGCCATTTAGATGATGGATGAGGGTTGACGGCCATCCCGCGGTGCCTATCCTCACCGCAATGGGTGCCAGCAGTTACAGCGAAATCAAAGACTCCCTCCGCAATCTGTATCTGGAGGACCCCCGCCCCTGGCTGGTCGGCTTCAGCGGCGGCAAAGACAGCACCATGCTCGCTTCGCTCATCGTCGAGGTCGTCGCCGGCGTCCCGGAAGAGCAGCGTAAGAAACCGGTCGCCATCCTCTGCACCGACACGAGAGTCGAGATTCCCGCTATAGTCGAGATGGTTGAGGGCACGCTGGCACGTATCCGCCGCTTCTCTGAGCAGAGCGACCTCAACATCGAAGTCAACCTGCTTAGACCGCCCCCTGAGCAATCATTCTGGGTTAACATCATTGGCCGCGGCTACCCGCCGCCCAACCACGCGTTCCGCTGGTGCACCCAACGGCTGAAAATTGACCCCGTCACCACGTTTGCCCAGCAGCGCCTTGGGCACTGGAGCGAAGCGATCCTGCACCTTGGCGCGCGCCGCGCGGAAAGCTCCACGCGGGCCCAAACCATGGCGGGCCGGCAAAGGCGCAATGGTTTGAACCGCCACCCCGACCTTCCCCGGGTCTGGGTTTCCAACCCCATTGAATTCCTCACTACCGAGGAAGTCTGGGCCTATCTCCTTCAGAAACCCAATCCCTGGGGCGGCGACAATCGCCCGCTCTACAAGCTTTACGCCAGCGCCTCCAATGGCGAGTGCCCCATCCAGATTGACACCAGCACCCCTAGCTGCGGCAACTCCCGGTTCGGCTGCTGGACCTGCACGGTTGTGGAGCGCGACAAGGCCAGCGAGGGCCTGCTCGCCAGCGGGGATGAGCGCCGCTTCGGCGAGGTGAAGCGCCGCTTCTTTGCCGGAATCACCGGCAAAACGCTGCTCGTCGCGGCAGGAACGGGCAACGACTTCAAGTTCTTCCCACCCGGCCACCAGATCGTCGCAATCGACATCAGCCCCAAGATGCTGGAGCGGGCGAGGCTGAAGCTCGGCACCTATGCGGGCGAGATCGAACTGCGCGAGATGGATGTGACGGCGCTCGATTATCCCGACGACAGCTTCGATACAATCG
>Ga0181530_10007651_pt1 | contig 10212 bp, 3 predicted proteins | sample PEATcosm2014_Bin_42_FD_119769 | JGI IMG/M metagenome (GOLD analysis project Ga0181530, IMG submission 119769) | Peatland microbial communities from MTU Mesocosm Facility, Houghton, MI, USA - PEATcosm2014_Bin10_60_metaG | ecosystem: Environmental > Terrestrial > Soil > Wetlands > Peat | place... | reverse complement strand
TGATACCTTCCATAGGTAACACTCCTTTCGGTCCCTTCCGGGAACCCGAGCTCTGAAGTGTTACCCTATTTCCTTAAGAATTCCTGCTCATGATCTGGTCGTTAGCCCAAACAAAGTCTGGGCCCCGAGGGTCGCCTCGACCATCGTCAGCGCCAGCGCGAGTACCGCCAGCGCTTAAGGCTCGCGTGACAGATCAATCTTCCCTGCGTAGCTCTCCCTGTGTGAATCTGACCGTGCGTCCAACTCCTGCGCTGGTGGAGACTCCTGCGGGGGTGGAATTTCGGCCTTCCTCCAAAGAAGCAATCCGCGCCGGCTGGGTCGTCTGTCAGATCTGCGGCCGCCGGGGGCGCTGGGTCAATCCTTTTCCGAGGTGAAGCATGATTTCCGATGAACAAGTCGCTCAGATCCGTCACCTGTTTCACGCCGAGCATTGGAAAATCGGCACCATTGCGGCCGAACTGCACAGCAGAAAAAGAAGGCCGAAACGTAGAAGGCACTTTCACCGATCATTAATCGCAGTTTCAGTTCTTGTCCCAAGAAGGTGGCTGCAAAGTAGGCTTCCGCGGCCACCCGCGCCGCCAAGTTCTGCAAACGCTGGTCGCTTAAAACTCGAAGAAAAGTCCTGACATGGTGTCGGCATCCGCCGGGGATGGGAAAGGCAGAGCCAGGAGTCATCCGCCAATAAGAATGGCGGAAGGAGCCAGAATGAAGAGGATCTGCTTTCTGCTGATCTAAGGAACGGGGATGGGGATGGGTATCCAGGTCGTATTACGCATTCGAAACTCCTTATACGCCCTTTCGTACTCCTTGTTATCCGGCTTGAGCGTGTAGGCTATACGATACTCGTTGAAGGCTCCAGCCGGGTCGCCCGCTGACTCCAAATGGAGTCCAAGGTTGAAATGAGCCACGTCATTATTGGGCATCAAGCGTACCGCTTCCCGAAATTCTGCGATCACGTTCTCCCAGTGCTTTCCGACCATCTTCTCCACATCTTTCTTATTGATGTTGCGCGCTTTCTCGCGTCTTGACCAATAAGGATAATACGCAAGCGCAACGCCCAGAGCGTAATGCGCGGGGCCAGAGTTGGGGTTCAAGCGCAACGCCTCGCGTAACTCCGAGATCTCGCCGGTCAAATCCTCCTTGTTTGCGAGCGCCATCGCGAGGTGGTAATGCGGGCTGTAATCATTGGGGTTCAAGCGCAGCGCCTCACGGAATTCCGCGATCGCACCATCCTTGTCGCCCTTGTTGTAGAGCGCGACGCCCAGGTTGTCGTGCGCCACGGCAGAGTCCGGGGCTGTATCCTGACCAAGAACAGGTATGCACCCCACAAAGATTAGCACGGACAACACTAAGACGAGTCGTTTCATCACGATTCTCTTTTCACCCTTTCCATCCTGCCGCGCCGGGCGCGCCGGGGCCGGGACCCGTTGGCCGGCGTGGCGCACGGCCCGGCTACCCGCATCGCGCTGCGTGAATCGCATATTCCTAGAACGAACTCCAGGTCAGTGCCCAGCTCGCATGGGTGACGCTTAGGTATGCATTCACCGGGTTCAGAGCGGGAAGGACATATTGCTCAAAAGAATTCATCCCATTCTCAGCCGTCCAGACGGTGGTGGTCCAGGTGTTGACAGGCTGGATACTGGGATCCAGGCTGTTGCTGATGATACGTCCGTCGCTGCTCATGTGCATCGCACCTGCATCGTTATAGGTAGTAAGGGTCGCCCCATTCGGGAAAGCGATCTCAAATCCTTCGCCGTCCTGGGTGGAGACATTCTCGGGCGGCAGAGGAAGGATCACAGTGCCGGAGGCCGCACAGCCGAGTTGGCAGCCAAAGAACGGACTGGACGCCGAAGCATATGTAACCTGGTATACTGCCAGCCCCTCCACCGGCGGCGCCATTTGCTGGAGTGTCACGGTCAGCGAAAAACCCGCAGCGCCATAAATCGGAGGGCCATTTGGCTTGCTTGGGTCGGGATAGTTATATTGGAAACTGAACTGTCCCATGTAAGTGATCCCACTGGTGGCCGACCCAAAGGGCGTGATTGGCTGTAGGGTGACATTGAGTGTGCTTCCTCCCGAGGTTTGCTGGATGTTCTGGGTGGCGGGGAGATAGCCCTGGGCTCCGACCCGCGTCACGTAACTATCCACCGGAAGCGGAAGGGTCGCCTGTCCCGCCGGATTGGTGGGCGCGAGCAACCCTAACCCTAACAGGGCGTTGGCGCCGATGATCTCCGTCGCAGCCTCCCCGCCCGCGTTCACTTGCAAAGGCGGAGCGTTAGTAAAGATGTTGGTAATCCCGTTGGGGTAGACCGGGCAGGGTATTTCCAATTGCGGGATGGGACCGATGGGGGAGCTAAGGGTGCCCGTAATCGTGTACACGACGACGCCCGTTGCGCCCATTTGTTGGTAGACGAAAGCAGTACCTTCATTACCAATCTCATTGACGAGTGACACTCCTTCCAATGCCTCCAGTGTGGATGCCACATACGCCGCGGGGAGCGGCCCGAGGACAGAAGTCGCGCCAAGTCCCAATACTCCCATGAGCCCCTTAGCGCTGGCCATCTGCGTCAACATCTCACCTCCAAACTGAGCGATGGGAATGGTACTACTGGCTGTGATTGAGACGTTGGCCCCGGCCAACCCACCTAAACTTTGCGCTCCTAGCGACACTAGGTTGGCAAGATCTTGGCAAAGGAATGTCGAGGTGGGAGCGCCCGAAAGGTTATTCGTCGCAACATATTCTCTGACGGCGTTGAGCATCGATCCGCTGCCAATCCGCGCGGGGACGGCGACGGGCGCCGGTACCTCCGTCGCCGCGGTTTCAGATCCGGATGGGGAAGTCACATCGCCAGTCGCCGATGGGGCCACAAGAATGATGGCCTGGAAAGGATATTGCTGGGACGGATCCGAGATGAAGGCGATGGCCCTCCCTGGTCGCGTGGGGTCCACGGCTACACCTACGGCCAGCGTGGAGGAGATAGGCGCATTCCCTGTGTCTTCATCAAAGACCTGGAGGGGAAAAGTGAAGCCTCCGGAACAAACCGTAGCATTCCCGTTGACGTCCGTCATGGCAGCCGCGGGGGATTGGCAGGCTGGATTGATGAGTACTGATGCGCTGTTGGAAACTGCGGAACCGACCACGCTCGCGGCCGTCACGGCGATGGTATTAGGGGACGGAACCGTGGCGGGCGCAGTGTAGAACCCAGTGCTGGAGATTGTTCCAACGGTGGAATTGCCTCCCCCGATGCCGTTCACGCTCCAGTTTACCGCACTATTCGTCGTGCCCGTTACCGACGCTGAAAACTGAAGAGTATCGCCGGTTTGCGCTGTGGCGGAAGGAGGCGAAACCGCCACCGCAACGCTGGCGCTCGTAATCGCCACTGATGCCGAGCCGGACTGTGTTGTGTCGGCGACGCTGGTGGCGGTTACGGTCACGGGGTTCGGGCTGGGGACGGTGCTGGGGGCGGTGTAGAGACCGCTGCTCGAAATTGTGCCGACGGTCGAGTTCCCGCCCTGAACGCTGTTCACGCTCCAATTTACCGCCGAGCTGTAACTTCCCGTTCCTGTAACCGTCGCCGTACATTGCGAAGTCTGCCCGGTCGCGACCGACGCGGGATTACAAGAGACCGAAACTGAGGTGATGGTCGTCGTCGACGTCGTGACGGTCACCGTGGTGTTGCCGCTCTTGCTGGTATCCTGGACCGACGTAGCGGTCACGGTCACCGTACCGACCGCGGCGGGTGCGGTAAACATCCCTGAAGAATTGATCGTTCCCGCGCTCGCGGACCATGTGACAGCCGAGTTGTAGCTCCCCGTTCCCGAGACCGTAGCCGTGCATGGCGAAGTCTGCCCGGGCCCGACCGAGGTGGGATTGCAGGAAACCGAAACTGAGGTGATAGTCGTCGCGGTGGCCGGTTCGTACAATTCGGCACCGGCTAAGAACCCGCCGGAGCCGCCCCCGCCCGCAATTAACACCATGCCGTTGTTCACCAGCGTCGCCGTGTGATTCCAGCGCGCGGTATTCAGGCTGCCGGTAGGGGTGAAGGTCGCGGCCGTGGGATCGTACAGCTCCGCACTGGCTAGGAAACCGCCAGAGCCACCGCCGCCCGCCATCAGCACCGTGCCGTCGTTCAGCAGCGTCGCCGTGTGCGCCTCGCGTGCGGTGTTCAGGCTGCCGGTGGGGGTGAAGGTCGCGGCCGTGGGATCGTACAGCTCCGCACTGGCTAGGAGACCGCTGGAGTCCATGCCGCCTGCCATCAGCACCATGCCGTTGTTCAGCAACGTGGCCGTGTGATACCAGCGCGCGGTGTTCAGGCCGCCGGTGGGGGTGAAGGTCCCGGTCGCGGGATTGTACAGCTCGGCACTGGTGGAGGAGCCGCTGGGGACAATGCCGCCTGCCACCAGCACCATGCCGTTGTTCAGCAACGTCGCCGTGTGCGCCTCGCGCGCGTTGTTCAGGCTGCCGGTGGGGGTGAAGATCCCGGTCGTGGGATTGTACAGCTCGGCACTGGTGGAGGAGCCGGTGGAGACAAGGCCGCCCGCAATCAGCACCATGCCGTTATTCAGCAGCGTCGCCGTGTGGGCGAAGCGCGCGGTGTTCAGGCTGCCAGTCAGGGTGAAGGTCCCGGTGCCGGGATTATAAAGCTCCGCACTGGCTAAGAAAGCGCTGGAGCCAGTGCCGCCCGCAATCAGCACCATGCCGTTGTTCAGCAGCGTCGCCGTGTGTTGTTGACGCGCGGTGTTCAAACTGCCGGTCAAGACAAAGCCCGGGGTAACGTTCAGGGTCGTCGAGCCCATGACCGAACCCAAGGCCGCCTCAATCGTCGCTTGCCCCAGCCCGACGGCACTCGCCAGCCCCGTCGTGCTAATCGTCGCCACAGCCGAGGCCGATGAACTCCACGTTGCTGTGCTCGTCAGGTTCTGCGTGCTCCCGTCGCTGTAAGTTCCCGTGGCCGTGAACTGCTGTGTAGTCCCCACAGCAATCGAAGCATTGGCCGGTGTCACGGCAATCGACACCACCGCCGGAGTCGTCACCGTCAGCGTGGTGTTGCCGCGCTTGCTCGTATCCTGGACAGATGTAGCGGTCACGGTAACCGTACCGGTCGTGGCGGGTGCGGTAAACGACCCTGAAGAATTGATTGTCCCCGCGCTCGCGGACCACGTGACGGACGAGCTGTAGCTTCCCGTTCCTGTAACCGTCGCCGCGCATTGCGAAGTTGCTCCCGCCTGCACGGAGGTGGGATTACAAGAGACCGAAACCGAAGTGATGGTCGGTGGCGGCGTCGTGACGGTCAGCGTGGTGTTGGCGGTCTTGCTGGTGTCCTGGACCGACGTAGCAGTCACGGTCACCGTACCGACCGTGGCGGGTGCGGTAAACATCCCTGAAGAATTGATCGTCCCCGCGCTCGCGGACCATGTGACAGCCGAGTTGTAGCTCCCCGTTCCCGAGACCGTAGCCGTGCATTGCGAAGTCTGCCCGGTCTGTACGGAGGCGCCATTACAGGAGACTGAAACTGAGGTGATGGTGGGCGCCGGCGGCGCGCTCGAGCCGCCTCCTCCGCCACAAGCGGACTGGAAAACAGAGGTTATCAATACGAAAACGAACGTCGCGTAGAGAAGTGGAAAAGAAATGAGGTTGGGAAGGCGCTTGCGCAGAAGCATGAGAAGCTTTCCATAGGCAGCTCGGGCTGTCTTGATCCGCCGGCTCGAGCGCGGGTAGGCTACGGACTTCAAAGCGATCCTCGCCCGTCTTGTTTGACAAGGCAAGAGCACTTAAGTACCGGCACGGAGATATCGTCTTTTGTCCGTTGTTTCATGAATGTTCAGTTCGCCAACGGGCGAACTCGGGGCGGGAACTGAGCCGTGACGCCCAGCTTCGAGTGTCTTGGGGACGCATGATCTCACGCGGGGCCATAATGCGGCCTTCACCTGCCGCTACTTCGACAACAGCCGGCAAACCTTCCAGCCATGGTGGTGCCGGCACGGCCCCCAGCCAGGTCAGCCCCGGGGAGCGCTCGCATCGCAGGCGGGGTGTGTCAAGGGTGGGGAGTTGGTGGCGGAGGGCGACGATCCTCTGTTCGATGGAAGCAGGGGTGCGGCGGGACTGGCGGCGCGGGGCTCGCGCCTGCTCGATCAGGCCCGAGGGAACGCGTTGTTGATAGGGGCGGATCCATTTGAGCAGGGTGGGGACGGTGGTGGAGAACTTACGCGCTGTGGGCTTGATGCCGCGCAGGCGCGCCGACTCGACCAACCGAAGCCGATGGTTGTATGCGCTTCACATTTCCTGTACCAGATCGAATGGCTTTCCACTTTGCCCAATTCTCTGTGCGACGTTGGGGTCAATTCGTGGCCCCTCAATTTGTACTTACCTTCTTGAGGATATTGCGTATTATTGCCCGCCTTACTGAAACGTGAAATTTCGCGGGTTTGGTGGGGTTGCATCCTCCTTTTCAGCGCACTGTTTGTAGACATGGCTTTTGAGACAGTACGTTGTTGAATACCATTGTGTTATTCCGCTAGGCGACTCATTCTCTTGAAACTGCAGGTAAATGGTAATGCGCTGCCAGTCCGGCGAGATCTCCAAATCTGCATCGTCTGGGTTGTCCGGGGAGCAACCCAGGTCCTGGGTGAACCCAAGGGCGGGGGAAATCTCCCCAGCAGGGGAGATGGCAAACATGTAGAGGCTCGCCACAGGGGCCGAGCCGCACTGCCCTGACCCAAACTGGCTTACAGTTGATGCAGAAGGCCCGGAGCGGACGAGCGACCAGCCATCAGGCAGCGGCTTCGTATCGAAGCTCTCTTCGTCAATAGCGAAGTTGCCCTTCTTCACGACAGCCCCCTTGCGCCAGACAAGCTTCGGACCGCAAATCCAGGCTCCATCCTGCAACTGTCTCCAAAAGTGGCGGTGTTCCACGAACTCCGGCGAAACCATGCCCGGATCGTACATGCCCCCCTGGACTGGATTGTCGGCGATGTAATCCGCCGCCACGATGACAAGCTTGTCTGGAGCCAGAGCCGGGGCCGGAAAAAACCAAGCGGGGTACTTTCGGCCGTAAATGTCGTCTTCTTCCAGAGGGCACTCGCAGGGAGAAAGGGCAAACTTCAGGGGTGCACCGAGCTGCACATGATTGAAGGTTGTAGGATCTCCCCACTTGCGTGTAGCAGAGGTGCTGGAATACGCACCCATCTTCCTGCCCTCCGGCGCCGGGCTGAAGACGTCCACCATCAGCCAGAGATCGCGCAGATCGAGTTGCCGGGCTGGTGGAAAGGCCGTATAGGGAATGAAAACATAGAATTCGTATCCGGTGTGCTTGCCCCCCCCCTTCGTGTTGGGAGTGGCCAGCGTCCCCGCCTGGACTTGCTCTGTTCCTTTCGGTTGCAGCGCGGCTGGCAGGAACTCCTTGAACAGGTCGGCGCTCAGGTCGTCATAGGCTGAGCGAGCATAAACCTCATCCACATGATTTTTCGCAATGAGCCATTGCCGCACAAACAACCGCCGGAACCTCGACCGATAATGAACTTGCTCGTTGTACCACTGTTCGCACTGTGCTGCGTCCGTCACGCCCGGTCCGCCGGAGATTTCCGGTTTGCTGCAGTCATCGCGGCTCTTCAGTTCTATCGTGCCGAACTGATTGCCCCAGCCAATGGGCGGCATCGGCACATCCGTGGCAGCCGCCAACCAGACCTCGATATGATCCTTGGCCAGCATATCCCGGTTTTGTTGGGGCCAATTAGGCTTTCCGCCGTCCACCTGCCCCCAGATATGAAGGCCATTCTTATCCGACCGCAGCCAGATCCCGCCCCGGCGCGCTTCCGGCGTCTTAGGGATGAGCGGAAGGGAGGGAGGCTGGGCACTATACGGATTACTGATGAATCCGTCAAATACTGTGGCCCCTGATAAGTCGCCTTCTGGGATTGTGACTACTTCCGGCGTCTGGGCGCCGCCTGAGCCGGCCGCCAAGATCACCAGAAAGCAAACCGTCGTTCCTCGCATATTCAGAAGACGCATACGGCATGCAACCCCTTGATAATTTGCCCAATGAAGAGCTGGGGGAAGCAAAAAGGACCGACGTGACAGTCTTAAGTTCCTCCTCAACGGATATATCTATCTACCCGGTGAGTGTCGCAGATACCTGCACGAAATCGACGTTCTCGCTGGGGCGAAACCCGGTGCCGGATCTCAAGAGCTGTCACATTCCCCGTTGTCTTCGGGCCTAACGGACGCCCCAGCGGCGAAGCTCCGGGTAAAGCCGCTGATATAGTATAGGGGTCGAACCACGCGGTCAATTGATCGTATCGCGCAATTTAGAGTGTTACCCGCTATGGCGACGGGTAACCATATGAGTCAGGCTTCCCTCGATGACGCATAAAACAGGGGTTTAGGACGAATTTGCGGCTCAAGATGCGCACACCGTTGAGTTCGCCCTTCTTCAGCATCATTTGGCAGAACCGATAGTAATCTTCCGCCGACGAGCAAAGACCGCCACCTCCGGCCGGTCGTGATTTCGGGGCCAGCTTGGCCAAGCCAAGGTCCAGGACCTTCGCCTGGCAACGTGCCGTGACAAAGATGTTCGCAGGCTTGATGTCCCGATGGACGATGCCCTTGGCGTGCCCGGCGTCGAGAGCGTCGGCGATCTGGATGGCCAGGAACCTGTGGCGGCGTTTGGTTCTGCCCCAGAGGGTCGACGCCTAGTCCTTGACCAGCTTGCAACAGCGGCTGGTAAAGACGGGCGGCCGATTGCTGAAACACCCCCGCTACTACTGGTTACCAATGGATGAGAGCCATCTGACGCAGCAGCTATTCGGGGCCATGCTGCGACGGATTGAATTTCTGCCCCTGCCAGCGGGGTAGAGCCCACTACCGGCAGGAGAAAACCTGGTGAACAAGCACGGCCAACGTGTCCGAGAAATCGCGGGGAAACAGGTCAAGGATGGCGGCTGACCTCATCCCGAACCCGAACCGCCGGCTGCCAGATGGCGCGATGGAGCCTGGAGTGAAAATCGTTGTTTGCAAACGAGCCGGTGGCTGTATACGGTCCTCTCTCGGCAGGCCAAAATGGAAATATGCTTGAATCCCACGCGACATGAATCCCACGCGAGGTAGCAATTCGCGTCGCAGGGGCGTACAATCTCCCCATTGATTTTTCTCAATCCATGGCAGCCTTGCGAGGTGCCTATGAGACCCCGAAAAACGCTGACCATTTTCTTGCTGGCGATGGGGCTGGTCTTTGCCCTGTCTGCCTGGGCGCAACAGAATCCTTTGACGCAGGACCAAGTACAGGGCCTGGTGCGGTCCGGGCTGGGGGATGATTCGGGCGCCAAGCTGATCGAGCAGCGCGGGATTGATTTCACGCCGTCGGAGGATTTTCTCCAAAGCCTCAAGGCCGGAGGCGCGAGCGAGGCATTTCTTAAGGCCCTACGCCTGAACCTCAATAATGACTGGGCGCACGTGGACCTCGGAGTTGCCCTTGGAAACAAGGGCGACTGGGATGGAGAGATCGCCGAAGAACGTGCGGCCCTGCGCTTGAACCCGAAGAATGACATGGCGCACGTGGACCTCGGCGTTGCGCTTGGAGGCAAGGGCGACTGGGATGGCGCGATCGCGGAAGAACGCGCGGCGCTACGCTTGAACCCCAATAATGGCGGGGCGCACAACTATCTCGGCAACGCGCTCTATACAAAGGGCGATTTGGATGGTGCGATCAAGGAATACCGTGAAGCGCTGAGCTTAGACCCGAAGATTGACAAGGCGCATTACAACCTCGGCACCGCGCTTGGAGACGAGGGCGACTGGGATGGAGAGATCGCCGAAGAACGCGAGGCCCTGCGCCTGAATCCGAATTATGCCAAGGCCCACTTCACCCTCGGCGCCGCACTTGGAGACAAGGGCGACTGGGATGGAGAGATCGCCGAAGAACGCGAGGCCCTGCGCTTGAACCTGAAGAATGGCCTGGCGCACTTCGTCCTCGGCGTCGGACTGGAGAAGAATGGTGACCGACAGGGTGCTCTCGAAGAATACCGCGCGGCCTACACGTTTAACCCCACGAACGCCACCTATCGGCAGAATTACCAACGCCTGAGAGCCTTGCCGGAAGCGAATCGGCCGGCAGGAATTGGGGCGACCCGCACCAGCCCGCCCGCGGAAGCAACCACCCCTCGAGCGAGCGTCAGTGCACCAACAACGTTCGCGAGTTACAAAATTGAAGTCCATCC
>Ga0181530_10007648_pt1 | contig 10217 bp, 6 predicted proteins | sample PEATcosm2014_Bin_42_FD_119769 | JGI IMG/M metagenome (GOLD analysis project Ga0181530, IMG submission 119769) | Peatland microbial communities from MTU Mesocosm Facility, Houghton, MI, USA - PEATcosm2014_Bin10_60_metaG | ecosystem: Environmental > Terrestrial > Soil > Wetlands > Peat | place... | reverse complement strand
CGTTTGCTCTTGATCCGGAGGTGGGCTACCACCTTGCAGACATAGCGGAAAGCAAGCGACTGGTCAATCAAGTCGGCTATCACTACCGCTTCGTTGCGGCATTCAATGAAGCAAAACGAGTGCTCGACAAGAAGCTAATTGGAGATCTTCATCACCTTTGCGTTGAAGCCTATGGTCCCGTGGTGCTCCGGTCCAAAGGCTCCACCTGGCGTTCACAAAAGAGTGAAGGCGGTGGATGCCTCTTCGATTACTCCTGTCATGCGATTGACTTGGTGAATTATCTGGTTGGGCGTCCCATCGGCGTTTCCGGAACCATAATTAACAGTGTGTTCTCGAGTGATGTGGATGATGAGATCTACGCCACGTTGCAGTTTGCTCCAGGTTTTTCAGGTCAGTTGGCAACGAATTGGAGCGACGAGAGTTATCGCAAGATGTCGGTCAAATTGAGTATTTGGGGTACCAACGGCCGCATCAATGTCGATCGACAGGAACTCCAAGCTTATGTTCGTGCGCTGCCGGATTGGGACGTTCTTGGCGGCTATAAGGCAGGATGGAATGTGCGTTACACGACGGAACTCACACCTCCCGTTTGGTTTTATGTGCGCGGCGAAGAATACTCGGCGCAAATCGATCACTTCGTTCAGTGCATCAAGTCAGGCGTGAGCGCCGTCAGCAATTTTCGCACCGCTAGCGATGCCTCGTTGGTGGCCAACAAGATGCGCGAGGATGCGGTTAAGCCGCAAACGGCGATCGGTCGAAATGGGGCTCAGGATAAAAATCTCGCGGACCGAGCGTCGGTGCCACGGCGGTCAAAGTCCTTCCTGCGATCCATTCTTGACAAACTGTAGACGTGGATCGTCGCAAGTGCTCGTTCCGGTAAATCTTCGTGGATCAAAGTCAGGAAATGGATAGAATTATATTTGGCGATAACCAATTCTTCGGAGTGAATCACATGTCCGAGGAGAAAGCGCGCGCGCAGGCAATGCGCTTTCAGGACATTTCGGCCGTGATCGACGTTCTGGATGACGCGTATGCCGAGGGCATCAGGACTTTCATGTGCACGACGCACGAGCGTATTTCCGAAGTATGCGATCACTTTCGAGCGAATCGCGAAAAATATCCGGGCTATAAATTTTTCCCCTGCTTGCCTTATGCACACAAGTATGCGAACGCGGCGGCAGAGCTTGGTGTATTGGGAGCGGTCCGCAGTTTTCTGCCACAGGAGAATGCCTTGGGCGCGCTGCTCCGGGGCGGCGTGTCTCTCGCGACAAAGGACATGCAGGGTCTCGCCACGCTGTTAATCGGTGCCGAGCTGAAGATGTTTGCCGGTTTGGACACGCCGGTCATTTTTTTACAAAACGTCGCGACAGATTTTTTGCTCGGGCTCGGCTTCGATGAAGCCTTCCGGATATTTGCGGATTGTGTGCGTGAACGCTATCAGGCGGAGCCGGGCTTCATCACCATGAATGCACCTTTGCTGTTGCAAAGACTAGGCAAAATCGGGATCAAGAACCCAATCATCTGCGCGAATATCAACAAGATCGGCTTCAGAATGTGTGGCGGCATGCAGGCCTATGATGACCTGATGACCGAGGGGAAGTGCCGCCTGATCGCGATGTCGGTCTTTGCGAGCGGCGCTTTGCCGCCCCAGGAAGCATTGGAGTACGTTTGTATGTACCCAAAAATCGAGTCGATTGTTTTCGGGGCATCGAGCCGTAGGAACATTGCTCAAACGAAGCAGCTGATTGATAGGTTGACGGTGAGTTGACACACGGAATCTTGTCCGGACGAGCACGCCAACGACAATGAAAAAATTCCGCATCCTATTGCCCAGTTCCAGCGGAGGGCATCTCACGGAGTTATTGCAGCTGCGGGAGCTTTTGGATGCGACCGAACACCTGTTCGTTACCGAGGATCTGCCACTGACGCGAGATCTGATGAGGGATCGCCCATGTCGGTTTGTCAAGCCCAACGGTCGAAACCGAGACTGGATTTTTTGGAAGAACTTCCTCACGAACTGGTTCCTCGCGGTTCCGATTCTTCTGAAGTTCCGTCCGCATGCGATCGTGACTACGGGCAGTCACACGGCGATCCCATTTTGCTTCATCGGGAAACTTTTCGGGTGCAAGATCATTTATATCTTGTCGTTCTGCCGGATCGACTCGAAGGCGGCTGCTGCCAGTGCCGTTTATCCGATCGCCGACTTATTTTTTGTTCAGTGGCAGCAAATGCTCTCCGCATATCCAAAGGGCAAATATGTGGGTCCACTCTTTTGATTTTTGGTTGGGCACAGTCGCCACATGATCTTCGTCGTTCTAGGTACGTGGGAAATGCCCTTTACGCGGCCGCTCGTTGAGATTGAGCAAGCAGCTCAACTGGGTTTGTTTACGGAGCCGATTGTGGTGCAGTGCGGCAAGACGACTTATACGTCGCCGCACATGGAGCTGATCCCATTTTTTGGGCAGCAAGAATTGGAGCAGATGTACGAGCAAGCGAGCCTAATCATATGCCAGGCCGGCGTCGGTTCAATCATGTTGGGACTCAGAAAACGCAAAAAGGTAATTGCAATCGCGCGACTCTCGAAGTTCAACGAACACATCGACGATCATCAACTGGAAATTCTAGACGTGTTTGCAAAATCGGGTGCGGTGCTTCCTTGGACTGGTCATGGAGATTTGGGCGGTGTTCTTCAGCGGGTCGATAAATTCGTTTCTGCGGGTTACCCGTTTGGCCAGGAAAAAATATCCCGCGCCATACTGGATTATCTGAACGAACACGTTTCAACGAGTTGAGGGGTCAGTCATTAATCTTGGCTGAAGGGCGGTCAATAATAATGAGTAGATCAAGGTTTCCATTGAAAATCAATGGCATATTGTGCCTGTCGACGCGGTGAATTGAAGCATTGATCATAATCTTGGGAGCCCGGGACGCTGGAATATGTTCCGTGGGTCGGCAAACGCAGACAGTTTGTTGGTTAACCTTCTGTGCGTTTCAATAGCAATATACGTTGGTTTGGATCGGTTCCATATCAGGCAACTGAAGAGCAAGCGTAAGTGTCGAATCAGCATAGCTTCGCGATCGTGCTTCCAAAGGAATCCTTAATGCGTCTTTACCTATTTGGATCGAGTTATCTTGCCGCACTCGTTTTTCGCGCAAGATCGTGTAAATCCGTTAGATGTTCTGCGGGAATTGCATGTCTTGCTTTGGCGTTTGTTTCGTCTGGCGGCGCATTGGCCGCAACCAGCGCAAATGCGCAATCCCCTCTCGGTATGAATTTGTACCCGGTGAATTATTGGACCGGTGAACAACCATTCATAAATATTTTTAAGACTTCCGGCGTTTCGCAGTCGAATTCCACTGGCACTGGTTGGATCACGCATTCAAACAAGACATATGCCTGGGATACCCAAGAAGAAGCTTATCTGCAACTCGATGCAAACGGCTATCCAACCACGCTCACTGCGAATTCATCGGATCCCAATTCCCCCCAGAAATTCGACAGCGTCGGCGTAATTCTCCTACGCCAGCTGGGAAAGTCCAATGCGGGCACAGGTATGTACTACCCTGCTGGGCAGTACGTCGTACTTTATGACGGAGAGGGAACGCTCTTTTACGAGTTCGATGCCAAGCTGATAAGTTCCACGCCCGGTCGTGACGTAGTGAATGTTGCATCGGCGACTTCCCAAGGCATAAGTATAAGAATCAACGCCACTGATCCAAATCACACCGGTAACTATCTCCGCAACATAAGGTTGGTGAAGGCGGAGCTAGAAAGCTCATTCAATGCTGGAGCGGTTTTCACCCCGACCCTCCTAAGCGCATTGCAGAATTTCCGCCTTGTGCGGGGTATGCAGTGGCTAAACATTGACAGCGACGGCGGCAAGTTGGTTAGTTGGTCGCAACGTCCGCAAATGACGGATGGCGGCTATGGCGGCCCGAACGGCACGCCAATTGAGGCGGTGATTCAGCTGTGTAATGCAACAGGAGCGGATTGTTGGCTGAATGTTCCCCACATGGCCAATAACGACTACATAACGCAAATGGCCGCCCTCGCGCACACGATGCTGGGGACAAGCCAAAAGGTCTACATAGAGTTCAGCAACGAGGTCTGGAACTGGGACTTTGGCCAAAATTCCTACGCGACTGCTCAGGGTAAGGCCATGTGGCCGAATGCAGGCTCTGGCGCCGATTATGGACCCAATTGGTATGGGATGCGCGCTGCCCAAACCTGTGATATCTGGAAGTCGACTTGGGGTACGGATGCGGCGCGTGTTGTGTGCGTAATGGGTGCCTTTTCCGATATTCCGTCCCTTGCGACTGAGGAGTTAAATTGCCCACTTTGGACCGGCGCCGGAAATGCGCCCTGCGCCAATCATGGCATAGGCGCGGTTGCGATCGCCCCATATGTCAGTGTGAATAACAAGACAGCCTCAGCCTGGACTACCGCCTCCGACGGTGGTCTTGCGAGCCTCTTTCAAGCGATGAACGATACGGCTTTACCTCAAAGCGCGGGCTGGGAAGCGAAGTACAAAGCCGCACTTGCGCCATACAATCTCCCATTCATTGCTTATGAAGGCGGCCAAAGCCTCGTAGCTTTTCCTCAATTTCAAGATGGATCAGCGGTTTCGAACCTATTCATCGCGGCAAATCGTGATCCCCGCATGGCCGGGGTGTACACCACCGCGTTGAACAATTGGAAAGCGGCTGGTGGCCAGATTTACGTGATATTCGCTGACGTTGTGAAACCGAGTGAATATGGAGTATTTGGAGCATTGGAATCTCTGTGGGATACCGTTACTCCGCTTTCGAGCGCGCCGCCAAAATGGCAAGCGATACAGAATTTCATGTCCGCAAACAAATGCTGGTGGGCGGGTTGTGCTGGAACGATTGCGAGCACTACTGCACCTGTTCCTATGGCGCCTTCCAACCTTACGGTTAAGTGACAATTGGAATTGTGGGGTTACACCGCCTTATGACCGGCGGGTAGGTCGATTTCCAACGCGGCGCTGACGCTGTAAGATTTTCGCCGATCCAAAATCGAACCAGAGTCAAATGATATACAATTGAATCGATGGATCACCCAGTAGAAGTCAGAGTGCTCATCGTCGCCGAGAACGCGTCTTTTAAGTTCGGAGGAGAGGCCGCGTTACCGATACATTATTATCGAATTCTTCGGCAGCGAAATATTCCAACATGGTTAGTCGTGCACGCGCGTACTCGTGGGGAATTAGAAGCACTATTTCCCGAGGATCACGATCGTATTTTTTATGTTGCCGATACCGCATGGCATCGGCTCCTGTGGCGGCTCAGCCAGCATTTGCCTAGGCAGCTTGCCAGTTTCACGATCGGATTTATCATGCGGTTGATGACCCAAATCGCTCAGCGGAAGGTCATTCGGCCTTTGATTCGTGCTCACCAAATCTCCGTGATTCACCAGCCGATCCCCGTATCTCCAAAGGAACCTTCGATGATTTGCGGTATGGGGGTTCCCGTCATCATTGGTCCAATGAACGGGGGAATGGATTACCCACCAGCCTTTCGCAAACTCCAAAGCCAGGGAGAACGTCTTGCTATTTATGCGCTGCGGCGCTTTTCAAACATCATGAATAGCTTGATGCCAGGTAAGCGCAAGGCGGCGATTCTCCTCGTCGCGAACGAGCGAACGCGCGCCGCTTTACCCGATGGCGTTTGTAAGCGAGTCAAAACGATCGTAGAGAATGGAGTCGATCTTAGTCTTTGGAAGGGTTCCAGGTTTTCGGGCGATTACTCTACATCGCGTGTGGTCCGCTTTGTATTCGTGGGTCGACTCGTCGACTGGAAGGCGGTTGACATGTTGTTGTTGGCATTCAAAAGGGCGGCTCCCGAGGCCCCGATGAGCCTGTCAATCATTGGTGACGGAGTGGAGCGGGCGGCCCTAGAGCAACTGGCAAGGGAACAGGATCTTCTGGGTGACGGCGATGGCCAACCAGGCAAGGTACATTTTTGGGGATGGATGTCGCAGGTCGAGTGCGCGGTACGACTTCGAGAATGCGACGCATTAGTCCTTCCCAGTTTGTTGGAATGCGGTGGCGCTGTCGTGTTGGAGGCAATGGCAATGGAGATTCCTGTTATTGCCACAGCCTGGGGCGGACCAGCGGATTACCTGGATCCCTCTTGCGGCATTCTTATCGAACCTACATCCAGGGAGGCATTTATTGCCAATTTGGCGCTTGCTCTGACACGACTAGCCAAACATCCGCAAGAACGCGTTGCGATGGGGAAGGCCGGGCGTTCAAAGGTCATTCAGCAATTTGATTGGAATACCAAAGTCGATAGCGTATTTGCCGTTTATCGAGATGTAATAGAGCAGTCCGCGACATAAGCAGATCCGATGCGGGTATTGGTAGTCGAACAATGGCAGGGAGGTCATTACTTCAATTACTTGGAGTACCTGGTCCCGCGACTCGCTGAATTGACTGATGAGGTCGTCGTCGCGATGACGCGAAACGCGATTGACTCAGATGGGTTTAAGGCTCGACTCGGCCCGGTGGCGAAACTGCCGAGAGTCCGATTTGAGGCCAGCGTGCCACGCGCCGATCCTAGTTTGCCGGCCCGAGAACGGTTCCAATTGTTATGGAACCTCAAGACGGCAGTCGCAGAGACACGTCCGGATTATCTTATGGTGCCTTCCGCCGATGCGCAGACACTCGCAATGGGGGCCTTGGGATACCTTGGAATATCCGTATTGCCGCGTGAGTTGCATTCTGAGGCGACCTTTCATTGTGGCTATGCCGAGATAAACGGTCACAAACAAGCCGTGAAAGAATTCATTTATCGTGCCGCCTATTCCGGCTGTACTTGGAAGCATCTCAATTTTGTAAATTTTTTGTACCTCCAACGCGCCGCACAAGAACACCGGTCGTGGGTCGATCGAGCCCGATTGATTGCGGACCCTGTTCCACGAGTACCGAGACTCGATCGCGTCGCCGCGCGTCGCTTACTCGGTATCCCGGAGGATGGCCGTTATCTTGGGCTTCTGGGCGAACTAGACCCGCGTAAGGCAATTTCTGAATTACTTGCGGCGTTTCGATTGGCAGCCCTAGGTTCGCAAGACCGTTTACTGCTCGGCGGGCGCCTGGATGTGAGCTTTCGCACGTTGATTCAGAGTGAGTACAAGGACCTGCTAAGCGCTGGCAAGATCGTTCTGATCGATCGATATCTGACCGACGAGGAACTATTGCAAGGGTTTGGGGCATTGGATGTGGTTTGCGCGACCTATCGAGATTTCCCCGGCTTAGCATCGTTGATGCTGAAGGGAGTTGCTGCCGGTCGCCCCGTGCTGGCCCAGAATTTCGGATGGTCCGCCGCTCTGATTAAGCACTTTACACTCGGCCACACTGTGGATATTCATGATATCGCGGATTTTGCGAGGACTTTGCGAATAGCGTTGGAGGCCAGCGCCAATTATTCGGAGACGGAAGCGACTCGCCGCTTGCTCAGCTTTCATGATCCTTCGAATTTTGTGGCAGGCATGTCTGAACGCTTACGTTGCCTCACTGGGAAACCGGCGCTCCAGGAGATCAAGAGCTGGGAGTGGGTACTTGATGGCACCAATAAATAGCCATCCTGACGACGGCCGTTTTGACATAAGTAATGGGAGGCCGGGAGCTAATCGACATAACAAATGTATATCAGCCACATCTCGTATTGCTATCGCATAATTGATTTCGACACTGTACATTTATCGTACTGCGGGAAACTGATAGGGGAATGCAGTGACTATTAAACCGTCTGGGATGACATCCTGGAATCGCCATATTGAAGTTGTCGCACTGGCATTTTGCATGCTTGTCGCCGGATCTCTTCGAGCTCAAGTGAATGTCACCACCTTTCACAACGATATCTCTCGTACCGGTCAAAACCTGCAGGAAACCACCCTCACGCTTGCGAACGTGAACAGCAACCAATTCGGAAAATTGTTTACGGTTGCTGTCGACGGGTATGTGTATGCGCAGCCACTGTATTTGGCAGGCGTGACCATCGGCGGCGGCACGCACAACGTTATATATGTCGCGACCGAGCACGACAGCGTTTACGCCATCGATGCTGACAGCGGAACCCTCTACTGGCAGATTAGCTTGATCCCGTCGGGGGGCAGAACCATCGAACCGGATACCGACATTGGTGCCGGTTGTGACGACATTGTTCCGGAAATTGGAATTACCGGTACGCCGGTCATTGATCCCACCACGGGCACCCTCTATGTGGTTGCAAAATCATACGTCGGCGGCACGGGCGTTCAGTATCTTCATGCGCTTAACGTTGGGACCGCTGCGGAGAAATTTGGCGGTCCGGTGCAAATTAAGGCCTCAGTGCCGGGTACGGGATACGACTCCGTGAATTCCGTCGTTACGTTCAACGCGCTACGGGAAAACCAGCGGCCTGCCCTGCTTTTGGAAAATGGGCACGTCGTGATTGGCTGGAGTTCGCATTGCGACTACGGCCCGTGGCATGGCTGGGTGATGTCCTATAGCGCGAGTGCGCTGGCTCAAGAGGCCGTCTTTAACTCCACGCCGAATGGCTTCGAGGGCGGGATTTGGATGAGTGGCGGAGGCATAGCGGCCGACTCGAGTGGCAACCTGTACTTCAGCACTGGAAACGGGGACTGGAATGGTACCACTGATTTCGGTGACAGCATCATCAAGCTGGGACCACCGAGCAGTGGGAGTTTTCCGATTCTGGATTACTTCACCCCGTATGATCAAAAGGCCTTATCGTCCGGTGATATCGATGTTGCATCGGGCGGGGCCTTATTGCTGCCCGCCCTGCCCTCCGGTGAGCAATTGCTCACGCTCATGGGTAAACTAGGCACGATTTACGTAGTCAATGAAAACAACATGGGGAAATATTGTCCCAACGAAACGCCTGCGTGCACGGACAGCGATCCACAAATAGTCCAAGAGGTGGTTGGCGCAACCAGCGGGGTTTGGGGTTCAGCGGCTTACTGGAACGGCAATGTGTATTGGGGGTCGCAAGACGATAGATTCACCGCGTTTTCATTCAATACCTCGACTGGTTCCTTATCCACTGCGCCCGTATCAGAAACGCCACAGATTTTTGGCTATCCGGCGCCCACACCCTCTATTTCTGCCAATGGCACGTCCAATGCAATTCTGTGGGCGTTAGATAACAGCACGTATGACTCGACATGCAGTAACGGGCTCTACTGTCAGGTCTTATACGCCTACAACGCCGCTAACTTGGAGGATTTGCTCTACTACAGCAGCCAAGCGACAAACTACCGTGATATTCCTGGTTCGGCGGTGAAGTTTGCAACGCCAACCGTCGTTAACGGCAAGGTTTATGTTGGCAGCCAATATGCGGTGTCGGCCTACGGGGAACTTCCTAACGGGGTGCCGACGGCGGCTGCACCAAGTTTGAGTCCACCGCCAGCGGCCTACACGTCGGCGCAGACCGTGACGATGTCGGACGTGACGCCGGGTGCGGTGATTTATTACACGACGAACGGATCTACTCCCAGCGCGTCCTCAACCCAATATACCGGGCCGATTCACATCAGTGCGACGACGGCAATCCTCGCGATCGCAGTTGCAAGCGGTGACTACGCGAGTGCCCTCAGCGGCGGCACTTACATCTTCAATTCATCTGGGGGCACAACACCGCAAAGCGTCGAGCTGTCGTCGGCTTTTAATCAGAGCGGTATCTACGCGATCCAAAGCAATGGATCCACGGCCATCGACAGCGGGTTGGACGGCACCGGCGACGCGTACTCCGAGAATTTACTCGGGCTCTCGTTAACATGGTCTGGGAACCTGTACGTACTGGGGCTCCCTGGACTGCCCAGTGGTGCGAGCTCCACCACGATTCCCTTTACCCCAGGCACATATTCGAGCGTGAGCTTTTTGGGCACGGCGGTCAACGGCAATCAACCCAATCAAACATTTACTCTAAATTATGCGGACGGTACTTCGACCAATTTTACTCAAAGTATGAGCGATTGGTTCTCTCCGCAGGGCTATGCGGGCGAATCAGTGGCATTGTCCATGGCGTATCGCCTCGCTGCCAACGGATCAGCGCAGACTGGACCGTTCTATTTGTATGGCTACTCCTTCCCCGTTCCCTCCGGCGAGACGGTTCAAAGCATTACACTGCCAAACAATCGCAATGTCGTGGTGTTGGCTGTTGATGTGACGCCAACGGGCACGGGTGTGGAACCG
>Ga0181530_10007641_pt1 | contig 10223 bp, 14 predicted proteins | sample PEATcosm2014_Bin_42_FD_119769 | JGI IMG/M metagenome (GOLD analysis project Ga0181530, IMG submission 119769) | Peatland microbial communities from MTU Mesocosm Facility, Houghton, MI, USA - PEATcosm2014_Bin10_60_metaG | ecosystem: Environmental > Terrestrial > Soil > Wetlands > Peat | place... | reverse complement strand
GATCGCGAACCACGCCGATCAGATCGGCCTGCGTCAAGCATTCCAACGAATCACGCGGCGGCAAAGTCATTCAAAGCTTGAATCACACTTTCAAGACTTTGACTCCCCCTCCGCCCGGGAATTTGCCCCGGTTACGGCGCCCGGCCGGTTGCGGCCGCTTCGACCGGGGCTGCCCCTCGCGCCCTGGTATTGCCCAGCCACATCTTGGGGACACCGACCCATCGATAAATTCACAAACCAAGTGCAACGCCCTACAGGGGCGCTGCCATGGGAACGAAATACGGACAGCTCACGGAGAGTGAGCGGTGTGAGATATTCCGTCTGCGTTCAGCGGGAATATCTTGCTCGGGCTCGCCCAATGTCAAAGACAAGTCTCTGTTGCCGTAAGATCCGATTTGAGGCAGAAGAGGAAGGTTCGCGCAAGCCGAACGAAGCTGATGCGGGTGTAGCTCAGGGGTAGAGCACAACCTTGCCAAGGTTGGGGCCGAGGGTTCGAATCCCTTCGCCCGCTCCAGTTTCTTCCCTGTCCGGGCCGGACACATAGGTGACAGAACGTATGGTTCCTGTTGTAAATTCTCTATGCTGCATCACGCGTTGCGGCTTGGGGAGAGATAGCGGGTTTTTCTTCGGCGAGCCGTTGTAGTCGTTTCTGTTCCCGCTTTTCCATTATGCCGCCGGCGAGCATGACCTCTCATAAGTTTGTGAATTTAGAGGGGGTGACGCTTCGCGTAACTCTTGCAGAAGGCAATGAAAGCGCCGTCGGCATTGCCGGGCGCGGGCTTGCCCGCCGCCCATGTTCGCCACTCGTTTTCCAGCGCATAAATGTCGTATCCGGGGCATACCTTCCGCACTTTGTCGAAAGTATCCGGCCGCAGCACGAGGGCGGCCGGAACCGGAGTCGGCGGGGCAGGGGGCGTCCCGAATTCCATTGCCTCGACAGTTCCCGCCAGTCGCGCTTTGCGGCCCACCTTGCTGTAATTCAGCTCGCGCTCGACCTCGCGCAACTCTGGCAACGCCTTGCGCTCCCATGACAGCCGCACGCCGGTAAATTGCTTGCCTTTGCCCTTGATCGGCTCGACCACTACCTTGAAATCCGATAGGTCGCTCACTTCCGCCACGGCAGGGCGGATCGCAAAATTCTTGAAATTGATCCATGTATTGAGCTTCCCGACCGGCACGCCGAGGAAGCTACGAAATTCGTCAATCGTCATTTCCTCATAGGTGCGCGTCATGTTTCCGCGCTTCTGGATCATCTCATAGAGCGCGAGGGAATATTTGCTCGAAAGCGCAAACATGATTTGTTTGTGCAGCCGCGCAAAGACCCGGCTTTCAGCCACAATCTCGCGCATGAGAGGCTGAAAATCATACCGGATGAACCCGTCATCCGCATCGGGAACCACGTTGCCGCCAAGCAACTGGACACGCTTCGTCACCCACTCCTTGCCATCCTGTACGCGAAGCTGGACGATGGCCGACATGAGTCTGCGAATGGAATCTTCGAGCCGGTCAGTCCCCTTGTGCAGCGTGTTTTGCAATTCACGCTTGGGGATAGAATGTTGCACCGGCTCTGCGATCTTGTCCCAGGCATTGGCAAGCAGCAGATTGTAAATGCGCCGATCAGTGAGCGTGAGCGGCGTCATCTCGACAATATCAACCAACTCACCCGGCTTGACGATGGAAACGTCATTCGGCTTGGCGTCGAGTGTCCGTTGAAATTTCTGACTTGGCTGAATTGATTCCATAGTTTCCAATCCTGTTGTAACTATGCCTAGTTATATCGAAATTTCAACTAGTTTTTGAGGCTCCCCCAAAAACTATGCGTTGGCATCGCGCAACCCTATTAAATTCAGTGTATTGCGAAGACTCCCCCAAAAACTATGCGTTAAAGGGGAGGATTTCAGCCATTTTCAAAGGCCGAAGAGCGCCGGGCAGCCGATCGAACCCGCGCGGCACGCGCGTCACCTTGCCGCCCTGTGGATAACTCCCCCAAGAACTAGCTTTTCGCCCCCAAGAACTAGGGATTCCGCCCCCAAGAACTATGCTTTCTCCCCCAAGAACTATGCTTTAGCCTCGCAACAACCTGATTTAAAAACGAAAAAACGGGCTAGAACACTAGAACACTAAGAGAACATAGAACACTAGGCGCGATCCTTCCTATCCCAACGCATAGACCACCTAAAAAACCAACCTCATATCGGGCTTCGCCCGACACAAAGCGGAGCCGCCTACGGCGAGAGCATGACAAAGTGTGGGGCGGTTAAGCCGCCTCTCCCTGAACGTGTCCTGCGGCACGGTTCTGAGACAAACGACTGCGCTTATTCAGGCTGCCAAGGATAGCTCTCCGACATTTGCATTGGCAACCGCGTCCTCAAATTCCTTAAAGTCGCCGTGTTCCAGAGCATCAGTGCCGGTTTTGGCGGCGGCCCGGAGCGCTTCAAGTTTTGCGGCATCATCACCCGCGCCGAGTTCGGGCACGATGATTTTCTCAAGTCCGGCGTCGTTGAAGACTCCGCCGTCTTTCATGTCCTTGGAGGCATCCAACAAGGCGAGGAGCAAATTTTCCGGCGCACCGACGCTTGCCAGATCGTCGCGCCGCGCGGCCTTCATGGCTTCTATGGTTTTGGCATTTGGAACCAGAGGTTCTGGATCGATCTTCTTTTTCATAGCTGAACATCCCTTGGAGCTCAGGTTTTGGCAACAAAGGGCTAGGCAAGGAAGAAAATGGGCTCGAGGACTGATTAGTCTGCGATTCCTACGACAACCGAAATCATGTGATTGAGGGCGATCAAGGAACCTTCATCAAGTTGGCCAATGACCTTGCCGCATTTGTGGCGTATCACGGGAATGATTTTGTCGACCATGACCTGAGAGGTCACTTTCAGGCCGTTCGTCTCACTCGGCTCGACCGAAAGGCGGTAGATTGGCGCGTCCGCCAGCGTGCTGGTGAAAAGCGCGACAAGCACACTGTCATTTGTGTTGAGCCAATCGGATTGCACGACAACGGCGGGACGGGGTTTTCCATAATCTCCGGGCGGGGAAACCGTGATGATATCGCCCCGCTTCACGGTTCAGGCCATTCGACTACGGCTTCGACGAAGGCCATCGCTTCCTTTTCCTCTGGACGCCCGCTCAACAGCTTGCCTTGTCGCGCGGCTTCCTTGGCAAATTCCGGCCTACGCGGATCAGGCACCCAGATGCGCAGGAGCTTCATACCCCTGCTCTGTTGGGTCTTGCGGTAACGCTGAAACTTGCTCAGCCCGTCCCCTGTTCCTGTTGCTCGCTTTGTCCGTGGCATGGGTGTTCCCCCTTATTCAGTTGCGCACTACTATATCACAATTAGTCGCGCGCTACCGTATGAGGGGAGGCCACACGATCTGTTCAAAACTGTTCAAAACTGCACGCTAAGGGGTTAACGAACAATCTGAGCCACGGTTCCGTGCGTTTCCCCGGGCTTTTTCGCGTTGGTTCGGCGGCGAGTCGGGGGGAACTCGAGAGCAGACGGCTGCCGCTGTCCCAATTGATCTACCCCGTATTCAGGCTACGCAAAGCGGTGGTTTTGCTCGGGTTCGCATCGTACCAAACCGACTAAACTTCAAATGGGACAAATCGTTATGCTGCGTCCGCCACCATCGTTTCCAATTCGATTCCGCTTAACGTGCAGTTTTGAACAGTTTTGAACAAATCGTGCAGCATCCCCAATACGGTGAGCCAGCGCGCATCAATAAATTGATCGACCGTTTGGGATAAGCGGCAACCGGCATTCCATAATGTTTAGGTTTTCGAATGCCGGCTGCACAGTTACGATTGTCCTAGGCCGGGACAGGGCCGGCGTTTGAAAACCTGCATTGCAGGAAACCGCGAGTCGGAAGGGCGCGTAACGAAGCTCGGTTCTGGTGACGCTGGTGCGGGCTCCGGCGGAGACGCTGGGAACTGAAATCAATCAGGAAATCAAACCCGGCTATCCCGCTAACTTCCCCCCATCACGCGGGCGCGCGAGGCGGCATTTGAAAAACAATCAGTCGGGGAAATCAAACCCGGCTCAATGCCCGGCCTTAGCGCTCCGCCTGCAAACTCACCGTTTCTTCCGACGCGCCTTTAGCTTGGCCAGCTTGACGGCCAGGCGCTGATGGGCCTCTATCGCTTGGGCTGCCTGGTCGCGCGCAAGGGCTAGGTCGGCCTTCAGCGTTTCGATGTGCGCCTGCAATGCCTCGATCAGCCGTTCGTCTGCCTGTTCGACACCTCTCGGCATCGGGTGTTCGTTCGGGCGTTCGTTTTTGCGGCGCGGTCGGCTGGTCACGCCCTCAGGCACGCGAACAAGGGCCGCGCCTTCATTGTTCAATCGCCTCGGCCAGCTACCGCGAATAGCCCGCTGGCGAGCGGCTTCCGCCGATACGCCAAGGACCGCGCCGGCTTCTTTGTAGGTCAACCAATCGCTGCTCATAGCGGGCCTGTTCGTCGCCGTTCAATCAGGCAAACATACAGCCGAACGCCCATCCGTTCGTCTGCCCGTTCGACGGGCGTTTGCTTGGGCGCACTAATGGCCGGCTTTGGCACGAAGGCTTTCAAGCCGGTGCTGGATAAGCGCTAGTGACGGCTCGCGAGCGTCTGCTCAATTCGACGCCTAATATCAGCCATGCCGCGTTCCAAGTCGTCTCTCGACACGAACCCCGGCTGTGGCGCTGAGGCAGGCTCCGATGCTCCTCGCGCTGGTGCTGGACGTTGCGTCGCCGCTTCCGTCGCGGTGCGTTTCGTGGGCGATAGACGGCACCGGCAAGATGATTCGCGGTGTTTTCCGGACGCTATAAAAAGCGCCTCGCGTGTCTCATTTGGTTCTAGACACTGCCATGAGAGGCGTCTCAAAAGCCAAAAACAACCCTATTGAGGCGCTGAAAGTGTCTCATTGAAATGTTGCGGTGAGGTATACCCCAATGAGACATGCCGGAAGTCGTACGCTTTATCACCGGGGAGCCCGGCAAATGAACAAGGCCCGGATCGGGAGCACACGATCCAGGCCGCATGGCCGCCGCGAACTGGGGGCCGGTCTGAGACGAGACCCGCTTCGACTTCCTGATAGACCGCGACGACGTCGACGCCCTGCTGACTAGCAAGCCCTTCGATGGCTGCAAGCTGCGCTTGGAGGCCGAGCCCGCTCTTGCCCCTGCGCTCGTTGTTGACCCGAACGTATCCGATGATTCCCGCTATTGCCTTGCCGTCAGCTTGTGAAACGGTGATTCCATTAAATGGAGCCGTTGCTCTCTAAGCCATTAAAGCATTCTTTAACATAAAGACTGGCGTTTACAGAAAAGGCGTTAGGTGCAAAAAGGGACGTGATGTTGGGCGAGGAAAGACAAGGATGTGGACCATAGCCACTGCAATGGAGATGGGAGGCAGCGGCAAGACCACGACCGTTGTTAATCTGGCGGTCGCCTTAGCCGAGAATGGCCAGCGCGTGCTTGTCGTCGAGTGCGACCTCCAGGCCAACGCATCGAACTGGCTGGGCGTGGCTGATGCTGGCAAGGGCATATTCGCTGGCGTATGCGAGAAGGAAGCCCTTAGGGTGGATGTTGGGATGCGGCATGGCGTCGAGATTGTCGGCGAGCTGCGCCGCAGCCTCCCCGGCTGGACATTCCAGACCGCCATCCGCGAACCAGTCCGCCTAGCCGAGGCCTCGAGCTTTGGGCAGCCGATAACGACCGACCACCCCAAGGGGGCGGGCTCCGAAAATTATCGAGCCCTCGCGGTTGAGTTCTTAAATGCCTATAATGTAGCAAAACACCGCAAAGGAAGGCATTGAAGCAATGGCCCGCAACAGACAACCCGGCCCTTCTGCTGATATGAAGTTTTATTTCCCAGACGACATCCCCGACAAGGCTGCGCCCGGCAAGGCGACAAAACCAACCAGGTCGAAACGCCCCCCACAGCTCAGAGTGGGGAAGCGGGAAAAACCAACCACGTCGAATCGCCCCCCACAGACCAGAGTGGGGAAACCAGAACGAATCACGGTGCTGATAAGCGCTGCGATTATCAGTCGGGCGCGTGACGCCTGTTACTGGACCCCAGGGCAAACAATGGCGGGGCTGGTGGCGGTGGCGCTCGATGCCGAGGTGACGCGAATGGAGAAGAAGCGCAAGGCACCATTTCCCCCGCGCAAGGGCAAGCTAAGAACGGGACGACCGCCCAGCAAATAAACGGAGGCCTTAGCAATAACGCTGGCGTTTATGCTGCTTACATAAAGACTTGCGGTGGGACGGGCGATGGTCACGGAAACGCTGGCGAATATGCCATTGGGCGGGTCCGTAAATCGGTCTGCAGATTTCCAGACCGATGCCATCTCCCAAGCCGGCGCCGCCATGATCGACGTCCGTGGCGAGGGTGGCGAGCGCCCCTATATATCAACCAGACGCCACCCCGAACTCGTGGCGCTCAGTCACGACCGTATGCACCGCCACCGATCAACCGCGGGCGGGTTCGGTGCAAACCCGCCTGGAGTAAATATCTTGCGTGGCCGGCGGACTGCTTGATGTAGAGAGGCAAATTCGCCGGTCTAGAAGTGGGCCTGCCTGTCATTACAGCACCGCGCAGGTTCGCATCACCGAATCGACATTGGCCTGTTGAGATACCGAGAACGGCTTTGGCGACGAGGTGGGGATCACGGGATCGACCAAGCCCTGCGTCGACGTCGAGAGGGCGTGGCCTTACGAGAGCGCTCCGCCGCCCGTTCGGGCTTGCGCACATCATCAATCGGCCCCGCCATGCCTCCGGCTGGTGGCCAATCTACCGCAACCTGATGTCTCGGTTATCCGCGCCATACCCCGTCGCGTAGGTGAGGGAGAGTCGATCATGAGTAGCATGCGGCGACCTTCACATGCTGAACCACAGGGCGTGTGCATCACCGCTTCACGTGTGCGTCGCCGCCGGGCATGCGCGGCGTCGCTGTACGTATGCAACGCTCTGGATCAATAGCAGGCGGAATCAGGCCGCACGCGGTGGGTAAATATATCCGAGGCTGTCTAACTCGCTGGCAACATCGAAACGCGCAGGCGCAATCGACCAAGTCCCGGCAGACGGAATCGCGTCGGCTTACAGCAGATCGTTCTCAAAAACACGACGCTCACAGCGGCGGCGATGCGTGTCGCCTAGCCCCAGAACGCGACGCAAGGCTGTGCGTTAACGCACAAGGTAAATTGTTTCTTATCGCTGGCGCGCCAGGGCAGTCCGCTTGGGTGGTGGTGCGGTTATGGCGTGAAGCCAGCGCCGAGCACGAGACCCAGCGCGCAAGCGAAGATCAAAAGAGTGATGGCGGCCATTGTCGATCCCTTTGGCGTCTAGGTATCAGCCGTAAATCCAACCATTCGCGGTAAACGCCGCCGCCTTAGAGTGGGCGGCGGCACGCGTGTTCGCGACCGCGAGGCCTTCCACGACGAAAACGCTAATCAGAGATAGGGCGATTGCGGCGAACAATAGGCGGCGCAGCATGGCCGGCGTCAACATGGCGACTTTCCTTTGCACATGCCGTTTTTGGCATGAACCGACATTCACCGGATGGACGGTGGGATGTCGCGAGCGCCGGGGATGGAACATCGGAAGGTCCAATCCGATCAAGCCCGTATAATTACGTAGTCATTGAATCCCGCATGCCTTAACCGCTCACATGGTAAATTTTCTTATGGCGCGCGCGGGGCTTCGATCTGGGGGGATAGGATCATAGCGGCAGCCTTCGCGTAGCGCGCCTTCGGCGACACATAGGCTTATATTGAGAATCATGGAGGACGCCCCGATTGCCTATCCAGCACCCCAAAACCCAGACACCGATTACCCGCTGCGTAGCGACCTGGTCGACCTGACCGTGCCTATGCCGCCGGAAATCCTCGCCGAGCTGCATCGCATCGCCGTGCGCGAAGGCGTGCCGGTGGCGTCCGTCGCGCTGTCCGGGATCGAGATTTTGTTGGGGCAACACCGCGCACGGGAGGCCCACGATGACGATTCCGCTGACCGATAACGGCGCCTTCGACCGCCCCGCCGTGATGCGCCGCGAAAGGCCATCGTCGAGAGCGATGATTGGGATGGACCGAAGTTTCAGACCTGTGCCGATGCGGCATGGATTGCTAATGCTTTTGCAACTTCTCGACGTCGAGAAGTTTTGTCGTCCAATGCCCACAAAGAAATCGCATCCATCCCCAATTTCGACTGGCAGGAGAAGGCGCTGGATTCTGGGGACTGGTGACGCGCTATGACCGTTAGCCGAGCTGTTGAAAGAGGAGCAACCTCCCATGGCAAAATTGACCGAACACGAAGAGCGCGAGCCTAGGATTGACGCGCTCGTCGAGGAGTTGCGGACGGTCGATGTGCGGAAGATCATCGGAGGGCTGCGAGAACTGATGCGGCAGGATGGCTTGTCAGGCTGACGCCCTATCGGCGCGCGGCGCGCAGAAAAAGGCTTGGCGATGAAATCGCGCGGAGCGTACGCCCCGCCTATTCATCCAGACTCGACGCTGGCGCCTCTGATCGCGGGGTTCCCGCCATGCCGGACTGGTGGCGCTCGCGCAAAAGAAAGCCCGATCATTGCTGACCGGGCTGCGCGGAATACATGGGATACTCGCGGGTAGAAGAGTGCCGCCACATGCACCCCACGTAGCGCCCTCGCGAGCGGCTTCAAGTCACTGAAATAGAAACGGCCCTGGCGATACATCCATGTTGATTAGCAATAAGCGCTGGTCCCTGGGTTAATTCGCAGATGCTATCGCGGCTCCCGCAATGAACAGCCAGCCGACAATGATCAATGCCGCCCAGATTGAGATGATCGGATGAACGGCTGCGAAAATGACCGCCAACGCCGCGATGATGGTCACCACGGCCGCGAAAATCACCAGCGCTCTAAATCTGTTCCAAACCGACGCTTGATCGAAGCTCTGAGCGGACGCTAGGTTTGGACTATGAAATTTGTCCGTTAGTGACATCGCGTTGCTCCCCCCAGGCTGTTACTCGCGCTCCGTATCGCTGAAAGCGCCTTCAGCATTGCCATACAAGCATTGAGATAACGTCGAACCAGCGCAGAAGTTGCGAACCCGGTTGTCGATTTCAGAGATTTGTTGTCCCGCACATTCTCACGGCGCATGCGGAGACGCGCTTCCCACACGCAATATCTTGACCATTGGCTGAACGTCATCAAGACGGACAAGAAGGCTATCTTCATCGCCGCATCGGAGGCATCTGAAGCCGCCGCGTTCCTGGCGGCGCGTGTGTTTCGCATCAAGGCGAAGCGAGGCCCACTTGGAGCCGCATGATGTCCGAACCGAGATAAGCCAGCGCTCGAACTGGCGTTGGTGTGACTGGGAAAGGTGAAACTGTCGCGATGATGATAGCCGCCGTCTATCGCCCACAATGGGAACGCCCTATCGGGTGGACGGCGCGCATTTAAAGACGCTCAGTGATGAAGTGAAGCGGGGAGCCTGCTGATGCGGCGATGAGGGCGAGATCCCGCCGGCTATGCGCCTGGGGCTGTCCTCGTCGAGCGTAGGTTGTTGCCGCAGCACCCCGTGAGCCTCGTGTAATCAAATTCCAAGCCGTCGCCCCACTACCGTCAGCAGCGCTGTCACGCTCTCACGTTGTCACGTGACAATGTGAGAGCGTGACAGCGTGATAACTTTACGGCAATCTTTTACATAGAAACTGCCAGATTGATTCTCCTCGCCGGACTGGCCCGCTCCCATAGGATTGGCCCATGCACATCATTACTCTCGCCACGCAGAAGGGGGGCAGCGGCAAGAGCACGCTCGCCGCGTGCGTCGCCGTTGCGGCAGAAGCCGAAGGCATCAAAACTGCTGTGCTGGACACCGATCCGCAAGGCAGCGTGTTTAAATGGGGTGAACGTCGTGAGGCGGAAACACCAGCTGTAGACCGGTGCGAACCGCATCAACTCGCAGCGGTGCTCAAGAGCCTCCCGAAACAGGGCTTTGAACTGGTCATCATCGACACCGCCGGCGCTCACAACGCGTCCGTGGCCCCTGCCCTTCAAGCTGCCGACTTCTGCCTTGTCCCGGTGAAACCGACTCTTACTGATCTTGAAGCCGCGATCCCTACCGCGAAACAACTCCGCGACCGGAAAACCCGCTTCGGGTTTGTTCTTAGTCAATGTTTTGGGAGTTCATCGCGAACGAATGATGCGGCGACGGGGCTCCTCAAACATGGCGAGGTCGCCCCGGCTAACGTGTTTCACCGCGCCG
>Ga0181530_10007640_pt1 | contig 10224 bp, 7 predicted proteins | sample PEATcosm2014_Bin_42_FD_119769 | JGI IMG/M metagenome (GOLD analysis project Ga0181530, IMG submission 119769) | Peatland microbial communities from MTU Mesocosm Facility, Houghton, MI, USA - PEATcosm2014_Bin10_60_metaG | ecosystem: Environmental > Terrestrial > Soil > Wetlands > Peat | place... | reverse complement strand
GAAGGACGCTGCTTCAAGACCTGAGCCCAGAAGGCATAGCGAATGCGTTCAACAACCGACCCGTCTACTACCGAGAGATTCCAGCGCGGGTGCGCCGTTATGATGCGTCGAATGGCACGGTTCATCTCGTCGCCGAACGCGGTCACGAATTCCCGCCGCTCGCCTCCAACCTCGACCCGCTTAGAACAATGGAGGTCGATCTCCTCAGTGAGTTGATTAGATGGGCGCGTGAAGAGGACGAGGAGTAATTCCAGTATGGATGTCTTTGCACTTCGCGAAAAGGTTGTTTCCGATTATCGGCACTACATAGAAAGTTTCGTCCGCATCAACGACGAGCGCATAGACACCTTCGTTCAAGGGCAGTTTGAAAGTGGTGCGCTTTGGCCGGATGCCATCCTTCAACTGAACCCCGCTTATGAGCCCGGGCCCACGCTCGATGAACTAGCCGCCCAAGGGGGCATCCTCAAATCTACCGCCGAGTTCTTTCGAGGAGCGGGCGGCAAGCCACTCCGCCTGTACCGCCACCAGCAACAAGCGATAGAGATCGCCCGACGCTGGGAGTCTTACGTCGTCACAACGGGCACGGGTTCCGGCAAGAGCCTCACGTACTTGATCCCCATCGTAGACCACGTCCTCCGCACGCAGCCAGAGAGGCACAAAGTCCGCGCCATCATCGTGTACCCAATGAACGCGCTAATTAACAGCCAACACAAGGCGCTGAAAACCTACGCCGAGAACAACCCCGGCATTCCGATCCGTTTTGACTGCTACACGGGGCAGGAAAAAGAAGAAGCGAAGAAGCGGATTCAGGATGATCCGCCGCACATCCTGCTCACCAACTACGTAATGCTGGAGTACATGATGCTCCGTCCAACGGAGCGCGTATTTACGGACGCCAACCTTGCCCACCTTGAGTTTTTGGTCTTGGACGAACTCCATACCTACCGGGGGCGTCAGGGTGCCGACGTTGCCATGCTGATGCGCCGTCTTCGCGAACGATGCGGCAACGCGAAGCTGCTGAATATCGGTACGAGCGCCACACTCGCCAGCGGAGGCAAGCGCGACGACCGTCGTCGGGCTGCTGCTGAGGTCGCTACCAAACTATTCGGCACCACGATCCCTCCTGAGAACGTTGTCGATGAATCTCTCCGTCGTGCAATTCGAGTTCCTGCGCCAGACCCGGCACAACTGCGAACTGCGGTCGAAGCTCCGTTGCCCACTCAGGACTTGAATACTTTCATCCAATCTCCGCTTGCCGCATGGACGGAGAACGCTTTCGGACTAGATGAGGAAGACGGACGCCTCGTTCGCCGTAAGCCGATCAGCTTTAGGGAAGGGGTTCGCCAACTTGCGGAACAGTGCTCCGTAGATGAGCCCACCTGCACCGACAAACTCCGCCAGCTTCTTGCATCCGGCAATGCTCTACGCAATGACATGGCGGAGCCCGTGTTTGCGTTCCGCCTTCATCAATTCCTCGCTGCTGGCGGGACGCTTTATGCCACGCTGGAAAGTGCCGACAAGCGATACCTCACTCTCGAAGGTCAGCACTATGCTCCGGGTGATGGTGGCGAGCGGCTGCTGTTCCCACTGGTCTTCTGTCGCGAATGCGGGCAGGAATATTACATGGTCTCTTGGGCTGGCGGCGAAGGTGGGAGCGTCACTCCACGACTTCCTTTCCTCACATCTGACGAGGACGATGCCGCCGATTCGCGACGGGGATATTTGGCTCTAAACGAATCAGAGGATGGGTCGCTATGGACTGACGATCATGCCCATGACCTTCCTGACTTTTGGTACGAGGCTCGGAGCGAGCGGCTGAAGCGTGACTACCGCCCGCACGTTCCCCAGCTACTGAAAGTGGCGGCGGACGGCAAAGCAGGCGACGAGGATGCAACGGAAGTCTGGTTCGAGCAGTGGCCGTTTCTGCTTTGCCTTCGGTGTGGTGCCGCCTTTGACCGGACAGAACGGAACGAGTTCAAGAAGCTGTCGAGACTGAGCAATGCAGGACGCAGCACCGCCACGACCGTCGTTAGTGGTTCAGCTATCGTCCAGTTGCGCGAAGATAGCCAAGTCCAACCTGAAGCTCAGAAGTTGATGAGCTTCACCGACAATAGGCAGGACGCTTCACTCCAAGCGGGACACTTCAACGACTTCATTCAGGTCGGATTGCTGCGGGCGGGTTTGTTTAAGGCGCTCCAAGAACAGCAGTCTCTGGAGCACTTCAACGTCACCCAATCTGTGTTCAAGGCGATGGGTCTTGAACAGAAGCTCTACGCGAAAGAGCCAGCCCAGTACGGACCGGGCAAGACGCGGAATGAAGAATCCTTTCAGCGACTGCTCGAATACCGCCTCTATGAAGACTTGCGCCGGGGTTGGCGTGTCGCACAGCCCAACCTTGAGCAGTGTGGGCTGTTGGTCATCGACTATCCGGGCTTGCACGAGATGTGCGAGGCACCGGAGCCGTGGGCACAACATCCTCTACTTCAGCAAGCCACACCCGCGATTCGCGAGAGGGTTGTCCGGGCATTTTTGGACTTCTTGCGCAAAGAAATGGCAATCGACGCCAAGGTGCTTGACGGCGAGGAGCAGAAGGAACTTCGGCGACGAGTTGAGCAGAATCTGCGCGATCCGTGGGCTCTCGACGACTACGACCGTTTGTTAGAGAGCGCGATCTTCTTGCTCCCCGGCGCAAGACCCGACTCCGGACGGGAACGCAGCCTTGATCCTGCCCGATCCAAACTGGGCAAGTATCTCCGTCAGAGGACTCTCTGGAAACTGAGCAAAGACCTAACCTCGGAAGATGGAGAGAAGCTGATCCGGGAACTGGTCAGTATCTTGCGGGGCAACTACCTCACTGTGGTGCCCACGGAGCAAGGGCAAGACGGAATTCAACTCCAAGCGGGCGCGTTGCAGTGGAAGCTCGGGGACGGCACTCCGTTGCCCTCTGACCCCGTTCGCACCAAGAGGATGGTGTCTGAGCGGCTACGCAAAGGGGAACGCGAGGCTAACAAATTCTTCGCCCAGCTTTACAAGGAAACGGCTAGACGGCTAGTTGGCGTCGAAGGCGGAGCCCACACGGGGCAGATTCCGATGCAGTTGCGCCAAGATCGCGAGGCACGCTTTGGTCGAGGCGATCTCGCTGCGCTGTTCTGCTCCCCGACAATGGAATTGGGCGTAGACATCCGCGACCTGAATGTAGTCCATCTCCGAAACGTGCCGCCGACGCCCGCGAACTATGCGCAACGGAGTGGACGCGCCGGTCGAGGAGGGCAGCCTGCCTTGGTGATGGCGTTTTGTAGCGAAGGCAGCCAGCACGACCAATACTTTTTCCGCCAGCCGGGTCTAATGGTCGCCGGAGCAGTTGCACCCGCACGCTTGGAGCTGGGCAATAAGGAACTCGTCGAAGCCCACCTGCATTCAGTTTGGCTGGGAGCGGCGGGTTGTTCGTTGGGTCGCGACATGACGAACGTGCTGGATTTGGAGCAAGCCGGATTCCCACTGCAACCTGACATACAACACCGCATCGAGCTTTCCGAGTCGATGCTGAGGGAGGCTTTGTCCGAGTGCAAGCGCATTGTGGATGCGGGTGGGGAGGACATAGCCCGTGCGCCATGGTATCGAGAAGAATGGATTCGGGAAACGCTTCTCAACGCGCCCAAAGCGTTTGATATGGCGTTCGCCCGCTGGCGCGAACTTTACACGGGGGCTGTGCGGCAACGGGACGAAAATCAAGCTATATCCAACCGCGCAACTGCAAGCTGGGAGGAGCGACGGGAGGCTGATCGCCGTATCGAGGAAGCAAAGCGTGAAATCGACCTCCTCCTGAATCGAAGCGAAGAGTCCGTCGAGTCTGACTTTTACCCGTACCGCTACCTCGCCAGTGAGGGATTCCTGCCCGGTTACAACTTCCCGCGTCTGCCGCTTAGGGCTTTGATACCGACAGGCAGGGACGTTCACGTGATCGACCGTCCGCGCTTTTTGGGCCTGACGGAATTCGGACCTCGCAATGTTATCTACCACGAGGGTCGAAAATATCGCATGGCTCGCTGCGTACTTCCACCGGGCGGCGTGGAGAGCCGCATGGTGGAGGCGAAGCTGTGTAACAGTTGCGGATACTTCCATGATCGGGAGCATGCCAAGGCAGACCGTTGTGACCATTGTGGGACGCTGCTGGATGGTGCTCACAGCCAGTACGTACCTACTCTCTTCGAAATGGGAACCGTGCGCGGGTTCCGCGTGGAGCGTATTACCTGCGACGAAGAAGAACGGCTGCGGGAAGGGTTTGAAATCGAAACAAGATACCGTTTCGCTCCGGCACCGGATGGGCGTGCGCTCCAGCAGCAGGCGACAGCACGAGATCAGGAAGGGCGCGATCTGCTGCAATTGACCTTCGCACCACAGGCTGAATTGTGGCGTGTGAACCAACGCTGGCGTCGTTCCGACCGCCCCGGCTTCACCTTGGATACCAAGAGCGGCTACTGGGCACGACGCCCGGACGACGATGACAAGGCACCCGATGCTGCTGGCAAAGACCTAAGAACTGGCATCAGACCCTTTGTGCGGGATACGCGGAACATTCTGCTCGCTCGCACGATTGCGGATGGCCTCAAGCTCACAGACCAGTTTCTCGCGACTCTCGGCTACGCGCTCCAGCGCGGTATGCAACTGCTGTTTCAGGTGGAGCAACAGGAAATCGCTCTCGAACAAATCGGTGAGGGAGAAGACCGCAGGCTGCTCTATTGGGAGGCTGCCGAGGGAGGAAACGGGATTTGGCAGCGCCTGATTGAAGACCCTGATGCACTTGCGCGGGTTGCTGAGAAGGCTCTCGATGCTTGCCACTTCGACCCAACCACGGGCAACGAGCGTCCCGGCTGGGCGGACAAATGCAGTCGAGCCTGCTACGACTGCTTACTCAGTTACTCCAACCAGCCCGCTCATCCGCTGATTGACCGTCACCTCATACGCGAATTCCTGCTTCTGTTGCTCAAGTCCACTACAACAAAGAAGATGGAACGCAGCCGAGATGAACAGTACACTTGGCTCGAAGAACGTCGAGATCAGAACTCCGGCTTGGAACGCGCATTCCTGAAGATGTTGTATGAGACAGAGCGGAGGCTGCCAGATCGTGCACAACATCGGCCTGAGCAGGGTGTCTATGCGGAAGCCGACTTCTACTATGACCGTGATGGACTGCCGGGTGTTTGCGTGTTTTGTGACGGCCCTGACCACGACCAGCCTATTAGAAAAGAGTCCGATCAGCGTGAGAGAGCAAAGCTCGCCGATCTTGGCTATCGCGTCCTGACAGTTCGCTACGATACGCGCCTTGAGGATCAATTGGCGGCGAATCGCGATGTCTTTGGCGACGGGAATCAGGTGGTCGGAGCGTAATACAAGACTAGTGAATCAATAGATTGGCGGTCGTCGGCTTCGACCGCCTACACATGGAGACTAGCTGTTAGTCGCCAGCTTGAGTTTTTCTAGCACTTTCACTAGCGCCAGCGTGTCTTGTCGGCAATAATCGAGCAATGCTTTCCTGAGACGCTCTCGTTCGACCTGATCCAAGCCGCCTCGTAGGAGCGATTCCCACGCCAGCCCAGCGTCCGTGCCATCCGCGACCTCCATGCCTTCGTAAGTCATTTCAGGCACGAGCGCAGGCAGCACCGCCTTCAAGGAATACGGCCCGGCGAACGCTGGATGGTAGACGTGGTGTCGAATGACAGTAAGCAAGTCCCAAAGGCGAGCCTGAATGCTGTTGATTCGCTCGGCAAATTCCGGCAGCCATGTCGCAAGCTCTGACAGCCTCCCCGCCTCAAAACCCGCGTTGTACGCCACGACACTGCCGCCTTCTCCCAAAGCATCGCACAGCGAAGTAATGAAATCGCGGCGAGGATCAGTTCGTTGTTTGGCTAGAAATTCGTAATGCTCAGGCTTCGCACCGGGCTGTCGCTGCGCGTGGACGCTCCACTGGAACGGAATATGGTCGTATGGCCGCATATTCGAAAATCGCGTAACAGCCGGGTTGATTGTCTCGAAGTCCATGAACCAGATCGGGTGCTCTAGCTTTGCCAACTCCCGCTTGAGTCCGTCGCCGTCGAACCACAGCCTCCCGGTTTGCACGCACGTTGCTGCCCGCCGCTGCATTTCGGTTAGCTCGAAATCGTCGGGTATGTCGCTGATGGACTCGACGCCCATTCCCGCCAACTCCTCGACGGCGCTCGCATGAATGTACGGCAGGTAGCCGATGTGGTCATCTGGTCGCGGTGCGTTGCAGTAATCGAAGAATTCGCAAACAACAGGCTGCACGCAATGCTTGCCAGTGGGAAGATCGGGAGGCGCGTTCATCGACAGCACTCGAAACTCTGAGCGCACTTGGAACACCAGCTTCGGCTGCAAGCTCTGAACTCTTCGAGTGAGATTCCTAATTCGGAAGAAGCGCCACGGGTCAATGTCCCCGCCGGGAAAAACGTACCTCCGATTAACGGTTGCGAGATGGCACGACCCAACATCCACTCCACAATTCGAGACCACTCTGTATTGGATCGCCACATCTTCAGGATGTTCCTCTTTTTGAGAAGCTGATGACTTCACTTCGATTAGACGCCAACGTCCGTCGCGGCGGCGATGCAAGATGTCCACGCGGACGAATACTCCGTCGTGTTCGAAACCCGCCTCGAAGATCGCAGGCACGGCTGGATTCGCGATCAACTCTTGAGTGACGCGAATCGCCTCATCGTGATCTCCTGTCCTGACTTCAATGCCGCCCGGAAAAAGCTGCTGCGCCAATTTGCCGACCTGTCGTCCCTGATCCATGAGTGCAAAATCTGCGGCAGTCTTGCCGCTGCCAAGGTCTGGCGCGTTGACTAGCAGATACAAGCGTTTGAGGCACTGCACGCCCGCCATGTACTTCGACTTAGTGATCGTGATCGCCAATGCGCTGCTCCTCATCCCCACTGGCCTACACACAAAGCGTAAATAGCATTACGGGAACTTCAGTTCGTAGCCATGTTTCTCGAAGTTACTCCAACTCACGGTTCGGGTGTGCATCACGTCTTCCCGCTCCGGCAGCATCAGCATGAAGACGCCTTCGTCGGTGACCTCCAGAACTCTGAACAGCGTGCCCTCGAAGTCGGCAATGATCGACCCGCGCTCGACCATTTCATCTCTCATTGTCCGATCCTCGCTGTAGACAATTCGCATCCAGTCGGCATTTTCCTGCCGACAGCACTCTCGCACAACTCCTGCAAACGGCTTCTGTACTTGGCAATCAGCCCCGATGCCGACGTAATCGCCTTCGCCGCTTTCTTCAACTCGCTCTCGATCCGGTCGATGTCGGTGAAGGTGCGCCGGACTTCGTCGGCAACGGCTGCATTCTTCTCCAGAAAGTCCCCACCATGAACTCGCATTCGCTCAAACAGCGGCTTGAGAACGTCCAGATCGCGAGGCAGCCATTGCCGGGTCGAGCGCAATACCCAGATGCCGTCCTTCCGACTCCAGCGATTGTCTTTGTCCACTTGCCGAAGTTGCTCTTCAGTGCGGGCAACCAGCACGGCAACCGGAATGGAACGCTCCCGCGCATCCCGCACGAGTTTATCGATGTCTGACTCTGAAATCACGGATTTGTCCTTGTTATCAACGACCATTCGAGGCTCAACTGGCGCACCGCTCGGATCGCGATAGGCCAAAATGAAATCTCCGTTTTGGCTGACCCTCTCAATAGAAATACCCGCCCAACTCCGAGCCTCCTGTGCGAAATCAGCCTCTTCGAGCTTTCCCACGCGGCTCGTCTTCGACAGGGCTATCTCCAATTCCTGATTTCGTTCTCGAAGCTGAGTAACTTCCCGCACTGAATTCTCTACACGGCGATTGAGGCTGTCATTTTGAACGGCGAGCGCCTGTAGTTCGCTCCGATTCCGCAGTTCAGACTCCGCACCCCGCCTCGTCAACTCGGTTTCGAAGCGAGCCCAAAGCTGTCGGCTGTCGTCGCCATGCTTCCTCTGAAAGAGGCGAAACGCTTCCTCTGCGGAAAGTTGGGCGACCCTCGCGAAGTCACCGACCCCTAGCCGCTCCAATACTTCCGTTCGTTTGAGCTTGCCTTCTCCCAGACAAAGCGGGCACTCAACGGTGTCAGTCAATTGGTGCATGTGGCCTCCCGAATGTTCGTTTAAGAGGAAATAAATGGGGGAGACGACGGGGTGGAACGCTTGGTGCTATTTGCTCTTGATTAGCAAACCGGGGTCGGCAGTGTTGATTGAGACCAAGTTGCCGTGGTCGTCGCGAGTGCTTCCGAAATGCTCGCTTGTGCGCCCCAAATACTGCCCCGACTGATCGCGGACAATCGTGTCGAACGCGCCCGTAAATCCGGTTGTGACGGAACCGATGATCCGGCGCTGCCCGTCGCGGACATAGGTTTTGCCGAGTGACATGTGTCCTCCGCTGTATTGATACCAGTTCCATTGACGCATCGGGTAGGAATGGTCGAAAAAAGTTTGGCTGCGTAGCACAGTCGTAACTTTTTCGTGTAGTTACCCCAACTCTCTCGCCCGGTTTCTACCCGATTCGCAATTCAGGTTGGTAGAATAGGAGTGTCCCTTCTGACGGTCGAAACACCCACATCAGCCATCGCACAGAGTGCCTGCTTCGGTCTGAGCACCACGCCAGCAACTCGTCAACTCCTCCCCTGTTGTCAAAGCCAAAGAGGAGAACTTCTACCCATGAAAAAAGCCGCGATCTATGTCCGTGTTTCCACTCCCGACCAGCACGTTGAATCTCAGTTGTACGATCTTCGAGAGTTAGCGGCACAACGAGGATTCGAGGTTGCGCACGAATACGAAGATCGTGGTGTTTGTGGGAAGAAGGCACGCCGTCCCGGTCTTGATGCGCTCATGGCGGATGCGCGAAAGAAAAAGTTCTCCGTTGTACTGGTCGCGGCTTTCGACAGGATCGCGAGGAGCACTCGGAATTTCCTCCAAGTGATCGATGAGTTGGATAGTCTGGAAATCGAATTTATTTCTCGCAGGGAAGGTGTGGCGACGGGGGACGCGATGGGTCGTCTATTCGTGACGATCATCTCCGCGATTGCGGAATTGGAGCGTTCCCTTGTAGTAGAGCGCGTCAGGAGTGGGATGCGCAGGGCAAGGCTAGAAGGTCGGCAGATCGGACGTGCACGTCTTGATGTCAACCGCCAGCAAGTCGTACTGGATCGCCGCTCCGGACTGTCGCTGACGCAGGTCGCGAAGAAGCACAACATCTCGCGGGCGAGTGTATGCCGGATGATAAAGGAATCCAACGAGACCCCTGCTCTCGGAGTTCTCAATCTTTCTGTTGAACTCGCACAGCAGGCTGGGGCGGGACAATGAGCCGGACAATGACCCAACCGAGCGTGGGAAACCGAGCCCATTGGAATGACGAGCAGTACGCAAAACCATTCGTGGTTGTCGCGGAGGACGCCCGAAGGTGCCTTGCCTGTGACCAGCTATTCACAAAGCAAGAATCTTTTCACCACTCGCAGGTGACCTGCTATCCGCCTGCCCCGAACGCAAACTAGCGCCATCAGTGGGGGACAGACAGGATGAACAATGAAAAGACAACCGTCACGAGTCTCCAGTTCAGGCTTAAACGGAGTCATCATCACGCACCTGAAGGTGCGCCCAGTCGCAATCGACGGAACCACGGATCACAGGGAGCTTGTGGGCTGCCATGACACCCTTGGCGAGTTTGCGATTGACGACAACGAGCAGCTTGCCGATCCCGCGCTCACGCGCTTTGTTCTTGAAGTGCGGGATGCGACTCTTCCGCCGATTGAGCGGCGATTCCTGCCGAACAAGGGCTGGAAACGGATGACCACCAAGGAATGCATCTCGTTGCTGGAATCGGCTGGGGTAATCGAGAGGCTGTGAGGCAGCCGCTTCCTAGATACGGCCCATCAAAGACTCATTGCAGCTTCGCGTACTCCGCTTTCGCTTCTTTCAGAATGGGGATGTCGGGGTCGGCGTCTTTCCAGAGCGTAAGGAAGTCTTTGTAGGCAGCGAGCGCCCGGCCACGGGCAGCGTCGGCATCCGCGCCAGTGGAATTCTTAGCTTCGAGCGCATTCGCACGCGCCACGCCAAGATGCGCCAATGCTCCCGTCCAGCAGTTCCAGACAATCCCGCTGTGGTCGAGAATCTTCTGAAACTCGGCGGCGGCACCACTGCCCTGTCCAGCCGCGAGATATGCCTGCCCGTGAAT
>Ga0181530_10007623_pt1 | contig 10244 bp, 7 predicted proteins | sample PEATcosm2014_Bin_42_FD_119769 | JGI IMG/M metagenome (GOLD analysis project Ga0181530, IMG submission 119769) | Peatland microbial communities from MTU Mesocosm Facility, Houghton, MI, USA - PEATcosm2014_Bin10_60_metaG | ecosystem: Environmental > Terrestrial > Soil > Wetlands > Peat | place... | reverse complement strand
CGCTTAACCGAGTTGGTTTACCGGTTCCGCCTTGGTGGATATTGGACCGGAAATCTTCATTCAGGCTTTGCCGTTTCATGCTGGCTACCACCTTTCCGCCGACTATAAAGACACGGATATCAGTACCGGCACTTTCGGCAATATATTCTTGGGCTAAGAAAGACACTCCCTCCACATAAAAAGCCTGCATCACCGCCCTAGCAGCTTTGGCCGTCTCAGCCAGAACTACGCCATTACCATGCGTCCCACGAGCAACTTTAATGATCAGCGGAGCGGTGCCAACTTGCTCGATAACGTTTTGGAGTTCGGCAGTTTCCCGGGCAAACACGGTTTTGGGAATACCCACGCCAGCCTTGGCTAAGAGCTGGATGCTGCGTAGCTTGTCGCGCGTCCGGACTAAGGCGATCGAACTGGTAGTCGTAAAGACGTTTTGCATTTCAAATTGCCGGACAATAGAACTGCCATACATCGTTAAAGATGCGGCAACCCGCGGGATTATAACATCTACATCCTTGACTTCTTCACCTTCGTAACGAACAACTGGGTTGTTTCTTTCAATAGTCACATAACACTTACCATAGTCAACTACCCTAACTTCATGACCATGAAGCAGGGCTTCTTCCTTTAAGCGTCTGGTTGAGTAGTTATTGCGCTCTTTGGATAGAATGATTATTCTCATGTCACATTCTCCTAATAACAGATTAAACGACGGCTGTAAAAAATGTCGCGACGGCTTTATCTGCAATTGTGGATACTTTTGTCCCAAACCGCAGTACCTCGCTGACCCCCAAACAATACCACGAACTGTTATTTTTGTCTTGTATTTTATCAACGTAATTGTTTAGCTATTAATTGTAAGCTGTTATTCCATAATATAAGGCTTTTTGGAAGGTTTTTATTTATCAGTTAATAAATTAGCTTTACTTTTGCTATAATTATCCCATAATTACCTGAAAATATGCCTAAATTATCTGATCACCTTTTATCTATTGTGGTGCCTATTTATAACGAGAGTACGGGATTAGCTTCATTCCACTCATCCCTAATAAACGTTTTAGGGCAAGTTGTTAAGAATTATGAGGTTATTTACTGCGATGACGGCAGCACTGATGATACCGCCAGTTTAGTCAAGCAATGGCATGAAGATAACCCGAAAGTAAAGTTGATAGCCTTTTCCAGGAACTTCGGCAAAGAGAGCGCTCTTTCCGCCGGTATTGCCGCTGCCCAGGGCCAAGCAATTTTAATGCTGGATGGCGACGGCCAACATCCGGTTGAATTAATACCGGAATTTATTAGAACCTGGCAAAACGGCGCTCAGGTAGTTATCGGACTGCGGACAGGCACTCAAGACATTAGCTGGTTTAAACGCTATGCTTCGCGTCTCTTTTATAACTCATTCAATAGACTGGCCAGCCAAAAACTGATCATGGGCTCGTCTGATTTCCGGCTTATCGACAAATCAGTCCAGCAAGCATTTTTGACTCTTCCGGAGACCGACAGAATTACCAGGGGCTTAATCGATTGGCTGGGTTTCCGCCGGGAGTATATCCAATTTACGGCCAAGAACCGCAAAAGCGGGACTCCTGGCTACAGCTGGCGCAAGCTGATTGGCTTAGCTACCAATAGTTTTGTATCCCTAACCCCAAGGCCGCTCTATCTGTTCGGATATTTAGGCGTGATTATAACGGCCATCGCCTTTTTGCTGGGACTAGCAGTTATTATTGAACAATTGATATTGGGCGATCCCGCCCATTGGAATTTCACCGGCACGGCTATGCTTGGCATTATGCTATTATTCTTAGTCGGCATTATCCTGATGTCCCAAGGCATTCTTTCACTCTATGTCTCACGTATCCGCAACCAAAGCCTACAGCGACCACTGTATATCATTGACTACCAGAAGTCGGTTGGCATCAAAGACAAGGTTGTTTTATAAATGAAATCCGTAATTCACGCTGTGTTTCAGCGGCTTGGATATCGCTACATCATTATCGGGGTTAGTGTTTATCTACTTGAGCTGATTATCATTGTGACAGCCCAAAAACTAGGGGCCAGCGGCGTGTTGGCTGTTGGTATCAGCTTTTGGGTGGGACTGATAGTGTCCTTTGTGCTCCAGAAAATCGTGACTTTTAAAAACCGGGAAATGCATCGCCAAGTACTCGTGCCGCAAATCATTGCCTTTTCAGCATTGGTCCTTTTTAACTTCGTCTTTACGCTGCTGGTCGTCAGATTGCTCTGCCCACCGCTGCCGGCAGTTGTCGGCCGGACAATTGCCCTGGTTTTTACTACTGCTTGGAATTTTTACCTGTACAAACGCCATATCTTCCGTAACTTAAAATTGGAAAACAAACTGTGGTATTAGAAACGAAAAAAACTCACTCTAAAAGAATTAATAAGCACCAGCTACCCGAATCGGACTTTGATAAAACCTACGTAAAGTTTAAAAAAATTATCAGTTCGGCTTTTTTTAGCAAAGTTTATATGGTCTTGTCGGTCACCATTGTATTTGGGACGACGCTATTTTGGTCGCTGCTAGGCGCCAGGTTGCAAGCCGGCAATGCCGACCAATTAGTCAATAGCCAACTATTCCAAAATTCAACCATATTTCACAATGCCACGCTTCCCAGTACCCATAGTTTCCTGCTGAAATGGCCGGTCTTCTTGCTCATTAAATTGTTTGGTACTTCCAGTGCTGATTTTACATTTTTTACTGTTGCTATCGTTATAGTCACAATTGCGGCGCTGCTGGCTATCATTTATAAAATTGAGCGGCGACCACTTATTTTCGGAACGATCTGCTTGGCCTTGGCTTCGACGATATTGCTAGTCCCAGCCCAACCTTATGCCGGCGGTATTTTGCCGGTCAATATGGCCATGCTAGCGACCCGCAATATTGAATATATCATCTACATCATTAGCCTGATTTTAGTTATCCGCTGGCCTAAGTTTAAAAGCTGGGGTTTTTGGTTAGCAGTTGTCTGTTTAAGTTTGCTTATTGCCAGCGATAAATTATTCTTAATCTTTACAATCGGTGGCGCGCTGCTGGCCCTATTTGTCTATGGCAGCCGCCGGGCTTGGAAATTAGTCAGCTGTTCTATCAACTGGCTAAGTCTTGGTATTATTGCTTCTGTTTTAGCGTTTATCATTCTGGCATTGATAAATGCCAGCCATATCACTCATTTATCCCATCAGGCAAGTGTCGGCCCGTATAGTGTTACCCAGGGTGCTTCCAATTTTGCCTTGGGTTGCCTTTATGCCGTACTTGGTCTGTTCACTAACTTCGGTGCTAATCCGGCATATGATTCAACAGTTGTCAGACATATTCCTCATACATTGTATGCCCGACTGACAAGTCTAGGCGGCCCGGCTTATGTAATTAATGCGCTCATATTAATTTTCGGGCTTTACATCGTTATCCGCTTGCTTCATAAAAGTTGGATTAACAAACAGGGTCGGATTGCGTCAGACAAGGCATCACTGCTATCGATAATGTTGATCTGGACAACTATTATTGCCATTGCCAGCTTTATTGTCACGAATCATCATTTCGCCGTTGATGCCCGCTATTTAACTATCAGCTTGTTCGCTATTTTCATTGCGGTTGCCGCTTATGCCAGGAGCAAAAAGTGGCATTCTGAAACAATCGTCATTACCGGCCTGGTGATTGTTGTGGCCATTATTCTCGGCTTATTCACTGCTACCCGGACATACACCAATGATAAAAATGCGCTAGCTAATCAGAATCAGCGTAATTCTGCTATCGCCCAAGTATTAACTCTACGCCCGGTAGATGTTTTAGTTGGCGATTATTGGCGGGTAGTACCAATAAAACTGGTGGCTCATAACAAATTAAATATTCTGCCGCTATCAAATTGCACCGTCCCAATGCAGAATCTCAGCAGTATAGTCTGGCAATCTAATTTGTATAAACATAGCTTCGCCTATTTACTAACTTTAGATAGAAATCTGACAAATTATCCCAATTGTACACTTAAGCAAGTCGTTGAATACTATGGCCGTCCTAATGCCAGCACGCTGATAGCCGGAACTTTAAGCCAGCCCAAAGAATTACTTTTATATTACAATTATGGGATACATAAAAATACTCCTAAAAACCCTCAGCCTACCCAAGGACCAGCCACGGTATTACCAATTAGTCTAAGCCAGCTACCTAATACTTCCTGTACTACACTCTCGGTAATGAATATAGTTGCCCACGAGGATGATGATTTGTTATTTATGAACCCGGATTTAATACACAAAATCCAAGCTAGTTACTGTATCCATACAATTTATATAACTGCCGGCGATGCCGGAATGGGTCATTTTTATTGGCTGAGTCGGGAGGAAGGCTCCGAGGCAGCCTACGATTACATGCTTGGGATAAGTTCTAATACCGTTTGGATCCAAAGAATCGTTGAGTTAAGCAGCCATGAGTTTATTACAGTAGCCAATCCTAAGGGTAATTCTAGAGTCACATTAATCTTCATGCACTTGCCGGACGGCAATTTAACGGGTCAGGGATTCAGTTACTCGGGCAATGAAAGTCTGGCTAAATTATACTCAGGTAGTATCAGTGTGATTCATTCTGTTGACAATCAATCCTATTACAGTTCAGCAGATTTATCTGCCGCGTTGAGTAGCTTAATGACTATTTATCGGGCTACAGAGATAAATACCCAATCCGATTTTGTAAGTGCCCAGTCTCCTGACCACAGCGATCATATGACGGTCAGTTTGTTTGTCAAACAAGCCTATAAGCAGTATGAAACTCAACAATATGCCAACTTAGTTGTCATTCCGATCAAGTTTTACATTGGTTATCCGATTGGTCAGCGATCGGAAAATGTCACTGGAACAGACCTTCGGGAGAAAGAAGCAACATTCTTAGCCTATGCTAAATATGATAACCGTTCCTGCCAAACCCTGCAGGTATGCTTCCAAAATAACGACTACGGGGTCTTTTTTACTAGAGAATACCAAAATAGTTATTAACTTTTAAGTGGCCTGAATAATAAACATAAAATCAAACGCTTTGAAGTGACTAGCTACGATATACTTCAAGGCTATTGTAGAATTGATGTTAATGATATCGAAATCAAATACTACCATGGTCCAAAATAGCTGGATAGTCAAAATAAAGAAAACGCTTTTGTTGCACAGCCGCAGTTTAACCCTTATTGGCGGAAGCTTTGGTATTAGCGCCTGGGCAATGTTAAGGTTCTTCGTTAAGCCAAGCACCTTTGACCTAGTTGGTCAGCAATTATTAGCAAGTCAGTGGATCAGGGGTTTTCATTCCGGCGCAACACTTGGACCGACCAACTATATTTTAAAAATGTTATTTGTGTATATTCCCTTCGGCTGGCTGCATATTAGTCCACGTCTAGGATTAGTCCTAATGACCTTAATTATCGATATAGCTACTTATATTCTTTTGGTACTAGTATTAGAAAAAATAGTTCTCCAATTCTTTAAAAATATAAGTGTAGTTTTTTACTTAAGCTGTTTATGGTTGGCACTAATGGCCGGCTCAATGTACTGGATACAATTTGTAAATTCTCGAAATATAGAGATCGTTGGCGGACTCCTGGTGGTGTTAATGGGTTTCGGATACATCAAGTTGAGTTCGATATATCGATTGATAGCAATAACTATGCTTTCCTGTCTAGTTTTATTCGCCGACCCCTTACAGCTCTATATGACTCTTATCCCGTTCTTGCTATACGAATTTATCATTATTTTGACTTCAAAATATAACAAACAGAATCTAACAAAATGGCTGGGGTTAGTTGTCGCTCTTATGCTTGGCTTTATGGGCTCAAAACTGTTAGCATATATTGCGCAAAAAATTTGGAATGTAAACTTTATCGCGCTAACAACCCACCGTAACGGCTTTAACATTTTGGCAACTGTCACCAGGAGTCTTGTGCCTGCAGTTAAACAAATGGCTCGTCTATATGTTGGTGGCTATGAGTATGGTCGATATGTTGAGGCGCTTAATCTCATATTTGTGTCAATAATCGTAATTATCGGCCTATATTATATGTTTAAGAAACTTTTACCTATAAAATTGACTATCTTTGTATTAACTTTTTGGCTTTGTGATCTAGCTTTTTACATATTAAGCGGTCAAGCTCTGCAGAACCAAACATCTAGGTATTTAATCATGACAATTCCTATATTTGTCATCCTGCTAACAGGGGTTCTATCTATAAATAATAAATTACGGATAAAATTAGTAATCTCTACCATTATAATAATTTTAATAAACTCTCTAACCCTTGTTAGTGCCCTAGCCAGCAATTGGAATCCATCATTCACTAAGGACTCACCCATATCCTCTGTTATTGGCTATATAACTACCAACAAATATCCGTTTGCTTACGCCAGCATGGATGACGCCTTACCGACTGATTATTATTCAAATTCACAAGTAAAAATACTGCCGCTAAGTTGTAACAATGGGACCTTGAGTCCATCTTATCTTTTCTTTGACAAAGGATATTACAAGGCAACCGCAGACCTCAAAACCGTCACAGTACCGCTGATACTTGATAGCAATCAGATCGTTAATACTCCGTCAGTTTGTAGTCTCGCTTCAATAAAATCAGAAATTGGCCAGTGGCAAAGTGTAAAGTATTTAGCTGACGGTAGTATGGTTCTGATATTTAATCATGATCAAATTAAGTCATTTCAATAGTTCTAGAATGGTAATGTCAGTTATGCCAGAAACCATGCTTTTCATTATTGTCGTGAAAAGCTTCCAGTAGGTCTTTTTGATACTTTGTTATTTTAGTCGGGGTATCAACAATTATTGTGACGATGTGGGCGCCGCGGGTACTACTGCGCAGATGCGGTACGCCGTGATTTGACAGCTTGAAGTCGGAATGCGATTGGGTGCCGGCTGGGACTTTCATCCGGATCGGCCCGTCAACGGTTTCAACTGTGATTTCTGTGCCTAGCGTGGCGTCAATTATATTAACGTGCTCCTCACTTAAAATCAGGTCACCTTCCCTGGTAAATTTCTTATGCGGTTTAACCCGGATATTAACATATAAATCGCCCTTTGCTCCGTTAGCGACTGCTTCGCCATGTTCCCGCAGCCGGATAGTCGCGCCATCATCAATCCCAGCCGGGATTTTTAAAACAACTTTCTGGGCTGACTTTTGAGTGCCTTTACCATGGCAGACAGTGCAAGTTTTTTCAGGTATGCGGCCTTTACCGTGGCAAGTCGGGCAGATTGTGGCCTGCTGGATATTACCAAATATTGTCCGCGTGACATTAACAACCTGGCCGCTACCGTGACAAGTCTCACAAGTTTTAAGCTCATAGCCCGGTTCGGTCATTGTCCCCTTGCAGTGCGGACAACTGTCCTCCAGGTTAAGATGCAAATCAACTTCAGTACCGAAAACCGCTTGTCCAAAGCTTATTTCAACCCTGGTTTCCACGTCATGGCCGACTGCTTGTTGATTGCGCGCCCGGCGCTGGTTGCCGCCGCCGAAGAAACTTTCAAATATATCGCCCAAGCCTAAATCACCGAAATCAAAATTAACACTTTGAGCCCCACCAAAACCACCAGTGAAAGGATTGCCATCGCCGGCGGCACTGCTGCCTACACCGGCATGCCCGAATTGATCATAACGCTTTCTTTTATCGGTATCTTTTAAGACCTCATAAGCTTCGTTAATTTCTTTGAATTTTTCTTCACTACCGCCCCGATCAGGATGATGCTCAACCGCTAACCGACGGAAAGCTTTTTTAATTTCATCCGGGCTGGCAGTTTTGCTAACTCCTAGTACTTCGTAATAATCACGTTTTGCCATATTATATCTCGTTTAACTGATACTACCGACATCGACTGTGGCAACCGGGCTACCATGAGTTATGGCGATTGTCGTGTGAGCCTTGGCGCTTGCTTTGATTAATTTAATATTAGCTTTACTGGCCAGGACTGCAACGCTGATATCTGGTAACTGGCCGCGGATTGAGGCAACTAAGGCTGAAGCCGGTGACGGGATAAATTCGGCAGACTGGATTAATCGGCGGGCGAATAAATCATCTATCAAAGCATTGGCTTTTTGCCAGCTGCCACAGGTCACCACTAATTCAATTAATTCATCGCTCAAATCTATCTCCCGTCTTTACCAACCGGTATTTCAAAGCTTATTTCTCTTTATCGACAACCTCGCCTTCAATCGGCTCGTCGTCAGCGCCAGGCTTATCGTCAGTCTTAGGTTCTGCCGATGATTTATCCGAATCTGGACTGGTTGTCGAATCGGATTTTTCCTTATTGGCAGCCTCATACATTTTAGCGCCAATCGGCATCAGCACATCGTTAAGATCTTTCATGGCTTTTTCAATTGAGTCTTTATCGGCTTTTTCGTCGCTGGCCGACTTTTTAGCGCTGTCAATCGCTTGATTAAGCGACTTCATATCTTCATCGCTGAGTTTCTTATCATTGTCATTACGAAGCTTCTCAGCTTGATAAATAGCACTGTCAAAGGTGTTGCGGCTATCAATTAATTCCCGTTTTTGCTTATCCTCTTCAGCATGGGCTTCGGCATCTTTAGCCATCTTTTCGACTTCCGTTTTGTCCAGATTACCGCTTTCCTGAATCGTAATGCTCTGCTCTTTATTAGTGCCCTTATCCTTAGCGGTGACGTTCAATATACCGTTGGCATCAATATTAAATGTGACTTCAATTTGGGGGATACCGCGCGGCGCTGGAGGGATACCGTCGAGTATAAAGCGACCGAGTGATTTGTTGTCGGTTGCCATTTCGCGCTCACCCTGAAGGACATGAACTTCGACTTGCGGTTGGCTGTCAGCAGCAGTTGAGAATATTTCACTTTTACTGGTCGGGATAGTGGTGTTACGATCAATCAGTTTAGTCATAACGCCACCCATGGTTTCAATACCGAGGCTGAGCGGCGTTACATCAAGCAATAGGATATCCTTGACGTCTCCTTGCAGAACGCCAGCCTGAATGGCAGCTCCGACGGCTACAACTTCATCAGGATTAACGCCCTTCATTGGATCCTGGCCGAATATTTGTTTAACTTTTTCTTGGACTGCCGGCATTCGGGTCATACCGCCGACCAGTACCACGGCGTTAATATCACTGGCTTTGAGACCAGCGTCTTTAAGGGCTTTCTCACATGGCACTTGAGTCTGGTTAATCAGATCGCCCACCAGCTGCTCAAGTTTGGCGCGGGTTAATTTATACTCAAAATGCTTCGGTCCATCGGCATCAGCCGTTAAGAATGGCAAGTTAATATCCACTTCATTAGTCGTGCTCAGTTCAATCTTGGCTTTTTCAGCTTCATCGCGCATCCGCTGCATGGCGGCTTTATCGCTGGATAGATCAAGACCTTGCTCCTTTTTAAATTCATCCAGCAAGAAATCAACAATCACCCGGTCGAAATCAGCTCCGCCTAAGTGAGTGTCACCGTTAGTCGATTTGACTTCAAAAACCCCTTCACCAAGCTCCAAGATGGAGATGTCAAAGGTGCCACCACCCAGATCATAGACAGCAATTTTTTCATCTTTTTTACTATCTTTATCCAAGCCATAAGCCAAGGCGGCGGCAGTTGGTTCGTTGATAATCCGCTTGACTTCCAAACCGGCAATTTTACCGGCATCTTTAGTTGCCTGACGCTGTGAATCGTCAAAATAGGCCGGGGCAGTAATAACCGCTTCATTAACCGGTTCGCCCAAGAAGGCTTCAGCGTCAATCTTTAACTTACCCAGGATCATGGCGCTGATTTCTTCAGGACTATACTGCTTATCGCCCATCACGACTTTTAAGCCTTGGCCGCTTTTAACAATTTCAAAACCCATCAGTTTAAGGTCGCGCTGAACTTCTTTGTCTTCCCAACGGCGGCCAATTAAGCGTTTGACTTCATAAATCGTATTCTTAGAATTAGTTACTTGTTGGCGGCGGGCAACTTGTCCGACTAACCGTTCGCCATTTTTATTAATTGCTACCACGCTCGGCGTGGTGCGGGCACCTTCTGAATTGGCAATCACTTCCGGTTTACCGGATTGCATAACTGCCATCGCTGAATTTGTGGTGCCTAGATCGATTCCAATAACTTTTGCCATATATTACTCCTATTTTCTTAAATTTCTACTTCTCTTTGGTTAACTTTACGCGTTATATCAATAACAATTACTCCATTTTTACTTTTACCATAGCATGACGGATAACTTCATCGCCAATTTTATAACCGGCTTGCAGTTCT
>Ga0181530_10007622_pt1 | contig 10245 bp, 10 predicted proteins | sample PEATcosm2014_Bin_42_FD_119769 | JGI IMG/M metagenome (GOLD analysis project Ga0181530, IMG submission 119769) | Peatland microbial communities from MTU Mesocosm Facility, Houghton, MI, USA - PEATcosm2014_Bin10_60_metaG | ecosystem: Environmental > Terrestrial > Soil > Wetlands > Peat | place... | reverse complement strand
GGCTCGACTGCAGGCGGTTGAGATAGCCGTAGAGGTAGATCTTCAGCAGCGTCGAGGGATGGTAGGCCGGCCGGCCCGTTGCCGCCGGTGTCACCCCTGAAAATCCCCAGGCGGCAAGGTCCAACTCGTCGATGAAGACCTCGATCACCCGAACCGGGTTCTCCTCGCTGACGTAGTCTTCCAAGCTGTGCGGCAACAGCGCTTGTTGCATCCGATCTTCGCCATCGATGAACCGATGCATCGCCAACCCCCGAAGCCCCAGGCCTCAGGACTCTAGGGCAGCTTCGCCCCAGGCGGAATCCGCCAGGGCCGCAAATCTCGCTTTGTTTCCACACAGGCTGGCCCCAAAGCGGCCAGAGATCCCTAGGTGGCGAACCTGCACGTAGTTGGGCGGCGCAACTCCGGCGCCTCATGCTGCGCTGTCGCGACCCTGCCTCTTCGCTCGCGGTCGCTGGTAATGCTTTAGGAACATCCGCACCGCCTCTTCGGCTATTTCCTCGTCCGAAACGGGCACGGCTTCTTGCCCCATCATCCAGGGCCACAGGGAGAATTCGTTGAGGAGCCCCATAAACTGGTGAACCGCCATCAACGGATTGTGGCAGTCCAGGGCACCTGCTGCAGTCAGATCGGCAAAAAACCGCGTGAGCCGCTCCGTTTGAGGATCCATGACCGCCGCAAACTCCTTGGCAATCCATGGAAACTGGCGGGAGTCAGCGACGACCATCCGCAGGAACCCGAGGTAATTCGGGTGCTTGTGGAGGTCGAGTATCACGCGCGCGATTAGACGGAGCACGTCCTCGACGTCGCCTTGGGTTTCGATGCCAGGCGGGAATGCTTCTTCAAGCTGGCTCGACACCCGGCCCAACATCTCCCGGAAGATTTCTTCCTTGCTTGTGAACTGGTTGTAGAGCGTCCTCCGGGCGACGTCAGCTGCCTCGGCCAGCTCATCCATGCTCACGGCCCCAAAGCCGCGTTCGAGGAACAGGCGCTCGGCAGCCTCGACGATCGCCTCCCGCGAGCCGTAACGCCGCGGCCGCTGCATCGCCTCGTTTGAACTCTCGCGAACTTTCATCAAAAAGCCTCTTGCACTCATCAGTGCATTTATTATATTGCACAGTGCAGTGCAATTCAAGGGGCGTGGAGCGGGAAAAGGCTCCGCGTCACACCGCCAAAGGCAGCGCCCATGTTCAAGCCACAGATATTGTGGGTCGCGTTGATCGCCGCGACCGTCGCGGCTTGCGATAAGCCGGCACCACCTGCCGCCCAGGTCCGGCCTGTCCGGACCATCGTTGTCGAGCGCGGTTCGGCGGGCGAGATCGTTTCGATGACGGGCCAGGTTCGCGCGAAGGACCAGATCAACCTCGCCTTTCGTCTCGACGGTCGCATGATTGAGCGGCCCATCAATGTGGGCGACGTGCTCACTGCAGGCCAAGTTGTCGCGCGGCTCGACCCCCAGAATCAGCAGAACGCGCTGCGCTCGGCACAAGACAATCTTGCATCGGCTGAGGCGTTGCTGACGCAAGCGCGCCTCACCTTTCGGCGACAGCAGGAGCTGTTGCAGGGCGGGTGGACGCCGCGCGCCAAATTCGACGAAGCGCAGCAGGCATTGGCGACGGCCCAGGCCCAAGTGGACTCCCTGGAAGCGCAGGTGCGCATTGCCCAGGATCAGCTAGGCTATACGGACTTGTCGGCTGACGCCCCAGGCGTGGTGACCGCGAAAGGCGCCGAACCGGGCGAAGTTGTCCATGCCGGACAGATGATCGTGCAGATCGCGCGGCAGGATGGGCGGGACGCCGTCTTCGACGTACCCGAGCAGGTCATTCGGACGGGTCCGCGCGACCCTCTGGTCGAGATCGCCCTCAGCAACGATCGGCAGGTCAAGGCTACGGGCCGCGTGCGGGAGGTTGCGCCCGAGGCGGATTCCGACACCCGCACGTTCCGGGTCAAAGTCGGCATCATCGACCCGCCGGAGGACATGCGGCTGGGATCGACGGTCACCGGTCGCATCACCTTGGCCGCGCCGCCTGGCGTGGAACTCCCGGCAAGCGCTCTCACCGAGGCAAACGGAAGCCCAGCTGTCTGGGTCGTCGATCCACGAAGCCTGACCGTGTCCCTGCGCAAGGTTGATGTCCTGCGCTACGACCCGGCGGCCGTGGTCATCTCACATGGGCTGGAGACGGGTGAGCTCGTCGTCACGGCCGGTGTCCAGACCCTGCATCCGGACCAGAAGGTCCGGCTCTTGGGAGCCGTCTGATGAAGCGCTTCAACCTCTCCGAATGGGCGATCCAGCATCGTTCCGTCGTGACGTATTTTATGCTCGTGATCGTCGTCGCCGGCATCGCTTCCTACTTCCGCCTCGGGCGGAGCGAGGACCCCGACTTCACGGTCAAGACGATGGTGGTCCAATCCGCCTGGCCGGGTGCCACGGTCAGCGACACGCTTGAGCAGATCACCGACCGCATCGAAAGCAAGCTCCAGGAGACGCCAAACCTCGATTACCTGAAGAGCTACACGACCCCCGGCCAGGCCACGATCTTTGTCAACTTGAAGGATTCGACGCCGCCAGCTCAGGTGCCGGACACCTGGTATCAGGTGCGCAAGAAGGTCGGCGACATTCGCAACTCGTTGCCGCGAGGAGTCGTCGGTCCCAGCTTCAACGACGAGTTCGGCGACACTTACGGCATCGTCTACGGCTTTACCGCTGACGGCTTCACCGACCGTGAGCTGCGGGACTATGTGGTCAACGTCCGGAAGCAGCTCCTGCGGCTACCGGATGTCTCCACGATCGACATTCTTGGGGCGCAGGACGAGCGCGTCTATGTGGAGTTCTCGGCCCAGCAGCTGGCGGGGCTTGGCATCGACCGCGCCGAATTGATCGCCGCGCTGCAGGCCCAGAATGCTGTCGTCCCCGCGGGTGTCGTGCAGACCGAGGATGAGAAGATTCTTGTCCGCGTTTCCGGCGCATTCCGCTCCGAGAAAGATGTCCTGGCGGTCAACTTCGTTGCAAAGAACGGCCGCATCATTCGCCTCGGCGACATCGCGCAGGTGACCCGCGGCCCTGCCGATCCTGCGCAGCCGATGTTTCGCGTCAACGGGCACAGCGGCATCGGCCTCGCCATTGCCATGCGCAAGGGCGGCGATGTCCTTGCCCTCGGGCACAACATCGCCAAAGCCATGACCGAGATCACGGCAAATCTGCCTGCCGGTATCGAACCGACTCTCGTTGCAGACCAGCCTGTAACCGTCGAACACGCGGTCGATGATTTTATGGAAGCTCTCTGGGAGGCCGTCGCGATCGTTCTTGGGGTCAGCCTGGTCAGCCTGGGTCTGCGCGCGGGGGCCGTAGTCGCCCTGGCGATCCCGCTGGTGCTTGCCGCGGTGTTCGTGGCGATGGAGTGCTTCGGGATCGACTTGCAGCGAATCTCGCTGGGGGCCTTGATTATCGCCCTCGGCCTGTTGGCTGACGACGCGATGATCACGGTCGAGACGATGGTCACGCGGCTGGAGCACGGCGACGCCAAGGAAAAGGCCGCGACCTTCGCTTACAGCTCGACAGCCTTTCCCATGCTCACCGGCACCCTGGTGACCGTCGCGGGGTTCGTCCCCATCGGCTTCGCGCACAGCGCTGCAGGCGAGTACACCTTCTCGATCTTCGCGGTCGTCGCCATCGCCTTGATCACATCCTGGATCGTAGCGGTCTTCTTTGCGCCCTTGCTCGGTGTCTGGATTCTCAAGAAGCCCAGCGCGGTCCACTCGGAAGAGCCCGGTCCGATCATGCGCGGTTTCCGCCGCTTCCTTGTGCTGGCGATGCGCGCGCGCTGGTTCACAGTTCTGGTCACGCTGGGCCTCTTCGGGGCTGCGCTTTACGGCATGCGCTTTGTACCGCAGCAATTCTTCCCGTCGTCGGACCGGCCTGAGCTGCTCCTGGACTTGCAGCTGCCCGAGAACGCGTCGATCTACGCAACTCAGGAACTTTCGGCGCGGATCGACAAGCTCCTCAAGGACGACAAGGACGTCGACCACTGGAGCACCTATGTCGGGCAGGGCGCCGTCCGCTTCTATCTGCCGCTAAATGTCCAGCTCCCGAACGACTTTTTTGCCCAGCTCGTGATCGTTACGAAGGGCCTGCAGCAGCGCGAGCGGGTGAAGGCGCGGCTGGAGCACGCGCTGGCGACCGAATTTCCGAATGTTGTCGGGCGCGTCTATCCGCTGGAATTGGGCCCGCCCGTGGGGTGGCCGCTTCAATATCGAGTCAGCGGGCCGCAGCCGGAGCAGGTGCGGGCGATCGCGTTCAAGGTTGCGCAGGTCATGCAGGCAGCCTCCGGCGCCGAGAACGTCAACTACAACTGGATGGAGCCGGCGCGCACGGTGAGGATCCGGGTCGACCAGGATCAGGCGCGCCTCTTAGGCTTGAGCTCGCAGGATTTGGCCCAGGCCCTGAACACCGTCGTGTCCGGCGTCACCGCCACGCAGATGCGCAGCGGAATCTACCTCGTCGATGTGCTGGTGCGTGCTTCCGCCGATCAGCGCATGTCGCTGTCGACAATCCGAACGCTTCAAGTGCCGCTGCCGAACGGGCAAACCGTTCCGCTGAGTCAAATTGCCTCCGTCGATTATGGTCAGGAGTATCCCATTGTCTGGCGCCGGGACCGGCTGCCGACCGTCACGGTGCAGGCTGATGTCACGCCCGGAACGCAAGCCGCAACAGTCGTGCAGAGCCTGGCGCCAAGGATCGCGTCCCTAAACGCCGACTTACCGCTCGGCTACCATATCGCGGCCGGCGGAACGGTTGAGGAAAGCAACAAAGCGCAGGCGTCAGTTGCCGCCGTGCTGCCGTTGATGCTCATTCTCATCCTCACCGTGCTGATGATCCAGCTCCAGGGCTTCAGTCGCCTCTTCCTGGTGCTCAGCGTTGCGCCTTTGGGTCTCATCGGGGTTGTCGCTGCGCTCAGCCTTTCCGACAAGCCGTTGGGCTTTGTGGCGCTGCTGGGAGTCCTCGCCCTGACGGGGATGATCGCCCGCAACTCGGTGATCCTCATCGACCAAATCGAGAAGGAGAAGGCACAAGGGCGCCACCCGTGGGATGCGGTCATCGAGGCTGCCTCGCATCGGTTCCGCCCGATCCTCCTCACTGCCTCCGCTGCAATCCTCGGCATGATCCCGATCGCGCCCACTATCTTCTGGGGCCCGATGGCTTACGCGATCATGGGGGGCTTGGCGGTCGCCACGCTGCTCACCCTCGTCTTTCTTCCGGCGCTCTATGTGGCGTGGTTCCGGATCAAAAGGCCCTACTCGACGCCTTCGCGGGGCCCGGTTGTCGGACAGACTGCCATGTCCGCTCTCTAATTTCGGCGGGCTATAACTTTTGCCACCGAGGCGCGTGATGAAACGCTACACCTTGAGCATAGAGCCGGCTGCACACCCGGAAGCTCGGCGCGAAGTGGTTGTCGAGGCGCGCGATGACGGTGACGCCTACGATCAGGCCGCCGATCATGCCGCGGCCGAGTTGCTTTATCACTGTACTATGGCGATCACGAGAACCGACGAGATCGCGGATGGGCCACCTCGTGCGTCGAAGCTTGCCTCACCGGTGGTAGGCAAGACCGCCATGTCCACCCCGTAGCTTTGAGCGGGAGGCCGACCTTGACCATTGATCCAACTCTTCTGAGCCCGGTTTCGGCGCTCCTGGGAGCGCTTGTGGGAGGCGCGGCCTCGCTGCTTGGCGCCATCTATACGCAACGCCGCCAGGATCGCCTCCAGCGCGTCACATCCGAAGTCGCGAAACGGGAGAGCGTTTATGCCGAGTTCGTGATGAGCGCGTCGAACCTGCTGCTGAACGCTTTACACCCGCGACGAGATCGCGCTGAGCGGCGATGAGCAGCGTCTGATCGGGCTTATCAACCGAATGAGGCTTTTTACTTCAGCCGATGTTGTCGACGGAGCGGAAGCGGTGCTCAGAACCATCGTCGAAATCTTGTTGAAGCCGAGTATCGAGCTTCGACAGCTCGCAAAAGAGGCGTTGTCCAAGAGCCTCGATCCCGATCCTTTAGTGGCCTTCAGCTCGATTTGCCGGGCCGACTTGGACAACGTGCACCGAACAGTCGCGTGAGGCCGCGGGTCGGAATCCGCCTGATTGTCAGGCGAACAAGTCATCACCTGCGACTGGCTTTACGCGCCGGCTGGGATGAGGAACTGCACATGAAAAACCACCTTTCCTCGCTCCGCGAGTCAAGCGTGGCACCGCCTTGGCGGCCATGCTTCTGGGGATCGCAATCTCATGTGAGCCCGCGGTAGGTCATCCCTGGCGCCTTCGGTAACCTTCTGGTCGAGGCCCGCGGCCCGCACGAATTCGCGACCATGCTGTATTTCAGCATGGCGACGCGACCGAGTTTATCGGTTCCTAGTGCGCCGGCACCACCGGGTTGGGGTTGGGTTTGCAAAATAGAACATCGCCAAATGTTAGGTGCTCATCCGTCTCCTTAAGCTCGACTTCCTGGCTTCGGAAGTGGGCGGCCCCTCGCTCTTCGCTTCCAGCTGAACGACAGGGACGGCCGCTTTCGGCGCAAAGGCGTCAACGCGCACAGAGACGGGAATGGTTCATTATCCCAAGCGTCTGGGCGTTAGGCAGCGACCGCTTACCACTCGTGACCCGACCTTCGCCAACGAGGAAAATCGACCCGCATCGGCCCGCTCGCTTCAGATGGCAAGCATGGCTGAGGTTCCTCTGAAGAGCCATTCGCGACCGTGCCTGATGACGATCGGGTCGACAAGGAAGCGGACTTTCACTCGCCCGCTCGATCACTTCATCGGTGCCGGCGAGGAGCGATTGCGCGGCGCAGCGAGCGGCTCCGCAGCCGATAGTGGTTTGCCGGGCCACCAAGGCTTAGCCGGGAATGAACGCGAATGCCTCGCCGTCGTGGCGCACCCGGCCCACGTGCGGTGACCCGAAATGGGCCGGAAGGAGCAGGTGGTTATGCTCCGCCGCCTCGCTCAGCACGGCGCGTCTGACGGCGCGGGCCTGAGCGGGATCCGCGCAGAAGCCGCTGTTGATGTCGGGATAAGGCACCTGGATTGGGCTGTGCATGATGTCGCCCGTGAAGAGGCCGGTTGCCGCGCCGCCCTTGGCGCGGATCATCACGTGGCCAGGGGTGTGACCGGGCGTGGCTTCGACCGCCAGCATGTCATCGACGGTGTAGCCATCGTCGACGAACTGGGAGAGACCGGCTTCGACCACCGGCAGCACGCTATCCTCGATCACGCCCTCGTTCACTGAGCGCGACCCGACAGGCATGTCATTCCAATGCTCGTATTCTTTACGGTCGAAAAGATACTTGGCGTTCGGGAAAGTGGGCACCCAGCGGCTATCCTTGAGACGGGTGTTCCAGCCGACATGGTCGAGATGGAGGTGCGTGCACATCACGAAATCGACCTGCTCGGGCGCTACACCTACAGCGGCAAGGCGTTCGAGCCAGGGCAACTCGAGCTGGTGCAGCGGCGGGAATTCCGGGCGCTGCTTGTGGTTGCCGCCGCAGGTATCGATCAGGATCGTGTGGTGGCGCGTGCGGACCACCCAGCTGTGAATGCTCGCGACCAGCAGGCCCGCCTGCGGGTCATAGTAGTTCGGCGCCATCCACTGAAGCTGCCTTTGCAGCGCCTCCGACGGCAGGTCGGGAAACATCATGCTCGGCGGGAAGGCGGGTTGGCAGGACTCCTCGACGCGTGCGACGCGAAGGTCGCCGATCTGGAAATAGCCGGATGCGGATGCCATTGGTTCCTCCCTTCGCTGTCGCCCGCTACTCGCTCAGAATTTTATCGGCCCACTCCACCAGCGCCACCAACTCCGGAGGAGTTACGAACCGGGCATTCTTGCCTTCGAGGTCTGTTTCGCGAACCGCACGGGCCCGTGAACAGGCAGTTCAAATGTTGAGCGGAATTTGATGGGCGAATGTTTTCGGCATTGTCTCGGATAATGGCGGCCATCCAACAGGTGTCACTGAGTTCATCACCTCAGTTTTCATTAGGTTTACCGCTTCGCCGAGGAGAAATATCTGAACATCACGCTCCGCCTCGGCGAAGGCATTTGCGTGGAGAAAGACAAAGGCGGCTTTTGTCGACTCGTCAGATCCCCATGCGCTCTTGATCAACACCTTCATGTCTGCATACCCTCGTTGGTTGTATGCTGCCGATGTCCCGTAACATCGAATGACAGCTGGAGTGGGGTGCTGATCCCCTCAGTCATCGAGCGATCAGAGCGGTGTCGACAGCAGGCTCGGCACCGCGAACGTATCCAGCAATACCGTCTTGTCGCGGAATTTTAGCCCCCCGCCCTCGCTGATGATCCGATCGCGATAGAGCCCGGTGGCGAACAGGCGGCTGCTGCCCTCCTGATCGCTCTGGTAGATTGCAAACGGCACCTTGACCGAAATCTCGACGCCTGCTTCTCCGAGCACTCGAGGCAATCCAATCACATGGCGATCCCAGTGGATGTTGTACTTGTTGGCCTCGCGCAAAGCCATGATGCGATCTTCCAGCACCGCGCGGCTGTCGCAGAAGACCAGCCCCGCCGGTAGCCCCAACTCGGCATTCTCGCGCGGGATAATTTGATACCGGCATGTCGAAGCGAAGAGGCCGAGCCAGGCATCCCAATCGGCTGCGTCAATCAGACCGCCATAGGCGGCGTAGAGATCGTAGAGCTCCAGCCGATCTCTGGTCATCGCACTGCGCCGGCCGGCTCGATCCCCAACAACTCGGCGTAATACGACCAAAAGCCCCGAAGCGGCACATCGTGGACGCGATAGTCGCGGTCGGAGATCTCCCCGCCGCCGCCCAGTTCGATCACCGTCGCGTCGGTGTCGCGGTCGGGGCGAGAGGCGCGATGGGCGAGTTCGATCGCCTCGCCATCCTCCATCGAGACAAGCCCGGCTGGGCCGACCAGATTAGCCTGACGCAGCCGGTGTAGGGTCATCTCGGGCGGGTCGTCCTCGTAGCCGAGCATGGTCTGAAAAATCTCGACCTCGTCGAGGCCGCGCGGCCGGACTTGCCGCACCGCCATGCAGTTGCTGATTTGCACAAAGACCGAAGCCGGAAACACTGTGCTGATCGCGATATTGAGGCGGTCACCATGCTCGGGGTGGAATTTGACCAGCGCCGGCTCCCGCAACGAAAGATAATCGGTGCGGATTTGGGCTTCACGATAGGCCTGGCGCACCACCTCTTCGCTGTCACTCCCGGCTTCGGCCCAGGTAAAACTGTGACGGTGACGCGCATCCATCTTGACCCCGCCCACCTGGGTCGAACGGTCGAGGCCGAACGTCACGAGAAATTCATGCAACAGGCTGGCGTGGTAATTGTCGCGGGTGTTCTCGGCGTAAATTTTCCAATTGCCACGAATACGCTGGCGGTTATAGCCGAGCACTTTCATCTTCTTATCGAAAAATCGGTGCAACTGGCCCAATACGGCCGGCCCAAGATATTCTTCGAGCGTCTCGCCATCCTCGGCAAGGGTGCCGAACCAGGCCCCGTTGACCGCGCCCAATTTGAGCCGCCGCAACCCGTGCGCAGCCATCTCAAAACCCGGTCCCATCCCGCCTTGGCCGCGGATGCCGCGACGGAACGGTATCGCGGTTAACCCGCCATCGAGCCCATAGCACCATTGGTGATAGATGCAGGTGTGGCTCTTGGCGTTGCCCGATAGTTCGCGCCGGACCAGCGCGCCGCGATGTGCGCAGCGATTGACGAAGGCATGCACGGCACCGCCCTCGTCGCGATTGATGATGACCGGGGTCTCGCCCAGATAGGCAGCCCGAAAATCACCCGGACTCGGGATTTCGACGTCGAGCACGAGAAAGCTCCACGTCTTGCCGCGAAAGATGCGGTCCTGCTCCTGCTGATAAACCTCGGGATCGTGATAGAGCCTGTACGGAACCCGGCTATAATCGAGCGCGGGCCAGATCGCAGCGGTCGCCATCGCCATCCCCGCAGGTCGGAACAATTGTCGAGCCCGGCGATCCTAGGCCAGGCAGCGCGCTACCCCAAAGAATTTTGGTCTGATGGCCGTTAACCCTCCGGCAACTGAATGGCGGTTATCGGCGCTACTTCGCCCTTGCCGCTCGTCGGGGCCGACGACCAGCGCCCACGCGATTGCGCCGGACGGCAATGGCGGTTCAACCGTCAATACCGGACCTTCGCTATCGGCAGGCATCAGTCCCACAGCGGGCGCTGCTTGCCGCTGACGGTGGCGGCCGT
>Ga0181530_10007618_pt1 | contig 10249 bp, 10 predicted proteins | sample PEATcosm2014_Bin_42_FD_119769 | JGI IMG/M metagenome (GOLD analysis project Ga0181530, IMG submission 119769) | Peatland microbial communities from MTU Mesocosm Facility, Houghton, MI, USA - PEATcosm2014_Bin10_60_metaG | ecosystem: Environmental > Terrestrial > Soil > Wetlands > Peat | place... | reverse complement strand
TTCAACACTCCCGGGATGTTCCGCGCAAAACTGAAGGAGGGCGCTACGCCGCAAATCAGCCTCTATCGCGACGAGCCGTAAACCTCCGCACTTGGTCCACACGAGGCGTATAGCTAGTCCTAGCTTGCGAGATCGCACTCATCGGTGCTCCTTCCAGACGGGACGACCCTTGTCGTCGCGGAGTAGGAGCGTATCGGTGCCCTTCACCACTTCACGCGCGAGGATGAGATCTGCTCCGTCTTGCTTGACCTTCGAACCGGTTAGAGCGATTTCGTCTCCCTTGCTGAAGCTCATGCCCATGTCGTCGAGAAAGGACATCGGGCAGAGATAGACGTCCACAGTTTCTGTCCCATTTTTAACCAGCAAATGGGCGACTTCCTTCTCGCTTCCTTTTGGAGGCAGTTTCACTTCCTCCACGATCGCGTTCATCTTCGTCTCGGTCTGGAGGTTGTACTTGGGTGGGCCTGTATCCTGACTCTTTTGCGCAAGTAACGGTGCACCGTAAAGGGACAGGCACGCGACAAAGAGTATCTTGCAGAATCCGCTCAACCGGCCGGATTCACTCGCGTAACGCATGGCTCCTACTTCCACGGAAGCGCCAGGAGGCGGCGGTGAGACGGGAGCAAAGTACCGGTTTCCAGTTTCCATACTGGCTACGTAGGATGAAGCCACCTTTCCCCGGCAGTATGGTACTCCAGTTTTGACGAGCGAGATCGGGCGGATCGCGTAGGATTGAATTGCCTTTGAGAATGAGAGAGGAAGCCAAAAAATTAAAAGGGCCGTGACACTGGTTATGCTCTAGCCGCCGACTCTTGCGAGGGAGTCAACAGCGTGGAAGCATGTACCGTCACAGCCCCCTGATGCGATCACTGCTTTCGCAGTTCCAAACCCCAACTGGTCCTCGCAGAGCAGTCGGATTTTTCGGGTCTGGCGGCCCAACAGGTCGCCCTGCCAAGCTGATCACCCGATCTATTTCGGACTGGCTAATTTTATTTGAACCAATCCTTTCGATCGTCGACGGGGGCAACCATAGTCCCCAGGTGGGGCGTTGTCAACGCCCGTTTTTGGTGCAGTGCACTCGTCTTGTTGCAGGCCTGTTGACTTGTCCTCCCGGTGCCTGTCCTCCTGTTGACTGCCCTCCGGAATGCAAGCTTCATCACCGCGCCGCAGTTATGGGCGCCCAGCCGACTACAATGGCGGCCATGAGGGTGCCCCTCTGGCTCAAGATCGGCTGGACCGTCTGGGTGATCGCCTGGGTCCCGTTCTACTGGAAGCAATACGGTCTGCAAAACTTCCTGTTCTTCTGCGATCTGGGAAACCTCTTTATCACGCTCGCCCTGTGGTTGGAGAGCCCTCTGATTTTCTCCTGGCAGGCGACCGGACTGCTGCTGTTCCAGACCCTCTACACCATCGACTTGGTCGGGGCTTTCAGCACAGGATGGCACATCGTCGGCGGCACGGAATACATGTTTGATCCGAACCTGCCTTTATTCATTCGCCTGCTCGGCTTGTTTCACGTGGTCACTCCTCCGCTGCTGCTGTGGGCCATCTGGCGCCTGGGTTACGACCGCCGAGGATGGCTCTACCAGACGCTAACCGCTTGGGTGGTGGTTCCCATCAATTATTTCTGGCGTCCGCAGTTCGACGTGAACTGGGCCCGGGGCCCCTTCTTCCGCGAGCAACACGCTATGCCCGGCCTGCTTTACTTGCTCGGATACCTGGTAGTGGTCCCGCTGCTCGTGTACTTCCCCACCCATCTGCTGCTGCAATGGTGGGCCCGACGTGGAGGCTTCCTTTTGGCAGGAGGGAGAGGCGACGTGCATGACGTCAACTCGCTTGGAGAGAATGACAGCACGGTGTAATAAGGGCGACGCGAGAGCCTTTTATACGTGCACCGGAGAGTCGGGCCGTCGAGTATCCCAAAGTCGCCCCGCTGTATGTGCCGGGCTGAGAACTACTCCACAAGTAGTAGTCCCCGGTTTTTAATGCTTGACTAAGCCACTTGGGGACTTGTAAAAGAACGTTCTAATCGTAGAGTGGTAACGCAAGCGCCCATAGCTGATTCCTCCCCCCGGCCCCAGGCGCGCCAACAACACAGGAGGATCCAAGAAATGAAAAGGCTTGGAGTGTTGCCGCTTGCGATACTGGCAATCACCCTGATGCTCGGGGGAAATGCCTTCGCTCAAAACGTGGGAGACAACAGCGTCTATTTCGTCACCTATTATTCCAATGCGAACACCGCTGGTGCCCCGGATCAAACCTTTCGCATCATCAACGACGGCGACCACGTAATTACAGATGATGTAGCGCCAGCCGAACCCGGAACCCTGTGGGCGGCGTTCTATGTGTTCACTGACAGCCAGGATTATCAAGCGTGCTGCGCCTGCCCGGTATCGTCAGACGGCATCCTCTCGGAATCCGTGAATCAACAGCTCACGGCCTACGAATTCAGCGCCCGGTCGGAACTTTCGGTTGGCGTTATCAAGGTCATTTCGTCTTCGAGTGGCGACCCGACCAGCCCAATGCCGACTCCCGGACTGCGGGGATGGGCAACGCACATTCAGGCAACTACGACCACGTTTCCTGGCGGTGCGGGGTCCAGCGCGAACGCCGTGGAGAAGGGGCCGTGGTTCGTTACCGAAGACCCGTTGGCCGACTCGAACCTCTCGTCGATTGAACTATCAAACCTCGGGACCCTGTGTGGTTACGGCATAACGCTGGGCAGCGGCTGGGGAATCTGCACCTGCACGCAGGAAGATTACGACTTTTAGTCTTTCGACTTGCGGGCGGTAAGCAGGCCGGTAGTAGCTTCTTTGGATAACCGCGGCAGAGGCCTCCTCCTGAAACGGCTGGGAGTTTTTCCCGGCCGTTTTCTTTTTCACTTTCCAATGTCAAAAGAAAAACCGCAGCAAGCATGGAAGGGTCACCGCACGCGCAAACGCTTGCCAACGGGCTTCCTGCGTTGAAATCCGGGCTCCCGGCAGAAGATGGAGGCGGCGGCTACCGAATACTATCCGCACAATATTGATAACAATAATGAACAGCAAGTCGCTTTCCGAGAGATGCCCCCATAGTTGCCCCTGGTCGGTCAAACCATGTTTCCCAAGAGAACACAGACTGTGATGTTCTGGTCTGGATAATGCACTCTGCTCTTCAGAATCCGGCAATGTACAGTACAATCCGGGTTAATCCACCGGCGTAATCAAACAGATTGATTTCCAATGTCGTCAGGAGGGGGGACGAATGGCTCGGCATTACTCCACGAGAGACTTCTTCCGGCAGATGCCGAATGCCCTGCTTGCCCGTTACTTTCAGACGCGGGAGGTGTTCGGCGAATTGGATTTTGCGGCCATGAAGGACGCCCAGCCGGACGAGCTGTTCACAGCATGGCTGGAATTACCTGACAGCCAGCGCAACAAGATGGACGCAGATTTTTGTGACATCTTCGAGATGAGCTGCGAAAAGGGCTTTCGCGCGATCCTTGACGAGGCGCAATGGCACTTGGCAGCAGAACCGCACGCGTACACGGAATTTGTCGGAAAACTCGCGGCGCTCGCCAACCACTACGAGCGCGCGATGGTAACCTTCCTCGACCATGCTGCATTCTGGAAGGGGGCAACCCTTTTCTATCATGCCGACACGCTACCGTATTGGCGCAAGCGGAAGAACCTGCCGCACCAGCCTGCGGCGCTGGACATGGCCAGTCGGAAGGAATTGGCCCATCTGATCAGCACATACTTCCACCACACCGAGGGGCGTGGCAAGAATTGCGTGGTTGAACTTTTCCGCCGTGGCGAACTGGACTACTTCTTTGCCTACCCCGAGGACTATTCGCAGCAAAGCGTTGAGTGGGTAGATGGGAAGTTCGCACGCCGCCCGCACAATCCTGCCTTTGAGGTGATCTACGTCTACTCGCAGAAAGAAGGTTCGCTCGACCTGAATTTTCGCGGCTCGTACAAGGCCGTCGAGCCGTTGCAAGGGATGTTCGCGACGGCCATTCTCAAGCTCCCCGAACTGCCGTCCGACCCGAAAGACGGGCGCGTCTATGACCTGAATCCGCTGCGCCAGAAGAGCTTCCATTTCGTCTTCGACGTGGGCAGCGGCATTCAGGACGCTACGGTAAAGAAGCTGAGGCTGTCGTCCAAGGTGAAGAAAGGCGACCGCATCACGCTGGAAGCCGATGCCGTCGGCAACCCCAATGCGGTTTACGACTTGCTCGACAAGATCGACAAGTCCGTGCCGCTGCACCTGTACAACGTCACCCAGGTGGAGCTTGCGGCGTCGGTTACGGTGGACGCCGACAAGCCGCCGAAGTCAGTGACGATCCGCATCACTCATCCCAACTCCTGTTCGCTCAAGTACGACGAGTTGGATCTGAAGCTGCGCGACATGCTGGAAGCCTCCGGGATTGAACCCAAAGAGCCGCCTGAGGGGGAAGAGACGACTGAGGCGGTAGAGGCCGCCGGGGCATGACTCCGCAAGATGCGCTGACGGAACTACTTGTGCGCATCGGAGAAGGCAGGCACGCAACGGTGCTGGTCAGCGAGGAAGAACTGCAGGGTTGGCCTGCGGAAGCCGCGAAGGCTATGAAGTCACAAAAACTACTGGTGAAAGCACAGCCCGCCGCCAGTGCGGTGTGTCCCGGCTGCGAGCAGGAATGCGTCATGCCGGTGCATACGCTCCCCGCCGGGCGGCGCGGCGCGGCATCGTTCATCGTGTGCGACAAACGGAGTGACATCAACCGCGTGGCCATTGCCGCCGAGCGACTGACGCAATGGCGGTGCGACACGGATGCCCTGTGCAGATTTGCAGCGCAGAGCCTCGGACTGCGCCGCAGCGATAAACCATCGGCCCGCGGCGGATTTTGGGAAATTGGCATCGCTACCGGTGACAGGCGCAAGCAGATGCTGTGCCTCAAAACCGATGGCGAGTTGGCCTTGGTTTCAGGGAACAACGCAGTTCCGCTCTCTGAGGTTATCGACTATCGCAATGGCGAATATTTGCTCGATCAGACCATGATCCGGCATCTGGTGGACTCCGCGACCACGGCAGACAACCGCTATACGCCAACCAACGCCAGGCGCGAAGCGCGCAAGCTGGACACGCAAGCCATGTATAAAAGCTGGCAGAAGGAATACCGGACGCTGAGAAAGAGGCGTCCAAACATGTCCGACGTTTGGTACTCGCAGCAGATTGCCAAGATGGTCATTGCCAAGGGCCGCCATGCTGACACCATCAAAAAGAACATGAAATCTTGAGAAAGTTGGGTGGAATTTTTACGCCCAGCTCGCACACCCGCTAACCCGCCGTTTTCGCAGCTCTCAGCGCCTGAACCTACCTCGCGACAACCACAGCGCGGATGTCTTCGCAAACCCGCTACATATTGATCTCAAGGTAAATGCCACGCCTATGCCGGGTTCGTCTGGACGTTTTATCGCCCAAATCGCCCAGCTACGTTGTGTCTTGAGCGCTCCCAAGTCGCTCAGCGAGGTTCAACATGACGCATACAATACTGAGGCTTCCTGCCATCAAGACGGGCACGGGCCTGTCGCGAAGCACCATCTATCTGCGCATTGCACAAGGCGTATTTCCCAAGCCAGTAAGCCTGGGCGGTCGCGCCGTGGGCTGGCCTGCCAGTGAAGTGGCGGCGCTGAACGCTGCCCGCATTTCAGGAAAATCCAACTCAGAGATTCGCGATTTGGTGGTGGAGCTGGAAGCGGCTCGCAAGACAGCCGCATGAGAGGTGCGCGATGACCCAAAACCGTGACGCTCCCGCTTACATCAGACCACTGGAAGTTCATCGCCAGTTTGCAACCTATCGCGTGGACGAGCTTCACCCACACCCAAGTTACGTTCGGCATCAGCTCACGGTTCCAGCCTCCAAACTGTCCGCACTCGCTGAGCGAGGTGACCTCGTCTTTCAAGAGCCGCTCGTAATCACGCGAGAGCGCACGATTCTCGACGGATATGCACGGTTGGAGCTAGCTCGACTGCAAGGTCGAGTGACGCTCCCCTGCATTGAATACGAACTGACCGAGGCGGACGCTCTTCGTTGGCTACTCCACAGGCATCGCCGCTCAAAGGGCCTGAACGACTTTATCCGGGTACTCCTAGCCCTGGAACTTGAGCCTTGTTTGAAAGAAAAGGCGTTATCGAATCAGCGGCTCGGTGGCCGGATGAAGGGTTCGTCAAATTTGACGGAAGATGCAACGGTAAATGTCCGGAAGGAGATTGCCGCTGCCGCAGAAGTCTCAGAGGGCAATGTGACCAAGGTCAAGCAACTGGTCGGGACTGGGCATTCAGAACTATTGGAGGCATTACGCGGCGGTGAGGTTTCGATCCACCGGGCTTGGAAATGGAGCACGGAATCACCAGATCAGCAGACCGAGACACTGCGGACCTATCGCAATAAGCAGGGGATTAACAAGGCCATACGGGATCTCATTTCGCGGCACGGACCAACAACCTTGCCGGCCGCACCAGACTTAGCGAGCATGGTCAGACGCTTGTCTGAACTTAGTTCGGGTGAATCCAGTTCGGTAAACGTGTCCGTGATACCGGTCCAAGGCAAGATGATCTTTGTGACTGATGAGCTAATGCAATCTCTCCCACCCTACCAAGAGTCGATACCCACATGCACAACAGACAACCGCTAAAAGAGATCCTGATTGCTACACGATCCCACTGGGATCGCCCCGAGGTCCGCCCAGCCGTGCGCCAGAACTTCCGCAAAATGATCGACTGCCGAACCCCGGCATTGGGGGCCGAAGTCTTTGCGTCAGAGACCGAAGAGAAACTCGTTTGCCATACTTGCAAGTCGAGGTCATGTCCGAGTTGTGGACAGCGGGCTACGTTGCTGTGGCAGCGTGACCAGTGGAACGCTCTTCCCGACATTCCCTATTCCGGCATCGGCCTTACGATGCCCGATGTGCTGTGGCCAATTTTTCGTCAGAATCGCCAACTCCTTCACGACTTACCCGCACTCGCGGCAGCGGTGATCCAGCAATGGGCGAAAACTACATACGGTATCCGGGTGCTCCTTCTGGTGGTGCCCCACACGTTCGGACGACACTTGAATTTCAACGCGCATCTTCATGTTATGGTCTCTGCCGGCGGCCTCAAAGAGTCGGAGGGTCGCTGGATTTCTCCGCTGCACTTTGACAAGAGCAAACTCATGCACATGTGGCGCTATGCCGTCATCATGTACCTTCGAGCAACTCTGACGAAGGGATTGCTTGCTTCGGAGACGCGCACCGAGAAGCTCAGAGTCCTGTTGAAAACGCAATATGAACGCTGGTGGAACGTCTACGTTGATCCCATTAGGTCGAAATGGCATTTCCTGCGGTATGTGGCGCGGTACGTTCGACGCCCACCGATTGCGCAACATCGATTCACGAAGATCACGGATCGGGAAGTCGAGTTCTTGACGAAAGATCTAAAGCAAAAGCGGATCGTGACAACCCGCTACTTGATCGAGGAGTTCGTTGACGCTCTGTCCGTGCAGGTACCCGACCACTACCGACACGCGATGCGCCGTTTCGGGCTGTTAGCGCCCCGCACGCAACGTGTGACCTCTGCTACCCTGTTCTTGCTGCTGGGCCAGAAGAAGCGCCCTCGTCCACAACGGCTCAGTTGGAGGAACTCACTACGCAAGTATTTCGGGGTAGATCCTCTCGTCGATAGGCACGGTTCATCCATGCATTGGGTGCGTCGGCTCAAACCAGTGGCGCTGTAAAGCGTTCTTTTCAGATTTCCCTACTGCTGCAATTCTGCCCTCCTGCTGCAACCGACCTCAATCCTACGTTGGAGCTTTGAAGTCGCAAGTCAACTCATTTCAGAGGCCCTCAATCTTAGCGAGAGCGTCCCTCACGGAACGCAACGTTGCCCCTCGATGGACTTTGTTTGCGAAATTGATTTTTGTTTTTCCTATAGATCAAGATACGGCGGACCTCAATCTGGAAGCTCCCGCGCGGTTCGATGCCGGGGCAGCTCTCGGGAGAACAGAAAGTGAGGGATTGGTTGCACGATTGGGGGACGTCAGGGTGTGTGTCTTGGGGGCTGATAACGCAGGCAGGCGAATCGCCTATTGGGATCGAGTGCGAGATTACTGGCTCGAATACTTTACAAAGGCTGGAGCTCGTGTGCAGTGCTATTCAGTCTTGCGGGAACTCCGAGAGTTCGGCGAGGATTTATAGATGCGTCGGCCGAAGGGATCGTACTTGAAGGCCGCCGTCCCCGTGCCGGTGATTATTCTGATTATTGATTTGATCTGGCTGTTTAAGGGGAGCACTCCGATCTAGGGCAGGTCTCAAGTTTCGGCTGAGTGTTCCACGTGGAACGTTGTGTACTTGCGTAACTGTATGTATACTGGCATAAGTACAATGACTAGGTTAAGGGAAGGATTCCCAATCGGGTCTTCATTGTCGCGCTCGGCGGGGACTCCTTTCCGACTACATCTCCTATTATCACGACGATTTGCAAAATCGCCGTGTCAGAGGATCTCAGGTGACGAAACCGCCCGAATTGTAATTGTTGCTGCCAGTTCACTCGGTTCGACGGAGCTTTACTGTTGCGGCGGTAGCTTTCTCAAAGTCAAAGCGCGGCTCGTAGTTTGACTCCTGTCAAAAGTTTGTACATTTATCCATATTCCGGACAGGCTTTCGCTCGACGTAATTGTCTTTTCATGAACTTGCAACGGTGGTCCGCTTGCCCCAAGGTGTTGACCCCGCCTAAAGCACTCAGACGCGGAGGTAATCATCATGACGATATGGCAAGAACGACGATCAGGACTGAGGCGAACGTGATGTCAGCACCGATTCCTCCCAATGAGGCCGAGAGGCTGGAAGCTCTCCGTAGCTACGGGATTCTCGATACGGATCCCGAAGAAGAGTTCGACGCCATCACTCGCCTGGCAGGCTACATATGCGGAACGCCCATTGCTCTGATTAGCTTGGTCGACGCGACGCGACAGTGGTTCAAGTCCAAAGTCGGTGTGGACATTACGGAAACTCCTCGTGATGTTGCCTTCTGCGCTCACACCATTCTTCAATCTGAACTGCTTGTGGTTCCAGACGCCCGCAAGGATCCACGCTTTTCGGAAAACCCCCTAGTGACTTCTGATCCCAACATCCGTTTTTATGCGGGAATGCCGTTGCAGAACGAGAACGGCCTTGGTTTAGGCACCCTGTGTGTAGTTGATAAAACGCCTCGAAAGCTAGATCCAGCGCAAATAGAGGGCCTTGAGGTGCTAGGCCAAGCCGTCGTTACGAAACTACAGCTAGGTCGGGCCTTACTGTTGCTGGATGACTATCGCTCGCATACCAACCGGCTGAGCGCAACCGGTAATCCTTAACCATCGACCCGTTCAACCAACGCAGGGAAACGAGGACGTATCAAAACAGATCCGGTTCAACCCTACCCGGCCCAACTCCAGTGTGGACGTGGTTCCCTTTCGGCGGTTACACTCACCGCCTAAGGAGAGGAACGTGATCGCCTTCCGCAGCGCTAGAAACGGTTATCTCGATTGTTGACGAAACCAGGCGTAGGTGTTGAAAAAGTCACCGTGATTAGCAGGCGGAGTGGTGGCAGAAGCGTGGTAAAAGGAGGAGTAATTTCTTGCCATGCTTTGTTGGATCACCATTCTCGGAGGGGTGCTAATCATGATGGGGCAACACGCTCGTTCAGAAGCGTTGTTCTACTACTTCCGCCTGGAAGATCAAGTTCCTGAGAATCATCTGCTGCGATTGATCGAAAAGCACATCAGCTTTGCCTTTGTGCGTGAAAAGCTGAAGGACAGCTACGGCGAGACAGGTCGTCCGTCGATTGATCCCGAGTTTCTGGTGCGCATCCTGTTGATCGGCTATTTGTATGGCATCACCAGAGAGCGCAAGTTGGTGGAGGAACTGCGCATGCATCTGGTGTGGCGCTGGTTTACTGGCCTGGGGTTCGATCAGGAAATCCCGCACCACTCCACGTTCTCCGGCACGGAAGGTTCCAGGAGTCGAAGCTGTTTGAGCAACTGTTTGAGGAGATCGTGGCGCGCTGCTTGGAGGCTGGACTGGTTCAAGGAGACAACCTGTTGGTCGATGGCAGCTTCGTCGAGGGTGCGACGGCTACCGAGTCTGTCATCGAACTCGTTGACGCGCTCAGTATGTGGGCAGTCAAGGCAGACGAGGATTACGCCGCTCGCGTCTTTGTTGATCGTGTACATCACGGCGAGCATACCCGCTGCCTTTTCCGCCCCGTGTGA
>Ga0181530_10007616_pt1 | contig 10250 bp, 7 predicted proteins | sample PEATcosm2014_Bin_42_FD_119769 | JGI IMG/M metagenome (GOLD analysis project Ga0181530, IMG submission 119769) | Peatland microbial communities from MTU Mesocosm Facility, Houghton, MI, USA - PEATcosm2014_Bin10_60_metaG | ecosystem: Environmental > Terrestrial > Soil > Wetlands > Peat | place... | reverse complement strand
GCCAACGCGACCGGCTGCTCTTCGATCTACGGTGGCAACCTGCCGACCACGCCGTGGGCGAAGAATAACGACGGCCGCGGGCCAGCCTGGTCGAACTCTCTGTTCGAAGACAATGCCGAGTTCGGCCTGGGGTACAGGCTCTCCATCGACAAGCAAACGGAATACGCTCGTGAATTGGCCAAACGTCTGTCGAGCGCAATCGGAGAAGAGCTCGTCACCGCCTTGCTAACCACACCGCAGAAAGACGAGGCCGACATTTTCGAGCAGCGCCAGCGCGTCGAATTGCTGAAGGAGAAACTGAAGAGTGTGAACTCTCCCGATGCCAGGCAGTTGCAGGCTGTTGCCGACATGCTGGTGAAGAAGAGCGTTTGGATCGTAGGCGGCGACGGCTGGGCCTACGACATCGGCTACGGCGGCCTGGATCACGTGCTGGCCAGCGGACGCAACGTAAACGTGCTCGTGCTCGACACCGAAGTCTATTCCAACACCGGCGGCCAAGCCTCGAAATCCACGCCGCGAGGCGCAGTAGCCAAGTTCGCGGCCGGAGGGAAACCGGGCCCCAAGAAAGACCTCGGCATGATGGCCATGAGTTACGGCAATGTCTACGTGGCCAGCGTCGCCATGGGCGCGAAGGACGAACACACGCTCAAAGCGTTCCTCGAAGCGGAAGCCTACAACGGCCCCAGCATCATCATTGCCTACTCGCACTGCATCGCGCACGGCATAGACATGACGACGGCCATGTCGGACCAGAAAGTCGCGGTCGATTCGGGCCAGTGGCTGCTCTATCGCTATAACCCGGAGCGCACCCTGGCCGGTGAGAATCCGTTGCTGCTCGATTCCCGTACCCCCACCCGCAAAGTCAAAGACTATCTGCTGCAGCAGACGCGCTTTAAGATGCTCCAGAAGAGCAACCCTGAACACGCCAAACTTCTGTGGCAAGAGGCGCAGCAGGATGCCGAGACGCGCTTTCACTTTTACGAGTACCTGGCGCAGCGCAAACCCGAGAAGGCTGCGGCACCGGCGGAGAAGCATCCTGATCCGCCCGTGCCAGTAAAAACCGGAGAATAGCGGTTCATCGTTAGAGAGGTTGCATGGAGACCATTATGCGCGACCTTGCACGAGTGACCATGGTCGTTGCCGTCGCCATCGGATGCGGACTGGCGCAGGGTGCGGCCCCGGAGAAGCATGTGAAGGACATAAGGGCCGAGCAACCGCAGGCTGTGATATCGGCGAGCCCCCTGTGCCAACGAGCAAGGGCGATCGGCCCCTACGGTTACTTCCACACCCGTGAGGTGAATCCGGCGACACTGGAATTGGATCTCTCCACGCTTATGCAGAAGAGTGACGAAGTAGTTCTGGCCGGTAGTGTCAGCGACGAAACCAAGGCTATTTCTCCCTCGGGCGAAGACGTCGTCGAATATTTCGACGTAAAGGTGTTGCGCACCTGGAAGGGATCTCGTAAAGTCGGCGATCTTCTCACCTTTGCGGTGCCCTGGGCGCACGTCTATTGCGGGTTAGAGCCGAGGCCCAGCAATCCAATTATCGGTGCGAATACTTATACCGGGAGCTTCGCCGACTGGGAGGGATTGGGCCACTGGGGACCTTGGGTTCTTTTCTTGCGTCAGTCTCGGGGCGTCGAGAAACAGCTCGTCCCGGGATTCAGGCTGGCGGGAGCCGACGGCATTCAGGGATTGTTTCTCGTCCGCACCGAAGACGATCCTACCCTCTACAATTGCAGGGACTGTAATGGTATCCTCCCTGGCAGCGTGCCGAAGTGTAACGCCGTTCTTGATGCGAGCCAAGCCCCAGTCTCGGTTCGATACCGCCTCGACCCGCTGAAGAGGAAGTATGACGAAATGCCACTTCCCAATTTCCTGAAAGAGGTGCAGTCCGTGGCGGATTCGTTGGGCTTCACAGCCGACAGCGCGAAGTAAATTGGTCGATGAGGTTGTGGCAAAGAGCCCATATTACAAAGGGGAATCATAATGGATCTAAGCACGAAATATCTGGGCCTGCAGTTGCGCACGCCGCTAGTCGCTTCCGCATCCCCGCTCTCGCATGAAATCAGCGGCATCCGCAGCCTCGAAGATGCCGGCGCCTCGGCCGTAGTGCTCTACTCCCTGTTCGAAGAGCAACTGCGTCAGGAGAACCTGGAGCTGGAACGCGATCTAAACGCCGGCACCGAGAGCTTTGCCGAATCTCTAACTTACTTTCCCAAAACCAGCGAATTCCGCACCGGCCCCGAGGGCTATCTGGAGCACATTCGCAAAGCCAAAAACGCGGTGAACATTCCGATCATCGCCAGCCTAAACGGTTCGACCCTCGGCGGTTGGACCAAGTACGCCAAGCAGATCGAGCAAGCCGGAGCCGACGCCATCGAGTGCAATCTTTACTTCATTCCGACCAACATGGAAGTCTCAGGTTCCGAAGTTGAGAACGCATACCTTGACATCCTCCGCGAGGTTAAGACTTCGGTTCAAATTCCCGTAGCCGCCAAGCTAAGTCCGTTTTTCAGCAACATGTCCAATATGGCGAAGCGTCTGGATCAGATGGGCACCGACGGCCTGGTGCTCTTCAACCGCTTCTACCAGCCCGATATCGATCTGGAAGAACTCGAAATCAAACCCAACGTTCTGCTCAGCGGCCCGCAAGCGTTGCGCCTCCCCCTGACGTGGATCGGCATCCTCTATGGCCGCATCCGGGCCAGCCTGGCAGCCACCAGCGGTGTGCATGGCCCCGAGGATGTGATCAAGCTGCTCATGGTCGGCGCCGATGTGACCATGCTCTGCTCCGCTCTATTGCGCAATGGGATCCCGCATCTTCGTCATGTGGAAGAAGGCGTTCTGGAGTGGATGGCAGAGCACGAATATGAATCCGTGCACCAGATGCAAGGCAGCATGAGCCAGCAACGCTGCCCCGATCCGGGAGCCTTCGAGCGCGCCCAATACATGAGAGCGGTCAAGGGATTGCAGCACGTAGCCCAGATCTGACAAATGATTCAGGCAGATCTTGGGAAGGGCCCGACTTTAGTCGGGCCATGCCATGTGTCATTAATGGAAGGGTCCGACTTTAGTCGGGCCTAAAGCCCCGGAGGGGCACCCGAGCGTAGCCCAGCGCTTCAGCGCTGGGTAGCGTGGAACAAATAGTTCAAGTCCCGGAGGGACGACTGAGTTCTCACCATACGAAGCGCTGGTTCTCAAGCCGCCTGTGTAATTAGCGCCCAGCGTGATCCCGCTCTCCCTAACCAGTGACCCCTGTCACAGCCACTCAGCTCAACATTTCAGACAATATCGTGTAAGGCAAGCCACTCCAACCCATGTTCAAAATCCTGCACGCTGAGTTCCTGGCGCCCGGCATCAAGCGGTTCGTCATCGAAGCGCCGCGCATTGCGCATAAACAAAAACCAGGGCAATTCGTAATCCTGAGGCTGTACGAGCAGGGCGAGCGCATTCCGATCACCATCGAACACTCCGACCCCGGGCGCGGCACGATTCGCATCGTGGTGCAGTCGGCGGGCAAAACCACCAACCTGCTCAATTCCCTGAACACGGGCGACAGCATCCTGGATGTAGTCGGCCCGCTGGGCAAGCCCTCGCACATCGAAAAGTTCGGCACCGTAGTCGTGATGGGCGGCGGCGTGGGCACGGCCATGGCCTATCCAACGGCCGCGGCGCTAAAACATGCCGGCAATCGCGTGATCTCCATCGTCGGCGCGCGCAACAAAGAGCTAGTCATCCTGGAAAAGGAACTGCGCGAGGTAAGCGATGCGCTAATGCTCACCACCGACGACGGCAGCTATGCCGACAAGGGCTTCGTCACCGACAAGCTGCGCCAGTTGATCGAGAACGGTACCCGCATCGATCTGGTGCTGGCCATCGGCCCCATCCCCATGATGAGAGCAGTAGCAGAGATGACGAGGAAAGAGCATATCCGCACCATCGTCAGCCTGAACCCGATCATGATCGACGGCACCGGCATGTGCGGCGGCTGCCGCGTGCTGGTCGACGGAAAGAGCGAGTTCGCCTGCGTGGATGGCCCCGAGTTCGACGCGCACGGCGTGGACTTCGCCGTGCTCGTGCAGCGCAATTCGATGTACCGTGCGGCCGAGCAAAAGTCGATGGAAGATTTCCAGCACGAGCCCGAAAAGCAGCTAGAAGCCCTTCATGCCGGCCAGCCCGGCGCAAGCGCGGTGGAAGGAGACGCCCGGTGACGCAACCGACCAAGCAGCCCCCGAAACAACCATCGGCGAATCCTATTCCATTAAAAGACCGCATGAAGGTGCCGCGCCAGCACATGCTGGAGCAGCCTCCGCTATCGCGTGCCCATAATTTCACCGAAGTGAACCTGGGTTATTCCGAAGAATTGGCGAAGCGCGAAGCGCAGCGCTGCCTGGAATGTGCCAAGCCCGTATGCGTGAACGATTGTCCGGTGGGCGTCAAGGTGAAAGAGTTCGTGCAGTTGATCGTAGCCGGCGATTACCTGGCCGCGGCGGCCAAAATCCGCGAAGATAACGTGCTCCCCGCCATCACCGGACGCGTCTGCCCGCAGGAAGACCACTGTGAAGGCGGCTGCTTGATGGGCAAAAAAGTCGAGCCGCTGGGGATTGGATATCTGGAGCGCTTCGTAGCCGACTATGAACAGCGCCATCTGGATATCCGCAATGTGGCCAAGGCGCCGCCCACGGGAAAGAAGGTTGCCATCGTAGGCAGCGGCCCTTCCGGTCTGACTGCGGCGGGTGATCTAGTCCAAAAGGGACACCAGGTCCACGTATTCGAGGCGCTGCACGAAATCGGCGGCGTGCTCGTGTATGGCATTCCAGAATTCCGCCTGCCGAAAGCGATCATCCGTCAGCAAGTCGATTACATGCGCGCCATGGGCGTCGAGTTCGAGACCGACGTAGTCGTCGGACGCACCGTCACCATCGACGAACTGATGCAGGAGGAAGGCTACGACGCGGTCTTTATCGGCACCGGCGCGGGCCTCCCGCAGTTCATGGGCATTCCCGGCGAACATCTCAATGGCGTCTATTCGGCCAACGAATTCCTGACCCGCATCAACCTGATGCATGCCTACGAGTTCCCAAGGTACGACGAGCCCATGCTCGATTTCCGCGGCAAGAATGTGGCCGTGATCGGAGGCGGAAACACCGCGCTCGATGCCATCCGCTCGGCGTTGCGGCTGGGCGCGGGCAAGGCGTTCATTCTCTATCGCCGCAGCGAGGCCGAGATGCCCGCGCGCAAGGAAGAAGTGAAACACGCGCAGCAGGAAGGCATCGAATTCCAGGTGCTAGCTGCGCCCATCGAGTTCCTCGACGACGGCAAGGGATGGTTGGCCGGTGCCCGCTGCCAGAAAATGGCCCTGGGCGAACCGGATGCATCCGGACGCCGCCGCCCGGTTCCGATCGAAGGCTCCGAATACGAAATTCCTCTAGCCGTGGCCGTAATAGCGATCGGAACAAGCGCAAATCCAATAGTCCAAAGCACCACACCGGGCCTGAACACGAACAAGCGGAATTACATCGAAGCCGATCCGATGACCCAGCGCACATCGAGAAAAGGCGTTTTCGCTGGCGGCGACATCGTCACCGGAAGCGCCACGGTGATTCTAGCCATGGGCGCAGGACGCCGCGCAGCGAAGTCGATCCATGAGTATCTGACCAGCTCTGGGTCGTGGTAAGAGAGTGAGTGGCAAGATTGAGTGGCAAGAGATTAACTGTGAGCGTGAGAACTCATTTTCGGGCAATCCGGTGGAACCAGCTGATTCGAGAATCCAGCCCCGGAGGGGCGACCGAGCTTAGCCCAGCGCTTCAGCGCTGGGAAAAGAGCAGCCAATGATTCAAGTGCCGGAGGGACGACTGAGTTATCACGATTGTGACACGCCTCACAACGGCTAGTGCGTAAGGTCACGGCCGCCGGGGCGAAGACGGCCTGTAATGGAAACTGGCGGGGTGCGAACCATGGCAGTGCAAGCGCGTGGCAAGGTCACGGTCGATGTCGAGGAATGCAAAGGATGCGGACTATGTGTCGAGTCCTGTCCGCCCAAATGCCTGGAACTGGCGCCGGAGTTAAGTTCTAACGGGTTTCATCCGGCGCGCTACACCGGGCATGACTGCACCGGTTGTGGAATCTGTTTCTATTGCTGCCCCGAGCCGGGCGCAATCACGGTCTACCGGATAAAGGCAAAAGCCAAGCTGCCAGTCCCGGGAGGCGAATATGCGGCAGCTCTGTAAAGGCAACGTAGCCGTGGTAAAGGGCGCGATCCTGGCCGGTTGCCGCGGTTACTACGGGTATCCGATTACTCCGGCCAGCGAAATCGCCGAGGCCGCCGCGCTCTACTTCCCGCAGGTCGGCGGAACCTTCATTCAAGCCGAGAGCGAAGTCGCCGCCATCAACATGGTCTACGGCGCGGCGTCGGCCGGAGTCCGCGTCATGAGTGGATCCTCCGGACCCGGCCTCAGCCTGATGCAGGAAGGTATGTCCTATCTGGCCGGCGCGGAACTGCCGTGCGTGATCGTGGACGTAATGCGCGGCGGGCCCGGCCTCGGCAACATCGCTCCCGAACAAAGCGACTATTTCGCCATGGTGAAAGGCGGAGGCCATGGCAACTACCGCAATATCGTGCTCGCTCCCGCATCGGTGCAGGAGATGGCCGACTTCACCATGCTGGCCTTCGATCTAGCCGACAAATACCGCAATCCCGCCGTCGTTCTCACCGACGGCTTCGTCGGGCAGATGATGGAACCGCTGGAACTCGAAGATCGTGAAATTCCTCCTCCCGAAAAGCCTTGGGCCGTAAAAGGAACGCCAGAGACGCGCGCCAATTTCATCAGTTCTATTTTTCTCGAACCCGACGAATTGGAAGATCACCAGCGCAAGATGGAAGCCAAATACATTCGCGCGCAAGAAGCCGAGCCGCGCTCGGAACTCTGCCGCACCGAGGACGCTGAGGTGCTCTTGGTAGGCTACGGCATCGTCTCCCGAGTGTTGCTGTCCACGGTGGAAGCGCTGCGCAGGGAAGGCGTGAAAGCTGGCCTGTTCCGCCCAATCACGCTGTGGCCATTCCCGTCGAAGGCGCTGATAAAAGCGGCGGAGAACGTGCAAAAAGTTCTAGTCGTCGAATTAAGCAACGGACAAATGGTGGAAGATGTGCGCCTGGCGCTGAACGGCAAGGTGCCGGTGGAGTTCTACGGCCGGGTAGGCGGCAACGTGCCCTCGGTCCAGGAACTGCAACAACAAGTGTTGACACGCATGGCCGTGGCAGTCTGAGACCAGCTCCACGTCGATCTGGTCCGAAGAGGACAACGAAAATGGCAAACGAAAGCGTGATCAGCGTAACCGATCCAGAAGTTAAGTCCGAGGTTAAGGTCGAAGCCAAGGTCGAGGTTAAGCCCGAAGTCGATCCCAAAGCCAGCAACGACGGATACGAACTACTCCACTCCAAGTCGCCGGTCTTCTACGACCTCTACGAGCGCAAGTCGGAGCTGAAGCACCAGACCCACTACTGTCCCGGCTGCGGACACGGAGTAGTACACAAACTGATTGCCGAAGCGCTGCAGGAACTGGGACTGCAGGACAAAACCATTTTCGTAAGTCCGGTAGGCTGCTCGGTATTTGCCTACTACTATTTTGATGTTGGCAACGTACAGGTAGCTCACGGCCGCGCGCCCGCGTCGGCCACGGGAATCAAACGATCCTGCCCCGATAAAATCGTCATCTCCTATCAGGGAGACGGCGATCTGGCCGCGATCGGCACGGCTGAAATCGTGCACGCCGCCAATCGCGGCGAGAAGATCACCGTCTTTTTCGTGAACAACGGAATCTACGGCATGACCGGCGGCCAGATGGCGCCCACCACCCTGGTCGGGCAAAAGAGCACAACGTCTCCCTGGGGCCGGCGTCCGTCGAATGAAGGCTTCCCTCTGCACATGGCGGAACTGCTCGCCACGCTGGATGCTCCCGCCTACATCGAACGCGTGGCGCTTTCCGACAACAAGAACATCATGAAAGCGCGGCGGGCCATCCGCAAGGCACTCGAAGTCCAGCGCGATGGCGCAGGCTTCTCGTTCGTCGAAATCTTGTCGCCGTGTCCGACGATCTGGGGCAAAGATCCCGTGGAAGCGCGGCGCTGGGTTCTAGAAAAGATGATGCCCATCTTTCCGCTGAATGTTTTCCGCGACCACCGGCCGGAAATGCCCGCGGGCAATCAGCCGCCGCAACGCCCCGTAGCCGATGTGCTTGACATCACTCAAAAAGCGGGTGCGCACGACACCTCCAAGCGGCAACACACCCATCATTTCCGGGACGTGAAGATCAACATCGCCGGCTTCGGAGGACAAGGCGTCCTGCTGTTGGGCCAACTCCTCATCGAAATGGGCATGCGCGAAGGCCTGGAAGTAAGCTGGCTCCCGTCGTATGGACCGGAGATGCGTTCGGGCAGCGCCCACTGCCACGTGTGCTTGTCCAACGAGCGGATCGGGTCGCCCCTGGTCTCGCATCCCGACGTGCTCGTGGCCATGAACGAGTTCTCGCTGCGGAAGTTTGCCCGCGAAGTGGTGAGCGGCGGCATCGTTCTTTACAACGGCGCCAGTCTTCCCGCCGACTTCAGCGCGCCGGAAGTGCAGGTAGTCTGCATTCCAGCGGCGGAGATCGCCGACAAACTGGGCTCGACCAAGGCAGCCAACATAGTAATGATGGGCGCGCTCTTGGAAGAAACCGAGTGTCTCGCTCCCGGAACCGCCCTGAGCGTGCTGGAAGACAAGGTGAAAAAAGTCGCGTTGCTGGAAATCGACCGCAAGGCGCTCACCGCCGGCCGCCTGTTCATCGATGAGCAGGCGCACATCGGCGCGGTAAGTCAGCCCGACGGCTTCGCCTAGGGATTTACGGATTGTCATCCCGTCTATGGATTGTCATCCTGAGCGAAGCGAAGGACCTGCTGTTTGCCGCAAGCCACAGATCGCTCGCTTCCGGATGAAAAAAATCAGATAATCACAAAGAGGCTCACCAATGTCGACGGCCTGGACATCTCGTTACGCGGCGCGCACCAAGGGCATCACCAGTTCTCAAATTCGCGAGTTGCTAAAGGTCACGCAAAAACCCGGCATGATCTCCTTTGCCGGCGGCCTGCCCGCGCCCGACGTTTTCCCCGTCCAGCGTTTTGAAGAAGCCTGCCACAAGGTGCTAACCGAGCAAGCGCCCCTAGCCCTGCAATACGGAGCCACCGAGGGTTACACGCCGCTGCGCGAACTGATTGCCAACAACATGGCGCGTTACGGAATCAAGGCGAAGGCGGAGAACGTCCTGATCACCTCCGGCTCGCAGCAGGCCCTCGACCTGATCGGCAAGCTCTTCATCAATGCCGGAGATCGCTTGCTGGTAGAAGCACCGACCTATCTAGGCGCGCTGCAGGCTTTCAACGTGTACGGCGCGGAATATGTGTCCGTCCCCAGCGACGAGAACGGCCTCTGCACCGATCAATTGGAGAAGCCTCTGCGTTCCGGCCCCAAGTTCATGTACGTGCTCCCCAACTTCCAGAACCCCGCCGGAACCACCTTATCGGAGGGCCGTCGCCACGAACTAGTCCTGCTGGCCGACCGCTACGGCATTCCAATCATCGAAGACGATCCCTACGGACAGTTGCGCTATGAAGGCGAGCACCTGCCATCGCTGGTCGTGCTCGACCGCGAGAATCTGCGCCGCGACGCCGGCTATTCCATCGGCAACGTCATTTACCTGAGCACATTCTCGAAGACGCTGGCTCCCGGCCTTCGCTTGGGATGGATCGTGGCTCCGCCGGATGTCATCGGCAAGCTGGCGCAACTAAAGCAGGGAGCCGACCTGCACACGTCAACCTTCACCCAGTTCGTAGCCTACGAAGTAGCGCGCGATGGATTCCTCGACAAACACGTGAAGCTGATCCGTCAGGTCTATCGCGAACGCCGAGACGTAATGCTCCAGGCTCTGGAAGAATTTTTCCCGGCGGAAGTAACTTGGACTCATCCCAAGGGCGGCCTATTCCTCTGGGTAACTCTGCCCAAAGGCCTGGACATCCAGGCAGTTTTCCGGTCAGCGCTAGAGCAGAATGTAGCTTTCGTGCCCGGCGATTCCTTCTATGCCAACGATCCGCAGGAAGGCAGCCGCCACATGCGCCTGAACTTCTCCAACGCCACTCCCGAGCAAATAAGAGAAGGCATCCGCCGCTTGGCCGCAGCGGTAAAGAGCCATCTGACGGGCGCGACGGTGCCAGCAGAG
>Ga0181530_10007613_pt1 | contig 10255 bp, 8 predicted proteins | sample PEATcosm2014_Bin_42_FD_119769 | JGI IMG/M metagenome (GOLD analysis project Ga0181530, IMG submission 119769) | Peatland microbial communities from MTU Mesocosm Facility, Houghton, MI, USA - PEATcosm2014_Bin10_60_metaG | ecosystem: Environmental > Terrestrial > Soil > Wetlands > Peat | place... | reverse complement strand
CGCTCGGCGACCTGGCCAGGCTGCCTGAAACGCTTATAGCCGGCGAAACTGAGGTTCACCATCTGTTGGAATCGAGTCGTCTGTGGGGTAAGGGCTTGGGTTGGGTCGATCTTCACCTGTTGGCTGCCGCCAAGCTCTCAGGATGGGGCATCTTGAGCGCCGAGCGCGCCTTGATGCGCGCGGCTTCGGCCATCGGCATCGCCGCGCCGTAGCCAAGAAATGAGCTGACTCGCGAGGAATGGCTCATCGAGCGCGAGCATTCCCCGAACCCAAGGGCCGGCTTCTGTTTGCCTGACTACTTCTCCAGCGCCAGCCCCGATTCCTGCAACGCCCGCCACCCGCCATCGAGCGAAATCGCTCCGCTGTATCCCATTTTCTGCAAATTATCCGCCACCAGCGCCGACCGGTATCCGCCGCCGCAATACAGCACCAGCGTAGTCGCCTTGTCCGGATACTGCGTCTCGATGTCGCGCTCGATAATCCCGCGGCTCAGATGGACCGCGCCGGCCACGTGCCCGGCTGCCCACTCGTTGTCCTCCCGCGTATCCACCAGCACGTGCGCCTCGCCCGCCGCCGCCATCTTCTTGTACCTTTCGATATCGATCTGTTTCACGCGCGCCTTGGCGTCGTCCACCAGTTTCAGAAATCCCGGATTGTGTTTCATCGCCTCTCCCTGGAATTGTGGGGCAGACCCCCTGGTCTGCAGCCGGCCCCCCGGCCGGCTTTTCGGATGGCGGCCAGCGCCTGATTCTACGAAACAAAAGCGGGACGAGGGCGTCCCGCGCGGACCAGGGGGTCCGCCCTCCAACTATTCCACGCGGCGGATCTTCGCCCCCACTCGCGCCAGCTTCGTCTCGATCTTCTCATAGCCCCGGTCGATATGGTACACCCGGTCGATCACCGTCTCGCCGCGCGCCACCAGCGCGCCCAGCACCAGCGAAGCGCTGGCGCGCAAGTCCGATGCGATCACGCCCGCGCCCGTCAGCTCGCGCGGCCCCGCCACAATCGCCTGTTTGCCGTCCAGCCGGATATTCGCGCCCATGCGCGCCAGCTCCTGCGCGTGCATGAAGCGGTTTTCAAAAATAGTCTCCACGATGATGGCGATCCCGTCCCCCTGCGTCATCAGCGCCATGTATTGCGCCTGCAAGTCGGTGGCGAACCCCGGATACTCTTCCGTGGTCATGTCCACCGAGCGCAGCCGCCCGCCGCCGCGCACCCGCAAACTGGTCGGGTCCGGCTGTGTCACGCCCGCTCCGGTCTGTTGCAGCTTGGACACAAGCGCGCCCACGTGCTCCGGCACGCAGCCCGTCACCGTCAGATCGCCGCCCGTAATGGCGCCCGCGATCAGGAAGGTCCCCGTCTCGATGCGGTCCGCGATGATCGTGTGCTCCGCTCCGTGCAGCCGCTCGACACCCTGCACCGTGATCGTCGAGGTGCCCGCGCCTTCAATCCGCGCGCCCATCTTGACCAGCAACTCCGCCAGGTCGGCCACCTCCGGCTCGCGCGCCGCGTTGCGCAACACCGTTTCGCCCTTGGCCAGCGCGGCGGCCATCATCAGGTCTTCGGTCCCCGTGACGGTGATGCGGTCGAAGTGCACCACCGCGCCCCTCAACCCGTCCGGCGCGGCGGCTTCGATATAGCCGTGCGTCTGGTTGATGCGCGCGCCCAGTTGTTCCAAGCCGAAGATGTGCAGGTTGATGGGCCGCGCCCCGATGGCGCAGCCGCCCGGCAGCGACACCCGCGCTCTGCCGCACCGTGCCACCAGCGGCCCCAGCGCCAGGCTGGGGCGCGCATGGTCTTCACCAGCTCGTAGGGCGCTTCCGCGCAAACGATCGTCGGCGTCTCCAGGCGCACCGTGTCGCCGTTCACGTCCACCCTGGAGCCGATATCCACCAGCAGCCGCTGCATGGTGCGGATATCCCGCACCGCCGGAACGCGCCGCAGCGTCACCGGTTCTTCGGTGAGCAGCGCCGCGGCCAGCGCCGGCAGCGCCGAATTCTTCGACCCGCTCACGGGGATTTCCCCTTGGAGCGGCGTGCCGCCATGAATTACGAACTTATCCATTCAGAGCCGTGGAAACCCTTCCCTTCGCCGCGGCCAGGCGCCGTTCCGCATCCTCGCGGCTCACGCCGCCCTTCGCCATCACGATGGCCACTCGCACGCTTCCGCCGGCCTCCGCCAGCCACTCGCCCGCCCGCTCCACGGTAACCCCGGCCGCTTGCGCTACAATCCGGCGCGCGCGGTCGCGCAGCTTCTGGTTCCTGGGCTGAACGCTCACCATCAGGTTGCCGTAAACGTAACCTAACCGCACGAACGCCCCGGTAGAGAGCATGTTGAGTACCAGCTTCTGCGCCGTCCCGGCCTTCATCCGCGTGGACCCGGCCACCACCTCCGGCCCGACCAGCGGCGTAATGGCGATTTCCACCGCGCGCGCCAGTTCGGAATCCGGCGTGCAACTGATCCCCACCGTCACCGCTCCCATCCGCCGGGCTTTCTCCACCGCGCCCAGCACATACGGTGTGCGCCCGCTGGCCGCAATCCCCACCAGCACATCGCCCGCCGTAAATCCCCGGACCTCCAGGTCGCGCGCGCCCGCCGCCGGATCGTCCTCCGTGGTTTCCGTGGCCTGGCTCAGCGCCGCTTCCCCGCCCGCGATGATCCCTTGCACCTTCTCCGGCGGAACGTTGAACGTCGGCGGGCACTCCGAAGCGTCCAGCACTCCCAGCCGCCCGCTGGTCCCCGCGCCGAGATAAAACAGCCGCCCGCCGCGTTCGAATGCCGCCACGATCGCGTCCACCGCCCGCGCAATTGCCGGAATTTCGCGCTCCACCGCGCCGGCCACCCGGCGGTCTTCCGCATTCATGATGCGCAGAACGCTCTCCGTGCTCAGCGTATCGATGGACGCCGATGCCGGGTTGGTTTGTTCCGTCAGGAGTTTTTCGAGCCCGGCCATCGTCTTATCTTAACCCGCTCTTCTCACGGACATTCGGTGGTGCCGATGTGGCGGCACGCACTCGTGCGTGGGCCACCTCGCGGCCCTGTTCCCGATCGGGCTATATTTAAATGAGTGCGATATTTTCTCACTGGTCATCAGCCTCCCGCCACGGCCATCCTGCTGGTGGAGAGCGGCTCTCGCGGCATCCTCGAGCGCGTCATCCCAGGCTTGCAGAGCTCCTGGGGCAAGGACGCCGCCGTCGATCTGGTCACCTGTTACGCCACCCTGCCCGCCGGCTTCCCGCCCGCGACCCGCCTCTATCGTGTCGCCGATTATCGCGGCTCCCAAGGCCGCGGCAGGCTCTATCGCGAGCTGGCTGCCAACCGATACTCGCACGTCGGCATCGTCTGTTCCGCCCAACCGCTCATGACCAAGTGGAAATGGATGCTGGCCGCGCGCATTCCCGCCAAGGTTTTCGTCATCAACGAAAACGCCGATTATTTCTGGCTCGACCGCATGCACTTCGCGCCCGCCTGGGGCTTTGTGATGTTGCGCACCGGTCTTGCCGGCGCGGGCGCCGTGCGCATCCTGGCGCGCGTCTTTTCCTTTCCCTTCACCTTGTTGTACCTGCTGCTCTATGCCGCCGCGGTCCACACGCGGCGAGCCCTTCGAGGTTGACCTATGAAACGTATCCAGGTAAGTGAAACCGGCGGTCCCGAAAAAATGCAGTTGGTCGATGTACCCACTCCCGTCCCGGGTCCCGGGCAGGCGCTGGTGCGCATCGCCGCGAGCGGCGTCAACTTCATCGACGTCTATTTCCGCGCGGGCCTCTATAAAGCCGATCTCCCGGTCACGCTCGGCAGTGAAGCCGCCGGCACGGTCGAAGCCGTCGGTCCCGGCGTCACCGAAGTCGCGCCGGGCGATCGCGTGGCCTACGCCATGACGCGCGGCTCCTATGCCGAGTATGCCGTCGTCCCCGCCGCGCAGCTCGTCAAACTGCCCGCCCACCTCGATTTCCCCTCCGCCGCCGCCGCCATGTTGCAAGGCATGACCGCGCACTACCTCACGCACTCCACCTTCGCTCTCAAGAGCGGCGACACCTGCCTGGTCCACGCCGCCGCCGGTGGCGCTGGCGGCCTCATCGTGCAGATGGCCAAAATGCTCGGCGCGCGCGTCCTCGGCACCGTCTCCACCCAGGTCAAGGCGGAAATCGCGCGCTCCCACGGCGCCGACGAAGTCATTCTCTACACCGAGCAGGATTTCCAAGCCGAAGTGAGGCGCCTCACCGCCGGCCGCGGCGTCGACGTGGTCTACGATTCGGTCGGTAAGACCACCTTCGACAAGAGTCTCAACTGCCTGCGCCCGCGCGGTCTCATGGCGCTCTTCGGTCAATCCAGCGGCCCCGTTCCGCCCTTCGACCCCGCCATCCTCAACGCCCGCGGCTCGCTTTTCCTCACCCGCCCCAGCCTGGCCCACCACCTGCTCACGCGCGAAGAGTTGCTGTGGCGCGCCGGCGACGTGCTCGGCTGGCTGGATTCCGGCAAGCTCAAGCTCCGCATCCACCGCACCTATCCCCTGGCCGATGCCGCCCAAGCCCACCGCGACCTTGAAAGCCGCAAAACCGCCGGCAAGCTCATCCTCACCGTGCCCTAGACCCTGATGACCCTCCAGGCCAAGCTGACGCTCGGTACGGTGTTGCTGGTCACCATCGTCGTGGCGTTCATTTCCGCCGTCGACCTGCTCGGCATCATGCAGAATGAGTTTGAACATACCCTGCAGCGCGCCCGGTTCGTTCAGGCCGTCGCCATCGACGACGTCAAACAGGCTCTCAACCGCCCGCAAGCGCCTCCCTTCCCCGACGCGCTCCAGACCCCGGACTTATTCCACCGCCTCCACAGCGTTATGTCTTCCTCGCCCGTGATTGACGAAGTGGCCGTCGTCAGCCCGGATGGCCGGATCCTTGCCGACAGCTTCGCCGACCGCGAGGGCGAATCCTGCCCGCGCTATCCTGATCTCACTCACCTGGTCAATCAGCCCGGCTGGTTCGACAAGCTGCGCGTGCTGCTGGGCCGCAACGCCGGCAACCTCCAGATCGAGCAGGAACTGGGCCCTCCGCAGCTTTATGTGCGCGTCATCGTGGCCCCCGCCTTGATTCGCGATGCCATCAAGCCGGCTTTGAATCAAAGCGCCGACATCGCGCTCATCTCCATCATCGGCGCCATCTGCGTCACGTTCCTGTTTTCCGCCTTCGCTTTCCGCCCGCTGGGCCGCCTGCGCCGCCAGCTCGACCTGCTCGCATCCGGCGACTACGCTCCGCCCGAGCCCGCCATCGGCTCCTCCTCCAACGACGAAGTCTCCATCATGGCCTCCAAGGTCAGCCTCCTGGGCGAGCGTTTGCGCGGCGCGCAATTCGAAGTCTCCGACCTCCGCGGCAACATGGACCGTCTGCTGCGCGATCTCGAGGACGCCGTCTTCATCTTCAACCGCGAACGGCGCCTGGTCTTCGCTTCCGGCTCGGTCGACAGGTTCCTCGGCCGCGACCGCTCCACTCTCTCCGGGCAATCCATCGCCGAGATTTTCCCGCCTTCCACCAACCTCGGCCTCCTTATCGACGAAGCCGCCTCCGCCGGCATCCACATCCGCAACCGCCGCATCCCGCTCACCGGCGCGCCGGAGAGCGCTTCCGTGCTTCTCTCCGTCGACCTGCTGGAAGCGCAGCCCGGCGCCGCCAACCCGCGTTCCGGCATCATCGTCCGCCTGCGCGATCCCGAAGCCCAGCGCCAGATCGGACGCCAGCTCCGCACCGCCGACCGCCTCGCCGCCATCAGCCGCGTCTCCGGCGGCGTCGCCCACGAAGTCAAGAACCCGCTGAACGCCATCCTCCTCCACGTGGAAGTCGCCCGCTCCAAACTCGCGCGCGGCGATTCCGCCGTCGATCCGCAAATGGAGATCATCTCGCGCGAAATCCTGCGCCTCGACCGCGTCGTCAAGACCTTCCTCGATTTCACCCGCCCCGTCGAGCTCAAACTGCGCCCGGTTCTGCTGCAACAAATCCTCGGCGAAATCGCCGACCTCGCGCGTCCCCAGGCCGCCGCCGCCAACATCCAGGTGGTCGCCGCGCCGCAAGCCCCGGCCGCCGACGGCGTCGAAGTCAGCGTCGATAGCGACCTCTTCAAACAGGCCGTACTCAACGTCGTCGTCAACGCCATCCAGGCCATGCCCGAAGGCGGCGAGCTGCGCTTCGAAGCCTCCGCTTCCCAAGACACTGCCGAAATCCGCATCTCCGATACCGGCCCCGGCATTCCGCCCGACCTGAAGGAAAAAATCTTCCGCCTGTACTTCACCACCAAGACCGGCGGCAGCGGCATTGGCCTCGCCATGACTTTCCGGATCGTGCAATTACACGATGGTACAATCGACTTCAGCAGCGAACCCGGCAAAGGCACTACCTTTGTGATCCGTCTGCCGCTTGCGGTGTGACCGAGCGATTCCGAATGAAACCAGTGGAAGCAATCCTGGCCGCCGCCCTGCTGCTTGGTCTGGCCGGTTGCGCCGCGCGCGCCAAACCGCCCGCCCCGGCCGCTGCGCCGGCAGTGCCCGCGCCGCCGCCCCCGCCGCTTTCCATTCCCCAAACGCAAGTGGAGTTGCCGCGCCCGCAAGCGCTCGATCCCGGCTCGCTCTCCACCGCGCCTCCCGCCGCTGCCCCGCCCCCGGCCGCTCCGCCGCCGGCCACCAGGCCGCCACAGGCCACGCGACGTCCGCCCGCTCCGCCGCCCAAACCCGAAACGCCGCCGCCCGCCGAAACGGCCCGGCCGCCCATTCAGGAAATCCTGCCCGCTAACGTGCAGCAGCAGTTGCGGCGGTCCGCGCAGGATCGCCGGAGCCAGGCCCTGCAACTGGTGGCGCAGGCCCGCCGCCGCAGCCTCACCGCCGCCGAACAAGCTCTCGTCACGCGCATCAATCAGTTCGTCAAGAGCTCCGGCGACGCCGAAAAAAACGGCGATCTGCGCTCCGCGGACGACCTCGCCGGCCGCGCCCACATCCTCGCCAAGGAACTCCAGAGTGGCAAATAACCCACCGATCTCCCGAGTAACCGTGGGGCAGTCCACCTGGACAGCACGCGACCCCCTGGTCTCGCTCCCGCTGGCCGTCACGCACCCCCCATTCGTTTGGTTGCGGCTCCGCTGCCTTGTGGGGCAGGTTGTCAACCTGCGGACCGATTGTCAATCGGTCCAGCCGGGCGCAGCCCGGCCGGCGCCGCCTCTCCCCTTGGCGGCATCTCGCGTTGGTTGCGCCCATGTCTACTAAAACGCCTCAGCCCGGTCGCTCCGTGTGGCAGGCGCTTTCGCCTGCCAATCCCGCCGGCGGGCAGCCTGCCTCCGAATTCGAAATTCGCCGCCACGCCCTCGCCGCCTCCCTCGCCGCCCGCAAACTCGACGCCTTGCTGGTCTCCTTCGGCCCCAACCTGCGCTACCTCAGCGGCTTCACCGGCACCAACGCCCTGCTGCTCGTGCTGCCCGGCCAGTCCATCCTGTTTACCGATCCGCGCTACCAGATCCAGGCCGCGCAGGAAGTCTCCTGCGCCGTCACCATCGCCAAGGGTCCGTTGCAGGCCGATCTGGTTGCCGCCATCGCGCGCCACCGCGTCAAACGCCTCGGTTACGAGCCGGCGCTGATGAGTTGCGAAACCTTCCTTTCGCTCGAATCGCGCCTGCCCACCAAAGCCTCGCTGGTCGCGGCCGGCGGCTCGGTCGAGCGGATGCGCATGGTCAAGTCGCCCTCCGAGATCGACCGCATCCGCCGCTCCGTTCTCACCAACTCGCGCGCCTTCGAACAAACCGTGCCGCGCGTCCGTGCCGGCATTACCGAGCGCGATCTCGCCGCCGAGCTCGAATACTGCATGCGCCGCCTGGGCGCCGAAAAGCCCGCGTTTGAGACCATCGTGGCGGCCGGCGTCCGCTCCGCGCTGCCGCACGCTCAACCCACCGCCGCCCGCCTCCAGCCTGGCCAACTGGTGGTGGTCGATATGGGCGCTTTCCAGGACGGCTATGCAAGCGACATGACCCGCATGTTGTACCTGGGAACTCCCACCGCCAAAGTGAAGCGCATTTACCGCGCCGTGCTCGAAGCGCAACTGGCCGGTATCGACGCCGTCCGCGCCGGAGCCCGCACGGCCCACGCGGATGCCGCCGCGCGCCATGTTCTGGCGCGCTACGGCCTCGACGGCGCCTTCATCCACTCCACCGGCCACGGCCTGGGCCTGGAAATCCACGAACCGCCGCGTCTCGGCAAGAGCGACAAGGCCCGCCTGCAGGCCGGCATGGCCATCACCATCGAACCCGGCGTATACCTGGAAGGCTTCGGCGGCATCCGCATCGAGGACACGGTCGTCGTCACCGAAAAAGGCTGCGAGATCCTGACGCCGACTGGCAAAGACTTGCGGGTGATTTAGTTCAGCCCCAACAGCGAACTCTGGGAGCGACTTTCCGAGCCTGATGATCTGCCCCGTGGCCCGGTCTCCGGGTGCCGGCGCCCTCTGCCAAAGTGAAATGGCTGGCGATGGACTTACTGCCCGGCGGTCGCCGTCATAGAACCCTTGCCGGATAACAAAGCCTCCAGCGCCGCTAGCCGCGCCTCCAGTTTCCGGTTCTGCTCCCGTAACACCTGAATCGTTTCATCCTGCCGCTGCGCGTGCCGGCTCTGTTTCTGCACTTCGTTCAGCAGCATGGGAGTGAGCTTTTGGTACTGCACCGTTTCCACCTGGCCCTCTTTGTTGGTGACCACCAGGTCCGGGTATACTTCGGCCACCTCTTCGGCGATCAGGCCATAGTCCAGGGGCTTGGTTCCGTCGGCGTAGGGCTGCTTGTAGCGGTACGTGACGGGTCGCAAGCGCATCAAGCCGCTGGAGACGTCGCCCATGTCCTGGATATCTTCCTTGAAGCGGCGGGAGGAACTGATGGTGCCAAGTTGACCGTTTTCGTCGATCACCACAGGCACCGCATCACTGACGCCCGTGATCGTGCCCCGGATTCCAGCGATGAAGGTCTTGGTCTGAACATCCCCCATGCGAATGGTGTGGTCATCAGGGGAGGTCCCCTCATTTCCGATCATCATGTTATAGTTGCCGGTGGTGAGGTTGTTCCCTGCGTAGTACCCAAGGGCCGTATTGTTAGAACCAGTGGTAATGGAACAGAGTGCACAGGCCCCGCTGGCGGTGTTGTTGCCCCCGGTGGTGTTGTTGTAGAGGGCCAGGAGCCCACTGGCGGTGTTCTCGCCCCCGGTGGTGTTGCTAAGGAGCGCCCAGTACCCACTGGCGGTGTTGTCGGTCCCAGTGGTGTTGCTGTTGAGCGCAAAGCCCCCATTGGCGGTGTTGTAGTGCCCGGTGGTGTTGCTCCCTAGCGCTTGGTACCCACTGGCGGTGTTGTTGACCCCGGTGGTGTTATCTTGAAGCGCTGAGGCTCCGCTGGCGGTGTTGTTGTTCCCGGTGCTGTTGTATTCGAGCGCATTGGCCCCACTGGCGGTGTTGTTGCCCCCGGTGGTGTTGTAAGAGAGCGCAAAGGCCCCACTGGCGGTGTTGTTGTACCCGGTGGTGTTGCTGTTGAGCGCCTGGGCCCCACTGGCGGTGTCGCCGCCCCCTGTGGTGTTGTTTATGAGCGCGTTGTACCCAACGGCGGTGTTGTAGTTCCCGGTGGTGCCGGCGGCCAGCGCGCCCAGACCAACCCCCGTATTCTGGGTCCCCAGGGTGTTAAGGATCAGCGTACCGCCCTGGCGCAGATTGCCCGCGAGGTTAATATCCCCCACCACGTCCAGCTTCGACCCCGGTGTCTGCGTCCCAATCCCAACGTTGCCCGTGCTCGATTTAATCCTCATCTGCTCCACAAATCCGTACGGGTTGTACAGCCCGGCTCCCCCTTTCCCGAATCGCATGTCTTTCCCTGGATCCCAGTAAATGGCCGGACCATAAGCATCGGAAGCAAAGAACGTCAAGTAGTCGGTAGTCCCGGCGATCCCCATCTGAGGAAGCGAACCGGTGCGGGCATCCAGAGAGATTAAGGGTGCTGTCGTGCTGATGCCGATATTGCCGTTGGCCTGGTACATGACCGAATTGCCCAGATCCGTCGCGTTGGTGAACACGCCGATGTAGTTGGCGCTCCCCGATGTGAGGAGCGGCTTGGGCGACTTTACGCCGGCGACGGCGCTCGCAGCACCCGGAGCGGTGGCGGATGGCGCGCCCGGCGCCGTGGCCGTTGGCAACAGCATATAGGACGAAGCCGGCAGGCCCCCCAGCGTATCTGCATCCGCAGCTTTCAGCGCATAGGG
>Ga0181530_10007612_pt1 | contig 10257 bp, 9 predicted proteins | sample PEATcosm2014_Bin_42_FD_119769 | JGI IMG/M metagenome (GOLD analysis project Ga0181530, IMG submission 119769) | Peatland microbial communities from MTU Mesocosm Facility, Houghton, MI, USA - PEATcosm2014_Bin10_60_metaG | ecosystem: Environmental > Terrestrial > Soil > Wetlands > Peat | place... | reverse complement strand
GTCCATGCGGTACCCGAGGTACTGATCGCAAGTCCGCTCGTCGTCGTGGTGTTAGGACGATTGATGTAGTTACGCGAGAACTCGAACTGCGTTAGACTATTCGCTCCGGCCGCAAGCATCGCCGCCGTATTGTTGAGAACCGCCCAGTTACCGTAGTTGTCCGTGATCGTCCAGCGATCATGGTTCGCGGTGGCCTTGAGCGCCGTGGTCGCAGCGGTCGTTCCCAAACTCTTGATGCGATTGCCCACGAAGCGGAAACCATCGCAGGTATTGGCAGCTCCCGCATCGGTGAACACCGTAAGCAGGTTAAGCGATGAGGACAGATCCCGGAACTCGCAGTATTCGATATCGAAGTCCCGAGTTCCGCCGACGATGGTGCCGGAAGCCACTGTCTGGCTGACGCTCACTAAATAAGTCCCGACTCCGCCCGTAGTGCCAGTGAGCTGAGAGACGATGAACGTGCCGGCCGCGAAGCCTGAAGTGGCTGAAGCCAGACTCATGCCTGGATAGGCCGTTCCGGTCGTTGCCGCAGTAACCGTCATGATGCCGGTTCCGGGAATGGACCCGGCTGCGATCGATGCCGTGAAGCTGAAGGTCACTGCCGTGAAAGCCGACGCGACCGCCGCGAAGTTGCACTCGAAGATGAAGTTCTGGATCGACATTCCGGCTACCTGCAGCGGAATGTTCGCCGTGGTGGCGGTCGAGAACTGAATCCTTGGCCGGTTCTCGCCGGTGCCTAGGCCTACGATCGCGACCCCGTTGGTGTTGAAGGTCAGTACCGTGCCGCTGGAATTCAGTCCCGCGGTTGTCGTCCCCGCACCGTTCACGACCTCGCGGTGATTGGGCTTGACGAAAATGATATCTCCCGTGCCGTTGCTGCACATGGTGAGCGCGTGCGAGAGAGAAGCGAAGGGGCGGTGGAACGTGCCCTTGCCGGGAGTAGCCGTGGCAGTGGTTCCGGCGCTATCCGAGCCGATCATGACGCCGGGGGGAACCGATGTCGTGACGGGACTGTTGCCGACCCAGAAAACGTTCCCGACCTGAGTCTGCAGTAGCGGGATTCCGCGCACGGAGAAGCCGCTGGCGAATCCTGCCGGGAAGTTGCTCATCTGAATGTTGGTTGAAGAAGACATAGTCACTCCTTTCCGAGTCCAGGCATTACCCCGGACAGTTGTGGTTCACACACTGTGACTCACGCGCTGGGGTTGCCAGCGCGTAGATTCACGCCGAATCGTCTGACTATGAATGCGTCTTCAGATACTCAGTCGCTTTTGCAAGTTAAATATCAACAATTTACCTCAAGGCCCGTTGCTGGCTAGGATACTTCGAGGATCAGTAGCTCCTACTGACACACGAAAGTAAGTGGAAGACAAAGCGTTCTTCGTCGTCCAATCGTTGTCTTGGCTGAACTCAGGCTTTGCTCTCCAGAACATCTGCATACCGTTCAGGCAGTTCGTGCGCACGAACCACGCATTGGGAGCCGTGAAGTAGTGATTGAGCTTGATCCCGCCCGGGAATGCATTCGTCGCCTTCAGCACGTTCAGCGCGTTGTTCGCATTGTCCGAAGACAGAACCGACTTCAGGATGCGATTGGCGTTGAACCACTGCTGGCGGGAGATATGCAGACTCGTCGGCATGATGTTGACGTAGAGATTGCGGTCCGTCTGCAGTCCCATCGCCTGGATACAGATGTCCTCCAGAGCAGCTTCCGATAGATCAGCCGCGGGCGAGAGCGCGTTGGAATACGTGCCTCCCGTGGTATTGACCTGTGCTGCATTGACCAGAGAGATTCCGGTCGCGAACTGAAAGACGTTGCCGGTGAAGGCATCGTTGTAGACAGCCGCTGCGATGTTCTCGACCGTCTGCGCGATGGAGAAAGCATTCGCCTGCGCACGACGCATGGAGACTACCTCGTAGAGGTTATCCATGAGTTCTTCGTGCGTCACGATGTAGCCCAACGCATACGCATAGTGCGTATAGCGCTGCACCGGCCCCTGGATCTCGGAATCGAAGCTCGTGGGAGCGCCTTCCGCCTTGATCGGAGCGAGCCCAAAGCCTGTGATCTGTACGTCCTCCTCGTAGGCTTGAGATGAATCGAGTTGATCGAAAATGTCGGTGTACTCGACCTGGTGTTCTGCGTACACCTGGCCCCAGAAAGCATGCACTCCGGGCCATAGTGCTTTTGGATGAGCTCCAGTGGAAATCACACCACCAGCCATAAAATTACTCCTCTAAAAAGTTTTGCTTGCGGCGATTCTCATCAGCCGTTAGCACTTGCAAATTGTGTGACACGTGTAGGCCACAGACGATCTCGGATTGCAAAGGAACGATATGATCGACGTGGTGCTCCACTCCAGTTGATAGAGTCTGTCTTTTGGCTGTTTCGTAAATTGCACGGATTTCTTTCATATCGGCCCAAGCAGGTATTGCTTGCAATTTTCTGGCGTAATAAGCCATTCGCGCAAAGTTACGGCTGCCGGGATTTCGACTCCACCATGCCTGTCTACTTTCACGAGTAGCATCTGGATTGGATGCCCTTGCCTTATTCCTTCGTTCACGATGAAAATCAGGATCAGACCAGTAACGATCCTTGTCATATTGCCTTTCACGAGCGACATACTCAGGATCAAGCCGAAGTCTTTTTATCCGTTCTCGTTCATACTCGCGATTACTTTCTCGCCAACGAGCAACGGACGCGGCTACTCTTTCAGGATTATTAGCTCTGTAACGAGCCATCCTTTCTCTAGTAGCCGCACGAGCCTTATCAGGATCAGCCCAATACTCTCGGGCTTTCCTTGCTCGATTCTGAGATGCCGTTTCCACTTAGAAGCCGTAGCCGGACGTGACTGTACCCAACGTCCGATACTGGTGGCTGTTGATGAGCACGAGCCACTTCGCATACTTGCCGAAGGTGTTCCATGCGCCGTTGTCGTATATCTGCGCGAGCCCGAAGATTTTGAAGTTGTAGGCAGCGCCTCCAGAGCCTGCAGCAGGAGCGGTGCCGTTGTCCAGATACACTCCGGACCACGCAGCTCCTGTGGCCGGTGCCGCATAGGCGAAGTTCGCGTTCTCGCTCGTCGCGGTCTTGGTGAGCAGCGTTCCGGTGCCGCCCTCCTGGATCATGAAGATGATGTTCGGATCATCCGCCACCAGCGCGTAATAGTTCTGCGTCTTGGTCGCAGGCGCGTTGGTGAGCACGAGGTTCGCCGGGTTGATGTAGGGTCCACCGCGAAAGCTCACGCTCGAGCTAGAACTCGCGCCGATGGCGACAATTGCCCCGACCATCGGATTTCCGGCTGTCGCCAGCGTGATCGTCTGGATACCGGATGCGCCATCCAAGCCATTCTGCAGCGCCACCGGATCACCCGGATAGTAAGCGTTGCCGTCAGTCTGATCGATGTAGTACAAGCGAGCCTGACCAGTCCAATTCGCGCCAGATAGGTACTGCACGGGCGTCAGGCCTTGCACCTTTGAGATGTTTGCCATTTGTCAAATCTCCATAGAGTTAAGGTTCACCGACTGCCTTTTCGAGCTGGCCTGTTGAACAGAGCTCGTGCAACACCCGTTCTGTCTTTGTCCACATATCTCAAACTTGAATCTGAGCCGGAAGTCTTCTCCGAACCCATGATCTGATCGCCGCGAAAGATGGTGCCCAGCTTAGTGGCCTCTTTCTCATCGATTTGGTAGCGATCCTTGTTCCACCACTCCTCGCGCAGCTTCATCAGGTACTGCATCTCTGGCTTGCCGTTATTTCCGGTCTTGTTGCCGATGATGCTGATGCGAGAATCGAGCGACTGATTGCCGCTCTTGGTGCTATCTCCGCCCACGTCCTGAGTATCGAGGGACTGGGCGATGTCCAATTCATCCGTGAGAACGAACTCGTATCCAGCACGAAGGGCAGCCGGGACGTTCTCCTCCAGATGCCAGTGCGGGTGATAGCCAGGTATCTCGGGAGTCTCCATCTTCCGGCGAGGAACCGACATCGGTACGCGGGTGCGTTCCGTGACATCGACTTTCGTTCGATTGGCGGGGTTAGCCATCTTCATTCACTCCGGTGATACATGTCCGCGTAATATTTGCGGAACGCAGCCAAATCCTTGAACGTCTTTCCTGGACCAGTTACCCGGACTGACTGCTTATCACACGTGAGTTTCACGTCAGCCGGCAGGTCTGCGTAGGTTTTGCCTGAAGTGCCTGTCTCCGAGCTTCCTCTGGAGCCCTCTACCTTGGAGGCGGCTTGTCGGGCGCTCTGGCCGCCCAGGCGGGCGAATTCCGACTCCATGGTCTCGGTCACTTTCTCCAGAAACTCCTTCTGGGCGAGCGCTGCGGTGGCAGGTTGGCGTCTCAATCGAGCCGCTATGGCTATTGCCATATCGGTCTTCAGCTCATCCTTCTGCCACCAGTCGTTCGCTTCGATCCACGCCTGCCACTCAGGGGTGGATGACATATCGCCGTTTGCCTTGGTTTCTGGCTTCTTTTCTGGAGTCTTGGCTGCCTTTGCTATGGCTTCCTGGTGCTCATCGAGTTGCTCGGTGAGTGCCACTACGGTCTCGACTTCACCCTCTTTGCGGGCGGTCTCGATCGCCGTGACCAGTTCCTTTTTTCTGTCTTTGGCCGCCCGCATGGTAGCTTCCGTGTGAATCTCAGTCAAAGCCTTGATGGCGTCCTGAGACTCCTGGATCTGCGCCTTGAGCCGGCTCTGCTCGCTCCGAAGGTTCGAAACCTCGCTTCTCAAGTCCCGGTTCTGCGCCTTGACGATGGGTAGAAGGCTCTCGCCGCGCTCCACATACGTCTGCGCATCGATCCAGCGTTCAGGATCGCCCTTGAAAGACTCTTTCGGGCTCCAGCCCATACCGATGGCTTTTTCCTCGACTGTTTCGCTCATGCTGATTTCCTCGCCTCTACTGCATCATCCACAGTGCAAAATATGTCCCTATCGTTGACTATGCGGTACAGTTTCCCGTCCTGACCGGTCGCCATGCGGCCCGAGAAACCAGCAATCAGGACGATATCGCCCACTCTTGCCCTAGGAACCGGTTCATCGTCCCAGGCCGTGCGTCCGACCTCGAGCACGATGGCCTGATTGACCAGCATCTGCGTCTTCTCTTCCAGAGACGGGGGAACGACGATCACGCTGTCTTTCCTTTCGGGCTCGTGGGCAACGAGCAATACCGCTCTGCCCTGCGGGTGCAGCCCTGACTTATTGCTCACCTTCATCTTTCATGTCCTCTATTTGCTCGTAATCCAGTTCGATGAGTCTCTGATATGCCTTGAATTCGCCCACGGCCGAGACGTTAGCGGCATGGGTAACGGCCGGATCTTCACCGTTGAAAGTGCCACTAGACCATTGCTCCGTTAGCGCCTGCTGGGACTTGCGCAGGAGCTTGAAGAAGTCCTGCGTTACCGGGTCCGCTTTCCAACTTTTGAACTCCTCCTCCGTCACCTTCCTCTCCTTTCAGTGCCTCGAGTCTCTCATTGATCATGTCGGACCTGATCTTGAAGGCGTTGATGATCTTGTCGAACATCTCGAGCCTCAAAGCCGCGTGCTCGACCTGAGCGTCCGCCATGAGCTTCAGGGCCTCGGCCTCCAGTTTCGCGATCTCCGCATTCATCTTGCGACGCTCCTCCATCAGCTGCATCTTGAACATCTGCACCTTGGCCTGAACTTCCATCTGCTTACCCTGGAGCTTCAATTGCTCGAGCGCTGCCTTTGGGTTCGGGAGAGGAGGCACTTTGTCCGCGCCTGGATAGAACTTATCGACTTCCTCTACCCCCAGAGCCCGAAGGAAGTTCTTTTCAACTTCCGGGACGTTGTATCCAGGAACCTGCATGGCGGCCGTGCGCATTCCTCCAGCCTGTGCGATACGGGTCGCACGCGAGACGATGTTGGGATCGGCCACCGGCACCACGAGATCCGCATTGCCTTTGTAGTCCTCTCGCAAGGCATAGGATTTCCCCGTCCCGAAAGACTGTTTCTGCGGTAGGTACATGGAATTGAGCTTGTGCAGTTTCTTGAATTCCTCCTTCATGCTTCTCCACACCCGCTTGAAGATCATGGAATAGACCTGCATTCCCTGTTCCATGGTGTTGCGGGAGGTCTCGGCCGGGGTGTTCTGGCCGGGATTTTCCCCCACCATCTGATCCACCGTGCCGGCTAATCGGTCGGTGTAGTTGATCAGAAGTTCCAGGAGCTGAAACATGACTGCAGAAGGCTGCGCGTCCGGGCGTGGGATGATGGATTTTCTGAGGTCATCCCCGGTGGAATCGACTCGCTTCCACTCCCAGGGGGCAAATGTATAAACCCCTCCACGGATCTTTGCTCCGCGACCAAGAAACCCTCCAGAAGAGTTCTGCATCGTGCCGTTGTCGATGAGCTGATTGATGCCTGAGTTGACGGCCTCGTTGAGCGGCCCGATAAACACTCCGAATCCGAGGTCATAGATCCCTCCATCCGGCGCTGGTATGAACGAATACTTGGTGAAATACTCACTCGCCGTGATGCGCTCGATCTCTTTATCCCGCCTTTGTACGTCTGCCTCACTCTCCCAGCGGGCTACGATGCGTAAGACTTTCTTTGACGCCTCTTCTATCGTGACGATGTATGGCTCTGAATAACCGTCATCGTCCAAATCCAACAGGCGATGCTGCTCGAGGGTCTTGAACGTCGTGTCCTCATCGGGAATGGGAGGCATCTGGCCGAAACGGTTGTCCTGCTTGGGGTCCGAATCCGGCTGCTTCGGCATGCCGTTGAACCAGGTCTCTTCCCTCACGTCCTTGAAGACCCCGGACACGCACCGCTCGTAAATCTCGTTGCGGTAAAGGGGCACAATATGAGTTTTGCGGGCGCAGGCCTCGACGGACTTTGCGTAGTAATCTAGGACGAGATCCCGAGCCATGACCAGCTCGCTCACGTTGTGCCCCAATTGGGGTGAAAAGTAGGTCTTGATGAAATTGCAGCCGACGATGGCGAGATTGATCAGGAGTCTGTCGTGCTGCTCCTCCCAGGCGGTGTCTTCCTCCAGCACCTGGTAGCTCATATGAGTGCTGATGCGATCAGCGCGCTCCTTGGCCTGACCCATCGGGTCCTCGCCGATCACCCGGTAACGCACGACGTCCGTGCCCTGGATGATGTTGGAGTAGGAACGGGCTGAGAACTGCAAGGATGCTATAGTGACCAAGGGGAAGACGACATTAGAGCTATTGGGCCAGGGAAATGTCTTCTCCTTCTGTATCTGCATCGCGAGATCCATGCCGGCCTGCATGCGCTTTTCCCACTTCTCGCGAGACTGCTTGTCTCGCGAGTAGCCGTCCCACACTAATTTCCCGATCGTATCGAGATCGTCGTCCTCGAATCGGTCGCACAGATTCTTCGCAGAAGCGACCGACTCGTCGATCTTGATGTACTTGGTTAAACGCAGGAATTGCATTACATCGCCTCTGCAATCCTCTCGCACTGCTTGCAGCGTTTGATACCGCGATCCTTGAACCAATGCCATTTGCCTTTCCAGATACGCCTGCCGCAGGCCGTCTTATTGCCCTCGACTAGACGGTCAAAGAGCATGTGCATGACATTGCTACGATTTGGTTTAACGTAGAAAAACCGTTTAATAGCCCGTGACTGATGAACGCCCATCTCCGCCTCCCTTGAGTGACTTTGAACGCGCCAGATACTCGATTTCCTCTTCGGTGTAGAAATCGTCCACATCGACATCGGACTTGTGATCGTCGAACCCGCGCGAGAGCCATGCGGCTGAATCGAACTGATCGTCCAGAGTGGCCTCGGCATCACCGGTGAACTTCAGCAGCTCGTCCTCGAAGTCCGGATACCAGGAAGCCTGCTTGTCGAACCGGCAGCCGCCAGAGCGCATGCGCTTCTGCAGACTCCTGCCGCGGACTTTCTTGTCCTTGGTCGGCAATAATGGAGTTACCGGAATCCAAGCATCCCTCACCCGCATCTCTTCCCGCAGGATCGGGTACACAGCCTTCCAAATTATTCCTTCCTCGACGAAGAACATATCCGGGGACCAGCGTGCATTGATCGCAAAGAACTCTTCGATCATTTCTGATGTATCCCAACGGCCAGTGCGCTGATCTATAAAGTGAAGCAGATTGCGGATATCCTTGCCGCCGATGGTAAAGGACGTGCGGTTGGCAGTGTCCATCTTGGAAATGGCGAAATCGACGCCGACACAGACTATCTTCGATACCTCGTAATCTTCCTCGCTCATCGCAATGAAATCCTCACGCCGAAGATATGCCTCGTCATTGTCGCGTGGGTCATTGAGATATTCCTGGCTGTAGCCCGCCGAATCTCCCTCGTTGATGAACTCCTGCCTGATCTCCTTGAGCCTTTCTTCGGAGAACGCATCCGGCCAAAGAATATTGGTGAATTCGTTGAAAGACGTATGCGCCTTATAGAGTTTGGAATCCCATGACTTGTTCTTCATCAAATGGTTGAGCAGGCTGTCCTGATGCAGGATCGTGCCGTGACCTCGAATCTTGCCGCCTTCTCGCAGACTCTGTTTGCAGGCCCGGAAGAACCATTTCCTGAAGCGAGCGCGTCGATCCTTTGACTCGACCTGCTCATCGTCCTCGATATCATCGAATATGATCAGTCCCGGTCGTTTGCCGTTCCACTTGCGCCCGCGGATCTTCTGTTCAGCGCCTCTAGCGATGAAGCGGAACTGATAGCCGTCCTTGCACTCGACGATGACATCGGTCTTCTGATCGACCACGAAGTCCTTGATCAGAAAATCGCGTCTCAATTCCTCATTCTCCCGAAGCTCGTTGGCGATATCGTTCAGGTTCTCGATCGCCATGTCCTCGGAAGATCCAACGATAATGATGTACTGCTCTTCGCGGTAGAGAGCCACAGCCAAACCATAGTCGTGCGTGAGAGCCGTGGACTTGGCGTGCTTGCGAGGAGCGGCCGTAGCACAGGCTAGAGAGTCCGAGCAATAGCGCCGCCAGCACTCCAGGTGAAACTCAGGCGTAGCCTTGGGCTCATCGTACCTCGGGGAGAGATACAAGCCCGCCAGCGCCTCGACCATTTCACATTTGAGTTTCATGGATCAATCGTATCGATGATACCGACCGCTTCCAGGCATCCGATGATCACGATCCACCAGATGATCGAGAGCGCAATGATGCTTGGGATATCCAGTTTCATCACACCAAATCCGGCACGATGCTCAAGTAAGCCGATATCTCGACGATGTTCCCGAAGCTCGTATAGGCGGTGAACAGCAGTTCATAGGTGCAACCCAATACTCCTCCGGTCACCTCCTGGGTAATGATCGTCCCGCTGATGGAGGGCGCGCCTGAGAGTACCGAGGCCGGACTGCCATCAGCGCCCGAATACACTTTGCAGACGCAGAAGGCGTTCGTGATGGTCTCGCCTGTAGAGAGCTTAGAGATGAAATCGCACGGCTCAGGGAGAGTCTCGCCCTGATATTTGGGTTCCAGGATCACACGTCCTCCGGGTTTGGTCATGCCCTCCCCAGAAGGAGGAGGAGGTGGTGGTGGAGGCGGAGTCCCAGAAGGCGGAATTCCACGGACCAGCTGACCGGCATCGAATATGTAATTGAAGTCGAATACATCCGTGCGCGATAGATACTGATAGTGCAGATCGTTGACGAACGGATTTTGTACAGGCTTCGGAATGTTCTCCGGCAGGATCGAATTGAACCACAGAGAATTTAAGTCATAGACCTCGTACTTCACCTGCAGACGTGAAGTATCGGTCTGCATCGCAATAGGAATCGGCGGCTGCGCCGTGATACCGTGTATCAGGACGTTAGGCGGTCCTGGTTCTGCAAATACCTGTACCTTGATCTGCGGAGTAGGCATCACAAGTGCCGATGGACTTGGAGCTACGGCCGGTGCCGGTGGCGGCATGTAGGAGACGGAATAGATATCCGCCGTCAGAGACTGCGGCAACTCTGGGCGTCTCGTGGTATCTACCGGATGGAACGGCAGTCCGGTGCTCTGTATTAACTGCTTGCCCAACAGATTGGGAATCGGATCGACACGCAATTGATACTTGATCGAAGGTGCCGGCAGGCAGTCGTACTGAATCCCAGGAAGGAGGGTAGTGGCCGTATTGGTCGGAATGCCTTCTATCAGCGTATTGGGCTGCTGTAAGGTCCAGATCGCATACTTTGGCGGCGGAGCACTCGCACTTGCCTGCTGCCCAGGAGGAAACACTGCTGGAGCCGTGAGCGCTAGCGTCGTGATCAGAAGATTCGGAATGACATC
>Ga0181530_10007610_pt1 | contig 10260 bp, 8 predicted proteins | sample PEATcosm2014_Bin_42_FD_119769 | JGI IMG/M metagenome (GOLD analysis project Ga0181530, IMG submission 119769) | Peatland microbial communities from MTU Mesocosm Facility, Houghton, MI, USA - PEATcosm2014_Bin10_60_metaG | ecosystem: Environmental > Terrestrial > Soil > Wetlands > Peat | place... | reverse complement strand
GTCTTGCGGTCCACCAGCTCCATGCAGTCGGCTTCGGTGATATCGATGCGGCCGATGCGTTCGAGCTGCAGCAGTTCGCCCTCCACCATCATTTGGGTGAGGCCGATCAGCAAATCGATAATCAGGAAATTGCGTTCCCGCAACGCGATCTGGAAGGCCTGCATGTACAGCCAGTCGCCGGCCAGCACGCAGGTGTGATTGCCCCACTTGACATTGCTGGAGGGGCGGCCGCGGCGTGTTTCGGCGGCGTCGATGATGTCGTCGTGCACCAGCGTGGCGGCGTGGATCAACTCCACCACCGCGCCCATCTGGATGGCGCTGGGTCCCGCATTGCCGTGCCCCACCAGCTTGGCCGACATCAGCAGCAGCGCGGGGCGCAGCCGCTTGCCGCCGGCCGACTGCAGATAGCGCCCGATGGCGGTGACCGGGTCCACGGAAGCCACCGACTCGGCGGAAATCTTCTTCTCCACCTGTTCCAGATCGTTCTGGACCAGATCGAAAATCCCCCGCGCTGCCTGGGCCTGCCCCAGCTTGCCTAAGTTCATGTTTGGTTCCCCAGTTTAACCGTTTGGAGTCCCACCCCGCAAACACAGCCGCTCGAAATTGTCCGCCGTCAACGCCGCGATCTCCTCCACCGCCTGGCCCCGCACTTCCGCCAGCCGCCGCGCGGTCTCGATCACAAACGCCGGCTCGTTGCGTTTGCCGCGATGCGGCACCGGCGCCAGGTAGGGGCAGTCGGTCTCGATCAGCAGGCGCTCGGCCGGTGTGATGCGCGCCGCCTCGCGCACCGCTTCCGCTTTCGGAAACGTCAGTACGCCGCCAAACGCCAGGTGGAAGCCGGCGTCCAGCGCCTGCCGCGCCTGTGTCGCATCGCCGGTGAAACAATGCACGATGCCTTCGCCCCGCCATTCGCCGCGGAGAATATCGAAAGTGTCCTGCCAGGCCTCTCGCGTGTGAATGACGATCGGCAGCTTCGCTTCGGCCGCGATACTCAACTGCCGCGAAAACACCGCGCGCTGCACGTCGCGCGGCGAAAAATCGTAATGATAGTCGAGCCCGATCTCGCCGATGGCCACAACCTTTGGATGCGCGGCCAGTGCGCGCAGACGCTCGAAAGTTGCCTCGGTGGCTTTGGCGGCATCGTGCGGATGAACACCTACCGTGGCCATCACGAACGGATATTCGCCAGCCAGCCGCACCCCGGCTTCCAGATCGGGCGGGCCGCCGCCGGTGCCGATAGCGAGTATGCGTTCCACCCCGGCGGCACGGGCGCGCTCGATCGCCGCCGCGCGGTCTTCGTTGAATTGGGCGTCGTCCAGGTGGGTGTGCGAATCGATCAGCCTCACTTGAGGCGCGCTCCCACCGGGATGTCCTCGTGGAAGCCCGCCAGCACCGGCTTGCCGCCTTCCACCGACGCCGCCACAATCATCCCGTTCGATAAGATGCCGCGCAGCTTCCGCGGCTGCAAATTGGCGACAATTATGACCTTGCGGTTCACCAGTTCGCTCGGCGTGTAAGCCTCGGCGATGCCGGCGACGATGGTGCGCGGCTCGGCCTCGCCGATGTCCACTTTCATGTGCATCAGCTTGTCGGCGCCCTTCACCCGCTCGGCGGAGAGGATCACACCCACCCGCAGATCCACTTTGCCGAAATCTTCGATGCCGATCTTGGCCGTCCCGGCCGCCTCGGCTGCGGCGGCGGGCGCCGGCGCCACTTTACCCATCATCACGGCTTGCTCGGCGGTGACCTTCTCTTCGAGCGCGCGCATGGCCTCGATGGCCGGCTTGGCCTCGATACGCGGGAACACGGGCGAGACTTCGCCGATCTGCTGGCCTTGCTTGACGCTGCCCCATTCGAGCTTGTCGAAACGGACGTTTTCCAGAGGCTCTTCCATACCGAGTTGCACCCAGATCTTCAGCGCCGATTGCGGCAGCACGGGCGAGACCAGCGCGGTCGCGATGCTCAGCGCCTCGGCCGCCGTGTATAAAGTGGAATCAAGCGCCTTTTGCGCGTAGCGATTATCGGTCTCCCGCGCCAGTTTCCACGGCGCGCGCGACACGATGAACTTGTCCACGGCCGAGATCAGCGCCCAGATCGCTTCCAGGCCTTTCGAAAACTCGAATCGGTCGAACGTCTTCTGCACGGCAAGGATAGTCTGGTAAGCGATCGCGGCGATCTCCGGTTCCGTTTCGCCTCCAATTACGCCCTGCCGGTACTGGTGAATCATGGTCAACGTGCGGCTGGCGAGATTGCCCAGGCCGTTGGCGAGATCCGAATTGTAGCGGTTGATCAACGCATCGTAGCTGAAGCTGCCATCCTGCCCGAAGACGACTTCGCGCAGCAGGAAGTAGCGCAGCGCATCGGCGCCCATCACCTCGCGAATCGGTTCGGAGCGCACGATGTTGCCGCGCGATTTCGACATCTTGTCGTTCTCAAACAGCAGCCACCCGTGGGCGAAGATCTGTTTGGGAAGGGGAAGCTCGGCCGCCATCAGGAACGCCGGCCAGAACACCGCGTGGAAACGCACGATCTCCTTGCCGATCAGGTGCAGGTCAGCCGGCCACAGCGCTTCGCCGTCGATGGTCTTACCGGCGACCGCGCTCAGGTAAGTGGTCAGCGCGTCGAACCACACATAGAACACGTGCGGCACTTCGCCCTCCACGGGGATGCCCCACTTGATGTTGGTCCGCGTGATCGAAAGGTCGGTCAAGCCGCCGCGGACGAATGAGATCACCTCATTGCGGCGCGTCTCCGGTTGAATGAAATCCGGCTGCGCGTTGTACAGATCGAGCAGCTTTTCCTGGAACGCCGACAGCTTGAAGAAGAAGTTCTCCTCGGTGATCGATTCGGTGGGCCGGCCGCAGTCCGGGCACGGGTCGCCGGGCTTGGCGTCGTTCACATAAAGATTGTCGAAGATGCAGTATTGGCCTGTGTAAGAGCCTTTGTAGATGTAGCCGTTCCTCCGGCAGCGGTCGAACAGGTCCTGCACCACGCGCGCATGTTGCGGATCGGTGGTGCGCTGGAAGTTGTCGACCCCGAGCCCGAGCAATTGCCATTGCCGGGCGAACTCGGCCGCGATCACATCGCAGAACTCTTTCGGCGACTTACCGGCGCGCTCAGCCGCGCGCTCCACGTTCACGCCGTGCTCGTCGCTGCCGGTGGTCAGCACGGCCTGGTAGCCCTGCATGACTTTGAAGCGCTTCAGCAGGTCGGCCACGATGGTGGTGTAGGCGTGGCCGATGTGCGGCGCGGCGTTGACGTAATAGATCGGAGTGGTGAGATAGTATTTCATTTTTGCAGTTTCAGGTAAGCGGAATTGGCTTCCGCGATGATGTGCTTCAGGGCCACGCCGGAGGCGAGCGCCAGCTTGCGGCAGTCCTCGTACTCGGGCGAGAAATAGCCTTCGCTGGTGACCTTCACGCGCACTTTGCCGTATTGCGTTTCCACTTCGCGCAGCTTGCGCGCCTGCACCCGCCGCTCGGCGGTATACAAGCGCAAGCCGATCGTCGAAGTCTCCGAAAAAATCAACTGCGCGATGGCTTCGCGATGTTCCGGTTTGGCGATCACGCGCAGCAGGTGGCCGGGGCGGCCCTTCTTCATGATGATCGGCTCCAGCGAGACATCCAGAGCGCCGAAATCCCACAGCCGGTCGGTCGCATACGCCAGCACCTGCGGGCTGAGATCGTCGATATTGGCCTCGATCACGCAAACCGTGAGCGCCTCTTCGGCGCCGGTGGGTTCGCCCAGGATCACCCGCAACACGTTTGCCTGGCGCGGAAAATCGCGGCTACCCGCGCCGTAGCCCGTGCGCACCAGTTTCATCGGCGGTAGCACGCAGAAGCGTTTGGCAAGTGTCACCGCGACCGCCGCGCCGGTGGGCGTGGTCAGCTCCACCTCGGGGCCGCGCGCGTAGATCGGCGCGCCTTCGAGCAGCCGCGCCGTCGCCGGCGCCGGAACCGGCAACAAACCGTGCTCGGTCTCCACCGTGCCGCTGCCCACGTTGAGCGGCGAGCACAGCACCGTATCCACATCCAGCAGATCGAAGGCCAGGCACGCGCCCACGATATCGGCGATCGAATCCGAGGCTCCCACTTCGTGAAAGTGGACTTTTTCGATCGGCACCTGGTGGACTTCCGCTTCCGCTTCGCCCAGCCGCCGGAACACGGCGATCGCATTTTGTTTCGCGCGCGGCGGCAACTCGGCCTTCTCGATCGTCTTGACGATGTGGGACAGGTGACGGTGCACGTGCGATTCTTCCACCGCCACGCGGTACCGGGTGGCGGCCAGGCCGGCGCGCGTCACTTTTTCAAACGACACCACCGCGCCCGCGTCGAGCGATCCAATCGCCGCGGCGATGGCTTCCGGATCGGCGCCCGCATCCACCAGCGCACCCACCAGCATGTCGCCGGCGATTCCCGAAAACGCGTCCAGATAGCAAGTTAAGGGCACAGAATTTCATTGTAGCGGGTGGGGAAGGCCGCACACCCCCGCGCTACCCTCCGGCGACCATCAGCCAGGCCGCGACCAGCGGCATCACGAATAGCGCGCTGTCCACGCGGTCCAGGAAACCGCCGTGGCCGGGCAGCAGGGCTCCCGAGTCTTTCACTCCCGCGCCGCGTTTCATGCCGGATTCCACCAGGTCGCCGAGCTGGCCCGCCACGTTGGCCAATGCGGTCAGCAGCGCCGCCGTGGCCACGCTCACGCCGGCGAAATGCACCAGGTAGGCTCCGGCGAGCAGGACCGAAGTGGCTACCGAGGCCGCCGCGCCTTCCCAGGATTTCTTCGGGCTGACGCGATCGGCGAGGCGGTGCCTGCCGAACGCCTTGCCTATGTAATATGCGCCGATGTCGCCGGTCCAGCTCACCAGCAGCGCGTACATCAGCCAATGCGGGCCGCGGCCGTGCAGCACGATGGCGCATCGCCAGCAGCCGAAAACGTAAATCACGCCCAGCACCAGCAGAGAAGTGCGCGGCAGCGCGTGCGCCAGGTCGGCCGAGCGCAGCGCCAGCACCATCGCCAGCAGCGCAACCCCGGTCGCCACCAGCCAGGCGTGGTCCGGAACCACCAGCAACAGCAGGCCCGCGCCATAGCCGAGCACTCCCGGCGCGCCGAAGCCGTAGCTCGCGGCGATCCCATCGTACTCCCGGTAGCTGAGCACCGCCGCCAATGCGACCACCGCTAGAAACACCCACAGGTTGGCCCACAGCACCGTGTAGACGACGAAAGGGACCAGCAGAACCGCGGTGAGAACCCGCTTCATGACGAGCCGAGCGCGGGAATCAGGGTCTGGTCGGATGGCGCGTCCGCGGCGCCGGCGCGCAGGCCGCCATAGCGGCGCTCGCGCTTCTGATACGCCACCACCGCTTCCAGCAGGTCGGTGCGCGTGAAGTCCGGCCACAGCGTCTCGGTGACGTACAGCTCGGCGTAGGCGATTTGCCACAACAGAAAATTACTGATGCGCATTTCGCCCGACGTGCGGATCAGCAGGTCGGGATCCGGGCAGGAGGCCGTGTAAAGATTGGTGGCGATCAGATCCTCGTCCATTCTGAGCTCGGCCAGCGAACCCTCCAGGCGCGCCATATCGAGAACGGCGTTCACCGCATCCACGATTTCCGCGCGCCCTCCGTAATTGATCGCCAGGTTCACCAGCAGGCCGCGGTTGTTGGCCGTGGCTTCCACCGCCGCGTCCAGTTCGGCGCGCACCGCCGGCGGCAGCGCTTCCAATCGCCCGATGGCCTGCAGTCGAATGTCGTTTTTTTGCAGCTCGGGCAGCTCCTGCCGCAGGTAGTAACGCAGCAGGCGCCACAGCGTTTCCACTTCGTGCCGCGGACGCTTCCAGTTCTCCACCGAGAAGGCATACAGCGTCAGCGCCTTCACGCCCAGCCGCGCGCAGGCTTCCACCGTCGAGCGCACCGGGCCGATGCCCGCCTTGTGGCCTGCCACGCGGGGCAGCCGCCGCCGTTCGGCCCAGCGCCCGTTGCCGTCCATGATGATGGCGACGTGTTCCGGCAGACGCGCCGGGTCGATGGCCTGCGCCAGTTCCCAGTCGCGATCCCCCGGCCGCAACGTTTCCAGAAATGCCTTCATGGCAAACACTAATGGTACAACACCATACTATTCGCAAGGCACTTGGCCCCGCAAAGCGGAATGGGGCAGGTTTCTCGCCTGCCAACGGTTTCCGTCCCGCTCCGCCGCCACGCGTTTGCCAAAGAATCATCTATTCGCGCCGGCGCATTGTTTCACAAGAATCCGGAACGATATAATTCCTTGTGAGGCGGTCAGAAGTGGCTGCGCTGCGGCCCGCCAGCGGACCGCGAAAGGGGAACGGGATGAAAGTCGGAGTTCTGGGATCGGGCGATGTGGCGAAGGCGTTGGCCGGTGGCTTCCTGAAGCACGGTCACGCCGTAATGATGGGTACGCGGACACCCGCAAAATTGACCGGGTGGGCAGCGCAAAATCCCAAGGTTAGCGTCGGCAGCTTTGCCGGAGCGGCGGCATTCGCCGAGCTGATCGTTCTGGCGGTCAAAGGCAAGGCGGCGGCGGATGTACTTCGTTTGGCGAGCGCAGCAAACCTGGCGGGAAAACCCGTCATCGATGCGACCAATCCCATCGAAGATGCGCCGCCCGTCAACGGTGTATTGAGGTTCTTCACCAACCTGGATGAATCCCTGATGGAGCGGCTCCAGCGCGAGTTCGCAAACGCGAACTTCGTCAAGGCATTTAATTCCGTCGGCGCCGGTTCGATGGTGAATCCCCAATTCAAGGACGGCCAGCCAACCATGTTCATCTGCGGCAACAGTGAACCGGCGAAGAAGTCGGTCGGCGGAATTCTAGATGAGTTTGGCTGGGAAGTGGCGGATATGGGCAGCGCCGAGGCCGCCCGCGCCATTGAACCCCTGTGCATGCTCTGGTGCATCCCGGGCTTTCTGCGTAACGATTGGGTTCACGCGTTCAAGCTGCTCGCTTAATTCGGGCTCCGGCCAGCGGTGCCTTCTTCCACCGGGTACCCCTGGTCGATCCAATCCGCCTTGAAGTTGGACGCCACATACAGCGCCCGCACGTGCGTAAAGCCCATCTGCCGCATCAGCTCCAGCGCGGGACGGATATTGGGGCAGTGGTCCCATGGGCAGCAGCCGCAGTAGATCACGATGTCGCGATCGCGCGGCAGTTTCTCGGCCTCCGCCTTCAGCAGCTCCAGTCCCTCGGGTCTGTTGGCGGGACCGGCGTAGATGGCGCCGGGAATGTGCTTGCTGCGGTACAACACGTTCGGACCGACTTGCAGTACCACGACGGCGGCGCGATGGCCCGCCAATTGCCCTGCCAATTCCTTAGGCTGCACCAGCGCCTGATCCGCCGCCCATGCTCCCGCCAGCACTATCAACGCAGCGCACACGAAGTTCCGCATCCCCTTACTGTAGCGCCGAAGCGCCGCCTGTGAAGCGGCAGCCCACTCGCGGGAGCCGCGGCGCGTGGTTTAATAGAGGTTTCATGCATCGATCCCTAGGTTTGCCGTCCCTCCTGGCTTTGGCAGTTGGCTGCCTGTATGCCGCGCCGCCCGATCCCTCGCTGGCGGCGGCCCGAACCGTGCTGGCAGGGCTTCCGCTGCGGTTCGAGGCCAACCAGGGGCAGTGGAATCCCGACGTGCGTTTCCTGGCGCGCTCGGGCGGCGTGAAAGTTTTGCTCACCGACCGCGGCCCCGCAGTCGGCCTGCCCGAAGCCGGACGCGTGGACCTGGTGCTCGAAGGCGCTGCCCCGCCCCGCATCCAACCGCTGGAACCGCTCGCCGCCCGCACCGATTACTTCATCGGCGCCCGCTCCAACTGGCACACCGGCGTCACCAGTTATGCGCGAGTGCGTTATGCGCAGGTGTACCGGGGTATCGACGCGGTCTATTACGGAAATCAGGGCCGGCTGGAGTATGACTTCCTGCTGGCGCCGGGGGCCGACGCAGGCGCCATTCGTATGCGGTTCAGCGGCGCCGACCGCCTCCGCATTACACCGGCCGGCGATCTGGAGGTGCAGGCGGGTGGCGGCACTCTCATTGAGAAGCGCCCGCTTGTGCGGCAGGGCGACGTCGCGGTGGCGGGCCGATACGTCCTCCTCGCACGCGACGTGGCCGCGTTCCGGCTGGGCCGCTACGATCACAGCCGCCCGCTGGTTATCGATCCGCTGCTCATTTACTCGACTTACATTGGCGGGACTGGCGACGACCAGGTGAACGCCGTAAAGCTGAGGGCCAACGGCTTGTTGTATGTCACCGGGTACACCGACAGCCTCAACATGCCTTACATTAATGGCGCCTACGCGAATTCCCCCCTCGGGGGAGCGACTAATATCTTCGTGGCCATTCTCGACACCACTGCCGCGGGCGGATTTCAGCCGACTTATTTCGGTTATGTCGGCGGATCCGCCGTCGACATACCGCTGGCGATGGCGCTCGATGCGCAGGGCGACGTGTATCTCACCGGGACCACGACTTCCACCGACTTTCCCGTCGTCGGTAATTCTCTCATCGCCACCTTCCCCACCATCCCCCTTGTCCTCGCGACACAAACGCCGGTTAGTCTGACACAAGCGTTCGTTCTAGAATTGAATCCCGCGCTGTATGGCGAGGTTTCTCTGCTCTACAGCACGTTTCTGGGTGGCACCCAGGGCAACACGTACGGCAATGCCATCGATCTGGATCAGGCCGGCAACATCTACGTGGTCGGCACCACGCTGGCTGGCGATTTTCCGGTTACCGGCAACGCTTACCAGACCGGGCTCTGGGGAGGGCAGGACACGTTTCTGATCGAGTTCAATACCAGCAGCGCCACTCCCCTCTATTCCACCTTCCTGGGCGGCGAGTTGGACGATGACGGGCGCGGTGTCGCGGTTGCGGCAAACGGTCTGGTTTACATGACCGCCTTCACCGAGTCGACCGAGTTTCCGATGGCCGGATACTCGTATCAGCCTAACTTGGCGGGAAATTATGATTTGATCATCGCCGTGCTCGACCCCACCCAGTTTGGAACCGAATCGCTGATCTATGCCACGTACTTCGGCGGCTCGGACACCGAGGCGGTGCGCGGGATGTCGGTGGATGCGAGCGGTAACCTTCTGTTGACCGGCTACACCCTGTCGGTCGATTTTCCGGTGACCCCGGATGCGGCCCAGCCAACTTACGGCGGTAATGCCGATCTGTTCGTTACCGTGGTGAACCCGTTCACCCCGCAGTTCCTGCTGTATTCGACTTACTTAGGCGGGTCGGATGCCGAGGTGGGTTATGCCATCGGCGCCGATGCTCAGAATAACATCTACGTCACCGGCTACACGCTTTCGAAGGATCTCCCGGTCACGCCGAACGCGCCTCTGCCGACTTATCCGGGCGGCGTCGACATCGTCGCGGCCAAGGTGATACCGTACGTGGCTGGCCCGAATGGATTTGGCTACGTCACTTACTTCGGCGGCGGCAGCATCAACAGCGGGCAGACGCTGGCGGTGGCGCCGGACGGCACCCTTTATGTGGCTGGCTTCACCGGCGGCGTCCTCACCACCACCAGCAACGCCGTGCAAGGGGGCTACGGTGGCGGCGTAAATGACGGCTTCCTATTCGTTCTGTCGTCGCCGTAACCAAGTGCGCTCCGCGGCGCGGGCACTTCGTGCGTGCCGCGTCGAGACTGGCGCCAGGGCGCCGGCATGCGCGCCACCCGTTTTGCACAGCCGTCATCCGATCGGGAACCCGCATTACATCAGATGTGCTATTATTCTAAAGGACTTCGCTGCGGCGTCCGAGGCTCGTCCTGCCTGACGCGAATTAACCCTATCAATGAACTTACGTTCTCTCTTTAGCTTGTTTTCTTCGGATCTCGCCATCGATCTGGGCACGGCGAACACGCTGGTTTTTGCCCACGGCAAAGGCATCGTCGTCAATGAGCCATCCATCGTAGCCATCAACAAGTCTACCGGCGAAGTGGAGGCCGTCGGCAAGGAAGCCAAGGAGATGCTGGGCCGCACGCCGGGGAACATCGTGGCCATCAAGCCCATGAAGGATGGCGTGATCGCCGATTTCAAGGTCACCGAGCGCATGCTGAATTACTTCATTCAGAAAGCGCACGGCCGCAAAATGCTGGTGCATCCCCGCATCGTGATCGGGGTGCCGAGCGAAATCACCCAAGTGGAAAAGCGCGCGGTGATGGATTCGGCTTACCGCGCCAAGGCCAGCGAGGTGCACCTGGTGGAGCAGGCCATGGTGGCCGCCATCGGCGCCGGGCTGCCGAT
>Ga0181530_10007609_pt1 | contig 10260 bp, 7 predicted proteins | sample PEATcosm2014_Bin_42_FD_119769 | JGI IMG/M metagenome (GOLD analysis project Ga0181530, IMG submission 119769) | Peatland microbial communities from MTU Mesocosm Facility, Houghton, MI, USA - PEATcosm2014_Bin10_60_metaG | ecosystem: Environmental > Terrestrial > Soil > Wetlands > Peat | place... | reverse complement strand
TGAACCGCGCCGAGTATGCCAATGCGATCCGCGACCTGCTGGCGCTGGATATCGACAGCTCCGAGTTCCTCCCGACAGACGATGCCAGCTTTGGGTTCGACAATGTCGCAAGCGTCCTGGGATTGTCGCCCGCCCTGCAGGAGCGGTACATCGCGGCAGCGGCGAAAATCAGCCGGCTTGCGGTGGGCGATCCGGCCACCAGCCCGATTGTCGATACCTATCGCGTTCGGTCCGACATTTCGCAGGACGACCACATCGAAGGCCTGCCGCTGGGAACGCGCGGCGGCGTTCTGATCCACCATAATTTCCCGCTCGACGGCGAGTATGTGATCAAAGTCAAACTGCTGAAATCGACGGTCGATCTTCTGTTTGGCGGTAATGCGCTGGATGAGACGCTCGAGATTGCGTTAAATGGCGAGCGTGTCAGGACTCTGACCATCAATCCGAAAAAGAAAGCAGAGCCCAAGCCGGAAGTAAAGGTTGCGAGTGAAGGCTTCGATCCCGCCGCCGCGACGAAACTCAGCATGTCGCAGCCGCCCGATAGTCTTGAAGCACGGCTGTTCGTGAAGGCCGGTCCGCAGACGGTGACGGTGGCGTTCCTGAAGAAGACGCTGGCTCCGGTGGAAGATCTGGTCGAGCCGTTCGAGAGAAGTACGTTCGATCCGAGCGATCCCAAGGGACTGCCGCATGTGCTCAGCGTGAGTATTGGCGGCCCGTTCGAGGCCAGGGGCTCCGGGGATACGCCCAGCCGGCGGAAGATCTTCACTTGCCGTCCGGCGACTGCCAGCGAAGAAATCCCCTGTGCGCGAAAGATCATCTCGACTCTGGCCACACACGCTTATCGCGAACCGGTGAGCGATTCCGATCTCGAGACGCTGCTCGGCTTCTACCAGGAGGGCCGGAACCGCTCCGCATCCGGCAACGGCAATTTCGAGAATGGCATTGAGATGGCGCTGCGCCGCATGCTGGCCAGTCCGCAATTCGTGTTTCGCTTTGAGCGCGATCCGGCCAGCGTCGGGCCCGATACCAATTACCGCATCGGCGATCTGGATCTGGCGTCGCGGCTCTCATTCTTCCTCTGGAGCAGCATTCCGGACGACGAGCTGATCCACTTGGCGGCCCAAGGCAAGCTGAAGAATCCCGCCGTGCTGGAGCAGCAGGTCCGGCGCATGCTGGCCGATTCCCGCTCTCAGGCTTTGGTGGACAACTTCGCCGGGCAGTGGCTTTATCTGCGCAACCTGCGCGGGGTCGCGCCGGATCTGGAGGCGTTTCCCAACTTCGACGACAATCTGCGCCAGGCTTTCAAGACGGAGACCGAGCTGTTCTTCGGCAGCATCATGCACGAGGATCACAACGTGCTCGATCTGCTGAACGCGAACTACACATTCGTCAACGACCGGCTGGCCCGGCACTACGGAATTCCCAACATTTACGGAAGCCAGTTCCGCCGCGTGACTGTGACCGACGATGCCCGGCGAGGGCTGCTGGGGCAGGGCAGCTTGCTGATTGTCACCTCGGTGGCTACCCGGACATCTCCGGTGCAGCGCGGTAAGTGGCTGCTGGAAAACATCATGGGAACGCCGCCCAATCCGCCACCAGCCAACGTTCCGCCGCTGAAAGAAAATACCGCTGACAGCAAGCCGTTAACGGTGCGCGAACGTATGGAGCAGCATCGCGTGAATCAGCCGTGCGCGGGATGTCACAAGGTGCTGGACCCGCTCGGATTCGCGCTGGACAATTTCGATGCCGTGGGCGCGTGGCGAACTCTGGGCGAAGATGGAAGCCCCATCGATGCGACAGGCATGCTGGCCGATGGCACGAAGGTCAACGGCCCGGTGGATCTTCGCAATGCGCTGCTGAGCCGTCCCAATGTGTTTGTAGGGACCATGACCGAAAAGCTGCTGACGTACGCTTTGGGCCGCGGCGTCGAATACTACGACATGCCCGCGATTCGCGCCATCGTGCATGAAGCGGCACGTGACAACTATCGTTTTTCGTCGCTCATAATGGGCGTAGTGAAGAGCACCCCGTTTCAAATGCGAAGGTCGGAGGAGAAAGGCGACTAAATGTCTTACATCACCAAAAAACACTTACCCCGGCGCACATTCCTGCGCGGCATGATGGGCGCGACCGTCGTGACAAAGATCGCTCTGCCGCTGCTCGATTCGATGATTCCCTCCATGACCGCCCTGGCCGCGACGGCTGCCAATCCGAAGAGCCGCCTGGGATTCATCTACGTTCCGCATGGCGCCGTGATGGACAAATTCACTCCGGCCGCGGAGGGCTCGGGATTCGAGTTCACACAGATACTTAGTCCGCTCGAACCCTTCCGGGACAAGCTGGTAATCGTCAGTGGCTTGGCCAACAAGGCGGCGGAGTCGCAGGGCGATGGCGGCGGCGACCACGCCCGCAGCGCTCCTTCTTACCTGAGCGGCGTTCACCCGAAGCGCACCGAAGGCGAAGACATCCACGCGGGTATGACAATCGACCAGGTCGCGGCGGAGAGGATCGGTCAGGATACGCCGCTGCCGTCGCTCGAATTGGGGATCGAGGACACGGGTCTGGTGGGCGTGTGCGACGTGGCCTACAGCTGCGCCTACATGAACTCGATTGCGTGGAAGTCTCCCGGCACGCCGCTGCCCATGGAGATCAACCCGCGCATCGTTTTCGAACGGCTGTTCGGCGATGGCAGCAGCGCCGCGGAACGGCTGGCGCACAAGCAGGAAGACCGCAGCATTCTCGATTCGGTGACGCAGGAGACGAGCCATCTTGAGAAAGGGCTTGGCGCGCGCGACCGGTTGCGCGTCAGCGAGTATCTCGACAATATCCGCGAGATCGAACGCCGGATCCAGAAGGCCGAGAAGCAGGCATCGAGCAATCTCGCCGTGCCGGAGACTCCGATCGGCGTGCCGGAATCGTTCGAGGAGCACGCCAAACTGATGTTCGACCTGCAGGCCCTCGCCTATCAGGCGGACATCACGCGCATATCGACATTTATGCTGGCGCGCGATCTGAGTCAGCGGACGTTCCCGCAGATCGGCGTTCCCGAGCCGCACCACGCCACTTCGCATCACGGCAACAATCCCGCGACCATCGCCAAGCTCGCAAAGATCAATAACTATCACGTCAGCCTGCTGGCTTACTTCATTGCGAAGCTGAAAGCGACCCCGGATGGCGATGGAACGCTGCTGGATCACTCGATGATTCTCTATGGCAGTTCCATGAGCAATCCGAACGAGCACAACCATTTTCCGCTGCCACTGCTGCTGATCGGCGGCGGATCGGGCAAGCTGCGGGGCGGCCGGCACCTGAAATATCCCGAGCGCACGCCGATGTCGAACATGCTGTTGAGCGTGATGGAGAAGTCCGGCATCCATATGGACAGGCTGGGCGACAGCACGGGAACGCTGGAAATCTGAGATGCGCAGCGTCAGGCTTTGTGGTCTTTGTGGGGCAGTGCTTCGGCGCTGCCGCCGGGCTTCTGCCCGGCGCTCTGCAACCCGAAAGGCTATTCCGCAACGGGCATTTAGCCTTGCCGCCGTCTTTTGCCTTCCCGCATTCGCCCAGGTAATCGGCGTCAACAACTTCATCCACTCCGTAGCCGACCTCGACAAAACGACAGCCTTCTACCGCGACACGCTGGGGCTGGAGTTAAAGAACGCGCCGCGCGCTCCGATGGTATTGAACGAAGCGCTCTCGAACCTGACCGATACGCACGGCGCGAAATTCCGCGTGGCGACTTTCAAGGTCCCGGACGCCGGCTTCGATCTGGAGTTGACCGAGTTCACCGGAATCGATCATAAACCAGGTATCGCGCGCAATCAGGACCCGGGCGCGGCAACGTTCGTTCTGACCGTGCGCGATCTGGACAAAGCCCTTGCCGCAGTAAAGAAAGCCGGAGTGGCGCTGGTGACCGTTGGCGGAGCCCCGCTGAGCTTGGGCGGCAAAACGCGATCTATTTTCGTCAGAGATCCGGACGGGATGTTCATCGAACTCTTCCAACCCGATCCCCTGCCGGAAACGACGGCCCCGGCCAGCAGCAACGTCATCGGTGGACGCTTCGCGATGACCGTCAAGGACACGGCTAAGACGCTGGAATTCTACAAGACCGTGTTCGGCTTCGACACGAAACCCGGCGATGCCTTTGCAGGAAATCCGATCGTATCGAACCTCGTCGACGTGCAGGGCGCGCAGTTTCGCATGAGCCGCGCGACCGTGCCTGGTTCATCGGTGACCTGGGAGTTTGTCGATTACAAAGGCGTCGACCGCAAGCCTTTCGCGCTGCGAATCCCCGATCCGGGATCTCCCGCATTCTCGCTGAGAGTCAGCAACGCGGACGCGCTGGTGACGGCTGTGAAGGCCGCGGGTGGCTCGGTCGTGTCGACCGGCGGCCCGCTGGGCGCGAAGGCAGGCAGCATCTTCGTCAGAGATCCGAACGGATTTCTGATTGAATTGATCCAGCGACCGTAGCGCCGGCGAAGTTGTGATTTCGATAGAGAGTGATCTCTTGAAATGCCAGCTTGTGCTTCTGTCCCTCCCGGATGTGCTCCTGACACCGCGTATTAACCCCTCTGCGTTATCTCGTCGTAAGCCACTTCGACCTGTTTCCATGTGGATGATTTGACCCAAGATGGGACCTTACATCTTTTGTTGTCTACGAAATGGTCGATGGCGGCGTCAGCGGCGGGTTTCCAGTTTGGATTGTTCCGAAGACGCTCGACTATGGGATGGTTCAAGAGCTGGTTTCGTAGGTCGTTAGGAGTGATTTTTAACATGACTCGATAATGGCATACAAGCGTTAGCAATGGCAATAGCAGTGCAAGAGAGATAATATTAAATATGATTAATGTTAACACCGTTTCGAAGGTCCGGATGCCAACATGAAAACCTTTCTTTTGGGGAACTCGATGAGTTGGAGCGACAATTGAAAGGTGGCTGCCGTTACCGAGACGATTCCGCTTGTGAAGGACTCCCACGGCGCTTACCGCGTCGGCAGGACGCGCGTGACTCTCGATCTGGTGGTCCATGCATTCAATCGGGGAGCTACGGCGGAAGAGATCGTGCAGAAGTTTCCCAGTTTGGAATTGTCCGATGTCTACCAGGTTATCGGCTACTATCTGAAATACCGGACCGAGCTCCGCGAGTACTTCAGGACGCGTGAACTTGAGGAGCAGGCGATTCTTGCCGATCATCCTGAGTGGTCCCCTGCCGGATTGCGCGACCGTCTGATGGCCCGCCGCAAAACCCGGTGAAATGGCTGGCGGACGAGAATTTCGACAACGACATCCTTCGCGGCGTTCGACGGCGCGCGGCTGATTTCGATGTGGTTCGCGTTCAGGACATCGCCGAGATTTCCGGGCGTGACGACTTGGCCGTGCTGGCTTGGGCAACCGCACACGGCCGAGCTGTACTGACGCATGATTTCTCCACGATGATTCCCGCAATGCGTGAGCAATTGCGGCTGTTCGCATCCTGCGCGCCGATAGTACTTGTGCTGGACTCACTCCCGATCAGCCGGGTGATCGATGACCTCCTGCTCCTGGACGAATGTTCCGTTGAACCCGACTGGGCTTCAGCGATGATCTACCTCCCGCTCGGGTAGTGGCCGCGCAATGAGACAGTCCCTCGATGATCACGTTCTGCTCGGCATATGAGCAGGCGCCTCCAGGTTCGGCTTCTGGATCAGGACATGTCGGACATCAAAAGACTGTCGAAGCGCGAAGGTCTGCCCGTCGGTGAATGGGTTCGACGCACTCATCGTGACGCGTGCGCGAGCCGGCCGGCGATCGAACCAGAAGCGAAGTTGAAGTCGGTCCGGCGCGCTGTCACGTACTCGTTCCCTGCAACTGACATCGAGCAGATGCTGAGCAAATTGGAATGAGGTCTGGTCTCCGCGATTTCTGGACCATGATCACTCCATTTCCCCGGCAGAGCCGAAGGGAACTTCGTCGGTCACGCGGATTCACAACTTTCTTTTGATGAAACCAAAGATCTTACCTCGGACATTGTAATTACCGCCTTTTTCGTCATGCACAATGGGCTTGTAAATCGAATTTGTCCCCAAAACAAGTGCGTCGGACACGAGGGTTTCTCGATTCGTGTTCCTCCAGAGGCACGGTGGGGCCACGGAAGCCGGTTTTCCTCGCCGTATCGGTGTTCGGAAACCAGGGCTTCGCTGCTCTTTCTCAATTGAATATCGATCACCCTCAATCCCAAAGGCCCCGCACGTCACGTCAAATCCGGAGTGAACAACTGGTTCGCTCCGGAACTGAAGAATTGACGCAGCAGACGGCCCGCCTGGGAATTTCCGTATGTCGCGAACAAACCCAATTTTCGGCCGATCAAGCGACTGAAAACAAAAGAAACAAGGCCAAAATAAAATTGGCTTTGATTGGGTTTGTTTTTGGCTTCTGCCGGCGCATTCCGGCGAATGAGGAGACGAGCCGGCTAAACCAGCACTGTAAACGCGTTCTCCGTGCGCTGCACCGGCCTGTACAGCGTATCCCGCTCCACCGGCGTGCGCCCGGCCAGCTTGATCAGCCGCAGCAGCTCTCCGCGCCGCATCCCCTGCGATGTGGTCGCGCCGGCTCCGTGATAAATCTTCTCCTCGACCACCGTGCCGTCGATGTCGTTGGAGCCGAATCGCAGCGCCACCTGCGCCACCTTCGGGGTCATCATGATCCAGTAAGCCTTGATGTGCGGAATGTTATCCAGCATCAGACGCGCGATGGCGATGTTCTTCAGATCGTCGAAACCGGTCGTCTTCGGAATGTGCGAAAGCGCCGTGTTGTCGGGATGAAACGCCAGCGGAATGAAGGTGACAAAGCCGTTGGTCTCGTCCTGCAGCGCGCGCAGGCGCACGAGGTGATCCACGCGATCCTCATCGTTTTCGATGTGGCCGTAGAGCATGGTGCAGTTGGAACGCAGCCCGAGTTCATGCGCGGTGCGCGCCGTTTCCAGCCATTCGTCCCCGGTTAGTTTGTGATCGCAGATGATGCGCCGGACGCGCTCGCTGAAGACCTCGGCGCCGCCGCCGGGCAGCGAATCCATCCCTGCATCGCGCAGTTGGATGAGCACTTCGCGAACCGATTTCTTCTCGCGGCGGGCAAAGTATCCGATCTCCACCATGGTGAAAGCTTTCAGGTGAATCTGCGGAAAGCGTTCTTTCAATCCGCGCAGCATTTGGCAGAACCAATCGAGGTTGAGCTCCGGATGCAGGCCGCCGACTATGTGGAATTCGGTAATGGCCTCGCTCCAGCCCTTGCCGGCGACGTCCCATACCTGCTCCAGAGACATGGTGTAGGAGGTGGGATCGCGTTTCTGTTTGCCGAAAGCGCACAGCCGGCAACTCGCGACGCAGACGTCGGTCGGATTGATGTGCCGGTTCACGTTGAAGTAAGTCACATCGCCGTGCAGTCGCTCGCGCACGATGTTCGCCATGTAGCCGAGGGCGAGCAGATCGCTTGAACGGTATAAGGCGACGCCGTCGTCGTAAGACAGCCGTTGGCCGGCCCCCACTTTCTCGCGGATGCCTTCGAGGCGTCGATCTTCAAAGGTGACTTTCATTTAAACGTGTTGATGCACCAGCAGGATATCAGTTGCCCAGAAGACGAAGAATAGCACGCTGACCCAGCCATTCATGGTGAAGAAGGCCGCGTTGACGCGCGAGAGATCGTCCGCTTTGACGATACCGTGTTCGTAGGTCAGGAGACCGGCGATGGCGGCGACACCGGCGACGCTCAGCATCCCCAGTTGAAGCTGCCATACCAGCATCAGCAGCGAAATGATCATCAGCACGTGGAGGGCCCGCGCGATCATGAGCGCCTTGCCGATCCCGACAAGCCGCGGCACACTGTAAAGCTGCAGATCGCAATCGAACTCATAATCCTGACAAGAATAGATAATGTCGAAACCGGCCGTCCAGAACGTGACGGCGGCGGTAAGCCAGAGGATGCGCGGATCGAGCGAGCCGCGCACGGCAATCCACGCAGCCGCGGGCGCGATGCCCAGCGCGAATCCCAGTACAATGTGCGAGAGATGAGTGAAGCGTTTGGTGAACGAATACGCGAAGACGACGGCGAGCGCAACCGGCGCGAGGCGGAAGCAGAGTGAGTTCAGCTCCCATGCGGCGAGGAGGAAAAGGGCGCTGGAGGCTAACGTAAACCCCCAGCAGAAAGTGCGCGAAAGGACGCCGGCCGGGATGTGGCGGATCTTGGTGCGTGGATTTCGCGCATCGATTTCGGCGTCGACGAGGCGGTTGAACGCCATCGCGGCCGAACGAGCGCCCACCATTGCGACGACGATCCAGAGCACCGTCCACCGGGTATTCGGGGAATGAAAGCCGCTCTCACGAAACGCCAGCAAAGCCCCGGTAAGCGCGAATGGAAGCGCGAAAACCGAGTGCTCGAACTTGATCATGTCAAGCGTCAAACGGAGACGTCTCAAGAACATAGGGTGCTGAATAAGGAAAGACGCTACCATCTTATCGAATGCCGAACTCCGCACAGGTGCTCCGTAAATGACGGAAGATCAACTGAGGGCATTACTCGAAGAGGTGCGCAGCGGGGCCTCGGATATCGATTCGGCGCTCCATCGCATGCGGCACATGCCGTTCGAGGACCTCGGATTCGCCAATATCGACCACCATCGCGCCCTGCGCCACGGCATCCCCGAAGTAATCTTTGGTTTGGGAAAAACGGCGGATCATGTGATTGCCATCGCGGGCAAACTGCTGGACCACGCGGATAACGTATTGATCACAAGGGCGAATCCGGCGATGGCCGATCGTGTTTTGAACGAACTCCCCGGCGCCGAGTATTTTCCGCAATCGGGCGCGATTCGATTCTGGCGGAATCGCACGGTTCACGGCAAGGGCAAAATTGCAGTTGTGTGCGCGGGAACCAGCGACATCCCGGTGGCGGAAGAGGCCCAAGTGACGGCGGAGGTGATGGGGAACGAGGTGGATTCGATCCACGACATCGGGGTGGCCGGAATCCATCGCCTGATCGGCAACAGCGAGCGCCTTTCGGCGGCCCGCGTGGTGGTGGTCTGCGCGGGGATGGAGGGAGCGCTCCCGAGTGCGGTCGGCGGAATGGTTTCCGTACCGGTGATCGCCGTGCCCACCAGCGTCGGCTACGGCGCCAGCTTCAACGGCCTCGCGGCGCTGCTCGGGATGCTGAACAGCTGCGCGAGCAACGTTACCGTAGTGAATATCGATAACGGCTTTGGCGCGGGTTATGTGGCGAGCCTGATCAATCGCCTGTAGAAGCGCTACAGGCCCTTGATGCCGCTGAGCACGCTGGCGATCTCGGAATTATCGAGCACACGCTTCTCGGCGCAGCAATCGCCTTGTGGAATCGGGCTCCCGTGCGGGCATGCCGGCGGATGGCCCAGCAGCGTGCAGATGCGGTCCGTGACGTCCGGGCTGAGGATGTGTTCGAACTTGCAGGCGCTCGATTCGATTTCGGCTTCATCGCGGATCGAGAGCACGTCCATGAACAAGCGCTCGGCGAGGCGATGGCGGCGGATCACATTGCGGGCGCGTTCCTCACCGGCGGGAGTGAACCGCTCTTCGCCGTCCCTGACCGCGACGAGTCCAATGCGCGTCAGCGTCGCGATGAGCCTGCGCCACTGCATTTCCGTGAAATCCAGCGAGTCGATGTGACCGCGGGACTCTCCGCGCTGCCACATGTGTTCCAGCACTTCGTCGAAATCCTGATTCTCTTCGGCTGAGAAGACGAGCGTCTCTCTGATGCGGCCGTGGTCGAGATTGATGCGGCGATCGGCCAGACGGCCGGCGTTCTCATCGTGCGTGACCATCACGATGCTGCGGCCCTGGGCGTGCAGATCGCTCAGAAGTTTGAACACGATGTGCTGATTTTCGGCGTCGAGATTGCCGGTGGGCTCGTCGGCGAGGATGATCTTCGGATCGTTCACGAGCGCGCGTGCAATAGCCACGCGCTGCTGCTCGCCGCCGGAAAGTTGCGACGGGAGATGCGCCGCGCGATCCTCCATGCCAACCTGCTTCAGAGCCTGCAGGGCGCCGCGCTCGTCCGTCATGCTGTGGAAGAATTGCGCCAGCATGACGTTCTCGATCGCGGTCAGGTGCGGGACGAGATGAAACTGCTGGAACACGAAGCCGACCGTCTCGCTGCGAAAACGCGCCAGGTCAGCGCTGCGCAGCTGTGAGGTATCGGTGCCGTCAATGCGCAACACGCCGCTGGTGGCCTGGTCGAGGCACCCGATCAGGTTCAGAAGCGT
>Ga0181530_10007607_pt1 | contig 10264 bp, 7 predicted proteins | sample PEATcosm2014_Bin_42_FD_119769 | JGI IMG/M metagenome (GOLD analysis project Ga0181530, IMG submission 119769) | Peatland microbial communities from MTU Mesocosm Facility, Houghton, MI, USA - PEATcosm2014_Bin10_60_metaG | ecosystem: Environmental > Terrestrial > Soil > Wetlands > Peat | place... | reverse complement strand
GACGGCTGCTACGGCATCGAGATCAAGCCGGTTCATTTCCTATTCTTTTCATTTCGGCCCTGGGGCATGAGCTTCCCCAAAGGCCTGGAGCCGGTCTTCGTCCCCGTCTATCCCACGCCGCTCTACGAGTTGGCCACCGGGTTGCTCATCGGCGGTTGGCTGTGGTGGCGTGGCGGCAAGCCCAGAGGCACGGGCGCCATTGCCGGCGAGTACCTGGTATTGACCGGAATTGCTCGCTTTCTGGTTGAATTTATCCGACGCAACCCTAAGGTGTTGTGGGGGTTATCGAATGCGCAACTGGCCAGCGCGGGTTCGGTGATTGCCGGCGTCGTGCTGATCTGGTGGGCTGCCAAGCGGCCCGTCAAGGAGCCGGAAGAGGCTGCGGTAGTGGAGAAGGCGGCATAGGACTGACCGCTTGAGTTGACTCACTCTTAAAATGCTGGAACCGGCCGGAAGGATATGCGGCGGGGATTTCTCGTTCTACGCCGGGAGAATTACGATTATGCTCAAATGCAGAGAATGACCGTACCGATTCGCAACTGGTTCCGCGATCCGCTCTTCCTGCTGGCCCTGGCAGCGGGCCTGATCGCATTCGCAGTGCAATCGGGAGAGCTGGGCACGGCAGATACGCAGCATCGGGAGCAATCCGCGCATGCGTTCTGGACCTCGGAACCGCCGGTGTTTCCCAACGAGTATCCGGAGTTTGGCGTGCACGGCCGCAGAGGCAGGCTGCAGAGCTGGTATGGCATCGGCCAATCGCTGCTGATGCTGCCGGCGGATGTGGTTGGAACCTTCGTGGAGCGGCTTCCGGTCTTCGACAGCTACCAAGGGACCGATCCCGATGTGCGCAACATCATCGTCAGCTACAGCACCAATATCCTGCTCTGCGTGCTTACCGCCCTGGTTTGTTTCCGGTTTCTGAGGCAGTTGAACTTCGGGGTGAAGCAGGCGGTTGCCGGCGTGCTGGCTCTGCTGCTGCTGACCACGCACCTCCATTACACGCAGAACCTGATGGAGAACAGCTACATTTGCCTGCTGACGCTGGCCGGGTTCTCGTATCAATATGAGTGGTTGCAAAACGGCAGCCGGCGCGCCCTGCTGATTGGCTCGTGCGCTTTCGGGCTGAATCTGCTGACCCGCCTGACCACGGGCATGGACCTGCTGGCTGGAGGAGTTTTCGTGGTGCTGGCGCTGTGGCTGGAAGGGATGCGCGGGCGGGCGCTTTGGAGCCGGTGCCGCGGCTACATGGCGACCGCTCTGCCGGTCTATCTCGTCTTCGGGCTGCTGGACCGCGTTTATCAGTTCTATCGCTTTGGGTCGTTCTTCAATACGTATATGAGCCTGACCGCTCGCGAGATGATGCAACGGGACCCGACGCTGCCTGCCAATTATCCATTCGAGACGCCTTTCCACGTGGGCTTCCTGGGGGCGCTCTTTGCGCCGGAAAAATCGATCTTCCTCTTCGATCCGCTGCTGATCCTGATGATTGTGTTGTGCGCGGTGGCGTGGAGACGGTTCAGCCCGGCGGTGAAGGCGTATGCAATCACCGGCTTCCTGCTGCTGCTGGCCTACATCAGTTTTTACGCGAAATATACGGTGTGGAGCGGCGATTCCGCCTGGGGCGACCGCTACGTTTCGACCGCGGTGGAACTGGCGGTTCTGCTGGCTGTTCCACTGTTGCTGCGTTATCGCAGAGAGGTGGGGAAGCTGGTTTGGGGCGTGGGAGTAGCGCTGATTGCGGCCAGCGCGGTGATCCAGGCCGCATCGGTGGCCTTCTGGCTATCGCTGGAGATCTACCAGATAGAGATATTCGGTCATCCGACCTTTGTGGTTCCCCTGCGTCTTGAGAACATTGTTGCGTTTGCGCTGGGAAAGATGAACACCTGGGGCCTGGGCACCAATGCGATGAACGAGGACGCATGGGACTACGTTCACATCGACACGTGGAATTTTCTGCCCTTCCTGCTGAAGCGCGTAGGCGAGGCGCCTGTGTGGGCGGTGAACGTTGCGTTCGCGGTGTGGGGCGCGGGACTGGCCGCATTGGCGTGGGTCCTGTTGCGGCTGCGCACAGTGCTTGGGGGGCTTGATCAGTGGTGAATTCTACACCCGAACCGACAGACGAGCTTCGTGGTAACCCAACCTTCGCTAGAAAAAAGCGAAGATTCTCTCTTGCGCGTCAAGCATTTTCGGTGAAGCACGCTGGCCTAAGGATGGGGTCGGCCTCTCCGCCGAAACGTGATGCTATCTTCACGCCTCAATCCGCAAGATACAAGGATGGGGCACCCGCACTTTTGTGGCTAAGTCAAGGGTGCCACCCGCCCGTACGCAACACCTCGGAGATGAGGTTCGTGTCGAAGACGATCATTAATCAAATGTGGGAATTGGGCGGTGGGACTTGCGGCGCGGTGGGATTTGCAACTCGACTCCACCCAGCGGGGCAAACAACTTGCGAATCGCTGTCCCAAAGTCTTCCTCCGGCTCCACTCTTGCTCTTGCGGTTTCCGAGGGCGGCTCAGTAAGTCGAGACAGCGCCTCGCGAGCCTCGGCTTCCATGGAACGGCCGTTGAGCGCAGCGCGGACTTGCAGCCTGCGCTTGACCGTTTCGTCGAGATTGCGAATGGTGATCGTAGCCATAGAGTCATGATAGCGCGATTCTGCTGTCATTGCAAGCAGTGACAGCAATGCTTGCAGTGTCTCATTTCGCTACAGCCGCTGGATAAAGGCCAGCGCCTCTTTCAGTTGCGGAAAGAGCGCTTCCTCGGCTTTGAACTCGCGGGAGTGGACCGAGCGGCGCAGGCCCCGCCTCCTGACCGGGTGCCTGAGGTGCAGCATCTCGTGGTAGAGCAGGTATTCGATGGCGTAGCGCGGACTTGAGGGGCGGTCGAAGACGCGGCTGACGACGATCATGTTGTGGGCGGAGTCGTAATGGCCGAGGGCGCGTTTGGCGGTCTGCTCGCTCCAGGTGAGCTGGGGCCGGCCCAGCAGGCCGCCGAAGAAGCGGAGATTGAGCGAGTCGAAGACTTCCTCGAGATGGTAAAAGCGGCCCTCGGGACCGAAGAAGCGCTTGTTGCCGCGCGCGCCGCGAATCAGCTCCGTTTGGCGGGTGACGGCGACGCTGGAGGCAAAGCGCTTGTAGCGCAGGTTCTGCGCCGCGTCGATGGGCTTTTTATAGAGTTTGGCCAGGAGAATGTGGGCGATGGCGTGGATGACAGACTCGGGCGCGCCCTCCAGCAGATCGGAAAGATTGACAAAAATCTGGCCTTCGCGGAGACGGATGGTGGTGTTCAGCGAGGTGAAGCGGCGGAAACGGACCACGAGGGGCGGCATCGGCGCCCTGGGGCGCAACGCCCGGTACTCTTCCTGAAAGATGGGGACAAAATCGGCGGCCACCAAGATGGAGAGTAGCACATTAGGGACTAGGGACTGAGGGACTAGGGACTAAGGAATAGAGCTGCTACGGTGCGAACAACTATGGGGCTTCTTGTAAAGGTTCCGTATACCGAAGATTATCCGTGAGCTCGCCAACTGGCTGACTTGCTGTTCGCATTTCCTAGTCCCTAGTCCCTCAGTCCCTAGTCCCTGCATTTAGTGATTTTCAAGCACCTTGAGCCGCTGGCGGGCTTGCCACTCCTGATCGGGGAATTTGCCGGCGGAGGAATCAAGAAAGTGGTGGTAGTACGTTGCCGCGGCTGCCTTTTGGTGAAGCGAATCGTAGCTGATGGCCCAGAGAAAGTAGGTGGATGGGACCTCGGGAAGATACTGTGACCGCATGATCAGCGCGTGCAGAGTGACGGCCGGCCGGCTGGTCCTGGAGGCGGCAAAGGCCAGGCCGCTCCAGCCGTCGGGGTTGGCGGGGTCGAGCTGGGTGGCCTTGTCGAAGGCGGCAAAGGCTTCTGTGTACTTGAGCTGGCGGGTCAGGTTCTGGCCGTGGCCGATCAGCAACTCCGGGTCGCCGGGGTTGGCCTTGAGCAGGCCGATATAGAAGTGATCGGAGCCGGCAGCGTCGCCGGCGTCTGCCAGGACTTCAGCCAGGATGCGGGTGATGGCTGCGTCCTCGGGGTGGGCGTCGTGGAGCTTCTGAATGAGCGGGAGCGCCTCGGCCTTATCCTGAGCGGCCAGCACGGCGGCCAGTTGCGCGGTGAGGGCTGGATCGCCGGGGGATTGCGCAAGGGCAGCGCGGAGGAGGGTTTCGGCTTCGGGGTATTGTTTGCGCGCGATCAGGATGTGAGCCAGGCCGGCGTTGGCGGGGGCGGAATCGTGATCACTGGCCAGGATGCGGCGGTAGGCCTTCTCGGCGGCGTCGTACTCTCCGGACTGTTCGGCCAGATCAGCAGCAAGAAGCGTATCAGCCGGAGTTTCGGGGGTGAGCTTGAGGGTTTCTAAAAGATCGTTGGAGGCTTCGGTGGGGTCCGTATCGCGGTCGATCTGGGCCAGGGCGCGCCAGGCGCGGGCTTTGAGGGCGGGACCGGCGTCGCCGGGATCGAGAGTGGTGGCCAGGGCCAGCTCGGGGCGGGCTTCATCGAGTTTGTTTTGGCGGGCCAGCAGAAGGCCGAGGGAGAGATGGGCCGCGAACGACTGGGGATTGGCATCGACGGCGCGGCGGTAGAGGGCGGCGGCATCGTCCATGCGGTTTTGCGCGTCGGCCACGTAGCCGGCATCAAAGAGGGCGCGGGGATCGGCGGGATGGGCTGCAAGCCAGGAGTCGAGCACGGCTTGAGCGGATTTCCAGTCGGATTTGACGATAGAGGCTTCGGCGTCGATGACCTGGGCAGAGACGGGCTGGGGTGCGGCGGTTACAGCGGGCGCGGCGGCGGGCTGCACTTCAGGATTCGAGGCAGAATTTTGGGCGGACCCGGCGAGCGGCGCGATGAGCAGGACGAAAAGTGCAGAACGAAGCACGGAATACCTCACACTACAGTTTAACGGGACAAAGCGTGGCGGAAACGACTGAAGGTTCGACGCGCCCGGGAGGGGAAGGGAATCGGGCAAGTACCCTGTGGAGAGCAATAAAGACCATAACTGCATGGGGAGCAATACGGGTTCTGCGCAACGAATATCGCGACCTGGCCGAGGCCTTCGCCTCGATCCCCGAGGTCCTGGAAAAGGTCTACAACCAGAAACGCCTGCACTCGGCTCTCGGCTATCTACCGCCGGTCGAGTTCGAGGCCCGGCTGAAAGCTCAGAATATGGAGGCCGCTGCGCGGCAGCTTATTGCATGATTTTTTGGAGGCATGGGGAAATCTATCGATCCGATGTTGGTCGGCAATGCCGGGAGCGACGTCCGTCGCCAACTCCCGGCGCTCATCGGCGTCGATGAGTCTCCAGCCGGCTATTCCTTGGCGGGTTGCTCTCCAGCAGCGCCCGCCTCCGCTTCACCGGCCAAGACCAGAATGCGCTACAGTGGTCTTGCCGGTCGATTGATTTTCAGCGAACGGCGAACATGGTCTTAACCGTTTGTGTCAGCCAAGGGGACAACCGCAGAAAATTGCTGTATTGCAGCGGCGCGAAGAGGGGGGAAGGATAATTTTCTCGTCAATGTAAGCTCTCGGTTGAGCAAATCGGTCACTGTAATCAGCATCGGAAATCAAATTCAAGATGTTCTTAAGTCGTTGTAATCAAAGACTATGCTTGCCAGAGCAGTCTTCGTTAGTTATTTTGAATCAATATTTAAAAAGAATTTGTTTACATCTGCAAGGGGCATGGGTAATACTCTGCTAGTTGCAGAGCAGTCCCCACTTTCTGCAAATCAACAAAAATCTGAAAGCCAACAGCAAGGAGCCACTATGTCCAAGCACTTCACGGCCATCAAGGGCCTTCCCCTTCTCGCCGTTCTTGCAGTAGCCGTACTGATTGCCAATCTGGCACACGCCCAGGCCCCGGGAGGCGCTGGAACCGCTGCCACTGGAACCCCTGCCCCCACAGAAGCGACGCCGGCGGTAACTCCGCCCACCACACCGCCAACCAAGCCCATTACGATCAACTGGAAAATGCATAAGCTGAATGGAAGCGTCAACATCACCATGAATCCTGATGGCAGCTCTGACTTTTCGGGCGGATTCAAGGACAAGAAGCCGGGCGACGATTGGGATATCTCCATCGCCGTGAAGAGCAACACCGGAGCGATCATCGTCTACCATTACGAAGGCGATGCCGCCAACGGTGTTGAATTCAGCAAGACCGGCTCCAGCGCCTTCCTCGCGGATGACTTTTCCTCCTTTGCATCGAAGCACACATGGAGCGGGGTTTACACCTTCCATTTGAACGCAGCGGGCAGAAGGAAGCACTACGAGGAGATGGAAGCCAAGCGGAAGAAGCTGCACGAGGAAGAGGAAGCAGCTATCAGGAAGCATGACAAAGAGCTTCTGAAGGAGAAGAAGGCCGAGGAGAAGGCGGAAGCCAAGGCTGAGATGCAATGGGAGGAAAACTACGCCAACCAGCATCCGGCCGGCGGCAGCAGTAGTGGTGGTGGCGGCATCGCTTCTACTGTTAGCAGCATCGGGTCCACTGTCAACAGCGTGGTCAATACAGTAGGCGGCGTGGTCAGCGACATTGGCAGCATGTTCTAAGCTCATTCTGTTGGGCTTGTATCGCGGAAGCGGGGGGATCCCTCCGCTTCCGCAACTAACCAGAGTCAGGAACGCTAACGGCCCGCTGCCTGGAGCCACTGCTCTAAGAAGCGGCTGGACAATTGTGTCTCAATCCATGCGCGGCGGCGGCGAACTGGGATGTTCGCTGCCGCCGCGCAGCAGTGTTCGGCGTATGGCTCGTTGCAAGACGTGCCGGGGCAAGGGTTGAAAAAAAGACCATAAAAGACTGTAGATAGATGGAACTATCCCACCTTAGGCGGTCGCTGCGGCGACCGCGCCGAAGGTGGGGCACCCGAGCATGGTGGCAGGGAACATGCGTTTGTGGCGGATCGCCTGGATGGGGCAGCGAACGGGCGCTGCTTGCGTCCCAGACTATAATGGAGAATGGCTGGTTGCGTCCTGAGCCCTGCTGAGGGGACAGGTACGCGCTGGACGACTTCTTGCCCGGTGCTCTCCCTTTGAACGATGCCATCATCATCCGCGGCGCGCGGACACACAACCTGAAGAACATCTCCTGCGAGATTCCCCATGGGAAGCTGACGGTGATCAGCGGGGTTTCGGGGTCGGGGAAGAGTTCGCTGGCCTTCGACACGATTTATGCGGAGGGGCAGCGGCGATACGTGGAGTCGCTGTCGGCGTATGCGCGGCAGTTTCTGGAGCGGATCGAAAAACCGGACGTGGACCTGATCGACGGGCTGGCGCCGGCGATCGCCATCAAGCAGAAGAACACTACGCGGAACCCGCGCTCGACGGTGGCGACGGCCACGGAGGTCTACGACTACCTGCGCCTGCTGTATGCGCGCTGCGGGACGGTGCATTGCGTCTATTGCGACGGGCTGGTGAAGCGCGACTCGATGGACGAGATTGCCGAGGCGACGCTGGCGCTGGGCGAGGGGGTGCGGTTGCAGGCGCTGTTTCCGGTGGCGACGGCGACTGCGGATGCGGAAGCGGGCGCGAAGACGGCGGCAAGGCCGGTGAAGGCTGCCGTTCGCACGACGAAATCCGCCTCCAAGGCCGCCAGCAAGCCGGTGGTGAGCGGAGGCGATTCGCCACACACGGAGACGCTGAAGGCGCGGCTGACGGAGTTGCGCGGGAACGGGTTCAACCGGCTCTACCAGCAGGGCAGGATCGTCGAGTTTTCGACGCCGGAGTCTCTGCTGGACCTGGACTTTACGCTTCCCGTGTTTGTTCTTTTGGACCGGATTCAAGTGAGTGCGGAGAACCGCTCGCGGATTGTGGACGCGGCGGAGATTGCGTACCGCGAGTCGGGCGAGGTGATCTTTGAAGAGGCGCCTCGTGCTGAGTTTCAGGGCGAGGAGACTGCGGAGCGCAAGCGGCACCGGTTTTCCGGCGCATACGAGTGCAAAAGCTGCCACCGGCCGGGCAAGGAACCGGAGCCGCGGCTGTTCAGCTTCAACAATCCGTTTGGGGCCTGCCCGCGCTGCCAGGGATTCGGCAATACGGTGGACTTCGACCTGAACCTGGTGATTCCGGACAAGGGGTTGAGCCTGGCGGATGGGGCGATCGATCCCTGGAATCGGCCGAAGTACCGGCCGTGGTTCGCGGAGTTGCGCAGGCAGGCGCCGGAGCTGGAGGTTCCGCTGAATGTGCCCTGGCGCGATCTGCCCGAGCAGGCGCGAGAGACGGTGCTGCGCGGCAAGGGCGGTTTTGCGGGAGTTTTTGGATTTTTTGCGCAGATGGAGCGCAAGAAGTACAAGCTGCACGTGCGGGTGATGCTGAGCAAGTATCGCGGGTATGCGGAGTGCCCGGATTGCCGGGGGCAACGGCTGCGGGCCGAGGCGCGGTCGGTTCGGATCAATGGGAAGAATATCTGCCAGGTGACGGCGCTGACGATTGCCGAGGCCAAGGAGTTCTTTGACGCGCTGAAACTGACTGAGATGGAGGAGGAGATTGCCGGGCCGATCTTGCACGAGGTGCGGCAGCGGCTGAGTTTTCTGGATGCTGTGGGCCTGGAATACCTGACGCTGGACCGGCTAGCTTCATCTCTCTCGGGAGGCGAGGCGCAGCGGATTCAACTGGCGACTTCGCTGGGGTCGCGGCTGGTGGGAGCGCTGTATGTGCTGGACGAGCCGTCGATCGGGCTGCACACGCGGGATACGGCGCGGCTGATTCGGATTCTCAAGGAGCTGAGGGACCTGGGCAATACCATCCTCGTGGTGGAGCACGATGCGGACGTGCTGCGGGCTGCCGATCACCTGCTGGACCTGGGGCCGGGGGCGGGGGAGTTTGGAGGTAAGCTGCTGGCCGAGGGGGTTGTGGCGGAGATCGAGGCCAATCCCAACTCGCTGACCGGGCGGTATTTGTCGGGGCAGGTTTCGATTCCGGTGCCGACGCGGCGTCGCGCGCCGGGAAGGGAACGGCTGGTGCTGCGCGGGGCCGCGGCAAACAACCTGCACGGGCTGGACGTGGAGATTCCGCTGGGGTTGCTGGTGGCGATTACCGGGGTTTCGGGATCGGGCAAGTCGACGCTGGTGCACCAGGTGCTGTACCGGGCCGTGGCGCGTGCGCTGGGACAGACAGATGGGGCCGATCCGTCGAGCGTGTACAAATCGCTGACCGGGGTGGAGCGGCTGAATGATGTGGTGCTGGTGGACCAGACGCCGATCGGGCGCACGCCGAGGTCGAATCCGATTACCTATATCAAGGGATTCGACCTGGTGCGGGAACTGTTTGCGGCGCAGCCGGAGGCCAAGCGGCTCTCGCTGACGCCGGGACATTTTTCGTTCAACGTGCCGGGCGGCCGCTGCAATACCTGCGAGGGCGACGGCACGGTGACGGTGGAGATGCAGTTCCTGGCCGATGTGGAACTGCCCTGCGAGGACTGCAACGGCACGCGCTACCAGGCCAGGGTGCTGCAGGTCGAGTACAAGGGCAAGAACATTCACCAGGTGCTGCAGATGACGGTGAAGGAGGCGCTGCGCTTCTTTGCCGGTCAGACCAAGCTGCTGGAAAAGCTGGCCGTGCTGGACGAGATCGGGCTGGGATACCTGCGACTGGGTCAGTCGGCGACTACGCTTTCAGGCGGCGAGGCACAGAGGGTCAAGCTGGCCGCTCACCTGGCGCAGGTGAGGGCAGCCAACGCAACCGCCAAGCCTTCGCAGGCCAGCCGGGTGCTTTACATTCTGGACGAGCCGACCACCGGGCTGCACTTCGACGATGTTTCCAAGCTGCTGACTGCCTTTCGCAAGCTGATCGACGGGGGCGGGTCGCTGATTGTGATTGAGCACAACCTGGACGTGATCAAGTGCGCGGATTGGGTGATTGATTTGGGACCGGAAGGCGGCGAAGGCGGCGGGCGGATTGTGGCGGAGGGTACGCCGGAGAAGATCGCGGAGAATTTGCTTTCGCATACCGGGAAGTGGCTGGGACGGGTGCTGTGATGGGTTATCAAATCTGACGGACGAACTATACCTGGATGACCAGTTCACTATATTGCTTTAACTGTGGATCGGCTGTGAGCAGATGCAGGGGTTCGCTGATGGCCTGTGCCAGGAGCAGGCGGTCAAAGGGATCGGTGTGATGGAGTGGCAAATCCGCTACCAGAAGTGCATGCCTGGACCAGACGGGCAACTCCTGGAAGCCGTTAGCCTTTATCTGATCGAAGAGCTCCTGCGGATCGGCGTTCATTTTGCCCAAGCGGACTTTGATCGCAACCT
>Ga0181530_10007605_pt1 | contig 10267 bp, 8 predicted proteins | sample PEATcosm2014_Bin_42_FD_119769 | JGI IMG/M metagenome (GOLD analysis project Ga0181530, IMG submission 119769) | Peatland microbial communities from MTU Mesocosm Facility, Houghton, MI, USA - PEATcosm2014_Bin10_60_metaG | ecosystem: Environmental > Terrestrial > Soil > Wetlands > Peat | place... | reverse complement strand
CGAGAAATCCCAGCCATGGATAACCCCTTCCCAATGAAGTCCCACCGCACAAAACACATAAACCACGTGCGCCAGGCAACGCCGAAATATACATCACGCGGCAGTGAAAAGTAAACGGTTTCAGGATTTCGCAGCAGACTATCTACTCTCCTGGAATAGGCACCCTCCTCACGAGGTGCAGGACTCAACTATGTTAAATTCAAGGAGACAAACCACCCTCCGGAGAGATGGCCGAGTGGTTTAAGGCGCACGCTTGGAAAGCGTGTGTACTTTAACGAGTACCGTGGGTTCGAATCCCACTCTCTCCGCCATAAGAAAATAAAGGGTTTACACTAAATAATTGAGATCTTGGTGCAATTTGGAGCAATGGTAATAAGATCGAGGAGTGGGACTCAACCTCTATCGCCGTCACAGAAGCTCCTGCAAAGCCGGGCATCCGCACAACCATCGCTCGGGCGAATTCGAAGAGCGCAAAAAGGGTTGGAAGCGCTGCGATTGTCCAATTGTCGCTTCGGGAGCAATCAACGGAGAGTTCGCCCGCAAATCAACCGGCGCCTGGGAATGGGACCAGGCAAAGGAGATTGCCAGCAAATGGGAGTCCGAAGCATTTGACACAGACCTCCCCGCGCAGATTCCGGTATCACTCTCGACCGCGGTGCCCACGGCTGCACCAGAAGTCACAATCAGCGAAGCCAAGTCGAAATATCTCGCGGACCACAAAGGCGACTCGGCCGGGGGGACGACGCGTATGTACCGCTACCTGTTGGAGAGCTTCGTCACATTTTCTGAAGGGCTAGGCTACATCTGGATCCATCAGTGGCGCCCCGAGGATGTTCGAGAATTCCGTCAAAGCCGGGAGGTTAAATCCTCGACCTCGAGGAAAGACATGTCAAATCTCAAAGCCTTCTTCGAGTTCTGCCTTGAGAATAGATGGATTCCCTTCAACCCGGCCCGACTCAGAAGGAGGAAAACTCGAAACCAAAGCGACACCTCGGATAGGATCCCCTTCAGCGACGAGGAATTGGACCGGATGTTCCGGGCATGCGAAGGGCAGTACGGCCAAGGAGAGCATGCGTACCGCTATCGGTGGACAGGGCAGGACCTTTCAGATTTCATTGCAATTTCCGCATACACAGGCCTCCGCATCTCCGACGTGGCCATGTTCCGCGCCAGCCGCCTCAGGGCAAACGGCGAGTGCTTCATTCGCGCAACCAAGAACAACAAGGAGGTTTGCACCTGGCTTCCGATTTGGCTTCAGGAGCGGATCCGCATGCGGGAAAAGCGATTCGGTGACCTCATCTTCGGCAAGCACGAGACCGAAAATATAGACTCGATCACTGATCAGTGGCGGCGTCGCCTGAAGAGTCTGTGGAAACTATGCGGACCTTGGTCCGATCCGCCGATGCATCATCGCTTCCGCCACACATTCGCTCGGATCCTGCTGCAGCAGGACAATGTAACTGTCTGGGATGTTGCCGAACTTCTGGGCGTTACGGAAGAGGTTGTGCGTAAGCACTATGGGGCTTGGGTGAGGGAACGCCAGGAACGCGTCACAGGTGTGCTTAAGCAGGCATTTGAGGGCAAGCCAATGCCGATACCGATGACATCGCAAAGGCACTCGCCACAGCCCCCGCCTAGTTTGCATTGAGCAAGCGTGTGTGCAACCGGACCAGCACGGATTCGGGAATGCTGTACATGGTGTGCGCTCTCTTTTTTCCTATGCGGATCTTGAGCACGCCTTTTTCCGACCTAATCAGTAGTCGAGTTGTTTCGCGGCCGCAGCCTAAAGCTGCAGCTGCGCCGCAAATCGTATAGTGCTCTTCGTCAAATAGCAAATCCATACCGCCGTGGCGGCGGTATACACGCCGCGCAACCGAATCCGGCACACAGTAGGGCGCGCCTCTTTTGCGCAGCAGAGCACTTACCCGGACAACGTCGGGCTCGTCCTTATAGAGCAGTCTTGCAGATTCGACGCTAAGCGCCAGATGCTGAGCCAGATCGTTGAGCCGCCATTTCCGATCGAAGACTCGAGAGTCTTGGTTTGGTTCCGCCGCTGCGTTCGCTATCCCTGAAGAGATGTTCGCCGCGTAAAATTCCGCTGACTATGTGCCTGATACTTGCCCGCCACGAGCCGCCCATGCAACCGGCGGATGTTCTCCTCGGCGCAGGTCTCGTACTCTGCGTACGTGACCCCGTCGATCCCGGCGCTGGCATTCTTTCGCAGACTCCGAAATGCCTCATACAACTTCTCCACTGTCATCAGGTGAGCGATGGAGTAGAACTGTCGCTTCGGATCTTCCTTGGCGAGTTCAGATGTTCTCTCGATGTCTGTGCACATAATGTTTCGAGTTCTGTGTCTCGGTCATGTCTCCTTTCGACAGATTCGTATGCCTGCTTCCCCCTTCCCTCCACTGGGTCTCGTGGCCGCTCCTTGCGGAAGCCCTGCGGTTCCCCACCTTCCTCGGTACTATGGGGTTGTAAGACTGCTCAACCATCTATCCGTGCTTCCTTCGGTCGACCCTTGGTTGCAAGTTTCTCTCGACCCAATCCGAAGGCGTTCCTCCTGGTGTGAGAGAGGATGGGGAGCTCTCTTGGGTTCCCGGCCAGCCTCTTTGGAAACATGCCCTGGGCTAGAGACACCGCCGACTCCAGCACAACCTCGCATAGCGGTTGCTGCCGAATGCTGCCTTCCGCCTCTTCGAAAACGTCGGCGTCGGAACAAGATAAGATTTCGGTGCTGGCCCTCACGGCCTGCTTTCTCGCTGTGTACGCTTCGCACCCACCAGTCACCCGGTGAATGGCAACACGCGCTACTGACCTGTCTGCTCGACTTTGGTCAGACGGGATTTGCACCCGCCAGGCTGGATCAAGAGGTTTCGCTAACTCGTCATCAGTTCCCCCTCTTCCGAGCTTTTCCCAACGCGATCCCGACGTTATCTCTGTGAATCTTTCCTTGGATGCTTGATCCCATACCCCGGCGGTTCCACAAAGTGCTTTTACCTGTTTCTTCCCCTGTGGCATCGGCCTTCCCCCAAGAAGGAAACGGGTCGGCTTCCGCAGTTTCTCGCGAACACGACTTTCCGCGGGGCAGGATATCGGGGCTGCAGATATTTCTTTATGTTCAGGCCTCCAAGTTTGCTCGTCTCCCAGATCGTTCCTACCGCTGCTGTACTGCCGCAGGGCAGCCGAGACTTTTACTTCCGGGCAGAACGTGCTTCGTTACCTCGGCACGCACCGGATATGCTAACCGTCCGAATACAGGTAATTGACGGCACAAGGACTTTCACCCTGCTAGATTCTCAGCCTTGTCGGCTGCTCATCCTTCCTTCCTGCCATTCAAGCTACAGGGCTTGGACTTCTACCCCGGTGGGACTTGCTCCCACTGATCATGCCAGCCTTCGCTGGACGCACACATATCGGGACCTATCCGCGCCGATGGGCGCATTGGCGGAGATGCGCCAACCGATGAGCATTGGAATATGCTCTCGGCAGTAAACGCGAGCGTATCCATCCGAATCAATCGCGGAGCTAATTCCTGACGCAGGGCTGCCGCGAACAACATTTTCAGCTAAACTCAAAATCAGGCGCTCTCACTTCCCTGGAGTGAGCCACAGGGCAGCTCAAGGCCGATTTCAAAAACCACTGTGGCGATACGAGGCCGTCTTCATGAAAGACCAGGAAGACGCGGCGGAGCAACTTTTCGGAGAGGTGCTCGACCTGCGTCCGGAGGAACGGCTGGGGTTCCTTGATCGCGCCTGCGACGGGCAGCCTGAGCTTCGAGGTGCGGTAGAGGAACTTCTCAAGGAAAACGAGCGCCTGCAGGGCTTCCTTTCGCAAGCGCTCCTCATACTACCTGAAAAACAACCTCGACAAGCGAGCTTCGCGCCTGGCGCCCGTCTGGGCCGCTATACCATCGTCGCGCCGCTGGGCCATGGCGGCATGGGCGAGGTGTACCGGGCCACGGACGCGAATCTGCGGCGCGATGTCGCGATCAAAGTGGTGCGTTCGGAAATGGGCGACGATCGAGAGCTGGTCACGCGTTTTCAGCGGGAAGCGCGCGCTTTGGCTGCTCTGAACCATCCCAACATTTGCACCATTCATGAGATTGGCGAGCAGGATGGGAATGTCTTCATCGCCATGGAGTTTCTGGAAGGCCGGAACCTGCGCCAGCGGATGGGAGGCAAGCCTCTCGAACTGGAACTGGCGCTGAAGCTGGCCATCGAAATCGCCGACGCTCTCGACGCCGCTCACGCTGCAGGCATCGTCCATCGCGACATCAAGCCGGCGAATATCTTTGTCACCGCTCGCGAACATGTGAAGGTTCTCGATTTCGGTCTGGCCAAGGTGGTCGACTCCGCAAGCGGCGGCTCTACCAGCAGACCGCCGTCCAGCGACGGGCACCTTACCCATCCCGGGTTGGCGATGGGGACGGTCTCTTACATGTCGCCGGAGCAGGTGCGGGGCAAAGAGGTGGACGCGCGCGCCGATTTGTTTTCATTTGGCGTGGTGCTCTATGAGATGGTCACCGGCGTGTTGCCTTTCCGTGGCGAAACCCAGGGACTGGCCTTCGACGCAGTCCTGAATCGAGCGCCTGTATCGCCGGCGGAGGTCAGACCAAATCTGCCGCCATTTCTGGGGGAGATTATTCAAAAAGCGCTGGAAAAGGATCGCGACCTCCGCTATCAGCACGCGTCGGAAATGTGGGCGGATCTGAAACGGCTGAAGCGGGACATGGAGACGGGACGGATGGAATTGTCTTCGGGCGCTCGGGCCGCGGCTGCACTGCTGGCGGCCAGAGCCGCGAGAAGAACTCCCGTTTGGGTGTGGCTGTCCGCCGCGGTGGTGTTCTTGGCCGGCGCGTATATGCTGAGGCCCCCGCTCCCGCCGCCTCAGGTGACGGGAGCCGCGCAACTGACCCACGACACCAATCGGACACTCAGCGCATCGCCCTTTAATACCACCTTCAGGCTCCTCACCGACGGTACGCGGGTTTACTTCCAGGAGGATCAGAATGAGCAGCTGGCGCTGGGCCAGGTTGCCATCGAGGGAGGGGAGTCCGCTCCGGTGGCCGCGCCCTCCTGGTTTGATGGCCTGCACGATATCGCGCCCAACCGTCCCGAGCTGCTGGTCGCGGGGCCGCCCATTTCCGTTTACAATCGCGGCCTTTGGAACCTGCCGGTTCCTGGCGGCCAGCCGCGCCGCGTCGGTAACATGCTGGCCTTCGATGCCGCATGGTCACCTGACGGCGCGACCCTTTACTACAGCTCCTCCGGATCCATCTTTGCCGCCGACGCGGACGGCAATCATCCGCGGAAGCTGGTCGCTGTGGCTGGCAATCCCTTCTGGATGCGGCTCTCGCCGGATCGGCGTTTTCTCCGCTTCAGCATGACCGACAACAGCCAAAACACCAGCTCACTTTGGGAAGTGCGAGCGGACGGCTCCCATCTTCGCCGCCTGCTGCCCGGTTTCACCACGCAACCCAGCGACTGCTGCGGCAGTTGGACGGCCGACGGCAAGTATTACGTCTTTCAGGCTACCCGAGACAATGTCACCGCGCTCTGGGCGATACGCGAGGCGGGCGACTGGTGGCATCGCGTCAGCCATACGCCCGTTCAGCTCACTCCGGGCCTGATCGCCGCGGCCCGACCCCTGCCCAGCAAAGACGGCAGAAGAGTCTTTTTCATTGGCACCATGCTGCGCGGCGAGCTCGAGCGTTACGACCCGAAAACGAAGTCTATGCAGCCTTTTCTCCCAGGAGTTTCGGGCCAATTTCTCACTTTCACCCGCGACGGGCAGCACATCGCCTGGGTTTCCTACCCGGAAGGCATGCTCTGGTACGCCCGCAGCGACGGCACGGAGGCTCGTCAGCTCACCTTCGCGCCCATCCAGGCCGCTCTTCCCCGTTTCTCACCGGACGGCACCGAGATTGCCTTCTGCGGTCGCAATCCGGGGTCGCACTACCAGATCGACGTGCTTCCCGTCGACGGCGGACAGCCGGAAGCGCTGACATCGGGAGATTCAGACGCGTGGGAGCCCACCTGGTCGCCCGCCGGTGACGCTCTCGCCTATGGACCCAGATGGGCCGATGCCACAACCGGAAAGACTTCTCTCCACATCGTCAATCTTCGCAGCCGTCAGATCACCGAGGTGCCGGACTCAAAAGGCCTCTACTCGCCTCGCTGGTCGCCCGACGGACGCTACCTGCTCGCCATTCCTCCGCAGGATCCTCGCTTGACGCACCGCGACTGGCCTTTGATGCTCTTCGACTTCAGGCGCCACGCCTGGCAGGAACTGATAAAGGCAGCCGGGGTGGCCCAGTATCCCGAGTGGAGTGCGGATGGAAGGTGCGTCTATTTCCATGAGCAAGTGCCGAAGAAGGCTCCGGAACAACGGGTTTGCCTGGCGGATAGAAGAATCGAGACCATCGTGGACATGGGGAGCGGCAACACTCTGGTCTGGGACGTCGGCATCTGGACCGGCGTCGGCCCCGACGGCTCCATCTACGCCCTGCGCGACATCAGCAGCGAAGAAATCTACGCACTCGACGTGAGGTTCCCTTAGCGATTGTCTGGGGCGGCGATTCCGCGATCAACGCAAAAGCGGGAGCGCACCCGATAAGGTGGCTCCCGCTAGCCATCGGATTGTGGTGAACGCCGGTTCAACATTAACGGCCCGAAGCGGCGCCGTTCAGCATGGCCAGCCGGACAATTCCGGAATCGGTGGGATTCGAGGCGAGTTCACGGATCAGACTGCGCTCCTTTGCTGACTCGCCCAATGCGACGGTCACTCCGCCCTTGGCGTGGTATGCAGACAGGAAATAGCTGTTTCCGTACTTCCTGAAAGCGACATAGGATGCCATACTCGGCGAATACTCATCGGATCTCGACTGAATAACAGCCATGTCAGAGTGCTTATAGTCGGTCACGGTCAGAACAGAGCCGCTATCGGAAATGCTGATCGTGTAGATCCCGGCGGCGAAGTGCTGTGATCCGCAATCGAACGCGAAGGGCACGTTGACGCGGGAAGCAAGGGTTTGGGCGTGCGCCTGTGTCAGCGACGCGATGGCAACAAGGGTAGCGAGAGCGAAAGTGCATAGACTCGATTTCATGACGTTTCCTCCTGGGAAGCGATGTTGATCACCGCATTCACTTAGGAGTGCGTCATGGCCGGGAAAAAGGGGCAACACCCGGCAAAGTTATTTTTCGCCCTGGCCCCAATCTTCCTCCGCATCCCCGGCCGGAGGCGGCCCACCGGGGCGAAGCTCCCGATAGAGAAACATGCGCGCCAGGGACCAGTCCCGCTTGACTGATCGCGGCGCAACTCCCAGCATTGCCGCGATCTGCTCCACCCCCAGCCCGCCGAAGTAGCGCAATTTCACCACCTGCGCCTGTCGCGGGCTCTTTTCCTTGAGCCGCGCCAGCGCCCTATCCAGCAGCAGCACTTCGTCCAGACGCTCCGGCGAGATGGCAAAGTTCAAGTCCATATCCACCCGCTGCAGGCCGCCCGCGCGCCGCTCGGCGTTGTGCTGGCGCGCGTAATCCACCAACACGCGGCGCATCACATGCGCGGCCAGGCCGATGAAGTGACCGCGATCCTTCCAATCAATCTCTTCGCCCACCAGGCGGAGGTAGGCCTCATGGATCAGCGCCGTCGCCTGCAGCGTATGATCCGGCCGCTCGCGGTGCATATACGCCTCGGCGATGCGGTGCAGTTCGTTGTACACAAGAGGCAGCAGCTGCTCGCCGGCCGCGGCATCGCCCGAATTCATCGCCTTGAGCAGCCGCGTGACCTCTCCAGGAGTGGAATCCATGACATCGACCTCGTCCGCATTGTACTGCGAAAACCGACACTGGCCGGCGGCTGAGAACTTCAGAGAGACGCAGCTTCCAGAAGAGGCGCAAGAGGGCCGAACCCGCATCCAGGAGCAATCGATTCCAAGAAAGCGGTTTTTCGCTGAGGGATGCGCGATGGATTAGATGTCAACGGTAGCCAACAGATCCAATGCACTCATTCAGCGTGCTTTATGGAAATGCGTCCGGATCGGTCCTGAAATACGCCGATGTCGACGGGAGGGATTCTCGATTCGCGATAAATCGCTGGGCGCGTTTCCACGGAAGCCCCTCTCGAAACGTGACTCGGCCTGTTCACACCAATTGATACGCTGAGTTGCCGATTACGGGACACTTGCCGGCATATCGGTTTCGAACGAAATAAGTAACAAAAACAAGCTAGCTTCCTCCAATTTCGGCACAAGTCCAGGTCTGTCAATTCGCGAAATGATAAGCTGGAATTCGACGGCGGTCTGTTTTTCTCGGCCGCGTACGCAATGGGAATCGGTCAAGTGCAAGCGCCGGTTAGCGACCGGACCGGGAAACCCGGCTCGGATTCGAGTTCGTCGATCTGGACGAGCAACACCGCGGTGCTGATCTACATGGCGCTGGGCACCGTGATTCTCCACGCAATCGTAGGCAACCGTTACGGCTTCCATCGCGATGAACTTGCGACGCTCGACGACGCGCGCCACCTGGCGTGGGGCTATCCGGCATATCCACCGGTAACTCCTTTCTTCGGGCGGATATCGCTGATCCTGTTTGGCACTTCGCTAGCCGGATTTCGGTTCTTCGCCTCTGTGGCCCACGCAGCCACGGTCGTACTGGCCGGACTGATGGCGCGCGACCTTGGCGGCAAGCGTAACGCGCAATTTCTGGCAGGAGCGATCTGCCTGCCGTACGCCATCGGCGGCGGCGCGCTCATGCAGTACGTATCATTCGACTTCTTCGCTTGGGTGCTCACGGCTTATTTCATCGTGCGGCTGCTGAAGACGGAGAATCCGCGCTGGTGGGTGGCGGTTGGCGCCAGCATCGGCTTCGGCATGCTCTCGAAATACGCCATATGCTTCTTTGCCGCCGGCATAGTAGTAGGCCTGCTCTTCACCGATGCCCGCCGGTATCTGAAAAGCAAGTGGTTGTGGATCGGGATGGCTGTTGCGCTGCTCATATTCCTGCCGAATCTGCTCTGGCAGGTGCAACACCAGTTCGTGTCCCTGGATTTGTTGCGGTTCATTCATGCGCGCGACGTGCGCCGTGGCAATACCAACAGCTTTCTGCCCGACCAGTTGCGGGCTATGTTCCTTCCTGTTCCTCTAGTCCTTGCAGGGCTCTATTTCTATTTTTTCTCCCGTCAGGCCGGGCGCTTCCGCATGGTTGGGTGGATGTATGTCATCCCGCTGCTGACCTTCGCGATTGCCAAGGCCAAGGGTTACTACCTATACCCGGCTTATCCGATGATCTATGCCGGCGGCGCCGTTTGGTTTGAGGGCTGGCTGGCAACCTTGCGGCGCTGGGCCGCAGTAACGATTTGGTCCATCACTTGGACGCTGGTTGCCTGCCTGGCGGTTTTCATCACCGCATTCAACCTGCCCATCGCGCCAGTGAACTCGCGCTGGTTCGACATATCCTTAGTAGTAGGGCAACCAGAACTCCGCGCCGAATTCGGGTGGCAGGAAATGGTGCAGGAGGTGGCGAGAATCCGCGATTCGCTCACCCCGGAAGAACGTGCGCACTTGGGAATCCTCGCGGACGACACTGGGGAAGCAGGGGCCGTCAATCTGTATGGCGCGCAATACGGACTGCCGCGCGCGATCAGCGGGATCAATTCAAACTGGCAGCGCGGCTATGGCAATCCGCCGCCGCAAACGCTCATCGTAGTCGGAGAGACTCGGGAAGCCGCCGACCGGAACTTCGCGGGATGCCGACTGGCAGGACACCTGTGGGACCGCTACGGCGTGAGGACCGACGAGATGGGATGGAGCCCGGACATCTTCGTCTGCGGCCCGCCACGGTTGCGCTGGCCGGAGTTCTGGAGCCGGTTCAAATTCTTCGGATAAGATTGGCGTAGTTCGCCCGGTCAGGAGTATGCGGGGCAGAGTAGGACTAACTCCTAAAAGGACAGAGCGCGATACAGCCTGCATCCCATAATCGAATGCGACGATGAGCTGCGCGTGCTCTCCAGGCAATTGAGGCAGCATGAACCGAGGCGACCTTGCAGCGGGCTTCTTCTCCGCGAAGTCTGCCTTCCCAGCCACGAATCTCAACGAGTGATAAATCGGATCTTCCGCACTTTCGGTGCAGGTGGCAGGGGGTCCTGACAGGTTTGGTACGTTGGCGACATGACCCAACGTGTTGATCTTGTTAGGAATTCTCTACCATCGTCGAACGAACTGGTCCTGGAAACTGTTGAGGAAACGGCAGGTGGCATCGTCTTCCGG
>Ga0181530_10007588_pt1 | contig 10282 bp, 7 predicted proteins | sample PEATcosm2014_Bin_42_FD_119769 | JGI IMG/M metagenome (GOLD analysis project Ga0181530, IMG submission 119769) | Peatland microbial communities from MTU Mesocosm Facility, Houghton, MI, USA - PEATcosm2014_Bin10_60_metaG | ecosystem: Environmental > Terrestrial > Soil > Wetlands > Peat | place... | reverse complement strand
TCCCTTGGCCTGGAACAACTCTGTAGTACCCATCGTGGGTAATACAGAGCGGTCCCGCTAAGACACACGAAATACAGCTACTTGCCCGTGTCTCTGCCGAAATCCGAGTAAACTCCCGCTAGTGTACGAGAAGTGTGCGGGCGGTTAAGCCTTCGGAGCCTCCGTTCCTTGATGCAGGCTGGGGACGGCGGCCGGGAGAACCCGCAAAGAGACGATCGAGCCCGGGGTTTGAGTGCCAAGAATCGCAGCCGGAGGCAAACATGCGCCAAACATCTCATCGGCCCAAGGGAATTGCTCTAGGAGCGCTCTTCCTTGCGTGCCTCGCGGTCGACGCGCTGCAAGCGCAGACAACCGTCACTTACACGAATTTTTCGTCTACCGTGGGCCTGAACCTGACCAATGACGCGACCACAGCCACGGGCTACAATGGACAGAAGGTGCTGCGGCTGACACCCGCTGCCCCGAGTCAAGGCGGCGCCGCATGGAGCACCTCCAGTATCGCGTTCTCCGGAGCCTTCAGCACATTTTTCCAGTTTCAGATCACTAACCCTGGCGGACTTGCTCCGGCCGATGGAATCGTGTTCGTGCTTCAGACGGTCAGCGCGGGCGCCGGCAGCACGGGCGGCCTCATTGGTTATGGAGGGATCTCCCCTAGTGTCGGCGTCGAGTTTGATACCTATCAGAACGGCTGGGATCCCAACGATAACCACGTGGGCATCGATATAGACGGGGGTGCAAACGACCCCGGAACTCTGACCAGCCTGGTTACCGCGACCCCCTATGGCGTTTCCAATTGCCTTTCGCCGGTGGGCGTGACCGGCTGCATGGCCAATGGCCATCTTTGGTCGGTGTGGATCGATTACAACGCTGGGGTGCTCAACATTGCGCTGGCCGACAACTCCACCACGCGCCCGGCAAATATACTGAGCTATAACATCAATATCGCCTGCGTTCTGGCCGGCGGCACGGTCGGCGGAACAGGCTGTTCGACCCCCGCCACCACTGCCTTTGTTGGGTTCACTGCCGGCACGGGCGAGGGATACGAGAACCACGATATCGTCGATTGGGAGTACACCAACGCATTCGCTCCGTTCAGCGGGCTACCCACGACACCGCTTCCCTCCACGCTGCTGATCGTAATGATAGGCCTGACAGCGGCGGCCGCGTATCAGGAGCGAGACCGGCTGGTTGCCTGGATAAGGCGCGGCAGCCGGTAAGCGGAACCGCCGTTGAGGATTTGGTTGGCAGGCGAAGGCGCCTGCCCCACCTTGCCCGTCCTGCTATTTCTTGGCCGCCGCTGGCGCCGGGCCGTTGATCTTGGCCTTGAGCGCCGTCCACTTGGCCATCAGCGCCGTGTACGCCGCCTGCTGCTGGCTGCAAGCATGCAACTCCGCCGCCGTGGGCGGCATTTCGGAAGCCTGCATTCCCATGACGGCCGCGACCATCTGGCCGCCGATCGTCGCCAGGTTGGGCGGCGCGGGAGGCGCGGCAGCCGCACCGAACCCGCCAAACCCGCCGCCGCGTCCGCCGCGCCCGCCACCGCCGCCGCCGGCAACTTCGGCCGGCGCGATGGCCTCCACTTCCTTGATCCGTGGGTCGCTGGGCTTCAGCTTCGCCAGGATTTCGCGCGCTTCCTTATAGGCCGTGCCCGCCGCCCGCGCGTTATTCTCCATCTGGGTGGTCAGAATAAAGATCTGCTGCACCTCCGGCGTGATCTTCACGCGCGGGTCCATCTTCACGACGATGGGCTGCGTCACGCTCTTTCCGTCCGCCGTCAGCCGCACCGTATACGTTCCGGGCGCGGCCCACGGCGAATTCACGCTGGGGTAAGTGCGATGGGGCACCGCGCCGTTGCCGCCGCCGCCCCCGCGTCCACCGCCCCCGCCGCCGGGCAGCGGGTCGTAGTGCATGTCCCAACTGAAGCGGTGCATGCCCAAAGACGTCTTGAGCACCTGCGGGGGCGCCGGCCAATATAGCGGCAGCCCGCAATCCGGCGCAGTGGGCGTCTGCTGGCAGAGCTTGTTGTATGCCACCGGGTCGGTGGCCGGGTCGGGGTTCATCACCGGATCGGTGCTCGAATACGTGCGGATCACTTTCCCCTGGCTGAGGATTTCCAGCTTCACTTCACCGGCCGCCGCCGGCAGGTAATAATCCACGAGCGCGCCCGGCGGCGGATTTTCGCCAGCCGGCAATTCGGGCGGCCAGGGCGTGGGATCGTTGGTATCGAAGCGAATGCGAATGGCCGTGGCCGGCTTGAACAAATACGCGGATTGCGCCGCGGCCGCATCCGCCGCCTGGCGCAGCGGCGTCACGTCGTCCAGAATCCAGAAGCCGCGCCCGTGGGTGCCCGCCACCAGGTCCGAGCACAGACACGCTGCATCGTCTTTCACCGCGATATCGCGCACGGAAATGGCGGGCATATCGAGCCGCAGGGAATTCCAGTTGTCGCCATCGTCGAAAGATACCCAGACCTGGGTATCGGTGGCCGCGTAGAGCAGCCCCTTCTTGCGCGGATCTTCGCGAATGGAATTCGCCACAGCTCCCCCGGCGATGCCATTATCGATCTCCGTCCAGGTTTTCCCGCCATCGTGGGTGCGCCAGAAGTGCGGGTTCATATCGTCCAGCCGCAGCGTGTTGGCTGCCGCATAGGCCGTCTTGGTATCGAAATGGCCGGCGTCCATGTTGAAGATGCGGGTCCAGGCTTTGATCTGGGGCGGCGTCACGTTGGTCCATTTCGCGCCGCCATCGGCGGTCACCTGAATCAGGCCATCGCCGGTTCCCGCCCAAAGCACATTGACGTCCAGCGGCGAAGGCGCCAGCGCGGTCACGGTACCCAGCGGCGAAGGCGTCACGCTTGCGCCGTACTTGCCGGCGTTGGGCGGAACCTCCCACGTCTGCCGCGTCAAATCCTTGCTGATGGGCGTCCAGCTATGGCCTCCGTTGGTGGTCTTCCAAACACCCGCGGTCGCGTAATACAGGATGTTGGGGTCCTTGGGCGACCAGATCAGGGGCTGTGTCCGCACCGTGCGCGGGGGCGGTTCGTTGGCGGGCGGCGGGGCCGCGGGCGCGCCGCGACCGCCGCGTCCGCCGCCCGGCCCCACATTGGTCTTCTGCCCGGTGGCGCGGTTATACAGCGTCACCTTGCCGCCATAAACCAGGTCGGGATTTTTAGGATCGGGCGCGGCTTCGCCATATTCTTCGATGCCCACCGGATGCCAGTCGTGAAAGGTAATTTCGCCATCCATGCCGCGGCTGGCCACGCACGCCGATCCGGAATCCTGCTGGCCGCTGCACAACCGGTAGGGGAACGCGCTGTCGGCCGTAACGTGATACATGGCGCCCGTGGGCTGGGTGTACCAGTTGCTCCACGATTCGCCGCGGTTGGCGGAGACCACCGCGCCCTGGTCGCTCACGACCAGCAGAATATTGGGGTGGTTCGGATTGATCCAGCTTTTCTGATAATCGTCGCCGCCGGGCGCACCGCGCACCGCGCTCCAGGTCTTGCCGCCATCTTCGGTGCGCCACAAAACCGTCGAGCAGCTATACACCACGTTGGGGTCGGCGGGGTCCACGGTAATGGTGGGCACGTCGCCGCCGCCGATGCGCACCAGCGGCCGCGGATCGGCCGGGCCGCTTCCCACCGCCAGGGACCAATGGTCGCCGCCATCCGTGGTCTTATACAGCGCCATGGAACCGCCTCCGCCGCGCCCGCCGCGCCCGCCGCCCGCGCCGCGACCGCCCCCTTGCGCCGCGCCGGCTACCATGGCGTAGAGAATTTTCGGAGTGCTTTCCGACATGGCGAGGTTCGCCTGGATCATCTGCGGCAGTCCGCCGCCCAACTTCTTCCAGGTGGCGCCGCCATCGGTGGATTTGAAAATGCCGCCGTCGGTTCCGCCGAACGCGCCGTTTTCCCAGAACCCCTGCTGCTGCTGCCATAGCGCCGCGTACACCACGTTGGGTTCCTTGGGATCGATGCGCACGTCGTTGGCGCTGGTGTACTCGTCTTTGAAAAGCACCTTTTCGAAAGTGGCGCCGCCGTCGGTCGAGCGGAAGATCCCGCGCTCGGCGTTGGGTCCATACGGGTGCCCCAGCGCGGCCACAAACAGGCGGTTGGGGTCGTGCGGGTCGACGTCGATATTGGCGATCATCTGCGAATCGCGCAGCCCCAGGTGCGTCCAGGTCTTCCCCGCGTCGGTCGATTTGTACATGCCATCGCCGGTCGCCAGGTCGGGCCGGATGATTCCCGCGCCGGTTCCCACATAAATGACGTTGGGGTCGGAAGGCGCCACGGCAATGGCTCCGATCGAGCCGGTGGATTGGTTATCGAAGAGCGGCATCCACGTCGATCCGAAATCGGTGGAGCGCCACACCCCGCCATTATCAAAGCCGGCATAAAACACGTTGGGCTGGCTGGCGGCGCCCGCCAGCGCGCGCGCGCGTCCGGCCCGCGTGGGCCCTATGGCGCGCCAGTGCATCTCCGAATAGAGCTTCGAATCGAGCGATTGGGCCGGCGCTAATGGCAACAGCGCGGCCGCCAGGAAGAGGAAAAACCGAGTGCGGCGAACGTTCACGATTGCAAGCCTCCAGGATCAATCAGTGTATCCAATTCCGAGTGTGAGGGAAAACGCCCCGAGAACTGAAGGCGTAAAAGCGCTACGGCGCGGGGGTGACCGTGAAATCGTCGAAGAGGCTGACGCTGTCGGTTTTGGACCACACTCCCACGCGGCCGCTCACCGCTTCGGAGAGCGTGTAATCCAGGTACTGTTTGCCGTTGAGGAAGGCTTCCAGGTGGGTGCCGTGGACGGCGATTTTCAAAGTCGCCCATTCCTTCATTTTGATTGGCATTTCTTCGGCGCCGCGCTTGACCATTCTGCGCACGCCTTTGTTGAAGGTCCAGAGCACCACGTTGTCTTCCGTGCCGTTGTAGCGGACGGTGAGGTAGTCGCCGCTGGGTTTGAGGTCGAAGAGGATCCCCGAGCAGCGGTCCAGCGCGCCATCCACCATCTGGAAGCGCACCGAGATTTCGCCGTTGCTGAAGTTGTCCACGCCCTGTGCGACGGCGTAGGGATAATAGGCGAAAGCCTTGACGTTATCGATGAACTCTTCGTGGCGCGAGCCGTAAATGGCGCGCGCTTTGTCGGCCAGGCCGCCGGAGGGCTCGTTCTTTTTCCACTGGCGGCCATCCTCCATGAGAACGCTGCGCGTGCCGTCTTGCGTCACCACCCAATGGCCTACGACGCCCAGAAAATGGGTGGGCTCCGCGCCGGGTTTTTCCTGCGCGACATCGACCTTGATGGAGCGGGTTTGCGCGAAGGCGGCGGCCAGGGCAAACAGGATGAAAGAAATATTTCGGGTCAAGTGGTCAACTCCTCTCATGGAATTGTATCCAACCGCCGATCATTACTACCAGCGGCCATAATAGGTAAAAAATCCAGGCGGCGCCCGCTGGTTCGGCGGCCAGCGGATGGCCCTGGTATGGAATTTCGCCGGCATGCGACGGTGGAGCGATGCCGGCCAGGTTGTAGATGGTCTCGAGGACGATTTCGGGCGTAGTGGAGTGGCTCATCACCTGGCGCGCGCCCAGGCGGTACCAGATTTCGCCGTAGTGCTCTTGCGAGCCCTCGAAGAGGCCCGTGCGGCTGCGGCCGGCGTAATCGATTTCGACGTGGGGAACCACGCGCACCAGCTTGGAGAGGATTTCCTGGTCGAGATCCAGCAGGCGAGGGTCTTCGGGCGCGAGATTGACGGTAATGCGCAGCGGCTCGCGAATGCGGGCGAGGGCGGCTTCGTCGGCGGGTGGGAAAGAGTTGCGGCGGTTTTCGCTGAGGTCCCAGGAAGGGTGCAGGAAAGATATGGCGGCGATGGCGGCTGCGAAAGTCAGGACCACGGCAAGGGTTGCGGAGGCTTGCCGAAAAACGGTGCGGCGGGGCTGGAGCCACACGGCGGCGATGGTGAAACCGGCTACGCCGAGCAGTAGCGTGACCAGCACGGTGTTGAGGCGAAACTCGCCCTGCTCGAAGATCCGCAGGGCCGAAGTGGGGGTGTAGGAGGCGATTTTTTCCAGCAGGCCACCGCGCCCGGCGGCGACGAATTCCAGAGCCCACGTGCCCACGGTAAAACCCAGGGTTGCGATGGCGGCGCTGGCGGCATTGCCGGCAACGGCCGCGGCGGCGACGGCCACTCCGCAAGCCAGGATGACCCGCAGCAGATGGCCCAGCAGCAGGTTGCCAAGCTCCGGGAAATAAACTGAACCGGAGTAGAGCTTCCACAGCGCGACGGCCAGGAGTCCGGGAATCCAGGCAATCATCCAGCCGCCCAGCAAGGCCACGCCTTTGGCGAGCAGCATGGACGGCATGGACGCCGGGGATTGCAGCATGAGCTTCCACGCGCCGCTGGACTTTTCGGCGGAGATGAGGCGGATGGCGACGAACGGGAAGAGCAGGGTGGCCGCCAGATCGTAAGCGCCGAAGGAGGGAACGAAGATGCCATCCAGGGGCGAGAGTCCCTGCGCCAGGGCCGCGGGGCCCCCGTGGATGCCGCTGGCCTCGGCGTAGGTTTCGACAGCGGTGATGAAGCCGTGGCCGGCCAGCGGTCCGATGATGAGAAGCAGCAGCCAGAAGGCGCGCGAAGCAGCCAGTTCGCGGAATTCTTTCAGGAGGAGCCAGCCAAACGGCCGTAGGGCAGGATGATATCCCGCGCGCGGCCCAGAGGGTACAGCGGCAACCGGCGCCGCCCCGCTACGTGAGCGCAAGGAAAACCTCCTCCAGGCCGCCATCGGCCAAACCCGCCTGGGCCCGCAACTCGGGCAAAGTGCCTTCCCCGGCCACACAGCCGCGGCTCAGCAGCACGAGGCGGTCGCACACGCGGGCGGCATCGGTGAGCTGGTGGATGGATAAGAAAAGAGTGCGCCCGTGGCCGGGGATGGAGCGGAGCAGGTTCATGACGTCGCGCGTCTGGCGGAAATCCAGGCCGTCGAAAGGCTCGTCGAGCAGCAGCAGAGGATGCGGAGTGAGCAGGCCCAAAGCCAGCAGCACGCGCTTGGCTTCGCCCTTGGAGAGCGAGCCGATGTGCGCGTGGAGCAGCGGCGCAAGCTTGAGCGAATCCGCCAGGGACGCGGCCGAGCCTCGCGGACGGGCGTAAAGGGCCTCGAAGAAAGAGAGCGCAAAGGAGACCGGCTGATCGGCCCAGGGGCGGATGCCATCGGGCAGATAGAAGAGCGCGTGTTTGCGGCGCGCGGCGGGCAGGGTTGCGCCGTGGAAAAAGACTTCGCCGGAATCGGCGGGGATGAGGGCGGCCAGGCACTCGAACAGGGTGGTTTTGCCGGCGCCATTGGGGCCGATGAGGCCTAGCAATTCGCCTTCGCGGACGGAAAAGGAGACTTTCTGCAAAACCGCGTGGGTACCGTAATGTTTGGAGATGCCTTTAGCCTGGAGCAGCATGAGTTGCGGCGCAACGCTTCTATTCTAGCCCGCCGCCCGCCTGGGTCCACGACCTTGAACTTGAACGGCGGTCACGGGGCCAGGCGAAATGCGGCGATCCGCCCGGCCGGTCCGGCGGCCCATCCGGCGCCGCTCGCGAGGAAGGCCAAAGCGTTGTAGGCAGTGGAATCGATGGGCTGCCAGGATTGGCCATCGTCGCTCGACAGGTCCGTGCCGGAAGTCCCCGTGGCGATCCAGAGATTGCGGCCGGCAATATAAGCGGCGGCGGAGCGGTAGCCCTTGGGGCGCGCGCCTGGGGGAGCCGTCCAGGAGCGGCCGCCATCGGAAGTGACCGCGATATTGGCGGTATCGTCGGCGGGTTTGGAGTAATCGCCGCCCACCGCGATGCCGTGCAGGGCATCGCGGAACGCCAGGGAGAAAATCCCCGCGCCGGGGCCATCGCTGCGCACGGGAGTGGCGGCGACGGTCCATGCCGCGCCTGCGTCGCTTGAGTGAAAGACGCGCGCGCCGCCCCGCCCGCCGGTGGCGAACCAGACTTCGCCGGTGCCGCGAACGGCCAGGGCGGTATTGCTGGCGGCGAAGGCTCCTTCCGCCGGCGCGGCGGGCGGGGTGGGACGGCGCGACCAATGCTCACCGCCATCCTGCGTGGTGAAGATGACAAACCGGCCATCCACGGGGTCGCCCAGGACGATGCCATGGGTGGGGTCCCAGAACGCCAGGGCGTCGAAGAAGCCATGGGGATCGGGGTTGGCGAGCTGGAGCCGCCAGTGCAGGCCGCCGTCGTTGGTCTTGTAGATGCGCGATTTTTCGCCGGGGCCGCTGGCGAGCAGCCAGGCGCGGTTGCCGTCGAGCGCATGCACGGCGCGGAAATCGAGCGAAGCGGCATCGGGCGCCTGTCCGGCATGCCAGGAGCGGCCGCCATCGGCGGTGGTGAGGTACGTGCCGGCGCTGCCGCTGGCCCACACCACATTCGAATCCACGGCGCAGATGCCGCGCAGGGAAGCTTTGGATGGCGTGGGTTGCGGCTGCCACGTTTGGGCCAGCAGGATTCCGGCCGGCAGGGCGAGCGCAAGCGCGAGCAGTTTCATGCCTTACGATCCCACGATTTGCACGGCCTTTTGAATCACCGGGTCGCGCTGGGCTTCTATTTCGTCTCCCTTTTCCACGCCAAAGGCCTGATTGAAAAGTTCGGTCTTGAGACGGTTGCCGACGAACTCGCTTTCGGCGGACCATTCCGCCAGGCCGGGGGAAATGTTGCGTTCGCCCAGGAACACGTGGAACTCATCCAGAAGCTGCGGGGTAACTTCGAAATCGGCGTCGATCTTGTGGCCGCGCAGATACTCGGTGGCGAAGTTGGTGAACGATCCGCTGGCGTCCAGAACCGCGCGAAAGCGCGTCATGGTGGGAGGATAGACCACGAAATCGGGCTGAATGCCGCCGCCGCCGGTCACTTTGCGGCCGCGGTCGGTGTGGAATTCGGCGCGCCCGTTGGTGGAGGCCGTGGTGGCGCCCAGCTCGAACTCAGTGGTATCGAGCGGCTTCTGAATGCAGCGCCCGCTGGGCGTGTAATAGAGCGCCACGGTGAGCGCCAGGCCGGCGTGCTCGCTCAACGGGAAGACATTTTGCACCAGGCCTTTTCCGAAGCTGGGCTCGCCGATGACGGTGGCGCGGTCGTGGTCCTGCATGGCGCCGGTGACGATCTCGGCCGCGCTGGCGGTCTTGCCGTTGATCAGAATGGCCAGTTTGAAGCCGTAGGGTTTGGCGTCCAGTGGAACGGTTTCGGTTTTTTCGGCGCTGGAGCGGCCGCGCACCGTGACGATCTTTTGTCCGGAGCGCAGGAACAGGGCCGCGGTTTGCAGGGCGGTGTTGACCAGCCCGCCGGGATTGTTGCGCAGATCCAGCACCAGGCCCACCAGGCGATCGCCGCCCAATTTTTCGATGGCCTCTTTGATTTCGTCGCCGGTCTTTTCATCGAAGCTGGAGACGCGAATGTATCCGATGCCCGCGGCCAGATAGTACGTACGGTCCACGCTGGGCGACTGCATGTCCTCCGGGATGAGGGTGAAGTGGAGCATGCGGCTGGAGCCTTCGCGGCGCACTTCGAGCTGCGCCGGCTGCTGCCGCGAGACGCCCAGCAATTCGGTCAGTTGGTCCAGGTCCAGGCGCCCGATGATGTACCCGTTGATAGCCATGATATCGTCCCCGGGAGCCAGCCCGGCTTTGGCGGAGGGCGTGCCCGGCAGGGTCTGGAGCACGATCACGCGCCCGGGGAGAATGGAGACCACGCTGCCAAAACCTTTCTGCGTGGAAGCCTCCATTTTCTTGAGCTGCTCGAACTGGCCGGGGTCGAAGAAAACCGAATGCGGATCCAGGCGCCGCAGCATGCCGGGGATGGCGCCGGTGTAGAAGGCCTGTTGCGAGTCGATGGGGTCGGAAGCGTTGCGTTCGACGGCGGCATAGGCGTCGATGAAGCGCTTCATGGCGGTGTCGAGGTCGTCGGCGGCGCACAGGGTGAGAGCGCCGCAGAGTAAGGCTGCGGTGAGACGAAACATTCGGTTCCTTTCATCTTATCGTGCGGATGGGGCGGCATTCCCGCGGTACAATGCTCCAGACATGGTGCGTCCTGAAAGACGCGTTGTTCTAGCAGGTGCAAGTCCTGTCCGGGTAAGCGCCGGAGCGCCCGGTAGCAGACTCCAGCCGGGAGGAGAGATCCGACCGAGCCAAGCGGAGTGTCGAAAGCCCTGGAAAGAGAGGGGAGCAAACCAGCGGGCCGCAACAACAAGTGAACGCTGCAGCCACGTCATATTATCAGCCGAAAGGTGTTTGAGAGGGCCGAGCCGGTC
>Ga0181530_10007587_pt1 | contig 10286 bp, 4 predicted proteins | sample PEATcosm2014_Bin_42_FD_119769 | JGI IMG/M metagenome (GOLD analysis project Ga0181530, IMG submission 119769) | Peatland microbial communities from MTU Mesocosm Facility, Houghton, MI, USA - PEATcosm2014_Bin10_60_metaG | ecosystem: Environmental > Terrestrial > Soil > Wetlands > Peat | place... | reverse complement strand
TGCAGGTCCTGGGCAACCAGATTTTGCCCAATGGCCAAAAGGGCCTTTTCTACCCTGATAACTTCACCTTCGGACAGACGGTTTACTTGAGCCCCGTGTACGCTGCTGCCCGATCCGTGGCTGGCGTGATTTCGGTCACGGCGACGAAGTTTCAACCGCAGGGGGTCGACTCCACTCAGTACCTTACTGCGGGACAAATCAAGCTGGGATCGTTGCAGGTGGCCCGATTAGATAACGATCCAAGTTATCCCGACCACGGTCAGTTGACTTTGGTCATGCAGGGCGGGAAGTGAAGGAGTAGTTAGAGTGTGTTTCATAAATCGGTTCTTGGGTAGGGCACGGCTTTAGCCGTGCCGTCTCGGCCGGGAAGAGCTGAAGGGCACTTATGAAACACGCTCTAGTGATCGTCGACTCTAAGGTGTTAGCCATTAAGAGCGAGTGAACTTATGAGTTGCGCGGGGACATCCAATTGCGACTGCGGCTGCTGCAGCGGAACCAGCGTTCAAACGCCCCAGCCTCGGACCAACTTACCTGGGCTTTCTTCCGTATCTTACCGCGCGGGCACCTGGGCTAGCTTTAAGGAATCCATGCTGGCCCGGCTCTCGAGCTCTGATTATCCCGCGCTGGCCACCCTGAAGACCCGGGACGACGATGATTTCACCGTCGCCTTTCTGGACGCTACCGCCATGGTGCTCGATATCCTGACTTTTTATCAGGAACGCCTGGCCAATGAGAACTATCTCCGCACGGCCGGACAGTTGCGGTCGTTGACCGAGCTGTCACGGCTGATTGGATATCAGCCCGCGTCAGGCGTTTCGGCCTCGACCTATGTGGCTTTCAGCTTGAGGGCGGCGCCCGGTCAAGCCCCGGATCCGACCACTCCGGCCATCACGATTCCGCAGGGAACGCAAGTGCAAAGCGTCCCCGCGCAAGGACAATTGCCACAGGTCTTTGAGACCTCCGCCGATATTCAGGCCAAGGCCGACTGGAATGCGCTGCCGGTGCAAACCGGCGTGCCCTGGGTGCCTCCCGGTTTTACCAACGGCATGTATCTGAGCGGTACCACCACCCAACTGCAAACGGGAGACTCCCTTCTGATTCTGGGCGTTAATCGGGAGGAATGGGATCCGAGTGTAACTCAGTACCCGAGTGAACAATGGCAGGTGGTTGTCCTCAACGAGGTTGCCGTGGACACAACCCGCAAGCTGACTTACGTTTCATGGGACAAGACACTGACGCATGCGAGCGACGGCAACTTCATCTCACGGGACGAAAGGCAGTCTCCCGGGGTGGGCCAGCCCGAGAGCGGCTCTCGAGCCATTTTGTTCGCGCCTGGTGGCCCGGTACGGGGCATCGGCATTGGCGGCATTGACACTGGCATCGGGGTTGGGGTTGGGGTCGGTGTCGGCATTGGCATTGGTATCGGCATCGGCATTGGTCCTTTCCGGCCCCCTATTTTCTTCAACCCGCCCTGGATTTCCGCCAAGGTTTTCGCCTTTCGCCAGAAGGCGGCTCTTTTTGGGCACAACGCGCCCAACCCAAATCTGTTCGTGAACCTGAACCAGGCAACCGCCACTACGTTCCCCACCAGCCTTCCCGCGCTGATCGATACAACTACGGCTACTTCGTGGCAATGGAAAGGTTTCAACATTGCTTCACCAAGCCAGATCGATCTGGACGCGACTTATTCGAAAATCGTCGTCGGAAGTTGGTTCGCGCTCACCACTTATGGGGTCGCCCAACTCTACAAGGTCCAAAGCGCACAAGCCGTGTCGCTGGCAAATTTCGGCCTAAGTGGCAAAGTCACCGAACTCGTGGCCGATTACCAGGATCCGTCTATCAGTTCGGTTTTCCCTCTGCAAACGACGGACGTCTGGGCGCAGAGCGATGAGTTAGATGTGGCAGAACAACCTTTGACCTATCCGCTTTATGGCACATTACTCGACTTACAAGACTTGCGGCCAGACTTATTGGGCCTCCAAGTCGTGGCTCTGTTTGGCAAGAGGCAGAAGATCGCTGTCGACGACGGTACAACCGGTCTTTCGTTTGTCCCTGACGACGGGACAACTCCAGTTGCACTGAGGCCTGGAGACGTACTGACCTTGACCGACCCAACTCCCTTGCCGTTGGCGGCGAACGGGGCCATTCCAGATTGGAGCGCCTCCACCAGCGCGATAACGTTAAGCGTAGAAGACGCCAATGGAAGGACCGGTACGGTCCAGGCCTCCCTCAGCCAGTTTGTCTTGGCGCCATCGGGACCAAGCGATCCAAATGTAAGTGAATACGCTCTGGTTTCCACTCTAAGTAGCGCCTCGGCGTCAACCATAGGCAACGTCTCCGTGCCTTATCCCCACACTCAAATCCAGTTACAGTCGCCCCTCGCCAATTGTTACGACCGCACGGCCACAACGGTAAATGTCAACGTGGCTCTGGCCACGAATGGACAATCGGTAAGTGAGATCATGGGTAGCGGTAACGCGTCTACTCCCAATCAAGACTTCACTCTGAGGCAGTCTCCGCTGACCTATGTGCAGGCCCCCACCCCGACAGGAAGACAGAGCACGCTGCAGGTGCAGGCCAACGGCGTAACTTGGACCGAAGTGCCCAGCCTCTATGAGCAAGGTTCCTCGCAGCAGGTGTTCGCCACTCTCAACCAGTCGGACGGCACGACCGACGTGCTTTTTGGCGACGGCGTGGAGGGCTCTGTGCTTCCCACGGGGCAAAATAATATTCAGGCGAATTATCGAATCGGTCTGGGATCGTCGGGAAATGTTGCGGCCAACGCGCTCACCACGTTGATCGACCGGCCGCTGGGCGTAAGCGGCGCCACCAACCCCGCACCGGCCACTGGCGGACAGGACCCACAGTCCGTCGACGACATCCGTTCTAACGCGCCCTTGACGGTTCTCACCTTGGGACGGGCCGTATCGCTCACCGACTACCAGAACTATGCCAGCACCTTCGCCGGCATTGCCAAGGCCTACGCCGTCTGGATTCCGAGCGGGCAGGGCCAAGGCGTCTTCCTGACCGTAGCGGGAGTAGACGGAGCCGCGCTCTCGCCCAGCAACCCAACGCTCAACAACCTGGTCGCGTCGCTTCAGAATTACGGCAATCCGCTGATCCCCATTACCGTTCAATCGTTCGTGGAAACGCTCTTCGGCTTGTCGGCGGATCTGCAATATGACCCGGCCTACGACCAGCCCACAGTCGAGGCCCAGGTCCTGCAAACACTGTCGCAGGCATACAGCTTCGCCGAGCGCAGCTTCGGCCAGGGGGTTTCCGTGGATGAGATATCGACTGTCATCCAGAATGTCCCCGGCGTCATCGCGGTCAATGTCACCGAGATCAACATCGTGGCCAGCAGCACCGGGGGAGACTTAGCCAGCTTGACGAACGGCTTTACCGTCTCGAACTGGAATAACTGGATGGCGCAGCAAGTCACCGTTCCCCGGCCGTCCTCGAGTTCCGCGAGCATCATCTTTCCTTACCTTCCCGCGGCCAGTGTCCAGTCGTTGCCGCTTCCGGCGGAGATTCTGGTCTTGGATCCAGATCCAAGTTCCGTTGTTTTGGGGGTGATGTCTTGAGCACCCAGGGTCAGAAGCTTTTCGACCTGCTGCCCGCTCTCTACCGGGTGAAGGACGCGCAGTTGAATTCGTTGAGTCCTGATGAATCTGCTCTACTGCGGACTCTTCAGAGCATGACTCCTCCGCTGCCGCCGGAACTGCAGTTGCAGTTGAATCAGCTCCTGCCCAAATCGCGTGGGCCTCTCCAATCGCTGCTGATGCTGATCGAAGAGCAAATGGCGGTGATGGCGGAAGACCTGAACCAGCTTTACGACGACCAATTTATCGAAACCTGCGCTCCGTGGGTCATCCCCTATATCGGAGACCTGATCGGTTACCAGTTAGTTAACGGCATAGCTCCGGCCGTCGCCAGCCCGCGCGCCGAGGTAGCCAACACCATTTCCTTCCGGCGCCGCAAAGGCACCGTTTTGGTGCTGGAACAATTGGCTCGCGATGTGACCGGATGGGGCGCGCACGCGGTCGAGTTCTTCAAATTATTGGCAGCGACCCAATACATGAAGCACGTTCGTCCCGACAATTACTACGCGCCCGATTTGCGGAGCTGGCAGACGCGCGCTTACCTGGACACGGCCTTCGATGACACCTCCCACACGGTCGACGTCCACCGCATCGCCGTCGAGCGGGGCCGCTACAACATCCAGAACATTGGAATTTTTCTTTGGTCGCTGAACGCCTACAGCCTCACCAAAGTGCCTGCCACCGCGGTCGACGCCAGCGGCCAGTTTTTCCGTTTCAGCCCGTTGGGCGCGGATATGCCTCTCTTCACCAACCCGGTTTCCCAGGGGCCTGAGATTACGGCGGCTGCGCAGCCGGCGAACGTGCCCGACCGGTTGCGGCGCCGCGTTTTGTGCCAGGACATTCAAAGCGGGATGGCAACGGTTTATTACGGCGAGGGGAACAGCCTGGCTTTGTATCTCAACGGCACATTCTTGAACGCGTCCGAAATCCAGGTTTGCAACCTCTCCGGTGAGGACGGCAGTTGGGCCAACGTACCCACTACCGGAAGCCCTTATGCCGCTTGCGTCGATCCGGAACTCGGCCGGATCGCACTCGCAAATCCAGTCGAAACGCCTCCGCCCGCCGGGTCGGCGACAACCCAACTGCAGGCTTCCTTCTACTACGGCTTCAATGCCGATATTGGTGGAGGAGAATACTCGCGGTCTGACAACTTCACGGTTCCAACCGACATCCCAGCCTTGCCTTTTCCAGACACTTCCAGCGCGCCCGCCTATTTGACCCTCCAGGATGCTCTGAATTTCGCCGCCAGCAGCTTGGGTGAAAGCGGACAAATAGCCGTCGAAATCACCGACAGCGGGGTTTATCCGCTGCCCGGTTCTCCGACGGCGCTGCAAGTCAACGTTCCGGCCGGAGCAACCATCGAACTGCGGGGAGCGGACGGATGCCGCCCCACACTGGTCCTAGGCGGCGAAATCTCCGTGACCGGAGCCGCGGAGAGCGTCTTTAGCCTGAACGGTCTTCTGATCGCGTATGCGCCTGCTTCGGGTGCAACTCTTCCCAAGGCCTTGGTTCACGCTCCCAACGGCGGGACGAACCAACTCAGTCAGCTCGGATTGACAGATTGCACCCTCGTTCCCGGATGGGCGCTGACGTCGGCGGGCGAGCCCCAGCCCGCTTATTCAGGACTGCCCACGCTGCTGGCGGAAGCGTCGGGCCTGCAGATCGCGATCCAGAACTCCATCGTGGGCGGATTGTGGGTCGCCGTAGAAGCTGCGGCCAGTCTTTCGAACAGCATCGTGGACGCCGGCGACCCAACCCTTGTCGCCTATGCAGACACCGACGGCACGAGCGGAGGCGGCAGCCTGACCCTGCAGGGTTCGACGGTTATAGGGAAAATCCACGCCACGCTGTTCGCCTTGATATCCGACAGCATCGTGTGGGCCGAATTGGCTGCCGGCGATAGTTGGACTGCACCCGCTTTAGCCGACCGCAAACAGCAAGGCTGTGTGCGCTTCAGCTATCTTCCAGTGGGTTCGGTGGTGCCCCGTCAATTCGAATGCGTCGGCATCGAGCTAAGCGAAGGCGCGCCCCAGCCGGTGTTTTACTCTTTGCGCTACGGCGACCCTGGCTACGGAAAACTGTGGCCGTCCACCGGCGACTCCATACGCCAGGGAGCGGAAGACGGCGGCGAAATGGGAGCATTCCACTTTGTGCTGGCGCCTCTGCGCGAAAACGACCTGCGCGTGAGGCTGCAGGAATATCTCCCGGTTGGTTTGGAGTTTGGAGTTTTTTATCAAAATTGAAGGAAACCCAATATGAGTTTCGACAACAGCCGTTTCACTTTTAACCCGTGGAATGATTATCTCGGCGTGGTGATGCAGCAGGGACGAGTCCAGCTGGATTCGGACTGGAACGAATGGCTCGCCGAATTCGCCCGCCGCATCCAAGCCGGAACTCTCGATACCCTTGGGCCCTCCGGCGTGCCGTCCACCACTCCCGGCGCATTCCAAATCAGCCAACCCACCCAGGATAAATCCGGGACGTGGCATGTCACCATCGGCGTCGGACGAATCTATGTGGACGGACTCTTGGCCGAGAACCACGGATCAGCGGGTTTGGTGCAATGGGACCCTGCCTTGGACGAATGGGCTGGAGCTCCGCAAACGCCCATCGATTACACGAACCAGCCTTATTTGCCCGTACCTACTCCTCTCCCAGCCCCGCCGTCCCTGATCCTGGTGTACCTGGATGTGTGGCAGCGGGACGTGAGCTACATCGAAGACCCGAACCTGGTGGATAAGGCGGTCGGCGTTGACACCACCGGCCGTCGCCAGACGGTTTGGCAGGTTAAGTTTGTGGACGTGAGCAACGTCCCCGGCGGTGTGACCCCCGCTACGCCCGACGCGGCGATCGCGCCTTGGGAAGAGTTGATCCTGCCTTCCCCAAGCCTGCTCACTAACGGCTCGGTGCCATCGACGTCCTCGGGCCCGTGCTCTCTCAGCCCCGCGACCGGCTATACCGGCCTGGAAAACCAGCTTTATCGCGTGGAGATTCATCAGACCGGAATCGCGGCGTCCGGCCCAACCGCATCGGGCACTCAACCGCCCTCGGGGACAGCCACATTCAAGTGGTCGCGGGAAAACGCCTCCGTCGCCACTTCAGTTCTAGCTATCTCTTCCGCAACCAATTCCAAGGGCGCTACCGCCAGCCAGCTCACGGTCCAAAGCATGGGCCGGGATCAGGTGCTCGGATTCAGTCCCGGCGATTGGATAGAAATCATTGACGACTATCTGGAACTAGATGGTCAAACCGGAGAATTGCACCAGATCGACAGCATAAACTCCGCGGCCAAGACCATTACCCTGGATTCAGTCCTCTCCACCCCCGGCAATTTCCCGCTCAACAGCACCGGCCAAACCAATCCTGGCCGCCATACTCGCATCGAGCGCTGGGACCAGTCAGGCACGGTGTACGAAAGCGACGGCGCCACGGTTTGGATTGACCTGGACGCCGATGGCGCCACCGGCGACATTCCGGTTCCGCCACCGGGCACGTCTCTCATCCTGGAGAACGGCATTACCGTTGCGTTCGATCTAGGATCGTCGGGGAAGTGGAACGCGACGACCACCTACACCCCAGGGCAGGTCGTGACCCAGATCGTGGCGTCCAAGAGCGATTACTACATCAGCATAGCGGCCAACAACCTAAATCAATCTCCGCCGAATTCAGCCTTCTGGGCAACTGCTTCTTTCCACACCGGCGATTTCTGGACCTTTGCCGCCCGCGCAGCGGACGGTTCGGTCGAGCCCCTTACCGAGGCTCCTCCTTCTGGCGTCTACCACCACTACTCTCGTTTGGGCATCGTCAATTTCGCCGGGACTCCAACCTCTACGGATTGCCGCCAGGTTTTCCAGTCCCTGGCGAACCCCGCCATTCATGTCACTGGCGTTGTCTTCGGCGATGGCGTTTCACTCCAGAACGATGGCACGTTCAGCATTCAAGACTTGGAGAGCGGCATCCAAGTGGGCTGCGACGCACCTGTGGATCCAGCCGTCATTACGCAGAGCCAGCCCGCTCCTCAGACTCAGTCCGCATACGCCTGGAACTCGGCAACTGCCTACACGCCAGGGCAGGTTGTAACGAACGGCGGAATTTACTACGTCTGCCTGACGCCCAGTACCGGCCAGGCTCCTCCCAACTCGGCTTGGGCAGTTGCCCAGTTCGATTGTCCTATTTGTTATGTAACCGTCGATCTTCCCGCCCCGACCCCGCCCGGCGGAGGGTTCAGTCCCCTCACCCTTTCGTCGACGGTCAGCGTGGCTTCCACCACGATCACCTGGCTTCCGAGCAGCGCCGCCCAAGCCGCGCTGTTGAGTCAAGTCTCTCCCGGCGCGCCACCCTTATTGGCCCGTTTAAAACTGAAGGGCAACAGCATATGGGCGGACGGCAACCCGAACGTATTCCTGAATGGAGCCACCACCGGAGGGGTGCCCGCTGTCCTTAATGGCCCGCCCACGCAAAACTTGCAGTTACCAACTGGCGACGGCCGCGTCTCCGCCGACTTCGACATGTGGTTCTGGCTCATCTCCCAACCCTTGGTTACCTTGTCGGGCTTGACCGGCGGTGCGCTCAATTTCGGCACCCAAGTTGTTGGCACGCCAAGCGCGGCGCAGTCCGTGACCCTGACCAATAACGGCACGGACACGCTGAACATCACCACTCCCATCGCCATCTCGGGCCCGAATGCCACACAGTTCACCCTGACCAATCTATGCGGTACAACTTTAGCGGCCGGCGCCAGCTGCTCCATCAATGTCACCTTCGCGCCGTCGGCTCCGGGAACATGCACGGCCCAAATCAGCATTGCGGAGAGCGCGGATGTGAATCCGCTCGTAATCGCGTTGACGGGTACCGCCGTCCAGCCGCAAGTAAGCATTTCGCCCACCAGCCTGACCTTCCCCGCGCAACTTGTGGGCACCACCAGTGCGCCGCAAATTGTGACCGTGACAAACACTGGCAGTGTCCCGCTGACCGTCTCTGCCCCCATTCTCTCCGGAGGTGAATTAGGCGACTTCACGCAATCCAGCACCTGCATTCCGCCGATCAGCAACGGCATCCTGTCGCCCGGCCAACAATGTCAGATCAGTGTCCAGTTCACGCCCACCGCTACCGGACTTCGCTCTGACCAGTTATTGGTCGGCACCAGCGCCGAAATTCTCTCGATCGTGCTGACGGGCACGGGCACCAACCCAATCAAGGCGAAGGAGACAGACGTCAAGCTAATAGACAGAATCAAGACAACGGACTTCAAGGTAGCAGACGCCAAGGTGACAGACGCCAAAGTGACGGACGCGAAAGTGACGGACGCCAAAGTGACGGACGCCAAGCTAAGAGAGCTCAAAGTGAGAGAAGGGTTCATGTCCGAGAGGGAGAGTCCGGCCGAAGGCGCGGTTGAGGCTGGAAGCGACGAGGCGACGCGCAAGGCGTTTATCAGTCCTGAAGAGCGTCCGCCCGTCGACCCGCCAGGGTCGGGCAATCCCGGCGATGAGCCGCCAAAAGAAGGAGAGAAAAAGGAGTGAAGCCGGAGATCTCTTCATGATTGTCATCGTGGCCAACCGGTGGGACCAGACTCCGAAAGCTGTCGCTTCGCGCTGGGGAGAACCCAACGTCGCGGTTTTGACCGCTCAGGATCTTTCGGTCGCGGGCTGGCGTCAGCATTTGAACGGAATGGACGGCGGCACGGCAGTCGTGGATCGAAAGCTGGTGCCGCAGAAAGAAATCGCAGGCGTGCTCACGCTTATGCCATGTGTCTATGAGCAGGAACTCGTCGAAATTGCGCCCGAGGATCGCAGTTATGTCGCGACTGAGATGACTGCCTTCCTCTTGTTCTGGCTCTCGCGCCTGCAATTTCAATGTCCTGTGCTGAACCGGCCGACGCCAACCTGCCTTTCTGGACCTCACTGGCGGCGGGAGCAATGGGTCCATGCAGCCGCTCAGGCCGGAATTCCGGTGCAGCCCGCGCGCCGGCATGCGGCTCCGCATGCTCCCGCCGAACATGCTCCCGCCGAACATGGTTCCGCTGCCCAAGAAGAGACCATCGCGGATTCAACCACCGTGACGGTGGTTGGTAAACGCGTCTTCGGCGAGGCCGAGCCTGATTTGCAACGCCAGGCGCGGCACCTCGCCGACTTGGCTGGAGTCGAGTTGCTGGTGGTCCGATTCTCCGGCCCCGAGCACAGCGCGCGTTTTCTGAGCGCCGACAGTTTTCCGAATCTCTCCGACGACGCGCTGGCGGACGCAGTGCTTGACCATCTGCGCAGCGAACTGGCACTGGTAAGGTGCGCGTGAACGGCACCGGCACGATTCTGCTCTGGGGCCTTCCCGCGGACCCTCCGATCGCGTCGGTGCAAGACGCGCTTCAGCGCGCGGGCTGTCCGGTCACTCTGCTCGACCAGCGGGCAGTAGCCGATACAGAAGTGGAGTTGTCCGTAGGTTCCAGCATAGAGGGCCGGCTGCGCGTAAAGAACGAAACTTTCGACCTCGCCGCCGTGAAGGCGTTTTATGTTCGTCCGTACGACGCACGCGAATTTCCCCACGTCGCCAGCGCTGGTCCGGACAGCGCGTTGTGGCGGCACGCGCTTGCGCTGCAAGACATCCTGCTTTCCTGGGCCGACTTCACACCCGCTCTGGTGCTGAACCGGCCGAGCGACATGGCGGCAAATGGCTCCAAACCTTATCAGGCCT
>Ga0181530_10007582_pt1 | contig 10289 bp, 12 predicted proteins | sample PEATcosm2014_Bin_42_FD_119769 | JGI IMG/M metagenome (GOLD analysis project Ga0181530, IMG submission 119769) | Peatland microbial communities from MTU Mesocosm Facility, Houghton, MI, USA - PEATcosm2014_Bin10_60_metaG | ecosystem: Environmental > Terrestrial > Soil > Wetlands > Peat | place... | reverse complement strand
GTGGCCGGCTGCCTCGAAGGCGGCTGCCATTTCGTGGAAGGCAACCTCTGCGCCAAACGCCGGGTCAATTACACCCGCGACCTGCTGGAAGAAATCGGCATCGAAAAGGAACGCCTCCGCATGGTCAACATTTCCGCCGCCATGGCGCGGCCATTGGCGGACACCATCACCGACATGGTGGAAACCGTCCGCAAACTGGGCCCCAGCCCGATGAAACCCAACGGCAAATTAAAACAGGAGAGCTGCACATGATCGTCGCACAAAGAAAAAACATACCCGAACTGCTGGACATCGTCGAAAAACACCGGAAGGTGCTCCTGCTCGGCTGCGGCACTTGCGTCACCGTCTGCCTCGCCGGCGGCCAGCGCGAAGTCGGCATCATCGCCTCCGCCCTGCGCATGGCGGCCAAATTGAAAGGCCGCCCCCTGGAAGTCGAGGAACTCACCATCGAACGCCAGTGCGACAACGTCTTCCTCGAACAAGCCGCCGAAGCCATCAAGCGCAACGACGCCGTGCTGTCCGTCGGTTGCGGTGCCGGCGTGCAGGCCATCGCCGAGCGATACGGCAACAAACCCGTTTATGCCGGACTCAACACCGCGTTCATCGGCATCCTGGAGGAACGGGGCGTCTGGACGGAAAAATGCGCTGCCTGCGGCGAGTGCGTGCTGCATCTCTACGGCGGAATCTGTCCCATCACCCGGTGTGCGAAGCACATGTTAAACGGCCCATGCAGCGGCTCGCGCGAAGACCGATGCGAAGTCAGTCCCGACCGTCCGTGCGCCTGGCAATTGATTTACAAACGCCTCAAAGAAATCGGCCAGCTCGACCGCTTGAAAGAGCTCAAAAAGCCCAAGAACTGGCGCAGTAGTCAATCAGGTGGTGTCCGCAAAATCGTCCGCGAAGACCATCGGGTGTAAGTTGTGTGAGGTAGGCGAGTGAAGATCCGCGCGAAGCTCAATCCCCAAAATCTCCGTCGCGATAAATGCCTGTGTAGAAGCGCCAGCAGAACAAAACCAAGGCGACAAAATAGACTGCTGTAACCACTTCGCCAATCATTGTGTAAGGGTCCGAATCTGTGACCAACCCCATGACCAGATGAGCCTCCATCAGGCCGTACATAATTGCAAAGTAGACTCCGGTGAAGCGAAGAAAGCCGAGTAAATGATTTTTCAATTTTTTTGGCATAATAAATCCATGGGTAATTTTTATTGCTATCCACAGGGAATTTTTCATGCGTCTCAACCAGCTTCCCCCGGGCATCGTAAATCTCCTGCCAGAAACGCACCGTGGTTTCTTTCGCATCCACTTCCTTGAAATAACGCGCCTGCCATCCAAGCCGGCCCGTCACATCCAGACGATAACGCCGTCCGCCACCGGGCAATGCCTCCCAACGGCCAAACTTCTTTTCATTTTGACTGCGGGTGCTCATTTTTCAGCGGGCCGTGTGCCCCGGGTTCGGTTATTTTCCAATACCCATGCAGATTGGCCGGCACCGTAAGACGGACACGGCCATTTGCAAATGAAAACCATGTTAACCGCATCCGCCTACGCCGAAGGCTTCGGCGGACAGGTAGAACGCAAAAAGTGCAGAGACAAAAGCTCAAAAACTTTGGCGTTCAGCGTTTGCCCCGAAGATAGTTTTGCACTTCGTCGTGATCGCCCGCAAAATCAAAAATCAGCACGCCCTTGTGCGCCTCAAAAACGAGCCGCCAGGCCAGACCGGTGCGGCATTCGTAAAGATGTTTGCCCAGTTTCCGTATCGCCAGTCCGGTATGCGCGTGCGGCTGGCCAAAACCATCCACCACCTTTTTCAGGGTGGCGGAAACCTCCGCCTCCCGCCCGGCGGTCCGCACAATCTTTTTGAACCGTTTGGACAGTTCAACGGAAATCATCTTTGCTCCCGGTAAAGGGTGTCAACTCCCCGCGCTTCCGAGCGGCTTTGAGTTCCGCGCCAATGCGTTTTTCCGCCGCGGCCATTTCATCCGGCGTCAAACCATATTCCTGAAGCGCGTAATCCGTGGAAACCACTTCCACCGGACGCAACGCCACAATCTTGCCCTCAAACATAAAACCCACGTCTTCTCCTTGCGTCGCTTTTTTAAGCCAGTAGCCGAGCCGGCCGCGTCCCTCGGTAATTGTAAGAGTCTTCATACGCTCATTATAGCGCACACCAGCAAACTGGCAAGGATGTTTTTGCCGCCCGCCAATTTAATTCCGAGGCGGACAAATGAGTTGAGAGCACATTACAAATCGTGATGAGTTTGCAACTTTTGCAACTCGGCGCGAGCGCGGCTGTATTCGACAAAATCCCGGACGCCGGCAGCCATGCACTTTTGAAATAGATTTGCAGCACCTTCCTTATCGCCGGCCAGCAAATGTTTTATCCCAGCATAATAGTTGGCTTCGCAGAGCTGGTCCGCATGTTCTTGCGGGGTCTTCGTTTGTCCATCGGCGGCAGCCAGGAAATCTTCTTCGGTCAGGTTTCCCGTCAGGAACGCTTCCACTTTATATGACCATTCGTCCTTTTGATCTGCGGAGCGGGACAGGAAATGTTTCTTCAATTCCTCCGTGGCGGCTTCCTCCTCGCCGGTCCGGGAGCGCATAACCCAGATGTGAAACAGGGGATAGTTCAAAGTGGGATCCGCTTCAACCGCCTTTCTGAAACTTTCCAGCGCGGCGGGCTGATTCGAGCATTCCTGGTGAATATCGCCGCGGATTGCGTATGCCGTACCTGACTTCGGGTTTAATTCAACGGCCCGCACACAGTCGGCCAGTGCGTTTTCGTAATCCTGCAGGGCAAATTTGATGCCGCCCCTGGTCGTAACAGCAAGCGCATTGGTCGGTTCGAGCGCAATGGCCCGATTCACGTCAACCAGGGCGCCATCAAAATCCTGAAGCCGTTTTCTGGCATAGGCCCGATTGTCATACGCGCCTCCGAAATCCGGATTAAGGTCAATGGCTTTGGAGCAATCGGTAATCACGCCGGAATAGTCTTTGAACTTTCGCCGGATCAAACTCCAGGAGTTCCAGGCTTTCGCATTCTGAGGATCCAATTCGACAGCTTTGGCCAGGTCGGCCATGGCTGCGTCATAATCTTTAAGCCGGATTCGACACAAGCCCCGCCCGCTCCATGCCCAGGCATCTTTCGGGTCAAACTCAATGGCTTTTGTGAAATCCGCAATCGCTTCTGAAAAATTGTTCGTAGATGTTTTGACCAGACCTTGTATCAAATAGGGTGGGCCCGTTTGATAATCTGCCAAGGAAGTAACGGTCTGATTCGTCGGCTGGGTTTGAAAGAAAATGGCAGCCATTTCCGGATCCAGGCCGAAATTCTTATTGGTCTCCGATTGGAGGCTGAGAAAGACCCGAAAGGTGAAATAACCGGCATACCGTTTCTGGCACATCTTTTCCGGCCAGGGATCGAAATGTTTCCCGCAAATGGCATTTCGATATGCTTGTCCAAACGACTCCCCAATTGTATTGGTCAGGATAATGAAGTCGTCGACGGTTCCATCTGATTTCAGATGGAACTGAACTCTTATCTGACCAATACCTCTTATGTTAGGTGTTATTCCGGGGAATACCCCCAATCCTGGTCGGAGGGTCGCCTGGATTTGTGTACAATAAGCTTGCGCCAGCTTGGTCGGTTCCACCGGGAAAGGCCCATAAATACAGGTAGAAAATGTAGTCTGAACTCCAATGGCTGATTTGACTGCAGACGAAGGATGAGGCGGCGCACTTTCACATCCTGCGAATAATAGAAGACAAAACAGGCTTAACCCTGAGAGTGCCAAACGGCGGTAAACGAATGGGATCGTTGATGGCAAGGTTGGCTGCGGCGGGAAAACTGTTTGCGTTTTCTTTGGCATTTGGTCAAAGCATCCCCTCAAAGCTTTCAGGCAGCAATGGCAAAATGACTGTAGAATCTTCGTCGTGTCCGACACAGCAATCCGTCTGCGTTGTCACTACGACGCGACAAGGGAAAATGAAGCGCAAAATTCCCGTATCTTTCCATAAGTTTCGATCCCCCGCGTAAACTCCGATAAATCGCGAGCACGCGGCAGGCCAAGTGGATTCCACGTAAAAGGCGTTCCGCCTCACGTGGCAAGTATCGTAGTCCGCAGCGGAATTTAGCAAACAGAAAACGGTTGATGGTTGAGAGTTGAGGGTTGAGGGGAAATGTGTCAAAAGCGGAGACTGACCCGCTCACGTGTTTAATAGTAATTAAATGTGAAGGTGATTTCGCGATAATCCTCACCGACCATTCTCACCATGTCCGGCGGCCGCGGGGCAAACGGCGAACAGTTTTTGATGGCACGCTCGCAGGCGAGGGCCGGGACGGTTTAACGTGGCCTTCTGTTCCATTGTGACGTGCCGGGTGCAGGACTTGTGAATAACTGTTAATAACTTCGGATTGGTTTCAGGCTCAAATTGGCTAGAATATGGCTTTGTGTTCATATGACATCAGAGGTTGCGATAAAATGACATCAATTGAGGCATCAAAACTGCGGATTTTAGTGGTGGATGACGAACCGGCTGTCGGCAATACCGTCAAGATGTTGCTCGAATTTGACGGGCATGAGGTGGAGACCACCAACAGCAGCCAGGAGGCACTGGGCCTGTTTGAATCAGGCCGGTTTGACCTGGTCTTCACCGACTTTGCCATGCCCGGAATGAATGGCCATCAACTGGCCGCCGCCATCAAGGCGGGCGCGCCGGAGCAGCCGATCGTAATGGTTACCGGACACGCCGGAACTCTGCTGCCGTCACCCGACGTGGATTTGGTCATTGGCAAACCCTTCCTGTTGGAAGATCTGCGGGAGGCGATTGCCAGAGTCATGCCGGAAGAAAGCCTTACCGCTTAATAACGGCTGAAACGAAAACTTTAGCATTTAGCCTTCAGCCTTTGCTGTGTTACCGTCCGGCCATGATTTCCAGACTGGCCCTTTCGATCGGATTGCTTTTGCTGCTCCTGCCGGCGGCAACCTTCGCCGACGTCACACCTTACCTGCCTTATCCGGGCGCCGTGCCGAGCGAGTCTTACAAGGTGACGGTGAACGGCCAGCCGGTGTTCGTGCATCATTTTCTAACCTTCGACCAGTTCAACTGGATGGACTATGCCAGCTTCGCCATGACCGGAAAGGTCCACGTCGAAATCACCTCATTCGTCTGCGACCGGAAGCTGCTCACCTGCAATATCAGGCCGCTCGCCTACGGCATCCAGCCGAAGATCAGCAGCAACACGGTCAGTTTCGATCTGGACCGGCCCCGGTATCTGGTCATTTTTTTCAACGATGAGCCGATGTTTTACAGCACGGGGCTGATGCTGTTTGCCGAGCCGCCAGAGCAGAACGTTCCCAAACTCGGCGATACGAACGTCGTCAACATCATGGACTACCACGTTGACAACACGGGCAAGACCGTCGAAACCACAAACATCAACCAAGCCATCAGTGATGTCTCCGCCCGGCCCGGTGGCGGCGTGCTCTATTTTCCGCCCGGCGTCTATCTGACAGGCACCGTGTTCATGAAAAGCAACGTCAAGTGTTACGTGGATGTGGGCGCCGTGATTCGGGGGGCCAGCAGGAATGCGGATTATCCTTCAGCCCCCACGCCTGGCGGTGGAAGGCCGCTCAGGGCTTTCTTCATCTTTGATCATGTCGAAAATGCCGGACTGATGGGACCGGGCACCATTGACATGGAAGGCTATCCGTGGTTGTGGCATGACTTCCAACCCGACACCGCGGACGGACGCACCCGGGACGCGGATGGAAAAGTGCTGGACCCGCATGGCACCGGAATCCGGGGCTACGTGGTCAACAACTGCCGCAACATTTCCTTCGAGGACCTGTTGCTCCTCCGCTCCGCCTATTGGACCGTGTTTGTCATCGGCACCGACAATTTCACCACCCGCAACCTCAAAATCGTCAACCGCAAGCAGCAGTACCATGACGACGATTACGACTTTAGCGCCAGCAGCCATGTCCGGATTGAAAACGGGTTCGCCATGTCCATGGACGACACTTGGGCTTTTTACCGCGGCACCGATTCCAAGACGGGCGAGCCCCGGGGCATCGAGGATTTTGTCGTGAAAGGATTTGTGAACTACACCTACACCGCCGGCCTGGCCATCGGTTATGGCGGCGCGCCGGCGGTCAAGCACCTGCGGTTCGAGGACGTGAACTTCATTGCCAACCACAACAAGTTTGCCATCTGGATTCAACTGTCGCCGGCGTATTTCAGGGGGCGGGGATATTCCTCGGGCGCCAAATTCAGCCGGAATGCGCCCATGGACGATTTCCGATTTGTGAACTGCACGTTCGAGAATGACGGCGGGCAGGTCTATATTGACGGCGGCGAAAACTCCTTGACGAACTTTGCGTTCGAGAACTGCGTTTTCTACAAGACCACCAAGCCCAGCCTGATGATGGGAACGAACGTCGCACCGGTCCTGTTCAAGAACGTGAAGATCAACGGAGCAAAGATCCAAAATGCCGAACAGTTGGAGCAGGCTGGATTCGACCTTTCCGTTCCTGTCAAGTTCGAGCGGTGAGGCCTGACAAACGGGAGACGACAGTCATGGGCACGCCGAATTTAACCGATGTGGCCGCGAGGAAGACCCTCGAGCAAATCACCGCTTTCCTTGATGACACGATGCTCGAACATCGTTGATTCGAGAAGTTCCCGGACAAACGTTTTGGATTCTTCCGGAATAATGTTGGCGTGCCGGTGGGGATTAATCCGGACATGGATGAGCCAGCCGCAATCTTTGTGGTCCGGGAAAAAGTATTGTCCCTTCAAATCCTCATTCGGGTAAACATCGAACCAGGTTCCCACCGCGTGGTTCAGGTTCCAATAAAAGTGCTTGATCACGAACGGCCGGTACCCGTCGAACATCTTCCGGTCTTTGGTTTGAGTGGCTGTTTGCCGGTTCCTGGCCAGATGATTTTTGATGCGCTTGAGGAGCACAGGCTCATCCTTCTTCAGGCATTTCCATCCGTAAATGGCAACCGGTTGCATAAGGTTCAGGGGTTATGACTGGCAACTCCGACGCAAGCTGGATTGGCATGTGACATCGGTCCCGGTACGCGGATAACGATCGTCCAGGCACACAACACCGGGACCGGTTTTGACCAAAACCAGCCTCGCGGCAAATAGCGACAACGTCAGTGGCTTTTTCATATTTTTGATCCACTTTCAAATTCAGCCCGGAATCAGCCAAGGCTCTCGCCAACGTAAATAATTTTTACCCTAACCGGGTTGAAACGGAAGGAATTGGGGACAAATTGCGGGTTTGCGGGGGTGAATTGCTCCCGGCGAGGGGCGGAATCCCAGTGATTTTCCCAAATGTCACCGTTTTGTTTCCGATCCGTCTTTGACAAAATGACGAATTGATGGTCTGATGCGTTCGCAACTAATAGAAGACAGCAAATCCATGCCTCACAGGCGCTGGTATTCCCTTCACCGGCGCCTTCTTTTTTCCGCTGTCCAATCGGGCGCGGTTGCGGTGTCTGCCGCAAGCTCCGTCAGGGGCCGGCTGGCTAAACCTCCTTGTTGTCCCGGCTTTGAATCAACAGGGCGGAGATGACCCGTTTGACCTGTGTGGAGGACAGGATGCTTTTGAGGGTGGATGTGAAGTTCTCTTCATTTAAGCACTGTCTTTGCACATGAACCGTGTGGTCAGTCACGGTCAGGGGATAGATGGTGATGGAGTATTGCAGGGTGAGAATTGCAAATTTATGATTATTGATGGCGGGGGCCGTGATGGCAAAATGGTAGATGAGGGTATTATTGACCGTTGGCTCCTGCTCAATGGAACCGATCAAGACGCCTTTGGTGATCTGGCTCAAAATCGAGGCCTGCTCGCGTAAAATCGACGTCGGAGTCCTCTGATTGGCGGGGACATTGATCTCCCCCCACATGTTTTCGACGCTCATAAGATTATTGCGTCCCCATCATACCCTTGCGACCGATGACTGCAAACATATTGGCGGCGAAAACCGGTCTTCAGAATATTTCCCAAAGAATGTATGGACATGGGAGGGAATAGGTGCTTCTATGGGTTTAATGGCAACCAAAGGCTTTTCATGCTGAAAGATTATTTTGGAAAATTACTGTTCCCACGCCTGCATCCTTCACAATACAACCAGCGATTAAAAATTGTCGCGGCCACCCTGTCGCTGGGCCTGTTCATCGCCGGCGGCGTGACCACGGTAATGATTCTGAGAGGCGCTGTGGGCCGATAGAAATTTACCGGATTCGCCAAAACCGGCGGATCAACCCATGAACAATCCGAAACAAAAGTATACCATCTACCGGGACAACGATTTAATCGCCGCGGATTTGCTGTCATTGCCCTCGATCATGAAATTCGTCAGAAATGATGCCCTCAAGGAACATTCCCAGGGGCGGCCGGCCTTCTATATGATCAGTGGTTCGCTCGGCTTCAAGCGCGCGGGAAGTCATTTGAAGGGCCGGGTGGTTTGGGACGGGTAAAATCCTGGTCCGGGTGCAATCCCACCCTGATTTTCCCGGCTTGGAGCGTAAACCAAATCGCGCGCCCAGCCCACGTTGAACGTTAAAATAAACTTGCGCGAATCCAAATCTTGAGGGAAATTAATGAGGTAAGCAAGACCGATTAGAGTTCAAGCCTCGTTGGAAGTTTGTCGGAAGTTCTCCTTCAGTCTTAAAGAGAGGAAATTTATTTATGGGCATGTTCATTTTTTGGTGCGCCATCGGATTTGTTGCCGGAGTCCTGTTCGGCTCCTTTTTCGAATGGGCGCTGCACCGTTATATCATGCACCACTCCGTCAAATGGTTCCGGTATCCGTTTGAACGGCACGCGCTGGTACATCACCGGATTTTCAAGGCGGACCACACCTACCACCTCGTGAATGAACGGGACAAAAAGACCATTCCCATGGCGTGGTGGAACGGGCCGGCCATCGTGGCCGTGTGCCAGTTGCCGTTCCTGGTTCCGGCCTTGCTGCTGCACAGGTGGGGAATTTTGTGCGGCGCGGCGGTGGCCTGCACGCTGTATTTTACGGCTTATGAATACCTCCATTGGTGCATGCATCTGCCGAAGAAACGGCACGTGGAGCGTTCGGGCATCTTCTTCCGGTTGAACGGGCACCACCTGTTGCACCACCGATACCTGGGCAAAAATTTCAACGTGGTGCTGCCGCTCGCCGATTTGTGTTGCTTCACCCTGCTGCTGCGTTCCCAGGTTGCCTTCGCGCAGGCGCAGGGTCCGTCCGTGCCGGACGTGCAGCCGAAGGGAAACCACTCTTTCAAGATTTTGGCGCTGGCAGAAGCGAAGAAGGTTTGAAAAACGGAAACGGAAACGGGTCTGTCCGAAACGGGTCCTCACTCACTTTTGACACAAACCGGTATTGAAGCGGGTTGCTTCGTCCCCCAAACTGATCCGTCTTCGCGCTGCTTCGCCGAGACAAGTCGGCGCGACAAGGCGGGTTTTGGTTTCAACTCAAAAGCCAGAAATCGCGCATCGGCAATCACCTCAATGCCATAAATGGCAGTATTAACAAAGCAACCACAATGCAGCCCCCTAAAAGCGCGAGAAGCATTAAAAAAATCAGGTCCAGCAGGCGTGAACGAAATTTCAAGTCTTTGAGGATGGCCAGTGCACCAACTGTTACCGCCAAACTCAACCAACAAAAAGGTCCGATGGCAAACACGGCTCTCGTCAATGATGGCAGGGGCACCGCCCACCCTGAAAAAATCGATTCGAATTGTGGGATGACGACAAAAAACATCACGCCACAAAGAAGATATGCGCCCGCCAATATCCATGAGAAAGCTTTTATCTTCATGTTGATGTGAACACCGAGCCGGGGCGTGTGTTGCGCATCGAAAACGGGTCTTGATATTTGCACATGTGGCATTCCCGCCGAAGCCCGCATCGCCATCGTGATGACGATTGCGTCTCCTCGTCGTAGGACAGGCGTCGCGCCTGTCTCTGACTTGAGAATTTCCGCCTTGAGTGCGGGTTTTCCTGGGCCGCGCAAGCAGGACCAAACGGGGATTGAAGCATTTAAAGACGGAGACAGGCGCGACGCCTGTCCTACGCAGACGGTCATTGCCACACCGGAAGAAGTCCGCGAAAAGTTCCGTCGCGTCAAACCCCTGAAAGAAGTCGTGGTAGGGCGGCGCTGCCGAGACTGTCTCAAAAGTTTTTATAGGATGGGGGCAAAGGCAAAGGAGAACCCGGTTGGCCGAACTCGACTCCGCACGGCTGCCAAGGCCAATAGCTTCTGCCACCACCGCGCGAG
>Ga0181530_10007580_pt1 | contig 10290 bp, 10 predicted proteins | sample PEATcosm2014_Bin_42_FD_119769 | JGI IMG/M metagenome (GOLD analysis project Ga0181530, IMG submission 119769) | Peatland microbial communities from MTU Mesocosm Facility, Houghton, MI, USA - PEATcosm2014_Bin10_60_metaG | ecosystem: Environmental > Terrestrial > Soil > Wetlands > Peat | place... | reverse complement strand
GCCGCCATCGGGCCGGCTACCCAGAAGGCGATCCTGAGCCATGGCCTCAAGGTCAAGATGGTTCCCGAGGAGTATGTCGCCGAGTCGGTGGTGAAGGGACTGCGCGAGAAGGTCAACGGCAAGCGCGTCGTGCTCATACGAGCGAAAGTCGCGCGCGATGTGATTCCGGAAGAACTGCGCGCCGCCGGAGCGCACGTCGATGTGGTCGAAGCTTACGAAACCGTGGTGCCCGAGAAATCGCGCGCGCGTCTGCGCGCGCTGATGAAAAATGCGGCGCGCCGTCCGCATGTCGTCACCTTCACCAGTTCTTCCACTGCGAGGAACTTTGCCGAACTGCTGGGCACGGTCAGGGCAGGCTTACTCAAAGGTGTCCAGTTTGCATCGATTGGTCCGGTGACGTCGGGGACGCTACGCGAATTGCAGATGCCGCCTAGGATCGAGGCCCGCGAATTCACGATGGGTGGGTTGATTCGCGCGATTGTGCTCGCCCGCTACGCGGTGAATCATTGAATCATTTGGTCATTGAACCATTGAATCATTGAAAGCCTAAGTTCGCAGCGATTCTTCAAATGACTCAAGGATTCAATGACTAAATGGCTCAATGACCAAATGATTCAATGGTTCTACCTCGGTTTCGGCCCCGAGATTCCCATCGGCGGGTCAATCGCGTCCAGGTAGGCCTGCATGCGCGCCTTCATCTCGGTGCCCATCCCGGTAAACTCGATGCCATTGCCGACGCCCGGATCGCACGTCCGCACCACCGCCGTGATATTGATGTGCTCCGAGTCCAGCCAGAAGTCCACGCGCAGCACGGTTCCGAGCGGCAAAGGCAGCATGTTCTCGACGTAACATCCATTGCCGCTCACGTCGGTGGCGTTGATGCGGGTGGGGGCGTTGACGCGCTCGTCGCGAAGTTCCAGGGGAAGCGAAATCTTATGCCGGTGATAGCGCCGCCGGTTGGAGGCTCCGATAGTAACGGTCGCGCCGTCGAGCGGCAGATAGTTTTTCCACGGGCACTCCTGCTCCGCCACCAACTTCACTCCCACTTCATTCTTCTTGACCGGGCCGGTGTTCACCGCCCACATCACCGTGCAGCGCGTTTTTTTCTCTTCGCACTGCACTCCGATCACGTCCCCCACTTTCAGTTCGCTCTCGACGCCTGAGATCAGCGCCCCCTCGGAACTGATGTTATGAGCGCGAGCGGGCTGGGAAAAGGGGCGTCCCTCGGCGGTCATCCCCCATATCCGTACCGGCAGGTCCACACTCAGGCGAGGTTCGGTTTGATGGTCAGCCATGCCTTATCCCTCGTATCCGTTGATGCGATCATACCGCCCTCTGCAGCGCCACGATATTATAAAGTGAACCGGCGCAGTAACGAGCGAAGCACTGCTTAGGGCACCCGCCGGTCATCGTTCATGGCTGGTTTTTCGCGGATTTCTCTACGAACTCTCGATAACCGATGACGCTGATCTTCTGCTCTTCCAGAAACTGCCGCAGCTGCGCAGAGGTCAGCAGCCGCCGCTCCTCGTCGCGGGAATCGAGCAGTCGGGTGCGAACCGCGCGCAAGTCGGCGTCATTGTAGCCGGGATGGCAGACCAATTCCCATGTTCCCTCCGGCAGGCTTGCGAGGGTTTGGCGCAGCAGCGAGATATCGACCGAGCCAGTCTCGATCACTCCTACCACGCCGTCGGGCGTAAGCAGTCCGGCGCGCCTGGTGCGCTGGAGGAATGGCCCGGAAAAAGTGTGCAGCATGCGCACCTGGCCATAACGCTTCCAAAGATTGCGCTTGCCTTTGAACAGGCGTGCCGGCAACGCTTTCACCGGAACGATCGGATTGCGGATGGCGCGCACGCCGCAAATCCGCGCGGCTCGCAGCAGCGCCGTAAGAATTTCGGGAAAAATGTGCGCATGTTTGTGGGTGTCGAGATGAGTCACCTGGAGACCGGCGGCCTGAATCTTTCTTATTTGCGCCGTGACTTCCGCGACCAGTTGATCGCGATCGAAGCCTCCCAACATGGCGCGCGCGGCGAAGGCCGAAAGGCTGGAGTAGAACTTGTCCGGCTCGGCCGAGCGAATCGCCAGCAACGTATCCACCGCGTCCGGAGGCGACACGGGCGTGCCATCCACCAATACCACGTGGCATCCGACGGAGAGATTCGGCGCCGAGCGCGCCGCCTTCACCGCGTCGTCGAAGCGAGCGCCGTTGGCCATTAAGGTCGCCGATGATACGACTCCGCCGAGGTGGGTTTCGACAATGGCTCGATTCACTCCAGTGGTCAGACCAAAATCATCGGCGTTGACGATTAACCTGCGCACGCAGAAAGTGTAGCAGCCGCGCCGTCAAAATGTTCAGCCTCCGGGTACGCTCCGCGCTGAGGCGATCCGCTCCTTTTAGATTACTTGCTGCGATTTTCGCCGCTTTTACGGGTACGATGAAGAACCGCAATGAATAGGTCCAAGTACAGAGCGACCGTAAACCTAACCCGGCAGGCGATCCAGAAGTCGAGGGTTCTCGGCGCCCGCCGCGCTACCTCCCTAGGCGGTCTCCTCGCAGAGCAAATTGAGACGCTCCTGGGGGAGGACGAAGCGGGCTACGAGCGTGAGCAGCGGCAAGCCATGGCGCTGCTCGATCGAGATTTCCATTTGGGCGGTATGATTCGAGCCAATCGAGACGAATTGCACGAACGCTAGGAACTTGTCAGCGAGTGCTCCTCGCCAGGTGGGGTGGTGCGCCCGGAGAGAATCGAACTCCCAACCTCTTGGTTCGTAGCCAAGCACTCTATCCAATTGAGCTACGGGCGCATTTGTGGCGAATTGTTTCTTCGAATTATAGCGGAAACAGAATGGTTTCGCCCAACCCGATCGGTCCGGTACGCTTGCTGAGACACCCTGAGCCGGGTTCGGATCGCGATGCCGGATCACGCCAAATGCCGCGCTGGCTGTGGAAATCGGCGGCTTTTGCGAAATGGAAGATTTGTAAAATTAGCGTAAAAGTTTCCGCCGCAGCGCAAAACCTACCTGCCCCAGCGTTCCAAGTTTGCATGTTGACAAGGCCTTAGCGATGGCACCCGGCATGCTTCTGCATGGAGCAAACGAAGTGGCGCGCAACGGGGCATTTGCGAAACAACTTCGGCCAGAGGTCTTTCCGAATGCCCCATTGCAATCCTTCGTTTGCCGAGCAGAGGGCGCTCCGCTCAGTCTCCCGGCCCTCCCCCAATAGTCCTCTCCTGGAAGTGAGGATTGGCAGGGAACGGGCGGAGCGCCGTTTGATCCATTCTCATCTTTTGCCTGAAGTATCCGCCAGAAGTTATTAGGCCAAAAGTAGTTGCTCCTGCACGTCGATGCCGGCTTCGCGCAGCAACTTGACCACCGCGTCGCCCTTCATGCGCGAGGCGTCGAAGCGCACGCGGACCGTCCGCTCGCTTTCGTTAAACTGAATGCGCTGGATGCCATACACCTCGCGGACACTGTCAATGGCCCGCAACTCAGCTTCTCCCGGCGGAGTCTGGTAGCGGTAAGCGGCTTCGAGGTAGGTCATTTGATTTTTCTCCCAAGGAAAAGGAATGAAGTTCGAGGATGACTCCTTGAGTATCTAATAATCGCTGGATTCCGCCAAGCAGGATCTGCTCGTGTAGGGACCGCCGGCCTCGCCCGTCCCACGTGGGGACTGCCGGCGGTCACAGAGACTCTGGATTTCGATATAGACTTCTGCCAACAAAACTATGGACGACCTCGACCCTGTCGACATCCCAAACGCCGCACCGTCCGCCGCCAAGACCAAAGACCCAGTCTGCGGGATGGACGTGAATCCGGCAACCGCCCGCTACAAAACGCGGCACAACGGCAAAGAATACTTCTTTTGCAGCGCCGGTTGCCTGGCGAAGTTCGAAGCGAGTCCCGAGAAGATTCTGTCATCCGCGCCCCAGCCCATGTCGACGACGATGGCGTCGGGACTGGTGTCCTTGGGCGCTCCGGCCGGTGTTCCGACTGGTATTCCAACTGGTACTCCAACAAAGATCGTGCCAACGCTGAACAAGCCGGCCACGGCCCCTATTGCCAAGTTGCCGGCCAGAAAAGACGCGCGGGCCTACGTCTGCCCGATGTGCCCGGAGGTGCGGCAGATCGGGCCAGGCCCTTGCCCGAAGTGCGGAATGGCGCTCGATCCCGAATCACCGGTGTTGCCCGCGACCAAGCGCGAGTACACCTGCCCGATGCATCCGGAAATCGTGCGTGCCGACCCGGGGAGCTGTCCGATTTGCGGCATGACGCTGGAGCCGCGCACGGTGACCGTCGAAGAAGAAGAGAATCCCGAACTGCGCGACATGACCCGGCGGTTTTGGATCAGCCTGGCCCTGACCGCGCCCCTGCTGGCCATTGCCATGGGCAGCATGTTGTGGCGGGACGAATTCATAAATGGCTTCTTCTACGTGAAAGGTCATAGAACAACGCTTCCGCTCACTGCGGTTCTGCCATGGCTGGAGCTCGTGCTCTCGACGCCGGTCGTGCTCTGGTGTGGCTGGCCGTTCTTCCAGCGCGGATGGACATCGGTAGTAAATCGCAGCACCAACATGTTCACGCTGATTGCGATGGGCACGGGCGTCGCGTACTTGTACAGCGTAGTGGCAACGCTGTTCCCGCAGATTTTTCCGGCGTCGTTCGCAACTATGACCCGCGGCATGGGTGACCGGCCAGATGTTTACTTTGAAGCGGCAGCGGCGATCGTGACGCTCGTGTTGCTGGGACAGGTGCTGGAACTGCGCGCCCGCAGCCAGACGTCAAGCGCGATCCGGGCGCTGCTCGATCTCAGCCCGAAGATGGCGCGCCTGATTCCAACGAGCGAAAACGGCAGCGAAGGTGGCTCTGAAACTGAGCGCGACATCCCGCTCGAAGAAGTCAAGCCGGGAGATCGCCTGCGGGTTCGTCCGGGAGAAAAGATTCCCGTCGATGGCGTGGTGCTCGATGGGTCGAGCGCAGTGGACGAGTCGATGATCACGGGCGAATCCCTTCCCGTGGAAAAGACGGCGTCCTCGCGCGTGATTGGCGCGACCGTGAACGGCAACGGATCGCTCGTGATGCGCGCCGAGCGTGTCGGCAGTGAAACCATGCTGGCGCAGATCGTGCAGATGGTAAGCCAGGCGCAGCGCACCCGCGCCCCGATCCAAAGGCTGGCGGACAAAGTCGCGGGCTGGTTTGTACCAGCGGTGATCGCGGCTGCGGTAGTGACCTTCATCGTCTGGGTAAGCTTCGGGCCGGAACCGCGATTCGCGCATGCCATCGTGAACGCCGTAGCCGTGCTGATCATCGCGTGTCCGTGCGCCCTGGGTTTGGCGACTCCCATGGCGATTATGGTCGGCACCGGACGCGGCGCGCGCGCGGGCGTGCTCATCAAGAATGCCGAGGCGCTGGAGACGCTGGAGAAGGTGGATACGATCGTCTTCGACAAGACCGGGACGCTGACCGAGGGCAAGCCGAAAGTGGTGGCGTTCTCGACCTCGGGGAATTTGCCAGGCATTTCAGGCAATGAGATTCTGCGGCTGGCGGCGAGTCTGGAGCGAGCCAGCGAGCATCCGCTGGGGACGGCGGTTGTCGCCAAGGCGAATGAACTGAAGCTGGCTCTGAGCGAGCCTGCCAACTTTCAGTCCACGCCGGGACAAGGCATCCGCGGGACGGTAGAAGGGAAGAGCATTGCAGTTGGAAACAGCGCTTTGATGCGCGCGGTCGGAGTCTTCGGCAGCGAGACGGCGGTTTCGGTTCTTAAACCCGCCGGCTCCACCGTGATCTATCTCGCAGTCGATGGCCAGTATGCCGGCGACGTCGCGGTCGCCGACCCGCTCAAGGCATCTACGGCGACCGCCCTGCGCGAGTTGAAAGCTCAGGGAATCCGATTGGTCATGCTAACCGGCGACAATCAGGCCACAGCCCAGGAGATTGCGCATAGCCTCGAAATCGCGGACTTCAAAGCCGAGGTTCTGCCGGCGCAAAAAGCCGAGATCGTCAAAAAGCTGCAGAAGGAAGGCCGCGTAGTGGCGATGGCGGGCGACGGCATCAACGACGCTCCCGCGCTGGCGCAAGCGCAAGTCGGAATTGCCATGGGAACCGGAACCGACGTCGCAATGGAAAGTGCAGGCATCACCCTGCTTAAAGGAGACCTTGGAGGAATTCTGCGGGCCCGGAAGCTGAGCCAGGCGACGATGCGCAACATCCGGCAGAACCTGTTCTTCGCGTTTGTCTATAACGCGATCGGCGTGCCGGTTGCCGCGGGCGTCCTGTATCCGGTGTTTGGATTGCTCTTGAGCCCGATCCTAGCCGCGGCCGCGATGAGCTTCAGTTCGGTGTCGGTGATTACGAACTCGCTGAGGTTGAGGAAAGTGAAATTGTAGGTCCACTAAAACTTATCATCCCGAGCAAAGCGAGGGATCTGCAGTACGCCGCTATCTATATACAGATCCCTCGCTTTGCTCGGGATGACAACCCACGGAAGATGCGGGGAAAAACTATAACTTGCTCAAATAGTCGGTGATTTCCGGGCTGGTCCAATCCACGGCTCCGATAAACTTGCGGCGGATGACTCCCTGGCGGTCGATCACGTAGGTTTCGGGCCAGCCAAAGGTTCCGTAAAGAGAGCTTGATTTCTGGTCCCCATCGCGGACCGTCATGAGGTTGACGTTGAAGTCCTTCAGAAATTTGTGATAGGCGGCGTCATCGACGTCGATGCTGACGGCGAGTACCACCACACCTTTATCTTTGAGACGCGCCTGCATCTGAACCAGCGAAGGAGTCTCCTCGATGCAAGGCGGACAGAAAGTTCCCCAGAAATTCAGCACCACCACCTGTCCGCGAAACTGGCTGAGCGTAACCTTGTGATCGGAATCCTGCACCGTGAAGTCGGGGGCATTCGAACCGATGCGGGGAGGATGGCCGCCGCTGTAGCATCCGAACAGGGCAGCCAGCAATCCAATGGCTAAGAACGTAGCAAGTAGCGTTCGTCTCACACCGCTATAATAGCGAAAAACCGATGGAGAGTTCACTACCAGCCGCGCTGCCCCAGTTTGCGATCTCCGAGATCTCGATCCCCGAGGTCTCGATCATCGTTCCCGCCCGGAACGAAGAGGCCAGCGTCGGCCCATGTCTCGAATCGCTGACGGCTCAAACTGGCGTGGCTTTCGAGATCATTGTGGTCGACGACGGCTCGACCGACCGTACCCGCGAGATCGCTGAGAGCTTCGCCGGAGTGCGGGTGATTTCCGCGGGGCCTCTGCCGGCGGGCTGGACAGGAAAGAATAACGCGCTCGTTGCCGGAGCCAAAGCGGCACGTGCGCCGTGGCTCCTGTTCACCGACGCCGACACGGTGCATCTGCCCGGATCGCTGGCGCGGGCTTTGGACGAAGCCAAGCAAGAACGGGCGGATTTGCTGTCCTATTCGCCTGAGCAGGTGGTCGTCACCTTCGCCGAGAGAGCCGTGATGCCCGTTATCTTCGCGGAGCTGGCGGCCGAGTATCCTCCGCATAAAGTGCGCGAGCAGATTTCGAGACAAAGTTCGGAAGAACGCTCGGGACAGCGCGCGGGAATCGCAGCCGCGAACGGGCAGTATATTCTCGTCCGACGCGCCGCGTACGACGCCGCAGGCGGGCACGCCGCCGTGGCCACGGAGATACTCGAGGATGTGGCGTTGGCGCGCCTGTTCCGCAATGCCGGCCAGCCCGTGTACTTCCGTTATGGCGGAGACGCCGTGCGTACGCGCATGTACCGCAACTGGCCGCAGCTTCGAGAAGGATGGACGAAGAATCTGGCGCTGCTCTTCCCTCAATCGGGGCGGCTTGCGATGCAGAGTCTGGTCCTGTGGTTCGCAGCATGGGTGGCGCTGGGATTCGCCGTGTTTGGGGCGGCCAGTCAACACTTCTTGTGGATTGCGTTTGCGGTCCTGTGGCTCCTGGTGTATCGCAGAATTGGCGCTGCGAATTTTGCGACTGCGAATAACCTGATCGCCATCGCTTGCGGCCTGCCAATGTTCGCCTACCTGCTGCTGCGCTCCAGAAAAGCGCACGCGAATGGGAAAGTATCGTGGAAAGGCCGTGCTTACAATGTCGGCCTATCAAATGAAAGTACGCCGGCCGAAAAGAAGGCCGCATGACCGATTTTACTGAGAACCGACAACTGAGAACTGAAAACTGACTCTATGGTCTATCTCACGCGCAAAGCGGAATTCTCCGCATCGCACTACTATCACAATCCGGAACTTACTCCGGAGGAAAACCAGCGCGTCTTCGGCAAGTGCAATAATCCCAATGGACACGGACACAACTACACTCTCGAAGTCACCGTGAAGGGCGCCGTCGATCCGAAGTCGGGATTCGTCGTCGACCTGAAGCAATTGAAGGACGTCATGAGCAGGGAAGTGCTCGACGCGCTCGACCATCGCTTCCTGAATAAGGAAGTGCCCGAGTTCTCAACCGCCGTTCCGCCGATGATTCCAACGACCGAGAACCTCGCTATCGTCATCTGGCGGCGCCTCGCGCCGAAACTCAACGCGGCACAGCTGCAACGGGTGCGTGTCTACGAAACGCCCGACCTGTTCGTTGATTTTTACGGAGAAGCATGAAGGCGCACCTGACCCGGCGGTATATGTTCTCAGCGTCGCATCGCTTGCATAGCGACGAAATGTCGGCGGAGGAAAACCGCGCCACCTACGGCAAGTGCAATAATCCCTATGGACATGGGCACAATTACATGCTCGAGGTCACCGTCAGCGGGCCGGTCGATGACCAGACCGGGATGGTCTGCAATCTGGCCGATCTGGATGGCTTTGTGCACGGCGCGGTCCTCGGGCGTTACGATCACCAGAACCTGAACCTGCTTGCAGAATTCGTGAAAGAGGTTCCGACCACGGAGAACCTATGCATCGAGATCTACGAAATTGTGAAGCGCCGCTTCCATAAGGCTCATCTAGAAAAGATACGAATAGAAGAGACGATGATGAATTCGTTTGAATATTGTGGAGAATCCGGTCGTTAGTCGCTGGTCGTTAGTCGTTCGCGGATCTAGTTTGCTAACGACTAACGACCATCGACCAACGACCTAGAACCTATGAAATCCACGTCCCTGCCCGCCACCCTGACCAGCGCCACCTACGAAGAACTGGTGCGCGAAATGCTCGTCCGCCTCGGCGAAGATCCCGATCGCGAGGGCCTTTCGCGCACCCCAGAGCGCGTCGAAAAGGCCATGCGCTTTCTCGTCAAAGGCTACCAGGACGATCCCGAAGCGCTTCTGCGCGAGGCGCTATTCACGGTCAGTTATGACGAGATGGTGATCGTGAAAGACATCGAGATGTTCAGCCTGTGCGAGCACCATCTTCTGCCTTTCTTTGGCAAGGTGCACGTGGCCTACATCCCAAAGGGAAAAGTGATCGGGCTGAGCAAAATACCGCGCCTTATCGAAGCGTTCTCGCGGCGCCTGCAGATCCAGGAGCGCCTGACCACGCAAATTGCGGAGGCGATCCAGAACACGATCGAGCCCCAGGGCGTGGGCGTGGTCGTCGAGGCCCGGCACCTGTGCATGATGATGCGCGGCGTGGAAAAACAGCATTCTTCGGCGGTAACGTCGTCGATGCTCGGCTGCTTCCGCAATGAAGAGGAAACGCGCACCGAATTCCTTTCGCTGATCCGCCAGCGCACGAATGCCTTGTGATTTGTAAATGCTCGTGTGGGGACGGGCGCCCTCGCGAGCCTGCCCGGTCTTGCCGAAGCCCCGAGCGAAGCCGAGGGGGAAGTCGAAGGGTCCAGCCGAGCGCAGCTCGGCAGCTGCCTGTGGCCAGAGCAGATCTGGATTATCCACGACGCTGTTGACGAAGTGTAGACTCCCTGCTCGTAAGACCGCGGCGGTTGGCATAAGCTGAAAAAACGCCGCATGCCAAAACGCCATCCCACATTGCGCAAACCGGCGCTGCGCGAGCCCACGCTCTCCGGACGTCTGGCTCTGATCACCGGCGCCAACCGCGGCATCGGTCTCGCCATCGCCCGCGCGCTGGCGCTTGAAGGATGCAATCTTGTCATCACCGGCCGCGACGAGCGAGCCTTGGCCAAGGCGCGCATCGAACTGGAGAAACTCCAGCGCGAGAAACTGCCGGCGAATCTGCAGGTGCTGGCGCAGTGCTGCGATGTCCGCAGCCCGGACTCGGTCGACTACCTCTTCACGCTCGTGCGGGGATTGCGTAAGCCCCTCGACATCCTCATCAACAATGCCGGCATCGGACATCCAAATCGCGCCGTCGGAGAATTGCCTTACCCGACCTGG
>Ga0181530_10007577_pt1 | contig 10291 bp, 9 predicted proteins | sample PEATcosm2014_Bin_42_FD_119769 | JGI IMG/M metagenome (GOLD analysis project Ga0181530, IMG submission 119769) | Peatland microbial communities from MTU Mesocosm Facility, Houghton, MI, USA - PEATcosm2014_Bin10_60_metaG | ecosystem: Environmental > Terrestrial > Soil > Wetlands > Peat | place... | reverse complement strand
GTTGTTCCGGAGGGCGCACACAACAATGAGTCGAGATGCAGGAAACCGTGCGCCACCGTCCTGACGGGCAGGACCGACCGTGGGAAAACAACGACCGCTTTCGAAAGGTCCTTGCGCGGGGTCGACGGACGCAGCTCGCGTGACAATGAAGCGGAGTGACGGCCGCGTCACCGCCGGAGGCACTGAGTGCCCACCTGCGGTCTCTTCGGACGAATGTTGCGCGCCATCCCTCGCGTCGCGCTAGTTCCTCAACGATGCGGCGAGGAACTCGAGCTTTCTTCGCATATGGGTCGTTCCGCCGCCCTCGTGGCCGCTGAAGGGATAAACGGCTATCTCCTTCGGCCCTGCATAGTGGTTGAAGGCCGCGAACACAGTCGACGCGGGTGTGATGTCGTCGAGCAACCCGACGGAGAACAGCGCCGGCACCACTGCGCGCTTCGCGTGGTTCACGACGTCTATATAGGAGACCGTGCGGAAGACCTGTTCGATCTCGTCATGATGCACCCGGCAGTACTGGGCCAGTTCGGCATACGGCAAGCTGGCGGTGATCTCAGCAGCACGACGGGGGTAGGCGAGGAACGGCACGTCCGGCATGACTGCCACGACCCCCTCGGCGAGATGCGCGGCTGCGAGGGCGAGTCCACCACCTTGGCTCATTCCCGTCGTGGCGATCCGCAGCCCACCTAGGTCCGGGTGCTGCCTGACGGCATCGACAGCGCGGACGGTGTCTGTGAAAAGGCGCGTGAAGTAATAGCTCTTCGGGTCAGAGATGCCCTTCGTCATGAAGCCGGGGCTGGCCGGCTGGCCGCTGTCGCCGGGATCGTTCGTGTCGGCACTTCGCCAGGCGCCGCCTTGGCCGCGGCTGTCCATTATGAGGTGGGGGTAGCCGGCGCCACTCCACGTGAGCCAGTCGAGCGGATCGCCGCGTCCACCGCCATAGCCGATGTACTCGACGATCACGGTCTCCTCCGGGCCGAGGTCGTGCGGGATGAGAAGCCAGGCCTTGATGGGGTCGCCTCCATGGCCGGCGAATGTAACGTCGAACACCTCGGCGTAGCGGAGGGCGGTCTGCATGGGTCTGAACTGCGCATTGACATCGCGGGAACGAGCCTCACCGATCGCCTGTGCCCAGAACTCGTCGAAGTCGGCAGGCTCTTCGACCTGAGGCAGATAAGCACGAAGCTCGACAAGTGGTAGGTCGACGAACAAGGCGTTCAATCCTCTCTGAGGTCATCGACACGAATGGCCCGAGTCGCGGACCTCGCCTGACTCGGGGCGACATCACCGACGCTGGGAATGTAGCGCGGCAGGATGCGGGACCTCTTCCTCGGGGACACCTGTTCGTACCGCCCGGATAGCCGCCCCCCTACCGGCTGGTGGCCCGGATTGTGGCGAGCGACGCGGCGGTTTGGCTGGTCCTCGTCTCCCTTACCCAGGTTCCCGCGCCGCGCCACGCCTCAGGTGACAGCTGCCAGCCCCCCGCCGCCATCGCGTGCGCGGACAAGTCCGCCGGCTCGCCGAGTCTGGGCGCGAACGGACAACCTTGAGGTCTACGCGGTCGTGCCCGTGGCTCCGGTCGACTGGTCGGTGCCGCAGTACTTGCACCTGGTGGCGCCCAGCGGAAGGTCGGCGGAAAGACAAGCCGGGCACGTCTGGGTCGGCGCTGGGTCGCCGAAGACGACCTGGCCGCGCCTTGCCGAGATCTTCTTGTATGGAACCACGATGACGAAGTACACGACGGCCATGAAGATGATGAAGTAGACGACGGCGGAGAGGAAAGCTCCGAAGTTCAGGAACGTGTTGGTGTTGCCCGCCTGGCCGAGCTGGACGCCCAGCCCGACAGCCCCGCCACCCTGCGCGCGGGAGATGAGCGGGTCGATCACCGAGTCCGTGAATGCCTTGATCAGTGTGCTGAACGCCAAGGCGACGATCAGCCCTATGGCGATGACGATGACGTCGCCCCGCAGGAGGAAGTTCTTGAATCCCTTGATCACCGAGGTGTTCCTTTCTCGAAAGTCGTGCCCCGAATCCAATCCGATGTCGAAACTCTAGGGCGGCTCGCGCGACGGGGCCGCCAGAAGCCAGTCCGCGAAAACTCCTTGCGCAGTCTGCAACCCGGCGCGGAGCCGCCACGGTGGCGCGCCGCCGCCACGGTGGCGCGCCGCCGCCCGCCTGGCTCTGCCGGGGCGATCCGGCACAACAGGACCCCGGACGGCAAGGCAATCTGGGACGCATGGAAGGTCCCCTCCTCCGGGCCGAGTCGTCGATCGAGGTATTCACGGCCGACGAACGGCCGGACCTCTGGGAGCGAGCGCTCGCCCTTGGGAACGCGTGGCCCGAGTACAACAGACACGGGAACCATGGGGCGACATACTTCGGTGCCCTGATCCCCCGGCACGCCCGTTTCCAGCTTCTCCTCTACGACAAGACTCTCGACCGCGTGGTCGCGAGAGGCAGAACGATCCCGTTTCACTGGGATGGCTCTTTGGGGGACCTCCCCCGGGGAATCGACGCGCTGGGGTTGCGGGCGATCGATGACCCGCGCCCACCAACCGCGCTCTCGGCGCTGGCAGGAGAAGTCGCCGCCGACCAGCGGGGACGAGGCTTGAGCAGCCTGATCGTCCGAGCGATGACAACCGTCTCCCGGAGGGCTGGTCTCGCTCCACTGGTTGCCCCCGTCCGGCCGAGTTGGAAGAACCGCTACCCGCTGACGCCGATCGAGCGTTACGTCACCTGGAGGCGATCCGACGGACTGCCATTCGACCCTTGGCTGCGGGTGCACGCCCGCTTCGGCGCGACCATCCTTCGCCCCGAGCCGCGGTCGCTCCAGATCGAGTCGCCCGTCGCCGACTGGGAGCAGTGGACGGAAATGACATTCCCGCAGGACGGGGAGTACGTCTTTCCCGAGGGGCTCGCCCCACTCCGTGTTCGAAGCGGCATCGGCTCCTACTGGGAGCCGAACGTGTGGATGGTCCATGAGGTCTAGCTATTCGCTGCCCCGCCGCCTTCGTGCCTGGGCCACCTGTCGGCTCAAACACGAACGTGCCGCGCACCGAACAGCAGTCGCGGCACAGCTCCGTCGCGTGAACAACGTCATCGAGCTCCCGGCCAGGTCCAGCCGTAAGCCCACCTCCTCGACACAGGACCCACCACCGGTTCTTCCGACAACGGCCGAAGGACAAGCGTCCGGCGGCACCCGGGCGGAGTGAAATCCGACCGCACCAGTTTCCAAGGCTCGTCACAGTTCGGCGTCCTAGCTTGACAGCGCGCCTCCACGGCCGGGTTTGCTTCCGAACGAGATGTCACTCGCTTGGTGTCGGGCACGGGAACGCAGGTTCGGGTCCGCTGACCCGGCCTGGTCGGCGCGCCAAGCGAGGTCACCGACTTTCACGCCGGTCGATCCGACGTCGCACGGGCCTTGGTCGAGGTGCTTCTCCCAGGTCAGGATCGTGTCGTCCACCTCGATCGACCCAGTCCGGATCAGGATCGTTCCCTTCACGCGTCTTGGAGGAACGCCGGTATCGACCTGTCCGGACCGGCGGTACAAGGCCTGCACCCCTTCGTTGCCGGCGCTGACCTGGAGGCCAAGCGGTTGAAGACTCTTTCCCGCGCCCGGCGCTCGCTACGCCGCGTCGCCGGTGCCCAAGTCGCACTGACACTTCCTGGAGCTCCGGCGGGTCGCTCCGCGGGAGGTGTGCATGCCCCAGAGGCTCGTCGTGCTCCCACGTCCCTAGGTAGATGCCGTTCCCTGGTGGAGGCGGGGTCGAGGACGGCCGTGACGCGCTCTATCTCGTCGCCGGCAAGCGGACGGACGAGGAACGGCTCGGTCCCGGATTCGATGGCGAGATCCTTCTCTCTTGATGTTTGCCCGAACGACAGCGGTCGGACGCGCCCGGATGCAGGCGACACCGGACACTATTCGTGCGCCGTCGCCGCCTGGCCGGAGGCGGCACATCCGCCGCGACGACATGGGCTCGGCTGAGAACGCCGATCATCTTCTGGCACAACTGGTTCTCTCAGCTCCACGGGTGCGGCATGGGCTGATCGCTCAGCAGCGCCTCCAGATTGTCGAGACAAGCGGTCCACGACCGCTCGTGCCAGGTGATCGCCTCCGGCCAACCGTCGTCGTGGCCGAAGCCGCCGTGGCGCACGCCAACATCGGTGCCGATGGCTGTTGGGCTGAGAGTGATGGTGACGTGGGTTGGCGGTGGAGGCGGATTTCCCTCGTTCATGATCATGCGCAGAACGTCTGGCCCCCGCCAGGTGAAAGCCAGGTAGTGGCATGGGGCGATGGCCGTGATGCGGCAACCGATGGTGCTGTTGTGCTCAGGGGTGTCGGGTTGCCAGAACAACTCGTAGGCTCCTCCCCGTTCCGCGGAGATTTTGGCCGCGGCCGCGAACCAAACCTCGGCCTGCGAAGGCTCAACCAGTGCCCGCCAAACGCGTTGCGGTTCCGCCAGGAGGTTCCGGTGTATCTCCAACTGGCAGGTCGTGCGCTCACTGGTGGTCACTGGTCACTCCCTTGTTTTCGGTCAGGCGACAGGTCATCGGCCTCGGTACTTATCGGAGGGCGCAGAACCGACGCCGGCCGGCTGGGTCAGCCGGGCCGGCTGTAGTGGAACACGAAGTTGACATTGGCGCGGTACTCCTCGAGACTCCGGGCGTTCATGTAGGACATCGAACTCCGAAGTCCCGCGCCGTATCTCGAGGTCACATCTGCGACCGATCCCTTGTAAGGCACCATGGTCTCGGCACCTTCCACGTATTCGGGCTCCTGGCCGCCGTGCTCCTGCTGCACGGAGAAAGACGCGGCACCTCGCATGATCTTGTACTTGCTCCCGTCGACGACGATCACACGACCGGGCGCCTGGCGTGTGCCGGCAAGTGCAGAACCGAGCATCACCGTGTCGGCACCGAGAGCCAGGAGCTTGCAGAAATCCGAAGGAGTTCGGACCCCGGAGTCGCCGATGACGAGCGCATGGCTCTTGACATGGGCGCACTCCCAGACCGCATAGGGCGTCGGGACGAACACTGCGGTCTCTGTCCTCGTCTCGCAGACCGAACCCCCCGCGATCCCCACGCGTATCGCGTCGACCCCTTGATCCTCCAGCCAATGGAATGCCTCGGCCGAAGCCACGTTGCCCGCGATGAGAAAGATGTCTGTTGCCTCCGCGCGGCACCACGCGATCGCGGCCCCGACCTGCACGTGAGCACCGTTGGCAGTGTCAAGGCAGAACGCCCGCACGCCGGCCTCGTAGAGCGCCGAGAACCTCTCCCGGTAGTCGCCGCTCACCCCGACGGCGGCGACGGGCGTTGGCAACGGCGGTTCCCCGTCCTCACGGGACACCGCGCTGTGAACACCTTCAACCTGGGCCCCGATCGACTGGAAACGGTGCAGAACACCGACAGCACCGTCAACGGCCAGCGCCCGGCACATCTCGGCTCCGCAGACGTCGGGCATGGGGGCGCCGATTATAGGCAGGGTGAGCCGAATCGGTCCGAAGTCGATGGCCGGCTCGGCATCGACGCGGTGGGTCAGCGTGGAGACGAGCCGCGGCACGAGGCTGACGTCGTCGTAGTCGAACGCGATCGGGGCGCCGTTGACACGGGCGCTCCAGGCGGTCTCAGCAACTGGCTCAGAGCCGGTAGGCGTCACCTCCCAAGTGTGACGGCAGGAGGACCTCCTCGCCACCAACATGTCTCTCCCCGGCCGGACGGCCCTGCGAGACCACTGCGACGTAGCGAGCGCGAGAGCAAGACCGTGGACGCCTTCGACCTAGTCCCAGCCCGGATGAACGGTCCGGAGAAAGGAGCGGGCATCCGCACGTGGGCCGTTGCCATTGTCAACAAACCCGCGTAGACCCGCGCTCCGACTGACGATGGAACTCGCCGCGTGCCGGACAGCCCGGCGCGTCTTCGTCGCCCGCGCTGGTGAACCGATGTTTGCTACAACTCGCACGGGGACTCAACCACCGAGTGGCCCGACGGACCGAGTGTCGACCTGTCTCTCCAGCGACGTGACCTCGTCTGGCGAGTGGGGACAACCAGACACAGGCCGTCCGCGTCGCAAGGCCCACTCGTAGACTGCATCCGTGATCACCACCGCCCAACCACACATCGAGGTGCCGCAACCTGCATTCCTGTTCGACCTAGACGGCACGCTGGTCGACTCCGTCTACCACCACGTGACCGCCTGGCAAGAAGCCCTTGCAGACTGTGGCGTGCCGCTTTCGGTGTGGCGGATCCACCGCAGGATAGGAATGAGCGGGGGCTTGTTCCTCAATGCCCTGCAGCGTGAGACCGGTCGCGAGCTCGATGCCGAAACACTCGCGCGGTTGTTCGCGCTTCATGCCGAGCACTACCTGGAGCGCGTCGGAGGGGTGGTACCACTGCCCGGTGCAAAGGCGCTCCTCAGCTGTCTCCAAGACCACGGGGTGCCGTTCGCCATCGCCACGAGCGGGTCCCGCGTGACCGCCTCGCCGGCCATCAAGCTCTTGGAGCTCCCGCCGGACACAGTCGTTGTGACGCGGGACCTTGTGGAACGAGCCAAGCCTGACCCGCACCTGTTCTTGGCTGCCGCAAGCTTGCTCAACGTCGATCCTCGTCACAGCTTCGTGGTCGGCGACAGCGTCTGGGACCTTCTGGCTGCCCAGCGTGCCAACGCTCTGGGCGTTGGTCTGCTCTCGGGCGGATACGGGCGAGCTGAACTCCAGACGGCCGGGGCGTACCGTGTCTACGCCGATCCAGCCGACATGCTCGGCCATCTCGAAGAGGTTGGCGTGCGCTCGGCCGCATAGAGCTCGGACCGAACAGCAGTCAGCGGGCGCGGCGGCCGTGACCCAGCGCGACACTCGAACTGCCGTTGGGTTCGGCGCCTCACGCCATACGCATCGAGCTCGCCATTGGCTATAATTCTGGCCATGGCAGATACGCTCTCACTGGCGGCCGTCAAGGATCGGTTCTCCGAGATCGTCGACCGCGTTAACAAACAGCACGATCGCGTGATCGTGACCCGCAACGGTGTTCCCGTCGTTGTCGTCGTGAGCGTCGAGGAGCTCGAAAGCCTCGAAGAGACTCTTGAGATTCTGTCCGACCGCGAGACAGTCGCGGCTCTCCGCGAGTCAGAGCAGCAGATCGCCGAGGGACTCGACGAGGTCATCACCGAAGACAGCGCTCGGGCCCGCTGGATTCGCTAACACGTGAAGATTCGCTGGACGCCGGGGGCGTCCCGGGATATGGACGACCTTGCGGCGACCTCGCCTCGTGTCGTGGCGGCGATCGTCGAGTTCGTTTACGGCGACCTCCGCCGCGACCCGCGTCGTGTCGGCAAGCGGCTCCGATTCGAGCTCGAGGGCCTTTACTCAGCTCGACGTTCGGAATACCGCGTGATTTACCGGGTCGAGGCTGTCGCCGAGGTAGTTCGAATAGAGCGCGTCAGCCCGAGACGCGAAATCTGTCGACCGACGTAGCCCACGTCCAAGATAGACGCGATTGATCGGATCCCCTTGCACTGATCCAATGGCTCAACAAACGGGGTCCCTCAAACGGAGCCGTGTACTGAACGAGCTGTCAGTCGAGAAGTTCTTCGAGGCCGCTCGCCCGGACGCGAACGCACTGACTATTTTGACCCCAATCGGCGGTATTCAACGGACGGACACTCCTGCAGAAGGCTCACGATCGTTCACCATTGCCTGAGTTGGGTAGTCGCGTCGACACGCCTTCTGACACGTCCCATCGCAGGCTATCGGTCGAACGGTCTCTGCGCTGGCTATGGCGGAACCCATCCACGTCTCCCGCCTAACCGAGCTTGGGCACAGCCGTGTTTCGGGGCGAACGAGTTGGTGACGGCGCCCGACGGCGACGTCCATCTTCTGTCCGCGCGATGTCGTATTCGAAGGCGTCGAGGAGTTGGAACAGCTCGTCGCTTATCCACTCACGGTCCCGCCGGCGCCCGACCCGGTTAGGAACAAGCACGGCTTGCTCTTGCAACCGGTTGAGCGCCGCCCGAGCCCCGGTAGGAGTGACGTGGTAGCGGTAAGCTGCGATCTCGGCGCTCACGATCGGCTGAGCCGGCAGTCCTGCGATGATCCTGCGGGCGACGGAGTCGGCTCGGGGATTGCCTGCCCGCTGAATCAGCTCGGCGAGCAAGGCGTCGATGTGTTCGGAGAGCGATCGTGCCGCGTCGGCCGAGGCTGACAGCGCATCGGCGAACGCCCCGATCCAGTCATCGACGCGACCCTCCCTAAAGTCGGTCAAGCCGGCAACGTACGAGCGCGCCGAATCTGCCAGGACCACGCTGACGGGCGGGACGAACAAAGGAGTCAGAGCGCGGCGACGGAAGATCACGTGAATAAGGCAACGGCCGGTTCGGCCGTTGCCGTCCCCGAAGGGGTGGATGGTCTCGAACTGGGCGTGGCCTATGGCGGCCTGCGCGACCGCCGGTAGGTCGTCTCGGTTCACGAATCGCACGAGATCATCGAGCAGGCCTGGCACCCGGCCTGGCGGCGGTGGCACGAACGCTGCGTCGGCGGGGCTCGCGCCTCTTCCGCCGATCCAGTTCTGATCGGTTCGGATAACGCCGGCGAAACGGCTCTCACTCGTGCCCTCCAGCAAGACCCGGTGAATGTCAAGTAGCCCGTTGACGTCGAAGTCGGCTGATTCGATCCCGTGGCTGATTGCTCGTTCCATCGCTTTGACGTTGTTCGCGACGGCTCGGGCAGTGCCATCGGCGGTGAGCGGTTCGTAGGCGGCGAGAGCCACGCGCTTGTTGGAGGCCCGGAGTCCTTCGATGAACGATGAGCCGAGGGCTTCGGCACGAAGCAGCGGTCCGGCGACCGCCTCGAGATCTTGACCTATGCCAGCTGCCTGGAGCTGCGCTACGACCGCTGTTGCCTGCGCGACGGCGTCGGCGGCGCGAGCGGCGAGCGGGTTGTCCCACTCGGCAATCGGATCGGGTACGTACGCCTTGAACCGGAAGGGTCTGCGGTCCTTCCGGGCGCCGTAGCCACCCCCTTCCCACAGGCAGTCGACGAGTTCCGGCACGATGATCCTTTCGTTTGGACAGCAACTACGAAAAGAAACTGCAGATCCTTTCGTAAAATCCATCCTCGCGTAAGGTTTGCCATTACGCAAGGAAACAGAAGGATCCTTACGTAACCAGTCATGCACGACTCCAGTTGTTGACGATCAACGCAAACTATCCTGGCAGGGACAACGTTCTGAACAGGGATTTCGTGGCGGGGGAAGGATTCAAGCCTTCGACCTTCGGGTTATGAGTCCGCTCCGAGCCTTCTCCGGGGCCTGTTCGAGTCGGCTCCAGTCGGCTTGAATTATTGCTCTACCTGGGCTTTCTCCGCGGCATCACGAGAGGGCAGGGACGATCAATTCGCGGCTCACGAGACAAAAGTAGGGCAAGAGTAGGGATGGATTACCATCCCTACTCTTGCCCTACAACCTCTCCGCGAGGGTCTGATCGAGCGCTCCTGACGTGTTGGTCGGTGTCCAGCAAAGCCCAGTCAGAAGAGGAGGAAGCTGGAATTCGAGGGCCAGATTCCTGAGCTGAGAGGCGTCCCTGCTTTCTTTCGGCGCCTCTCAGCGAACGTCCGATGGCGCGGTGAGGCGAGCGAAGGCGCGCGGGCCTACCAGTGCGACATCGCCAACTCGACTGCCGGTCTGACGAGCGCGGCTTCGACGTCGGCGCGCTCGAAGGCGATGCTCTCCTGGACGGCGGCGGCTGCTCCGTTCGGACCTCCGGGGGCCACGCTTCCAAGAGCCAGACGAAGTCATGAGCGTCCTTGGGCTTGTCGCTCCCACAGGGCTCCAACTTTGGCCACGGGAAAGCCCACGATGCCGGTTACCCGAAAGCTTTGGCGCCCCGAGTCGCGTTGCGAGACTGCACTGAACGCTAAGTGCCCAGTTCCTTTGCCGCTCTCCCCCTCACCCAACTGGAGAGGAGCTGCTTCTGGCTGGACGGGACCGGGAGGGCCTCGATCCTTTCGATGATTGTGTCCGCGTCCACCAGTTCTTCTCGCAGTAGAGCAGCGGCAAACTCGAAGTCCTTGTCGCGGCCAGCAACGAGCTTGGCTGCAACGCAATCATGGGGATCGAGACAAAGCCCCCGTCCAGGCTCCGTACTTGCGTTCTCGAATACCACAAGTCGGTCTTCCCAGCCGGGACCGAGGACTGCCGTCGAGGTGCTCACGCCTTGGGCGTAGTACTGGTACGTCTCGTGGAACTGCGAGAGCTCGCCGATCGCGCCGTCCACCTTGTCTGACTTCTCGTTCGCAGGATC
>Ga0181530_10007566_pt1 | contig 10307 bp, 10 predicted proteins | sample PEATcosm2014_Bin_42_FD_119769 | JGI IMG/M metagenome (GOLD analysis project Ga0181530, IMG submission 119769) | Peatland microbial communities from MTU Mesocosm Facility, Houghton, MI, USA - PEATcosm2014_Bin10_60_metaG | ecosystem: Environmental > Terrestrial > Soil > Wetlands > Peat | place... | reverse complement strand
TACGGACGTAACTGAGAGATTCCCATCCGAAATCGGATATCCAATCTGCCACCGATACGTTTTCATTCCTGAAGAGAGTCTCCCCTCGCGTTTGCGACTCCAAACGCGAGAATCAGCGGACATCCGCGAGCAAACGACTGGGCGATGTGTTGAGCGCACGGGCGATCTTGACTATATTCAGCAGACTGACGTTCCGTTCACCGCGTTCTATTCCTCCGATGTACGTCCAGTGAAGGTCCGCTCGTTCGGCCAGTTCCTCCTGTGAAAGGCCGAGCGCAACTCTTCTCTTGCGTACCGTAGCTCCAAGCTGCGCCCGAGGATCACCGCCCATGACCACGATGATCCGTTGGCAATGACGATGAATCTAGAGACGATAAGTATTGGTCAACCTGGACTGTGCATCACCTTGGTTACTTGACCCGCAGAAAGCGTAGGCCAACAATCAGGGCTAGTGGAGGTGTATCTGTGACAAGAAGTATGTGCGCTTTCCTCATCTGCTTTGTGGTCGTTGTCTTTGCGATTGAACATGCACTGGCACAACAAGAAGCAGCCCCCTCCGCTGGGATACCGTTGCAAGCTGCACCCGCCCCAGTGCTCGCTGTTCCTGCTAGCCCAAGCGCATCTGCGAAAAGGCACACCAAACATCCCAAGCTTAGTACGCAGATCGCTGACCTAGCCCGTGCTGTTCCTCAGCGCACAACCCCGCTGGCGGCCAACGAAAGACTCAGTGTGCCCAGTGGCCTTTCTGTTGAGAAGCTACCGAAATCTGTCCAGGATGCAACCAAAGCAGGCTTGATGAAAATCAACGCGAACGGGGAGGTGCAGGTCTATATCGAGTTGACCGTCTTAGACGCACAGAAGCTTGACGAACTGCGGAGCTATGGCGTGACTGCACAGATTGTCGGGAAGCCAAACCCCAACAAGACTAAGGGCGAAGTGCTGACAAAAGTCCCAACTGTGCAGGGCTTGCTTCCTGTCACGATGATTAACCAAGTCGCTGCGCTGCCTTTCGTTCGCTACATCCGCCTCCCTGATTACGGCCTCAAGAGTACCGGCTCCGTTGACTCTCAAGGGGACCAGATTCTCCAAGCGGCTCAGGCACGCAGTCAATTCGGAGTTGACGGAACAGGCGTGCGCATCGGAGTTATATCCGATGGGATTGGAGGCATCTTTGCAACCGGCTGTACGAGCTGTGGACCGACAACTGCAACCCCAAGCCCGATCAACACAGGTGACTTGCCTAACGCAACGGGCACGCGCAATTCCAGTGGCGTGCTGACATCCGTGAGTGGAGGCATCACTGCTCAGTCCTTTCCATCTTCTAGCCCCAACCTCGAACCGCCTGCCGCAGACACAGCATCCGGCGTCGCAGCCGAAGGAACAGCGATGTTAGAAATTGTCCACGACCTCTCACCAGGAGCACAACTGTTCTTCGCGAATCCTGCCGATGGAACGTCTCTTTCGTTCGAGCAGGCTGTCAATTTCTTGGCCGCCAACACTGATATAGTCGTGGACGACCTCAGTTTTCACACACCTCCCTTCGATGGCACTAGCGCAGTTTCAGCGAACACCGCGACCGATCTCAACACCGATGCGAATCCAATTAGAGGCTACTTCACGGCAGTAGCGAATCAAGCATTGAATCACTGGGGTGAGTCTTGGACTGACTCAGCGCAGAACCTCACTCTTGCGTGTCCAGCGTCTCAGGGCGGAACAACCGGAACAGGTGATGTGCAACTCTTTCAGGCTACCTCGAACACGATTGATCTAAACAAACTCGGCCCGAGCATTGCGAATCCCCTGCTGTTGCCGAACGGAGCGACTCTTACAACGTTTTTGGTATGGAATGATCCTTTTTCAGGTTCCAGTAACGATTACGACCTCTACGTGTATCTCGTGCAAAGCGGGTCCCTCACAACGGCCCTCGCGTGCAGTGTCAATCCTCAGACGGGCAGCCAACCCCCTTTGGAAGTCCTCGCTTACACAAACAGTTCTGGGGCGACACAGGAAGTAGCAATCCTGATTCAGAATGTGAACAACGCTGCTGCAGCACGCACCTTCGATATGTTCTTGTCAGGCATCGGGAATCAGCCTCCCAACTTGAACTTCTACACACCCAACGGAAGTGTGCCAGCACAGAGCGATGCCGGCGGCTCGCCAGTCAGTGTTGTCTCTGTGGGGGCAGTTGACCAAACACAATGCCCAGGACCGGACAACTGCACTAGTTCCGTAGAGCCGTACAGCAGTCAAGGCCCGACAGAGGCAACTCCGCAAGCTGCCTCTCGCATGAAGCCGGACGTGACCGCTACAGATGATGTGGCCGTCACCGGAGCAGGTGGATTCGGCATGAATGGAACCAACGGGACCGCGACTGGCGGCTGTGCAATAGGAGAGACACCGTGCTATTTCGCTGGAACTTCGGCGGCTGCACCACATGTTGCTGCGATTGCCGCGCTAACTCTGCAATCCGCACCATGCTTGCTGTCCAGTTCGGGTATCAACACCCCGGCAACTTCCCGCGCGAACCTTCGCAATTTCATAACAAGCACTGCCGCGCCTTTGCCGGGAATTTCTCAGGCCGTGCCGAACAACATTGAAGGGTTCGGCTTAGTTGACGCTCTGGCGGCTGTCACGGCGACTTTGCCCACGCCAAACGCAGGAGCGAACCAGACAGTTAGCGGCACAAGTTCGAGCGGAGCAGCGGTCACCCTTAGCGGGAGCGGTACAGATCCCGATAGCTGCTCTCTCACCTTCAGTTGGAGTGGAGCCTGTGGCACAGGGAGCGGCAGCAGCCCCAAACTCACCTGTCCCCTTGGAGTGAATACGGAGACGCTGACAGCAACCAACGGCGGGGTGACAGCATCCCCGCCAGCAAGCAGCGTTCAGATCACAGTCACAGACTTCACAATCTCCAATCTTTCCAGCGCGGCCACTATCAGCGCTGGGCAGTCAGCTCAATTCAACCTGTCAGTAGGAACACAGTTCGGACCGTACAACAGCGCGGTTGCCCTTTCCTGCTCCAATCTCCCCGCTCTGAGTTCCTGTAGTTTCTCTTCACCCTCAGTTACTCCCGGATCGGGCACCGCATCTTCCACGGTGACGATTAGCACGACACCGCACTCTGCCGCGATGTCACAGCCAGCGCCTTTTCATCGTTCCCGACTGTCCTACGCTGCTTTCTTCGCGGGGTTCCTACCCGTCGGCATTGTTCTGCTAAGTGGGAAACGCGGGCGGAGAAAATCGGCGTTGTCGTTCATAGTGCTAATAGGGCTTGCTTCTCTATGCTTCCAGACCGGCTGTAGTGGGGGCGGTAGCAGCGGAGGTTCCGGGGGTACTCCCGCAGGTACTTATACGATCCAGGTCACGGGGACTGCGGGATCGCTCTCGCACAGCGCAACTGTATCACTCACGGTGCAGTGAGAGGGACCACAAGCTAGCCGCTTCCACACCAAACTCATGCTAATTGGGATCATAGGCGACACACATCTTGGGTGCACGGACTACTCCCGCAAGCGCCGAGCAGACTTTTCGGCAGCGTTCTGCAACGCAATACAGGCGTGTCGAGATCACGGCGCGGAAGCCATTTGTTTGTTGGGCGATGTGTTTGACTCGGCAGCGACCCGCCGCAACGTAGATACCTTTGCAGAGCTTCTCCGCGACATTTCCGGCCAACTCACCGAGCTAAAACGGACCAAGATTCCCTTGCTAGCTATTCCTGGCAATCATGAATACGGGCGCGGACGCGAAGGAGGCGAGCTTGCTGTTCTGGAGCACCTTGGCTTTGCCTATGTCTTGCGGGGTACTGACATGGACCTTGGGCCGGTCAGAGTGTGCGGAATCCCCTGGCAAAACACTCCCTCCCAAATCCCCGCACTTGTCAATAAACTCCGGCGCGAATCCCGCAGCGGCCAGCGTCAAATCCTGTTGCTCCACAACTTCATTGCCGGCGGACAATACATGCCGAGCGAACGTTGTGAAATAGACCCGAAAGAACTCCACGGCTTCGACCGTGTCTTTGTCGGCCACCATCATGTTTACGAAGTAGTCGGCCATTGCACCATTCCGGGCTCGACCGAGACTCAAAACATGATCGACAAGTCGGACAAATGCGTTGTCATGTATGACTCTACCGGCGACACGATCTCTCGACATCTGCTGCCCAAAACCCATGACGTGTTGATTTTCAGATACGACCTCTCTAATCTCTTACCCAAGGATGTTGTCGCGGCATTGTGCCGAGATCTCGATTCCAACAAGCACTGCAAGCAGCCATTCGTCTATGTAGAGGTTCGCGGTACGATCCTCGCCAATCAGGTCATCAGCAAGGCCGAACTGACTGCGGTTCTTCGGGAACGGGATCTGTTCGACTACTGCATTGACCTCCGCTATTCAACTCAATCCAAATCGGCTAATGAGTCACGACGGGGAGCCTCCATCGAGCAGATTCTGCATCGCGCCTTTCCTGGGAAGGAGCTTGCAAAAGCAAAACAGTACCTTGCTTACGATGAAGGCGAAAGGCTTTTTACCGACATTCGGGAGAGGATACTTTCTGATAATTAAAACTCTAAGCCTGGATGGTTTTCGGTCGTTCTCAAACGCCCGCTTGGATTTTCTCCCAGGCCAAAATTACATTTTCGGCCAAAACTGGCAAGGGAAAAGCAGTATTGTCGATGCGATCGGGTTTGCCCTCTTTGGACTTGACGTATTTCCAAAGAAAGTTGCCGGCACAGCGGTCAGCGCCGATCACCTAGTCAATGAGGATTCCCGCCGAGCTAGGGTCCAACTAGATTTTGTTTTCAATGACGAGTCGTACAGCATCGAACGCATTCTCCCAGGCCGACAAGTAACGCTTAAAAATGGCGATGCGGTAGCTGCCACAGGGACAAAAACCGTCAACGAGAAGCTAAACTCACTGCTCGGCGTTGACGTAAAGCTATTCCAGAACATCTTTTACTCTGACCAAGACGAGCTCAGAAAGAGTTTGGAGTTTTCGCCGGAAGAACGCCGTGTCTTTATCGAAAGGCTACTTGGAGTTCAGGAATGGAAAGCGCGGATCGACCTGCTGCGTTCGGCCAAGCGGTCCTTGGATTCATTTCTTGAGGACTTGACGGCAGGCCGCCTCGGAGCGTTTTTGAGCCACGTTGAGGAATTGGAGTATGACATCGAGAAACAGAAGGCAGCTTTACTCGACCTACAACAATCCACCCGAGAACTTGTCCGCACTTCACCCCGCGATATGGCCGCGCTGCGTGCAGCCGAAAGAAAATCTGAGGGTGCCATCGCACGCCTTCAACATGACGAGCTCGAATTGAAGACCAAGCTCGCTATCGAGGAACACCTAAGTCTTGGCGTGAGTAAGGGCAGATGTCCCACCTGTACCCAACTCATACCCCGTCCTCTTCGAGTCTCACGCCTTAAGGCTTTGAGCCAGACGATTCGGGCCTTCCGTGCAGAACTCACGAAAGTCGGACGCGCCTTGCAGAAATTAGAGATGCAGTTTTCCGACTCAGATTTTGACCAGTCGTATGAAGACGTTGCAGACCTGCGCGAAGCGAAGGCTACCTATGAAGCGGCACGAAAGCAGCTTACAAAGGACGAAGACCGTTTGAAAAACCTCAGACTGCAAGCAAAGACATTCGGCAAAAAGCCGCAACAAGTGGATCGCACCAAGGCAGAAATAGCTTTCCTAGAGCGACTAGAGAATGCCATTCAGGATTTTCGCCGCCTTCTCCGTAAACGCCTTGTCAAGCAATTGATGATCGGCACAAATGATCTATTGGCGCGCTTTCACGACGGAGACAACGACTCCATCGTCAAGATTGATGAAGAACTCAATATCGCGGTTGAACTCCATGGCCGCGAAGTGCCCATTTTCAATTTGAGCGGAGCAGCAAAGGACATCCTTGCACTTGCCCTTAGGTATGGCCTGCTACGTGTTGCCGCCGGGGGCATCAGCTTTTTCATCCTCGATGAACCAACCCGTCACATGGACCCCTCCAACTGCCTAAAACTTAAGGGCCTCTTCAACGATCTACTCGATTGCCAACTCATTGTTGTCACCGTCAATAGTGAGTTTTCCGATGCTGCCGGACGCCATTTCATGGTTGCAAAGGACGACGGGTTCCACTCGGTCATAGCCGAATCGTGGTAAACAAGGCCCAGCGGTAGGCTGCGCATCTTTGTCTCACTGCGCTGCGCTCGGGTGGTCGCCGTTCGGCCACGGCTCGGACGGTCACGAGGTCTAAGCGCCGCTTTCGCGCCAAAACAAGAATCAAGAACATTTTGGCACTCACCGCGCCGACGCCCGCGCCCTGCCACCCTTCGCTGCGCTGCGTTTTTCCCCGTGTCCGCCGGTAACTGTTTTTGTCTCGCTGCCGCTCAAGTGAAAGACAAAAACAGCCTACCCGGCGGAACAGGGGATTAAAAATGTTATTGAAGGATTCAAGCAAAACAAAAAACAATCAGGAACTCGTAAAGGCCAGCATTGACGCATTGGTGAAGGCTTTGGAAGCCGGACACAGTGAAGCACTCTCTGCCTACCTTACGGCGATGGCGCAATTTCACAACTACAGTTTTCAGAACATTCTTCTGATTGCCAGTCAGCGTCCCACAGCCAGCCGAGTTGCAGGCATTCGGGCATGGAATGAGTTGGGCCGAAGAGTGAGACGCGGGGAAAAGGGCATCATGATTTTTGCCCCGTTGATTGGCTACAAGCGCAACGCCAGCGATGTTGCCCAGGGCCAGCGGAGCGATGCTAGGACGGACAAGCCAGAACCACGTTTGGTGGGTTTTCGCGCCGTCTATGTGTTCGATGTTGGCCAGACAGAAGGCGTCGAACTCCCAGAACTCAGCAGCACCTTCACGGGTGAAGTTGGGGACAAACTGGACAGGTTGGCCGAGTTTACGACTGGCCAGGGAATCAAGCTGGAATACTCAGACAAGATTGCACCCGCGAGAGGCATGTCTTACGGGGGCTTGATTCGCATCCTGCCAGACTTGGAACCGTCCGAAACTCTGGCAACTTTTGTGCATGAACTCGCGCATGAGATGTTGCACAGAGCCGAGCGCCGTACTCTGACAACCAAGGCAGTGCGGGAAACCGAAGCCGAAGCCGTGGCCTTTGTGGTCTGCCATGCTCTGGGACTGGAGACCGGATCAGGGTCAAGTGACTACATCCAGCTTTACCACGGTGATGCCAACCTGCTGAAAGAGAGCTTGGAAGTAGTGCAGCGCACTTCCACCGTCATCCTTGGGGCCATCAGCCCCAAGGATGCGGGAAGCACCACACCGATTGCGGAGGTGCAGCAATGAAAACCGTTGCCACGATTTTGGAACTAGCCGCCCCTCTGCAAGCGGGATTTCACATCAGAATTGAAAACGATCCGTGGATGACTCTGGTCATTGAGGACACGCAGGAACGCGGCCCGAACGGTCTGCCGGCAATCTCCGTGGCCCACTACGGAGAACAGAACGGCGACTTAATGCGCGATCCCGAAATGATCTTTGAAGCCGAGGAGTCCGGCGATGAGATGAGTCTAGTGCCCTTCTACTGGCGGAATGACGATGCCGGTATCGAGCAGTATTCCGCGTTTACAGAGGACGGACGAACACTCCTAAACGGCAAGTTGAGGCGCGAACACATTGCCTTCGCTGGCACTTGGGATGCCAACCTGAGAGCGCAGGGCTTCTTGGAAGCCTTCGTCAAGCAACAGAAGGGCGACACCTAAGACCTCAGTCACGTAAGATTCTCAACCTGCCCGGCACAGTCCGGGCATTTTCTTTTGCCCTAGAATTTCGAGGGGCGCTCTGGCCGCGCCCCTCGTACTCCCCTGGCCCGACACCAGAATTGTGGGTGCATCTACCTGTAAGCCCACCGAAATAATGACAGCAATTAGGAGAACTTTGCTGCCACGCGGCAAAGATCAAACCGCAAGGAAAACTTGGGGGTATTTGGGTGCAACGTTTCATCAGGCGAGCCCACGATGAGCTAGGGATGCTGCTGCCTGAAGGGCCGCGCCTACGGCGGACTCATCGTCGAACTCGCTTCGACTTCAAAGCCAGTTTCCGTCGCAACACGTCGGACTGCGTGCTCTCGGCCTTATTCGGATTGTGGGGCATCGTGAGGCGTTGTTCGCAGCTTGGTATGGGAGGTATGTGGTCGTACACGATTACCGCCGTGAATTCGCGCTTCTTGATGTAAGGCTGTCCGCACACAGGGCAAATTTCGTCGGGCATTTGTTGTCTCCTAGTTTTTGTCGCAGCCGCGTTGATGAACTACGCAAAGCGTCCCGTGCTTCGGCTCTTGAGCTTTTTCCATGCTGTGATATTACCGTCATTGAGCCTTGCAATCTCGGGTTGCATCTTCAAGCCGATCCTCGACTCTAGGTGGAAGCTCACGTGGGTGTTGTCCTTGAATTCGATCACCAATGCAACGAATTCCTCATCATTGGCAAACCTGACCTGCTTGACAACCTTACCCACCAACTCGGGATATTCGACGGAAGCGTTTTTCATATTGTGCTCGTTAGCTGAACCGCAGTCGAAAGCCCTTCAACTGTGGGGAAAGTTTCGCACACTCTTTCAGTTGAACCCGAGCTATGAACTGCATGGTTCGCAGATAATCCGTCACGCAACCATCCGTCTTGCGTTTTTTCTCAACATTACGTGGACCTACAACCTCCATCATCAGGCTGTTGTAGATAATCGGTCGTTTCTTCCGAGTCACTTTCATTTGGTCCTCCAATCAGGCTTCACGTTTCCTATGTTCAGCAAAGAGTCTGACGATTTCGGTGAACTGTGCCCAGAGCACAGGGACTTCATGACGGGGAACGGTGCGGCGTTTGATGAACTTTCTTACGGCACGGTCAGCGAGGGCTGACCACTTCTCTGCGTCCACAAGCTCCGAGCATTTGCGGCACGTCGTCCACATCCCAGACCCGTTTGTGAAAACTGGAAGCCCACCAACCGCGAAGTTGTCGCATTGGTATCCCTTGAATGCGGGGGAAGTGTTGCAGAAGTCGCAAGCATCACCGCCTGTGGGAACTATGCGACCGTGGAGGGGCTGGCAATTCGACATGATCCTCCCTTGTTTGGGGGAGAGGCTGATGGTGGTGTGACGCATTGTCACTCTTGAGCCCCCTCAATGGCCATCAGCCTCGAAAACCACGTGATGAGTATACTGAACAGACAATTTGATGTACAGCATGAAAAAGTTACAACATCTTGCCGCAGACAGCCCGCAGTCTGTTCGGAAATCGGATAAAATCTCTTCGCCAGAAGCGGGGTCTCTCGCAAGAGGAATTCGCTGCACGCACAGGATACAGCCGCTCCTACGTTTCGCAGGTTGAAAATGGGCATTATTCGGCATCGCTCGATGCCATCATCGCCTTCGCCAACGTTCTGAAAGTCATCCCTTCCGACCTGCTCAAAGGGATTTCTTAATCCGGGCCTCGTTCAGACGATTGCAGATACGGCCAGAAATGCAAGTGTCCATGTTGGGAGCAACTTGGGTGCAACAATCTTTCGAAGAACCCCTGACTTTTGCCGTCATCCCAGGCAGCATTCAAGCTTGGGTGCAATTAGGGTGCAATAAGGCTTCCCAAGGGTTCCTTTGGACGCTAAAACAGGCGATCAGCGCCGTTAAGTTTCTATCAGTTACCTCTGAAACGTCCTCTGTCACGGCAGAGGTCGCGAGTTCGAGTCTCGTCGTCCCCGCCATTCTTTTCAGCAGTTTACGAACAAGTGCTGGAACAGCGTGGTACACAAGAACGCACACATTAAGCGGTATCTCGCGCTGCCATCACAATTGGTGCCTTGTTGGCAGGCGGCAGAACCATCATCTACCCTCGGCCAGCGCGCTCCCAATGACGCCTCCAACCAGGCACCTGCCAAAATTTACGTCTGCGCTGTACCATAGCGGGTAGCTGTTGATCCTATGGAGCGTGACGTGAACCCTGCACTTGCGAACCTGGAACCTGAAGCGTTGTGGAAGCACTTTGACAAATTGGCGGCCATTCCTCGCGCCTCTACCAAGGAAGCTGCGGCACGAGATTACATCCGTACGCTGGCTACGAAGCTGGGCTTCGAACCCGTACAGGATGATGCCGGCAATCTCGTCGTCCGGAAACCTGCGCATCGGGGACGCGAGGCAGCACCCATCGCCCTCCTCCAGGGCCACCTCGACATGGTGTGTGAAAAGAACGAGGGAACCCCTCATAACTTCGATACCGATCCGATCAAAGTGATAAGAGATGGCGACTGGCTGAAGGCAGATGGCACGACCCTGGGCTCCGATAACGGAGTCGGCG
>Ga0181530_10007563_pt1 | contig 10310 bp, 13 predicted proteins | sample PEATcosm2014_Bin_42_FD_119769 | JGI IMG/M metagenome (GOLD analysis project Ga0181530, IMG submission 119769) | Peatland microbial communities from MTU Mesocosm Facility, Houghton, MI, USA - PEATcosm2014_Bin10_60_metaG | ecosystem: Environmental > Terrestrial > Soil > Wetlands > Peat | place... | reverse complement strand
TGCAATTCCGGTGGGCTAAGACCTTGTCAATCAAGATCAAACAATCTCACGGACGCGTGAGAGGAGCGAGCAATGCCGGCGCGGGATGAAGGCGGAGAGGTTCGGACCATCAGGGTCAACGTGGTTAGAAACGTCAAAAGCGGGCTGCTAGTTGCTCTAAGCCCCGACATGAAGGGGCTTATGGTTGCGGCTAGGACCGAGGAGCAAATCGAGGAGGAATTGCCGGGCGCTATCCAGGAGATGCTGGAGGCTGCGGGGCATCGCGTAATTTCGGTCACGGCAGAGCCTGACCCCAAGGGACTGCCCGCTGGATTCTCCACTACTGGACTGATCGCGAGCGCGCGCCTTGCGGCCTAATGCGTGTTGATGCCGAGTTCTCGCTTGATAAGCTCGATCATAGCTTCGCGCTCTTCCGGGGACAGATACTCCGGGTCTGGGATTCGGTGAATTGCGCCAGTGCGATCCGTGTGTAGCGTGTGGCGGTTGAATGACGGGCGGCATGGCGTAAGGCCGAGTGATTTCACCATCGTGCGGTAGCCATCGGGGCTCATTGGTGGCCCCCTTCTGCGCGGTCAACCTTGATCGAGATTTCTCCGTCACCCTTGTACATCAGATCAAACACATCAGCGGCCGTCTTAAGCCACTTTGCCCGCCCCTCTATCGTCCATAGCGTATCTGGCTGCGGTAAATGCTCAAGCAACCCCTGAATGAAGGGATGCGCATGCGAGGGAGCGCCCCGACGCCCTCCACCGTGCCCTCCTCCCCCGCCATGAACAGCCTGCTCGCCACCTCCGACGCTGCCGCCGCCGTTACCTCCATTCCCACCACCGCCGCGCAAAGAGTCCTCAGGCGCCTCATCAGCGTTGGGAGGGGGCGCGATACCCGCGGGCCGCACTAGACGATCTTTGCCACCTTGATCGAAATAACCTGCTTGCTGGGCGGCGCGATCGAATGCTAGGCGCGCCCGGTCCTTTTGTTTGGCCGCAACCCCAAACCGCACGAACGCAAGCTCAAGAGCCGCCGGGCGGGGGGGAAGCGGCCTATTCCTGAATTCGTCATAAACCTTTCTGTAGAGCGGCACGTTCAGGAACGCGTCCGCCCTTGCTGCGCGCGCCCTCCCCTGATCCCGGTCGATGATCGTGTGCCCAAGCTCGGTTAGCTGGTATTTCCCATGTATAGTCTCCACGAGACCAAATAGCCTAGCAGCAGATATCTTTTGCCTGAAATTACCGCTGAGCGGAGATTGCCCAACCGCCGCTGCAAGTTGGTCTGGGGCACACTCAAGACCACCGCATTTCATGATGCCTGTTGCTATAGAGCAAGCATCATCCAGATCACAGTATGGAAACTGGATAGTTGACTGCTCGTGGGTCCGCTTCTCGGACTGAGGAGTCTGGCCAGCAGAAGCCGCGCCTTCGGTATGGTCTACAGCTTCCTCTGCCATGCTGGACTCCCTTGCCTCCTGGGAGGCGCCTAAGGCCTCCTGGGAGGCGGTTCGTGGACCGACATAGGAGGCGCGTGGCGCGTTGTCCAGGGTATCGGTATGAGATTATGCGAATTATTCGTTTCTGACGATTGTCACCCGGTCATGCCCCAGCTATGGACGCTCGCCCGGCGGCGGATTCAGGCAGAATAAGGAGCCGCGCCTCTTATTATCCGGATCATGCTTGACAGCAAGCATGGAGTTTCATATCATGTTGGACATGAACAAGCTCCCGTCCGCCAAGCGCGCCCAAATCCTCTCCATGCTCTGCGAGGGGTCCTCGATGCAGTCCACCGCGCGGGTCTGTGATGTGTCGTTCAACAGCGTCGTGAAGCTGCTGGAAGATGCCGGAAAGGTCTGCGCCGAGTTCCACGACAAGACGGTGCGCAATGTCCGCTCCAAGCGGGTCCAGTGCGATGAGGCGTGGTGCTTCGTTCACTGCAAGCAGCGGAACGTCGCCACGGCCAAGGCTGCCCCGGAAGGCGCAGGCGACATTTGGACATGGATGGGGCTGGACGCGGACAGCAAGCTCATTATCGCCTATGCGGTCGGCGGACGGGATGCGGACTATGCCAACGCCTTCATGCAAGACGTTGCCGATCGCCTCGCTGGCCGGGTGCAGATGACCACGGATGGCCACAAGGCGTATCTGGAAGCCGTCGAAGGCGCGTTCGGCGCGGACATCGACTACGCCATGCTGGTGAAGACCTATGGCGAAGGTCCGGCCTCCCCTGGCCGATACAGCCCCGGCGTCTGCACCGGCGCCGAGAAACGGCGGGTCGAAGGCAAACCCAACCCGGACCACATCAGCACGTCATACGCGGAACGGCAGAACCTGAATTTCCGGATGGGGATGCGCCGGTTCACGCGGCTAACCAATGCGTTCAGCAAGAAGGCCGAGAACCATTACCACATGGTCAGCCTTTACACCGTGTTCCACAACTTCGTCCGCATCCACAAGACGCTCCGTTGCACCCCGGCTATGGCGGTAGGATTGTCGCAGACCCTTTGGAGCATGGATAATGTGGTGGCGCTGATCGACGCGGCGGCCCCAGCGCCGAACCGGCCGCGTGTCTACAAAGTGAGAAATTCAAAGTGACGCACTACCCGTCGGTGCGCGAGGGCGCGTTCTACGGCTGGCCGTGGTACTATATCGGCGCGCACGCCGATCCTCGGCTGTCCGGTGCGCGGCCCGATCTGGCGGGACACGTTGCGGTCCCGGACGTGCTGATCCAGCCGCATTCGGCGCCGCTCGGCATCGCGTTCTATGACGGGGCGCAATTCCCGCCGGACTATCGCGGCGATGCGTTCGTGACGCTGCACGGATCGTGGAACCGCGCGCAACGCACCGGCTACAAGGTGGTGCGGCTGCGGTTCTCGGCAGGCAAATCCACTGGCGCATACGAGGATTTTCTGACCGGCTTCGTCGTCTCCGATCAGGCGGTGTGGGGCCGGCCGGTCGGCGTCGCGGTGGCGCATGACGGCTCACTGCTGGTCAGCGAGGACGGCAACGGTACAATCTGGCGCGTGAGCTACCACGGGGGAAACCGATGAGCACCACGCGCGCACCGCAGGTTCGGGCACCGGAACTGACCTGCGACTGCCATTTCCACATCTTCGGCCCGTACGATCGGTTTCCGCTGGACGCCGGCCGCACCTATACGCCTCCGGCTGCGCTGGTGCCGGCGTATCTGGCGATGGCGGAGACGGTGGGCATCGGCCGCATGGTGGTGGTGCAGGCGTCGGTCTACGGCACGCAGAACGCGGTGACGCTGGATGCGGTGCGGCAGTTCGGGCTCGACCGAGCCCGCGCCGTGGTGGTGATCGACGATAGTTTCAACGAAGCGGCGCTGCGCGCGATGCACGATGCGGGGGTGCGCGGCGCGCGGTTCAACATGGTGTCCGGCAACGGCACCCCGGAAGACCAGCTTGAGGCGCTGGCGCGGCGTCTGGCGCCGCTGGGCTGGCACATCCAGGTGTACGCCGAGGGCGACAAACTGGCGGAGATCGCACCGCAGCTTGCGACGCTGCCGGTGGAGGTGGTGATCGACCATTGCGGCGGCGTGAAGGCTGCGCTGGGAACGGATCATCCGCAGTTCGTCGCGTTGCGGCGATTGCTCGACAGCGGGCGGGCCTGGATCAAGCTGTCCTCCTACCGGGCGTCATCGGCGGGCGCGCCGTGGACCGACGTGGCGCCGAACGTGCGTGCGCTGGCCGCCGCCGCGCCGGAGCGCTGCGTCTGGGGCACCGACTGGCCGCATCCCGGCATGGACCCGGCGCCGGAGGCCGGTGTGCTGTTCGACCAGTTCGTCGAATGGGTACCGGACGCGGCGCTGCGGCAGCGCATCCTGGTGGACAATCCGGCGCTGCTCTACGGGTTCTGACGGCGGGGACGTAGCGTGCCGACCCGTCGCGTTGCGCCGCCCGGCACCGCCACGTTGGTCGGCCAGGTGTGATCGGGCTGGCTACAGAAACGACACCGGATCGACATCGACATCCACCCGCGCGCCGCGCGGCACCGTCACCTTGGCCAGCCAGGCGCGCAGGATCGGCTGCACCGCCACGTCGCGCCGGGTCTTCAGCAGCAGCCGCCGCCGGTGCCGGCCGCGCAGGATCGCCAGCGGCGCCGGCGCCGGTCCCAGCACCTCGACGCCATGGCCGGAAGGGGCCGCACGCCCGAGGTCGCGGGCGAGTGCATCCGCCAGCACGGCCGAATCCGCGCTGACGATCAGTGCCGCCAGCCGGCCGTAGGGCGGCCAGTGGCCGGGGCGGCGCTGCGCCGCCTCGCTCGCCATGAACCCCGCGAGATCGCCGACGACCAGCGCCTGCATCACGGGGTGCTCCGGGGAAAACGTTTGCAGCAACACGCGCCCCGGCGCCTCCGCCCGGCCGGCGCGGCCAGCCACCTGGTGCAGCAACTGCACGGTCCGTTCCGCCGCGCGCAGGTCGCCGCCCGCCAGGCCGAGATCGGCGTCCACCACCCCCACCAGCGTCAGGTGCGGGAAATGCCAACCCTTGGCGACGATCTGAGTGCCGATGATCAGGTCCACCTCGCGCGCTTCGATCGCCCGTGACGCCTCGGCCGCGGCGTGCGGCCCGGGCATCGTATCGCTCGCCATCACCAGGCGCCGAGCCTCCGGGAACAGCGACGCAGCCTCCTCGGTGATCCGCTCCACCCCCGGGCCGACCGCGGTCAGGCTGTTGGCAGCGCCGCAGGCGGGACATTCCTCCGGGATCGGCACCGCGTGACCGCAATGGTGGCACTGCAACTCACTCCGCGTGCGGTGCTCCACCAGCCAGGCGGTGCAGTTCGGGCACTGCATGCGGTGGCCGCAATGCCGGCACAGCGTCAGCGGCGCATAGCCCCGCCGGTTCAGGAACAGCATCGCCTGTTCCCCTCGCGCCAGCGTCGCGCGTATCGCCTCGATCAGCGGCGGCGCCAGGAATTTCCCCCGTGCCGGCGGCGTGTCGCGCATATCGATCGCCGCGACGTGCGGCAGCAGGGCGCCGGCGTGCCGAACCGGCAGCGTGAGGTGCGCGTAGCGACCGGCCTCGACATTGGCGACGGTCTCCAGGCTGGGCGTCGCCGAGACCAGCACCGCCGGCGCGGCGCAGAACCGCGCCCGCACCACCGCCATGTCGCGCGCGTGGTAAACCACCCCCTCCTCCTGCTTGAACGCGGTCTCGTGTTCCTCGTCCACCACGACCAGGCCGAGATCGGGAAACGGCAGGAACAGCGCCGAGCGCGCACCCACCACGACCGGCGCCGCGCCCTCCGCCACCGCCTGCCAGGTGACCCGCCGCACCCGCGACGTCAGGTCGGAGTGCCACACCGCCGGCGCGACGCCGAAACGGCGCTCGAAGCGCTCCAGCCATTGCGACGACAGGGCGATCTCCGGCAGCAACACCAGCGCCTGCCGCCGTGCCCGCAGGCATTCGGCGACCGCTTCCAGATACACCTCGGTCTTGCCCGAGCCGGTCACCCCGTCCAGCAGCGTGACGGAGAACGCGCGCGCCGCCACCGCCTGGCGCAGCACCGCGGCGGCGGCTTGCTGGTCCGGCGACAACACGCAGCCGGGATAGTCCGGATCGGGAATGGCGAACGGCGCCGCGGTCAACAGCGTGGCCGGCACCACCAGCCCGGCATCCGCCATGCCGCGCACCACGCCATTGCTCACGCCCGCGGCACGTGCCAGCGCCGCGGTGGTGCGCGGCTGCGCTTGCGACAGGGCCTCGATCACCCGCCGGCGGGGATCGGTCAGCCGCGTCTCTTCCGGCAGCGCTTCGGCCAACCGCCAGCCGGTGACGGGGCCGGGGGCGGCGCGGTTCACCCGCAGCGCCATCGCCATGACCTCGCCGGGCGGCGCCAGCGTATAGGCCGCCATCCAGTCCACCAGCCGCCGCAGGTCCTCGCGCATCGGCGGCGTGTCCACCAGCCCGATCAGCGGCTTCAGCTTGTGGTCGGGGACGGCGCCTGTGGCAGCGTAGGAGGCGGGATGAGAGCCGGAAAGTGGAAGGAGCAGGTCTCCCCCTCCCCTTGTGGGCTTGGGCCGCGAAGCGGACCAAGGGCGGGGGGAGGGGTGCGACCCGCTGCTGGCCGTAGCGAGTTCGCACCCCTCCCCCTGCCCTTGGTCCGCTTCGCGGCCCAAGCCCACAAGGGGAGGGGGAGAATTTTGCGGCGGCGCATCCCACACGACACCCAGTTCCTCGCGCCGGTTCAGCGGCACCAGCACGACGTCGCCGGGCTGCGGATCGCAATCCGGCGGCACCCGGTAGTCGAACGGGCCGGGAAACGGGTAAGGCAGCAGCACCGGTACCCGCCGGATTGCCCCCGCGCTTCGCTTTCGATCCGCCCCCGCCATCCTATATGATCCGAAGCACCCCACCCGTCTGACCCCCAGGCGTAGCCGCAAAACGGAGCGATGGCATGAAGTTCTTTGTCGATACCGCCGACACGGCGGAGATCAAGTCGCTTGCCGCCAGCGGCTTGCTCGACGGCGTCACCACCAATCCGTCGCTGGTCGCCAAGACCGGCAGGAAATTCCTCGACGTGCTGGCGGAGATCTGCGCCGTCGTCCCCGGCCCGGTCAGCGCCGAGGTCGCCGCCACCGACTTCGACGGCATGATGGCCGAGGCGCGCGTGGTGCGCTCCGTGGCCAAGAACATCGCGGTGAAGGTGCCGCTGACGCCGGACGGGCTGCGCGCCTGCCGCCGCCTCACCGACGACGGCGCCATGGTCAACGTGACGCTGTGCTTCTCGGCCGCCCAGGCGATCCTGGCGGCCAAGGCCGGCGCCACCTTCGTCAGCCCCTTCGTCGGCCGGCTGGACGATATCGGCGAGAGCGGCATGGCCCTGATCGCCGACATTGTGCAGATCTATCGCAACTACCCGGCGTTCAAGACCGAGGTGCTGGTCGCCTCGGTGCGCAGCCCGATGCACGTGATCGAGGCGGCCAGGCTCGGCGCCCATGTCGCCACGGTGCCGCCGGCGGTGCTGCGCTCGCTGTTCAACCATCCGCTGACCGACAAGGGGCTCGCCGCCTTCCTGGCCGATTGGGCGAAGACCGGCCAGAAGATCGTCTGAAGCGGGCGGATGACCCTTCCCTTGCTCCAGCCCGACGAGTCGGAAGCGGCGCTCGTCGAGGCGTTCCTGCGCGCCCATCCGACCTGGCTGGCGGATCATCCGGGGCTTTACCGGCTGCTGGCCCCGCCGGTGCGGGTGCATGGCGAGCAATTGGCGGACCATATGGCGGCGATGGTGCAGGCCGAGCGTGCGCATGCGGCGGCGATGGCGGAGCGGGCCGACAACGTGCTGGCCGCGGGCCGCGCGGCTGCCGGGCTGGCGGCACGGGTGCAGGAAGCGGTCCTGGCGCTGCTGCGATCGTCCGATCCGGTGGACTGCATCGGCCACGAGATGCCCGGCATCCTCGGCGTCGATGCGGTGCACCTGTGCCTGGAGGCGCTGCATCCCGGCGCCCGGCCGCTGCCGGGCGGCACCGTGGCGCGACTGCTGGAGGGGCGACAGGTGCTGTTCCGCGAGGTCGCCACCGACGCCCGCCTGCTGCACGCCGAGGCGGCCGGCCTGGCCGGGCATGACGCACTGGCGCTGGTGCCAGGCGAAGGGCCGCCAGCCTTGCTCGCGCTGCTGGCACGCGATCCGTGGGCACTGGACCCGGGGCAGGGGGCCGGCGCCCTGGCCTTCCTCGGCCGCGCGGTCGCCGCGGCTCTGGGGCGCTAGGCCGTGTCGCCCGTGCCGTGTGGGATCGCGGAAGCGTCAGGGGCGCTGCCCCTGGACCCCGCCAAGGGGGCTTTGCCCCCCTGGACCCCCCAGCAAAGGCACAGCCTTTGCCATCCATCCGTTTGGCGTGGCTGGACGGGAGGGGGCCATGTGATGCGGCTGCCTTCGATGCCGGGCGTCGCCGGCATCGAAGGCAGCCGCATCACATGGCCCCCTCCCGTCCAGCCACGCCAAGTGAAGGGTCCCAAGGGCTCCGCCCTTGGCGGGGATCCAAGGGGCAGAGCCCCTTGGTGGGGGTCCGGGGGCAAGGCCCCCGGCGCTTCCCGGGTCCGGCACGGCCTGGGCGACACCGCCGGGCGATCCCGCTGATGCTGGCGGAGGTGGCGCGCGTGGCGTTCCTCGACTGGCTTGGCCAGGAGCGCCGGGCGTCGCCGCACACCGTTGCAGCCTACGGTGCCGACCTCGCGGCCTTGCTGGGCTTCCTGACGCAGCATTTGGGCGGCGAGCCGGACCTGGCGGCGCTGGCGGCGTTGCGCCCGGCGGATTTCCGCGCCTGGCTGGCGGCCGAGGCGGCGAACGGCGCGGGCAACGCCACGCGGGCGCGCCATCTGGCGGCGGTGCGCACGTTCTTTCGCTGGCTCGCCCGGCGGCAGGGCATGGACAACCCGGCGGTCAAGCTGATCGCCACGCCGCGGGCGAAGCGCCCGGTGCCGAAGGCGCTGATCCCGGCGCACGCCCGTGCCGTCGCCGAGGAAGGCGGGGAAATGTCCGACCGCGCCCTCGTCCAGGCGCGCGACGAAGCCCTCTTCACCCTGCTGTACGGCTGCGGTCTGCGCATCGCCGAGGCGCTGGCGCTGGACGTGCGCGATGCGCCGCTGCCCGGAGCGGACGGGATGCTGCGCGTGGTGGGGAAGGGGTCGAAGCAGCGCGTGGTGCCGGTGCTGCCGGCGGTGCGTGAGGCGATCGCCGCCTGGCTGGCGCTGCACCCGGACCCGCAGCCGGCCTCGCCGCTGTTCGTCGGCGTGCGTGGCGCGCGGCTGGACCCCGCGGTGGCCCAACGCACGATGCGGCTGTTCCGCCGGCAGCGCGGCATGCCGGAGCATGCGACGCCGCATGCGCTGCGGCACTCCTTCGCAACACATCTGTTGGAGGGCGGCGCCGACTTGCGTTCGATCCAGGACCTGTTGGGGCATGCGAGCCTGTCCACCACGCAGCGCTACACCAGCGTGGAAACGGCGCGACTCATGGAAGTCTGGCGCAAGGCGCATCCGCGGGCGTGAGGTGCGGCCCGGCTGAGAAGCCCAGCCACCACTGCGCCCGTCGCGATGACGCGCCGGTGCTGGACGCACCTTGAGCCTATTGGACGATGATGGCGGTTGTTCCCGGTAGCCAGGCACACCGTGTGAAACTCTCCCCCGCACCGGCGCTCCGCAGCGTTGCTTCGCCCGGGGCGGCGGGGGGCGACAATGCTTCCCCTACAGGCTCCGGGACGCATCGATGTCGCGCCAGCCGACCTTGCAACCGAGTTTTCCCACGGTCTGAAAGGCCGTCGAATTGCTAGGCGAGCAGGCATGCGGCCTGGCCTTGTGCCGCTATCAGTTCCACCGCTTTCGTGTCGAAGGACACAAAGGTTTCGGCGCCGAGCCAGTGCCCTGCATAGGCGATGACGCCATCGGCGAAGTCGCCGCCCGCTTCGAGCAATGCCAGCCCAGCCTCTACGGCCGGCCGGTTCACCGCGACAGTGGCGGCATCGATCAGGCGCCGGATCGCCGCGGCGATGTCCGGTGCGGGGATTTTGTAGCCTCGCGACAGCACCCAGACGAGTTCGCAGAGCGCCGGCAGAGCCAATGCAACCAGATCCGCGTTCGCCAGTTCGGCCTGGGCGAGCTTGCTTTGCACCGCATCATCGCCGGTTATGGCGCGGACAAGGACGTTGGTGTCGGCGGTGAGCTTCACCGTTTGCCGGCCCAGGCCTCGGCGGCGATCCGGTTGATTTCCTCGATTGAGAGAGATGGCGCTCCCTTTCGTTGCAGAGCATTGAAGACATCGGAAATCCGACCGCTGGGGCGGGCGGCTTTCACTTCGAGCCGGCCATCCGGGAGCTTATCCATGGTGATCTTCTCGCCGGGCCGGACACCCAGGTGCATCAGGAGGTCCTTGCGCAGGGTGACCTGGCCCTTCGCTGTGACGGTCAATACGGTCATGCGGTTGACCTCTTGGTGACTGAAGCGATGTAAGGTGAAATTGCCTTACAATCAAGGGCATTGCATGGGTTGGCCTTCTTGGTCCGGGTGCCGGGCGCGGGAACGGATCGTGATGCCGCCATTCTCGTCGATCGGTGGCATTGCCCGGATGCGGCAGACGTTCGGTGGCGAGGAAGGCCTGGCGCGGATGCTGGCCAGCCTGAACGCCGCGGTTTTCGATGCGGCTAGCGGTGGCGACGCGGCGGAGGCCCGACCTTTCCAGTAACGGCGCCGCCCGTCCGGAAAACAATCCTTGACTCCCCCAACCCAATCCGTTAGTCTCTCAAACCGTGTCCGCTGCGCAGAACACCGCCGGCCTTGCTCCCCCATCCGCTCCCCCACAGGA
>Ga0181530_10007556_pt1 | contig 10318 bp, 9 predicted proteins | sample PEATcosm2014_Bin_42_FD_119769 | JGI IMG/M metagenome (GOLD analysis project Ga0181530, IMG submission 119769) | Peatland microbial communities from MTU Mesocosm Facility, Houghton, MI, USA - PEATcosm2014_Bin10_60_metaG | ecosystem: Environmental > Terrestrial > Soil > Wetlands > Peat | place... | reverse complement strand
TTTGATGAAGGGCGTCGAGAAATTCGAGTATCGCCGCGGCTACAAATTTTCCACCTACGCCATCTGGTGGATTCGCCAGGCCATCACGCGTTCGATTGCCGACCAGGCGCGCACCATCCGCATACCGGTGCATATGATTGAAATCATGAACAAACTCTGGCGCGCGCAAAAGCAGCTCACCCAGGAGCTGGGCCGCGAGCCTACGCCGGAGGAACTGGCCGACGAAATGCACATGCCGGTGTCGCGCATCCACGCGCTGCTCAAGATGGCGCAGCAGCCCGTTTCACTCCACGCGCCCGTCGGTGACGACGGCGATGTGAGCGTCGGCGATTTCATCGAGGACAAAACGGCGGAAAATCCGTCGGAAGTGACCAGTTACAGCCTGCTCCGTGAAAAATTGAGCGACGTGCTGACGACGCTGACCGAGCGCGAGCGCAAAATTCTCGAAATGCGCTTCGGCCTGCTCGACGGCTACGAGCGCACGCTCGAGGAAATCGGCAAGATGTACAACGTCACGCGCGAACGCATCCGCCAGATCGAGGCCAAGGCGCTGCGCAAACTGCGCCACCCGACGCGCGTGCGCCATCTGCAAGGGTTCCTCGAAATCGCCGAGCCGGCATAAACGCGGGCTTATGAAAGTCAGCTACTACGGTCACGCGTGTTTTTCCGTCGTGGTCGGGGGCAAAGCACTTTTGTTCGACCCGTTTATTTCGTCGAACCCGCTCGCTGCATCCATTGACGTAAAGCAGGTGCCGGCGGATTTTATCTTAGTTTCGCACGGACACGAAGATCATTTGGCTGACGCGGTGGCAATTGCCCGACGCACCAATGCGCTGGTGATTGCCAATTTTGAAGTGGCCATGTGGCTCAACCAAAAAGGCGCGCCGGACGTACATTCGATGAATCATGGCGGCGGTTATTTGTTCAAATTCGGTCGTGCCAAATTCGTGAGCGCCATCCACTCCAGCACCTTGCCCGACGGTTCCAGTGGCGGTAATCCCGGCGGTTTCGTTGTCGAGACTGCGGAAGGCAATTTTTATTATTCCGGCGACACCGCGCTAACAATGGACATGAAACTTATCGGCGAATCCACACCGTTGAAGTTCGCTGCCTTGTGCGTGGGCGACAATTTCACCATGGGACCAAGCGACGCCGTGAAGGCCGCTGAATTCATCCGATGCGATCAAATCCTAGGTGTCCACTTCGACACCTTCCAGCCGATCAGAATCGATCATGCTGCGGCGAAGGAAAAATTCAAGGCCGCCGGCAAAACTTTGCATTTGCTACGTCCGGGCCAAACCCATGAGTTCTAACCGACGCATATCCGAACGTCCAGCAACCATGGAGCGCAAATTGCTGAAGAGGGAGGGGTTGACTTGAATACGGCATAGGTAGAAAATTCCTGTGAAGTTAGAAGTTAATTGTTATGACGAACGAAGTTGTTCAAGCTATGCAAATTCATTATTGGGGAACCGGTTCCGAATGGCTCTGGGCATTTTGGCAGTTCATCGCTGTGGGTCTTCAGTTCATCGTTGTGGCCATCACTCTTTGGTTCATTGCGAAACAGGTAAAGATTCAAACCGATTCTCATGTTGTTCAATCGGTCTGCGCTCTTCAAGAGAGGTGGCATTCTGAATATATGCAACGTGTCCGTTTGGATGTATGCACGCGTTGGAAGAAGAATAACCAAGATTTTGACGGAGCCTGTGAGCAAATCGCCGAATTCATCGAGGAACTGGGTATGTTTCTCAAGATAAAAGCAATTCCCGAAGATGTTATGTGGGATTTCCAGTCTTGGAACATCGAATGTTACTGGGCAATGTTCAAAGACGGAATTATAAAACTTCGGACGGATTGCAAGGATGACACCCTGTACGAAGATTTTGAGAAGATGTTTAATGTCATGAGCGAGATCAACAAAAGAGAAGGCGTAAATCCAAAGAATACGAAGGATATAAACGAGTTCATCGAGCGGGAAATCAGATCCACCAGAGCTTGCCTAAACATCCGAGAACGGGGGACAACATGACGTGAAAGGTTCAGTCTTGGAATTATGACATTTTAGATTTGGCGACGGGCGTGAAAGAATTCTGACGCGCCTCCGGCGCTGTGGACACAAACCTTATTCCAGTTCCAGCAACCGGTAGCCCACGGCGGACTCGGTGAGGATGAGTTCGGGGTGGGACGGTTTTTCTTCAATCTTTTCGCGTAAGTGCGCTATATGGACACGAAGGTAATGCGTTTGCTCCACCGCTTTCGGTCCCCAGACTTCCGTCAGCAACTGGCGGTGCGTCAAAACCTTGCCGGCGTGCGTCACGAACAATCGCAGCAGCGAATATTCAATCGGCGTGAGTTTGATTTCCTGGCCGTGCTTGCGGACGGCGCGCGCGGACAAATCCACCTCCAGCTCGCCGGTGCGGAAAATCGCGTCCGCTCCCTGCGGCTGGGCGTGCCGCAGCACGGCGCGGAGACGCGCGAGCAATTCGGCGCTGTTGAACGGCTTGGTCACGTAATCGTCCGCGCCCGCGTCGAGCGCGGCCACCTTGTCGTCCTCGCGGTCGCGCACGCTCAGGATGATGACCGGCACGCGGCTCCATTCGCGCAGGCGTTTCAGCACTTCCATGCCTTCGAGATCGGGCAGGCCGAGATCGAGCAGGACCGCGTCGGGCCGGCGCTGGGCGGCCTGGGCGATGCCGTCCGCTCCGGTCGCGGCGTCGAAGACGCGATAGCCGTTCGCTTCCAGCGTGACGCGCAGGAGCCGGCGGATTTGCGGCTCGTCATCTACGATCAACACCAGCGGTTTGAGGGCCTCGCTCATTCTTTTATCTCCAACACCGGCGTATGATAGGCAAAGGCCGTCGCTAGGTAAAGCTGCACTGCTGCTGGGTCAATCAGTTTCACACTTCTTGAAAGATGCGGGCCGTTGCTGTACGAAGTAACCGCAAATTTTTCCAAGACAGGCAAAAATTGGTCGTCATCCCAGTTGATGCCGACGGCGGAGTTGGTATTATCCAGCAAGCGCAAGTCAAATGCCCAAGAAAACTCGACGAATCAGCAGAGCCAAACGCCAGCAGGACGGCGTTGCCGCACTGCATGAGGACACGCCGCCGTATCACGTCAACGGCGATGCTTCGCAACGTGGACGGACAATTCCGCCGCCCATCACCCGCCTTGCCGAGAAAAAGAAACTCATCCCGTTTGGCTGGTATGGCGGAAAATTCTCACATCTGGACTGGTTGCTGCCGTTGCTTCCTGATTGTCATCATTACTGCGAGCCGTTTGCCGGTTCTGGCGCGGTGTTGCTCAATCGCGACCCATCGCCGGTGGAAACATTCAATGACCTCGATGGTGAGGTGGTGAACTTTTTCCGCGTTCTCCGCGAAGAAAAGGAACGGCTGATTGAGGCCATCGGATTGACTCCGTTTGCACGGGAAGAATTTGCACTTGCCTGTGAAGTTAGTCCCGACTTGTCGTCGTTGGAGCGCGCCCGGCGGTTTTACATTCGCGCCCGGCAGGTGCGCACGGGACTGGCGCAGACGGCGTCCATTGGTCGCTGGGCGAATTGCAAAAATACCAGTCGTGCCGGCATGAGCGGAGTTATCAGCCGCTGGCTGGGTGCGGTGGAAGATCTGCCGGCGGTGGCCGAGCGGCTGCTTCGCGTCCAAATCGAAAATCGTCCCGCCGTAAACGGCATCCGCCTCTACGATTCGCCAACCACGCTTTTTTACTGCGATCCACCCTATGTCCACTCGACGCGTGGCGACTCGAAAGCTTACGGATTTGAAATGACAGACTCACAACATGGCGATCTCGCAGACGTTTTGAATTCCGTCCAAGGCATGGTGGCCTTGTCGAATTATCAGGCCAAGATTGTGGATGAGCTTTATCCCGCTCCAAAGTGGTACAAAACGGTTTCTCCCGCGCGAACGAACCATTCCACGAAGGACAAGCGCGTGGAAGTGCTCTGGACAAATTACGACCCGCACAAAATAAAACGCAACGGCAGGCACACACATGGAGAATTGTTCCAAATTGCTTGAGGCTTCGCTGAAGCGCGCCCAAAAGAATCTTGGCCATTCCTTTATTCACAACGAGGAAATTGCGGCACGCGTCGCTGCGGTCGTCAACTGTCCCAGCAATCGCGCCGGCGTGCGGCTGCTCATGGCCTGCATGTTGGCGAAAGCGCATCGCCCGGAAATTGATCCGCGCAAGCCTTACACAAAAATCGGCAGCAAGGATTGTTTCTCCGGTCGCAGTTACGATGAACAATTCATCGGCAGCTTCATCACGAAGCACAATCTGCCGTGCAATTCAACGACGGCCTTTCTCACACCCACTCTGCGAAACATGGATCAGACGCTGACGACCAAGGTTGTTTTGGTCGGACGTCCGATGGCAATGTATCAGAGCGCGTTGCAACTCCTCGATGACGTTCGCGCTGGCCGGGTCTCGGCAGAGGACATCTTGAACGAGTGCATCCGACTGCTGTTGCTCGACCGTGACGCACGCAAAGCACGGCTCAAAACGCTTCTGTCCGGCGTTGGCCGCGTGGCGGATGCGCTGCCGTTGTCATCCGAGGACACAGTGAATTTGATCGAGCAACATCTTCGCTGCAAAGGTTCAAGCCGGTTGCTGGTACTGCTTGTTGCCGCTGCCTACGAAGCCGCGAAAACACGACTCGGCGAGCGCGTGCTCAATCTCACTGGCCACAACGCCGCCTACGAGCAAACCGGCGCGGTGGGGGACGTTCAAATCACGGTGCTCGGCGATGACAAAGTGGTGACGAGTTATGAAATGAAGAACAAAGCCGTGCAGCGCAGCGATATTGACCGCGCACTCCAGAAAATTGCCGCGCAGGGGCGGCACGTTCAAAACTACATCTTCATCACGACTGAGCTTGTGGCAGATGACATTCGAGAATATGCCCGTTCCAAGTATGATGAAACGGGCGGTGTCGAAATCGCGATTCTCGATTGTATCGGATTCCTGCGGCATTTCCTGCATCTCTTTCACCGGCTGCGGAAAGACTTTCTCGACCAATACCAAACCCTCGTCCTTCACGAGCCGGACAGCGCGGTCAGTCAGGCTTTGAAAGAAGCATTCCTCGCGTTACGTCAGGCGGCGGAAAGTACAGATTGAATGGTAAACGTTGAACATTCAACACCGATAAATCGCGAGCAGGCATCGAACACCCAACATCCAATCGAACGGAATTCGAGGACGAGAACGAGAACGACGACGAGGACGATTGAATTCTGACAGTTTCCGGCCAGACGCCAGCTACTCCGGCGGTTTTTCGGGTTGCGGAAAATTCAGAGTGAACATCACACCGCCGCCCGGACGATTGGTGACGGTGATGGTTCCGCCGTGCGCCTCGACGAAACCCTTGACGATGGTGAGTCCAAGTCCGCTGCCACCAGTGGGCGCGGTGGGGGCGCGGAAAAATTTGTCGAAAATGCGCGGCAGCCATTCGGGCGGGATGCCCGGTCCGCGGTCTGCGACGCTCAATGCCAGTTGGTCGTTCGCCAGTTGCGCTGACACTTCAATCGGCGTGTTCGCAGGAGTGTGGTTGGCGGCGTTGAGCAGCAGATTGGCGAGGGCATGTTGCGCGAGGGAAAAATCGAGCCGGACCAGCAGCGGCGCGGACGGCAGGTCCAGTTTTACCGGGTGCGCCGCCAGCTCGCGCTGCAATTCGCGCAGCGTCGTCTGCACCAAATCGCGCGCGTCGTGCCAGTCGAGGCGCGGGCGGACCTGGCCCGATTCGAGCCGCGCCACGTCGAGCAGGTTGCCCACGACGCGGTTGAGCCGGGCATTGGCTTCCTGAATCTCGCCGATCAACGCGCGCCGCTGTTCCGGTGGCGCAGTCTCGGCGGCGGCGAGCGCGCTGGCGGCGCTGGTGCTGGCTGCCAGCGGCGTGCGCAATTCGTGCGAGATGGAATTCAACAGCGTCCGGCTGAACTTTTCCGATTCGGCCAGCAGGCGCGCCTGTTCGGCGGCGGTGCGGAGTTCCACGCGATCCAACACCAGCGCGGCCTGGCGCGCGAAGGTTTCGAGCAAATCCCGTTGCGCGAGCGTCAGGCGCTTGTCCGGAAAACCCACCGCCAGAATGCCAAACGCCTTCCGCTCGGTGGCCAGCGGCAGATGCAGCGCCTCCGCGCCCGGCAGATTGTCGGTGAAACGCCCGGCGGCCTTCCGCTGGCGGAACGCCCAGTCGGCGACGCTCAATTCCTTCTCCGAAAGGGCCAGGGAACTGTCGGGATGGACGAAGAGCTTGTTGTTCTCGGGCAGCACGACGGCGATGGGCGCATTAAAACTGCGGGTGATTTGCGCCACGAGCTGCCAGACGATTTCCTCGCGCGAAGTTGCCTCGGCCAGGTCGCGCGACATTTCGTAAAGCGCCGTGGCGCGTTCCTCCCGGCGGCGCTCGGCCTCTTCCTGCAGCCGGATGCGCGCCACCAACTGGCCAAGCACAATCGCCACGACAAAATAAAGGCCGAACAAAATGCCGTCCTCAACGGTTGCGATGACGAACGTGAAACGGGGCGGCAGAAAAAAATAATTCCAGGCCAGCGCGCTCAACGCGCCGGCGAACAGCACCGGGCCGCGGCCCACCTTCAACGCCAGCAGCACCACGGCGAGCAGGAAAACCAGTCCCGGCACCCGTGGGCCGGTGAAATTCATGAGCACGAGATTCAGGACGCCCGTGGCGGCCACCGCGCCGGCGGCGAACAGGTATTGCTGAAAATTGGAGGCGAACGCCCGATGCCAAATCCGCAAAACGGGCGCGCCGGCTGTCTTTTCGGAGCGGACAACGTGCAGGTCAATGTCGCCGCTTTCCCGCGCCAGCCGCCGCAGCAGGAGACTGGCGCGCAGCCATTCCAGCCAGCCGGTGCCGGCCGGTTTGCCGACGATGATTTGTGTGGCGTTCTGCGCGCGGGCCACGCGCAACAGCCCGCGCACGAGATCGTCGTCCGTGGTGGCGACGACTTCCGCGCCGAGTTCGCGGGCGGTGGCCAGGTTTTTTTCCAGTTGCGCCTGGGCGGCTTCCGACAGCGGTCGCGGATTTTCGACATGGACGGCCAGCCACCGGCAGCGGAGGCCGTCGGCCATGCGGCGTGTCCAGCGGATGAGCGGTTCGGATAACGGCCCGGGACCGACCGCCACGAGCAGGCAATGTCCCGTCTTCCATGCGCCGGCGTTCGTTTGCGTCTGGCGAAATTCGCGCGTGTCCACGCCCACGTGATCCGCCACGAGCCGCAGGGCCAGTTCGCGCAACGCGGTGAGATTGGCTTCGCGGAAAAAGTTTTGCGCGGCGGTGGCGGCGCGGTCGGGCACGTACACCTTGCCCTCGTGCAACCGCTGAATGAGTTCGGCGGGCGGGAGGTCCACCAGTTCGAACACCGCGCCGTCGAGCACGCTGTCCGGCACCGTCTCGCGAATCTCCGCGCCGGTGACCTGCCGGACGGTGTCGGCGCGGCTCTCGACGTGCTGGACGTTGAGCGCGGTGATGACATCCAGGCCGGCGTCGAGCAATTCGGCCACGTCCTGCCAGCGTTTCGGATGGCGCGAGCCGGGGGCGTTCGTGTGCGCGAGTTCATCCACGAGGACCAGTTGCGGATGCCGGGCCAACGTGGCGTCGAGATCAAATTCGGTGAGGGCAATGCCGCGATGTTCGAGCTGGCGGCGGGGAATCTGCGGCAGGCCTTCGGTGAGCGCGTCCGTTTCTTTGCGTCCGTGCGTTTCGACGTAGCCGATGACCACATCGCGCCCGGCGGCGAGTTCACGGCGCGCGGCTTCGAGCATGGCGAAGGTCTTGCCGACGCCCGGCGACATGCCGAGAAAGACCTTGAGCTTGCCGCGTTTCTTCGCGGCCTCCTCGCGTTGCAGCGAACTCAACAGCGCATCGGGATTGGGGCGGTCGCCGTCGTTCACGAACTCATCATAACGAACCCCGCGCCAGATTCAGCATCAAAATGTTCAGGTTCGCAGCACGAGGCGTGACAGACGTAGTCGCAGGCACTGTGGCCTGGTCCGGTTCTTTTGCTTTTAACCGATCCGCTTCGATAATCGCCAGCACACGATCCATGTCAGGAACACAGGCTAATCGAGACACCTTAAATGTCGTGAAAGACCTGGAAACCGCGGTGAAGATACCAACCAGCTTTCCATCCTTCGACATGACTGCGCCTCCACTGTCTCCGAGCCAAAGGGGCAAATCTGTCGCCATAATGGACAAGTCTTCGTTGGGTTTTGGCTCTGGCCTGCGAATAATTTTCCCGGCGACGGCAATAATTTTCACCTCAGCAGGCTGCCGATCACAGGCGAAGGCATAGATGTCGTTCCCGTCTGGATCAAGGGTGCCCAACTTGATGGGACAATCCAAATGTTTGCCCACATGAAGAATCGCCAGCTCGGCTCCAGATTGGCGGCCGAACTTCTTATAAATTACTCGAGCCGGGGAAATTGCCAGTTTGCCGTCCATCCATCCCATCACATAACAGTGTTCCTTTGCAACGTGAGCCGCGGTCAGGAGGTATCCGTCGTCGGAAATGCCAGCCGCCAAGCCTGAGGCCATTGGACCTGTAAACTTGAAATCGCCCTTGTCGCCATGATTCGTAAAGTTGAATGAGGTCGGACAATCACTGGCATACACCAGGAAGGTTGATTTCTCAATTTCCGAGCGATGGGCAGCGAGGAGTTCCTTCGCTGCGCGAGCGGAGGCTGCCTCTCGCTGCGGTTTGCTTGGGCGTGCCAGGGACAGGCAGCCGGTAAATAACACCAAAGAGAGTACAAATAATACTATGGATCGAAAATTCATTCTTCCATGCCGAACGCCGGGGTCGATCCCGCAATACAAGACGGAGCTAAAGACTCAGGACAGCCCGCGGCATCCTCGCGCTGAGGCGAACTCAACAACGCATCGGAATTGGGGCGGTCGCCGTCGTTCACGAATTCATCATAACGAACCCTGCGCCAGATTCAGCATCAAAATGTTCGAGCACCAGGCCGCGGTCACGCCCTGGACTGAAGTGCATCTGGTCCGCGTCAATCCCCGGGGCTGCAAAATTGACGGTCCGGAACAAGATGGTTGGAACGATCGCCCGCATGATGTTACCCCGATGATGGCGGAAATCAAAGCCATGCGCGCCAAAGGCCGCGGCATCATCGGCATGAAAATCATCGGCAACGGCGAGTTCGTCAACGCCGAGGACCGCGAAAAGTCCATCCGCCTTGCCATGACACGCCTGGAACTGGACGCCGTGGTCATCGGCTGCAAGAGCCGCGCCGAGATTGATGAAGCGATTCAGCGCATGAACCGGGCGCTGGCCGGGGCCGCGTAAAACTTCGCCACGCGGCAGCCAGCGTCTATTTGTTTTCGTTAGCCTGGAAAGCCTTCTTTTTCTCGTATCGCTGCCGCAATTCGTCGGAAAGATCGGTAAAATCGATCTTGGTCATCCCCATCCCGCCGCGCGCCGGCGTATAACTGACAATTATTCCGTCCGGCTCCACTTTTTCCACATGCACATTTTCGTAGATTGCTCCACTGATGGTCGCAATTTCAATGGTCGGTTTCGCCTTCACGGGTGGACTGGACGATTTTGTCGCAGCGGGTGCCGGGGTTGGCTTGGGCGTTGCCGGTGCCGCTGCTGGTTGAGTCACGATGGGTGCCGCAACCGCTCGAACGATGGCAGCCGGAGCGACGACAGCCGGAGCAACAGCAGCGGGGGCTTCAGCAACCGGGACTGCGGCAGCTGGAGCAGCAGCCGCGGGACTGATGGTAGCGGGAGTGGCAGCGGCAGGAACTTCAGCAGTTGGAGCGGCGGCAGCTGGAGTGATGGCAGCGGGAGCGGCGACAACGGGAGCGACAACAGCAGGAGCTTCAGCCGCCGGAGCAACAACAGCGGGAGTGGTAACAGCCGGAGCGACTTCAGCCGGCGCGGCAACAGCGGGAGGTTCAGTAACCGGGGTGACAGTAGCAGGAGTGGTGGCAGCTGGAGCGGTAGCAGCAGGTGCGATAGTAGCAGGAGCTTCAACAGTCGGAGCGGCGGCGGTCGAAGCAACAGCAGCGGAGGTTTCAGCCGCCGGAGCAACGGCAGCCGGAACAACAGCCGCAGGAGCGACAATAGCCGGAGGGGCATCAGCAGGAACGATAGGGCCAGGAGCGACCTCGGCCCAAGCGACTGCGGCGGGGGCCTCAGCCGCCGGAGTGACAGCAACGGAAGCAGTAGCAGCGGGAGCGACAACAGCCGGAGCGGTGGCGACCGGAGTTTCAACAGTCGGAGCGGCGGCAGCCGGAGCAACAGCCGCGGGAGTTTCA
>Ga0181530_10007552_pt1 | contig 10320 bp, 10 predicted proteins | sample PEATcosm2014_Bin_42_FD_119769 | JGI IMG/M metagenome (GOLD analysis project Ga0181530, IMG submission 119769) | Peatland microbial communities from MTU Mesocosm Facility, Houghton, MI, USA - PEATcosm2014_Bin10_60_metaG | ecosystem: Environmental > Terrestrial > Soil > Wetlands > Peat | place... | reverse complement strand
TGTTGCTCTTGTTCCGCAGGGGACGGAACGTAACCGGATCGACGGCCGCATGAACGAAGGTTTCCCCGCGGATGGCTTCCCAGTCTTTTTCCGACAGCGGCTGATCCGGGTTCCAGGAAAAAGTCCAGACCCAGCACGTCTCATCGTCTCGCGGCACCCAGCAGTGGCCATGAATGGAGTTGCCCTTCTGATAGGGAATCATTGTATGGCTGGGCAGCAGAAATTGCGTGAGACGCCAGTAGTAAGTGTCTTCCCCGGAGTTGCGGCGCGCGGCGATGATCAAACCATAATCGGTTTTCCGGACAGTGAAACGGGGCGACTTGTCCAGCACATGGTATTTGTCGCGGAGAATCGAGCTGTGCCGTACGCTCTCCACATAGGAATCCGTCATGCGAAATGCATCCACCGTCGCATGAAGCGAGTTGGAGTGGCTGGAGTCGATGCCGCCTTCTACCGCCTGCAGGTAGTTGGTTTCCTGGAGACGCCTGGAAATATAACGATGGCTTTCCGGCACCCGCGCCCATTCCAGTTTCGGCAGTTCCGGGACAGATTCCGAGGGGCCCATGTAAATCCACACGAGGCCTCCGTATTCCTGAGCGATGTACGCAGTAATCCGCACTTTGTTCTGAAACCGGTATTCGGGTGGCTCATTCGGAATATCCACGCATGCGCCATTCACGTCGAACTTCCAGCCGTGATACACGCAACGCAGGCCGCATTCTTCGTTCCGTCCCCAAAAAAGGCTGGCCCGACGGTGTGGGCAGAACTCGTCGACGATGCCGACGCGGCCCTGTGTGTCGCGAAACGCGAGCAGGTCTTCGCCCAGCAACCTGATGCGGACGGGCGGACAATCAGGCTCCGGCAGTTCACTCGAGGACAGAGCCGGCAACCAATACCGGCGGAAATATTCACCGCCCGGAGTACCCCTGTTCGTTTCGGTGAGCAGCCGGTTTTCCTCATGGGTCAACATCTCGCTTTGTCTCCTGTGCTTTGTCTCCCGCGCGGCCGGGCAATTCAGTTCGAAAGCAGCACTTTCATTACGCCATGCCGCGCCGCCCGCTCGAACGCCGCAGGCGCGCTCGCCAACGGCATCCGTTCCGAGATCATCGAACTCACATCGATCACGCCCAGCTGCAGCAACTCCAGCGCCGGTTCAAACCGCCCGCATCGCGAACCGACCAGCGTGATCTCATTGACGATGACGGGCGCGGTATCCAGAGGAATTTCGCCATGAACCGTTGACTTCAGCACGATCGTGCCGCGCGGTTCGACCATGCGGATCGCGGCATGAAGGCCCGCCTGCGATCCGGTCGCATCCACTACCCAGCGATACTCGGCTTCCGGAAGATGCTCCCCGCGAACCTCCGTTGTAACCTCCGTTGTCACGCCCGCGGCGGCGGCGATCTTCAGCTTCTCCGGATGCCTGCCGAATTGATGCACCTGGTAACCATTCACCTGCAGCACCTGCGCGACAAGAAGTCCGAGCTTGCCATCGCCCAACACGGCGACCGCGCTTCCGCACGGTATTTGCACCTGATCCAAAATTTCGCACGCAGCCGCGAGCGGTTCGGTGAATACCGCCGCATCGAGAGATATCGAATCGGGGATGACGTGCAGATTGCATTCCGGCAGAGTCAAAAACTCAGAAAACGCGCCGGGATGGCGCACGATGCCGAGCACGGATCTGCCGGGACAGTGACGGCCCAGTCCGCGCCTGCACCAGGAACAAAGGCCGCACGCGAGATTGATCTCACCCACGACTCGCTTACCGATCAGTACCTTTGAATCCGCGGCCACGACCTCGCCCACAAATTCATGGCCGGGCACGCCGGAGAATCCATAATAGCCGCGCTGCAATTCGAGGTCGGTGTTGCAAATGCCTCCAAGGAGCAGGCGTATGAGAGCGAAGCCTTCGGGCCGGTCCGGTTGCGCGGTATGCCGGACCTCAACCTTACCGGCGTCGAGGTGGACTGAGACCATTTCGTTTATTGTATTTTGGCTGGGAGGCAGGGATTCGAACCCCGATACGCAGATCCAGAATCTGCAGTCCTACCGTTGGACGACCTCCCAGCGGGAACGCGCACAGGCTGCTTGTGTCCATGTTGCGACCAAACATGTTGCGCGCAAAGCTAGACGCGAAATGCGTCAAAACCATTCTACAACCTGCGCCCGACAATTGCGTAATCGAGCCCGCCGAAGAACCGTTTGCGGAATGGTTCCGGCAACAGAGCGAGCTCCGGCATCGATTCCACTGCCGGAGAGAGTTCGTGAACTACGATCTGCCCGAAACCGGCTTCCTCCATATAAAACGCCATCAGGGGATGCGGAATCGGACGCGTGTGCGTGGGATCGAGATAGAAGTGAGTCGTAAAGATCGCGAGGCATTCCGGGTTGGGTGTCTCGATCGCGAGCAGGCCGCCGCGCCGCAGACTCGCCGCGCACAGCCGGATCATTTCGGGAAGCCGCCGCGGGGCGAGATGCTCCACCACCTGGGAGCTGAAGATGCCGTCGAACTCCTGTTCCCGTTGGGAGAGATACGAAAACAGGTCGGCCACTTCGGCGTTCAGGCCAATCAGCCGGCACTGCGCGACGGACTCCGCCGACAGATCGACGCCTCTGGCCGCGATGCCCTGTTCGCGCATCAGAGTAAGGAACTCGCCCCGGCCGCAGCCTATATCAAGCACGTTTTCACAATCGGCGAAGAGCGGCTTGTAGAACTCGACGTTGCGCCGGACGTACTCTTCCGGCCCCCGGAAGCGTTCGGCGAACCGGCCGTAGTCGAATTCGAGTGGCGGGACTACAGGCGGCGCCGTTGCCGCCGGACCCTGCACCGAGGCAGGCGCGCGCTGCCGGATCAGGCGAAGTTCGGTGTGTATCAAACGGTCGTACTCCTGCCGGATCTTTTCCAGATCGGACCAGAGCTGTTTCTGAATATCGATGTTCGCGCGATCGAGTGCGCCAAGGTAGTTTGTGTGCTGCGATTTGGCCAGTTCCCGAAAATTCGATTCCATCAGCGTCACGCGATGCTGGAAAGCGCCCTGCAGGTCGGCAGCACTGCGCAGGAACTGGATCTCATTCGCCGCGACCTTGCGATCCCAGTCGGCGCGCAATTCGGCCCAGTGGCTGCGGAGATCTTTGAGCGCGCGCACATCCTCGACCTGTTCGTTGGCGTGCGCCGCAAGTGAAACCAGCGCCCGGTTGTGATCGTTCAGGGCCTCAATCACGGCTTCAATCGCCGATACGGTTTCCCGGTTAAACAAGATTTGATCGCGTACGAACCATTGCAGCCCGCGGGCGATGGTTTTCTTCACGAACTGGATGGCTCGATTGACGATTCCGCCCGCCCGCGGATTGACACTCCCGATGGCGGCAACCTTCGCCTGTGCGGCATCGCGCGCATGGACCACCGGCATCAGGTCCGCGACGGGAACCCGGATCGACGGCTGCGGCGCGCCGTTCACTTCCGGGTGACCAGCCGGGTCGCCCAGCCCATTCGGCTCCGGATAGCGGGCGCGCACACGATCGCGCACCGCCTGGACGATGGCGCTCAACTCCGCTATTCTGGCGGAATCATCTGCCATTATTTCGGGCGCTCCTTCGCGAGGATTTCTCGTAAGCCGCGACCATGCGGGAACTCAGGCCGCCGCGCGACGCAAATTCACCGGTGACCGTGGCGCGCACCGGCCGGCAGGCCTTCACGATGTCCCGCAGAAAGCAGTTCACGACGTTCTCCTGGAAGATGCCCAGATCCCGATACGCCAGCGTGTACATCTTGAGCGACTTCAGTTCGAGGCAGAGCTTATCCGGCAGGTACCGGATCGTGATGGTCCCGAAATCGGGGAGCCCGGTCTTCGGGCATACCGAAGTAAACTCGGGCACCGCGATCTCAATCTCGTAGTTGGGAAATTGGTTCGGCCAGGTTTCAATCGCAGGCAACGGCGCATCGATGCCGGCACTTGCATGTTCATCCGTGTATGCTTTGGTCATTCGCCAAGCTCTCGCGAGAGCAGTTCCAGAAAGAGTCCCACATCGGTCACGACCCCGACGGCCTGTCCGGTGCCGCGGTCGCTTACTTTGGTCGCGACTGCCGGATTGATGTCGACGCAGACGATTTTGACCCAACTGGGCAGCATATTCCCGGTTGCGATCGAATGGAGCATCGAGCCCAGGCAGATCACCAAACCGGCGGATTTCAACACGGCCGCGTAGGCGTCCTGGGCCGTATTCATGTCGGTGATGGTCTCGGGCAGCGGCCCGTCGTCGCGAAGGCTGCCGGCCAGAACGAACGGAACATTGTTCTTAACGCACTCGTACATCACGCCCGATTTCAGACGCCCGCTTTCCACCGCGCCCGCAATGCCGCCGGCGTGGTAAATCGCGTTAATGGCACGCATGTGGTTCCGGTGACCGTGCTCGGCCTGCCTGCCATCCGCCAGACGAATGCCGAGCGACGTTCCGAATAAAGCGGACTCGATGTCGTGCACGCCGAGCGCATTGCCGCTCAGAACGGCATCCACCCAGTGTCCGCGGATCAGCCTCGAAAGACCGGCCACGCCGCCAGTGTGAACAACCACGGGCCCCGCTACGGCCACAATGGTTTTTCCCAGTTCCTTCGTTTGTCTCGCCAGCGCGGCCGTCTGCCGAACCGCCGTTTCGACCTGCCTCTCGGAGGAGATCTCGTTCGACATGAATGCGAAGGCGAGCCGATCGCGCTCCTTCGCTTCCGGCGTCACCCGAATGCCCCGCATGCCCGTGACCACCATGTCACCTGCCTTAAGGTCCCGAAGCCGCCGGCACGTGGCTTCAGGAGCGGCGGTATCCCGGCCCATCGCCACGTTGGTAACCACGTTGGTAACAACGATCATCGCGTCCATGCGCTGGTTGCGCACTTCGACGAACTCGCCGTTGACGCGCACGGACGTGTGGTGGTTGCTGGTCGAGTAGAAATCTTCCGGCGCGCAACGATCGCGTTCCACCAGTCCCAGCGCGGCATCCCCCGTCTCGGCGGGCGAACAACCGATGGCCAGCAACTGCGCCAGAACGTGTTCCATCTGCTGCCGGGTGGGAGTTTCCACGCGCAGCCGGAGAAAGGACGGATCGCCGTTGGTGCGGCCGATACGGAACTGCTCGACTTCGAACCGGCCGTTCGATTCGACCACCTTATCGAAGATCTGCTCCATGACGTGCGAATCGATCAGGTGGCCTTCGGCCTCGACAACTTCCTCAAAAGGCATGAAACTACAGTCTACTTTGTCGACTACCGCACATTTTTCCGGCGCGGCGCAGGCGATTTTGCCGTCGGCGAATCGACTCCGCGGCGCGAAAAACTGAAAAACATCGAAAACAGGGCATTTTGGCGTTTTTTTGCTTTACATCGTTTGCCCGGTTCCGTATGATTGTAACGACTCGCGAACAAACACATGCTTCGGAACCCTATAAATACAGGGTCTCCGCGCATTTGTGAGTTCGCGCAACAGTTCAACAGGAGGTTTGATGGCCACTCAGAGAATGACGCAGACCCAGTTGGTTCGTGGGTTGGCGGAAGCAGGCGAAGTCACGAATAAGCAATCGCGCACGATTCTGGATACACTTTCCAGTCTCGCGATCAGCGAGGTAAAGAAGAACGGGGTCTTCGTGCTGCCGGGTATCGGCAGGCTCGTGCGCGTGGATCGAAAGGCTCGTTTGGGCCGTAATCCCGCAACCGGCGAAACGATCAAGATTCCGGCCAAAAAGGTGGTCAAATTCCGGGTCGCGAAAGCGGCGAAGGATGCAATCGTGCCGCCGAAGGTGAAAAAAGCGTAGAAGTCCCGCAGCAGAGCATCGTCTGACACAGCACCGGGTGTAAATGAAAACCCCGCAAATGCCGGCGCGGCGTTTGCGGGGTTTTCATTTTTTGGAACTCGCCGCACAGCTTGCCCTGCGCAGCTTTTCCGGGACTGTTTCGAAGCCGTTGCCGCCGAACTTGCTGGCAGCTTGTGAAGCCTACGCCTGCTTCTATTTCTTGACTTCTTCCTCTTCCTTTTTGCCGGCTGGAGTATCGTCGTCAGTTTTGATTGCTTGTTTGAAGTTCTTGATGCCTTCGCCCAAGCCCTTGGCGACTTCCGGAATCTTCTTGCCGCCGAATAGCAGCACCGCAACTCCCAGCACTACCAAAAGCTCCGTTCCGGAAAGGCCACCAAGACCAGCAGTCTGAAAGCTTTGCGCAAACATTACGGCCACCTTTCGACTTCTATTGTACGGACGCCAGTATAGCAGCGTCAACCGGCAGGCGCACAGTGGTCTCAAAGCTGCGGGTTTCGAGAGAAAGAATGCTCTCCTGAGTGGCGACAACGGGGCTGGTCAAAAGCATGAGGCCATCCAACCGCCGACCGTAGTACTGATCGATCGCGAACTCGGTCCTCAGCCAGATCGCCACCGCCGTGGGAGTATCCGGCACATCGCCAAGAATCCGGTCGTAAATGGATTCGTGATACGCGAGGGCATGGGAACAAGTCATCCGACGCGGCACTTCGAGATACGTGCAGCCTTCGGCCTTCTCGTACGTTTTTCCCCAGGCGCAACCGCCCAGGAACAGCATGCCCCAACTCCGCCCACGCAGTTCGGCCACGCTTCGGCCAAGGGCGTCGAGCGTGTCCGGAGCGAAAATCACGTCGTCCTCGAACACCAGCACGTTTCGCAATCCGTATTTCCTGGCTTCGGCGATGACGGAGCGGTGAGAAAGAGCGCATCCGATGTGATGGTTCGAGGGTGTTTCAATGGCCGGAAAGCGGCGCACGCGCTCGGCGATTCCGAGTTCCTGGAACCGCTTCATCACGGATTTCCACCGTTCTGTTTCGCCCTCGACATTGATGCAATAGATGGCATCGAAAAAATGGAACGGGCCGGCAATCTCACGCCGGACGTTCTCCACGATACGGCCGGCCGTTTCGGCGCCCAGCAGTTCTTCGAAGTGCCGCACTACAGGCGACTGATCGAGCCCCAGTTCTTCAAACAGAGTCAGATAGTTGCGGATGCGGTCCTCCCACAGTCCGGGATACGCGATGCCGCGGGGACGATCGAATCGATGGAGCCAGCGGAGAAACGGCAGGCAAAGCGTCTTCGCGCCCGCCCGCCGGAATTTTTCGTGAATGCAGCCTTCTTCGCCCCCGAAGCCCCGCAGCCGCGGATTGAAGCCTTGCCATGCCTCGCGCCGGCAGGCGAATACGCCCAGCCCGTGCATGGGGATCTCGAAGGGAGGCGAGCAGGGGTCGATTCCACGCTCGTCCCGCGCCCAGACTCCCCACATACCATGGGACCAGACAGGCTCGAAGTGCGTCGAGATCCCGGTCAGATCATCGGCGATGAGCGGACCCTGAAGCAGATCGTTGGAGTCCGGGTTGGCGTCCACGTAGTCCAGCAGGGCCCGGAGCGATCCCGGAGCAAAGAGGACATGAGAGTCCATCGCGAGCACGAAATCGCCCGCGGCTTCCCGGAATATCGATTCGCGGACAGACGTACCATTGATGCGAGTCATCGGAATGTACCGGCATGCCTCGACGGATTGGGCCAGTCTCCTGAGCGCCGCGGCTGAAGGTCCTTCCGGCTGGTTGTCCACTATGACGATTTCGGTCCGCCCGGTGACTTCGGGGTGGAACAGCCGGATGGCCTGGACCGAGAAGTATACGCCGTCGTAGTCGTCGTATGTGGCCATTCCGATGGTCAAAGTTTTTCTCGCAGCGGGATGGCCGACCTCCGGATTCCGGAAGCCTCCCCGCACCAGCGTGTCATCCAGCAGCGCGGAAGCATGCGCGAAAAAGGGAGAGGAGCGATCCGCTTGTGCCAGGATGTCGAGGAGCTGGTCCGCTGTAAGAGTTGTCATTCCGGGGTTAATAACTGGTTCCATGCAGCTGGTCGCGATGCGGGAATATCTCAACGAACCAACAAGGACATGACAGAGTTTATCCAAATTGGATTCGACTTTGAAAGTCGGGGCAGCGGGATTGGAAACGAAACGTGACGGTTAGTTGGCCCTGCCCATCCGCTGCAGGAGTGTGCCGGGACCAGGCATGACCACAGCCGCAGCCTTCCCGGCCGGCGCTGCCGCCTTTCTCATGTGCTCTTCGTATTTTGCGGCAACCAATTGCTCGAGCGAGTCCTCAAGAGCGCCAATGGCTTTATTCAGTGTCCGAAGTTCGGTTTTGAGATGACGGGTCGCCGTCCGGATATCCACATGAATCAGTCTGCAGCAGGACTGTTTAAAACGTAAATGCCCCCGATTGTTAACACGGTACCAAAACAAGTACCAGTACCACGCTCCCCGGGAGGCAGATTGTCAACTGCGGCGGGGTTGGCACCCGGCTCAAATGGCTTCAATCCCGGAACATTTGCCCGGTCGATACCGTACATCCATGATGGAGACACCCAATGTACTGCACGAAATGCGGTATCGAACTCCGCAGCGATGACCGGTTCTGTTCACGCTGCGGCAACCGGATTGCGGCCGGCACGGCGCCGGACGCCGTACCGAACATGCCACGGGCGCCAATGCTGGAAAAGCGTAACAAAAAGATTGCCGGGGTCTGCGCCGGCTTCGCAACATACCTTGGGGTCGATGTCGTTCTGGTACGGGTTCTGTGGCTTGGCATCTCGCTCTGCACCGGCGTGGGATTCTTCGTGTATTTGGCGGCCTGGATTGTAGTACCGAGCGATGCCGGTATTGAGACGTGCGGCGTGAGGACGCACCTCCCTCAAACGACCTGAGTCGTCTGCCCGGACTACCCGGCCACATCATTTTTTGTAAATATCGCGGCTTAACTCCGTAGTGAGCACGCGCGCGGCATCCGGAACGGCCACTCCGCCCCGGATAATCTCCCGATTACTCCACGGCCTTCCGTAAAGGCGCATTGCTTCGGCCCGGTCTCTCTCGACGACCGTGCCGTTTAGCGCCACTCCCGCGAAGGCGCCCCGCGATTGCGACCAGGCAAGAATCTCGGCGTGCATCAGCGCATCGGTGTCTGCATTCGCGTCCCTGCCGACCGGGCCGGCGGCCACGTTGACATCCACTCCCATCGCAAACTTGTCCGAGAGCAGCCTTTCCAATCCACGCTCATTCATGACGAGCAGAATAATATCCGTGGTATCCGCGCCCAGTTGCATGCCAAAACTGCCGCCGGCGAGGCGGACAGGCGCCGGCGCGCTCCAGCTTCCTGGAATCCGGCACGAAGCGAAGCCCCGGCCGTATTCCCCGCCGACCAGGAATGCGGCCTTCTTCATACCCGGCACGATCACAATGCAGCGGGCTTTTGCGAGGAGCTTCAATGGAATGCCGCTGTCCCGGCTCGTTGCGGCCTCCCGGAGGGTCTCCGCGCTTCGCTGCAGGCGCTTGTCCGGCGTTTCTTCCTGCGCCAGAACCACCGGCGTCACGAGCATCGAAATCGAAACGATTACCGCGCCGGCGTATCGGGCGGCGCGGCATGAGCGAGCTGAAGATCCGAACGCGGTCTGCCGACGAACGTGTTCCATCGTGATACATCGCATTGTACCGAGCCGAAAGTCGTGTGCGGACAGTCAGGAAGGCTTCCCGCCGGTTCCGGGCTTCTTCGAAAGCGGTTTCCAGGACCAGCGAGCGCGAACAGCGCCGTGATTCAAAGGAAATATTTCATCGAGGCTACTGATTCAACAGCGGAATATCCTTGACTGGCTTTGGCGGCGGAATCGTTGCCAGATAAGCCCGGACATCGGCGAGTTCGGCATCCGTCAGCTGATTGGTATAAGGCGGCATCTGTCCCGATGGCTTCCGCACGTATTGGATAAACGCGGGCGCAGCCAGGGGATTCGGCGTCAGCCGCCGGCCGGCGCCGCCCTGCCCATCGGTGCCGTGACAGCGGAAGCAGCCCTGCTTCATGAAGATCTGCTTGCCGTTTGCTGCGTTGCCGCCGGAGGGCGCCTGTGCCATCAGCGCCCAAGTCCCGCCCGCAAGCAGGAGCGCGGTTCCAAGCTTTTTCATCATTGTCCTCACCTGCCCTGCGTTACGACGTCGATGAGATATGGCGAGCCGCGCTTGATGGCCGCGATCCCGCGCGCGATCGCCGGACCCAGATCCTTCGGATCCGTAATCGGCCCTTCCGCTTCCACTCCCATGCCCTGCGCCATCTTCGCGTAATCGATGTTGGGATCGGTGATGGCCGTTCCGATGGTGCAGCGGTCGATCGGACGCTTGTGCTCGCCGGCCATGCGCGACACCAGCATGACCTCCTGGTTGTAGGCGCGATTGTTGTGCATGACCGTCAGCAGCGGAATCTTGTGATGAGCCGCCGTCCACATCGCACCGGGGCAATACAT
>Ga0181530_10007551_pt1 | contig 10320 bp, 8 predicted proteins | sample PEATcosm2014_Bin_42_FD_119769 | JGI IMG/M metagenome (GOLD analysis project Ga0181530, IMG submission 119769) | Peatland microbial communities from MTU Mesocosm Facility, Houghton, MI, USA - PEATcosm2014_Bin10_60_metaG | ecosystem: Environmental > Terrestrial > Soil > Wetlands > Peat | place... | reverse complement strand
GAGCTTCGCGCGTCGGCGGACACCGCGCAGACGGCCCTCGACCGGCTCGCCGCGCGTCTGTTGCTGAGCCTCGATTGTGTCATCGACGACTTCCACCGCGACCTGATCCGGCGGGCGCTCGGCGATGTCGACCGGGTCCGGTTGGGGCGTTGAACAGGGAAGATGCCCCCGGGGAGGGTTGACCATGGCCGACGGCAACGATCTGCATTCCCTGCTCAACGAAAGTTTCCTTCAGCTCGAGCCTGTCGTGGTCCTGGGAGACGAGCTGTACGTCAAGACGGACCGTTCCGATGACGATGTCAACCTCGTGACGGCGATGGGGGTCAAGCACCCCCTACGCCGGCTCTGTTCCAAGCGGACGCTCGACGAGCAGTTCGTGCGTCGCAACGCCGAGGCGGTCGGCCGCCTGATCCGCGCCGGACTGGCTCGGGCGCGGGCTGACAACCAGCTCGATGACCTGCGTTACTTCGTCGAGGGTTTGCTCCCGGCGTTTCAGGGCCGCGACTGGTCGGAGCACTTCGAGCTCGACATGTTCACCGAGCCAGCCGAGCCCACGTTGTTCCCCGACGTAGTTGGACAGATCGACGAGCTGTCGAGGGCGTTCTCGACGCCCGTTTTGCCGTCACCGTCGTACCTACTTCTGGGCCGGTTCCGGATGCTGCGGCCCGATCCGGCGGCGTCTGGCGGTGATCACGTCCTTCACGGGTGCGAGATACTGGGACCGACCGGCGAGACGATTTCTGTCGGGCAGGTCGACCGTCGATGGCGCGATGCTGTCAGCGGCTTCGTCGCCCACGCCGTCGACCGGCTGGTCGATGCAGCCGTCGACCTGGCACCGGGCTCCGCGGTGATCACGGCGCGCGAGGAGATCGCCCGGACGGGCTGCCTCCAGCGTGGCGACCTGATTTTCCTCGCGGGCTCGCCATCGCGGGTCGGACACGTCCTTCCCCCGCACTACAACCGCGTTCTCGGCCGGCAGAGTCATCGCGACCTGGCCATGATGGTTGCGCTGACGCGGCCGCCTCGCATCGAAACGCCCCAAGTCTTCGTTCGCAATGGCCAGGGCCCCTGGGTCCCGTTCCACTTGCCCCACGGCCTTTGCCTGGGCGGTAGCCCGCCCGACATCCGCCCCGAAACTCCCGGCCTCGCCCTGCTGGCTTACCTCCGCTGGGCTGCCTGCCGCATCGCTTCGAATGGCGCTTTTCATGCCAATGACGATCAATCTACGGAGTATGATTCATGATCAAACTACTCAAACGGACGAGTCTGCCACAGGAATCCCAACCGCGGAACCCGGTCCCGCCGCTTCGCGTTGCCCAGCGGGTCTTGACCGTCACCTGCGACCGCGCCCGCAACGCCGCCCCGGACGAGTGCATGGGCTTGCTCGCGTCATGCCGGTACGAACGGTCGGGCGTGATCACGCACGCCTTCCTGTTGAAGGCTGAAGCCTCTCTGGCACGCGCAGTGGCTGACCCGCAAGGCATCGCCGAGGCCGTGGCGCGGTTGCGGCAACGAGGGATGGTTCCCCGAGGGTTCTGGCACAGCCATGTCGACTTTTCCGCCCACCACTCGAGTGTGGACGACTCGACGATGACGCGGCTTCTGCCAGGGATGGCTGAGGAGAACTTCGTGCGCCCGGCCTCCCTATACCGGGTGCCGACCGTCACGGCCTCCGACGAGGCCCTGTTGCCCCTGCCCGACGGCACCGCTTTGGCCTTCACCCTGGTCGGGCCGCCAATCCCCGGGCTTGACGCTCACGAGAAGGCCCGCTGGGGTTCCGTCACCACATGGTTCCGCCACCAGGCCGTCTCCCCGCAGGCGATCCAGAGAGACGGCCATCTTTACCTGTCCGGTGGGCCGGTCGTCCTGGCCATTGGCTTGCCCGCGGAAGCCACGCTCCACTCGCACGTCGTGGAGGCCTCACCGCTCCGGGTCGCGACGATGTTTTCGCTGGTTGTGAACGTTCGCGGAGAGACTTACTGCGAGGCCCTCACCGTCCACGACGTCAACGGCCGGACCTTCACCGAGATGGACCCTTGCGCGATCGAAGTCGTCGACCGACCCGAGGCCAGCGGTCAGGCGACGGGGAAGGGTCATCTCCAGACCGTCGAACCGGTGCCGGGGCGCTGACTGTCACCTTACATTGTCAAACTCTGGGAGGGCCTTCACGAATGACGCTTCCACACCTCCACGACCGACAGGAACGCATCTCGAATTGGAACCAGCAGAGCCTCCGCGGGGCGCGGGTGGGTGTCGTCGGCCGCGACTATGCTGGGGCCTTCCTTACATGGGCGCTCGGATCGCTCGGTTTGGGTGAGATTCAGTGGGTGGGCAGACCGCGCCAGTGGACGGAGCCCCTGGCCCGGTTCCTGCTGGCCAGCCCACCCCCTTGGGGCGAAAGTGCCGGGCTGGTTTACGACTTCCCCTTTGACATCGAGTTCGGTACCGAGATTGACTGGGGACTTGGCGGGCCACTACCGCAGGTCCTCGCCGTCCTGACCGAGCACCCGCAAGAGCAACGGCTTGCGCTTGATTGGGCTCATCGGCGGCGGGTGCCAGCTCTGGTCGGTAGCGCGGCCGGAACGGGCTGGTTTGGCGTATCGCCGCCTCCCGAGCCGCGGGACGCGCCGCAAAACCCGATTCTCGCCATGATTGTGGCCGCGCTGATGGTCGATGCGTTGCGCGAGCTGATCTGTCCGCTACCCGGCGGGATGCTGCCGCCGGAGGGCCCCCTTGGGCTGCAACAGCCGGTCGAGCCACTCCAGGATGTCCACGTCCTGCAGGTCGGCATTGGCGCGATCGGTGTGTACTCGGCGGTGGCGCTGGCCGCGGCGCTGGGGCCGAGGCTACACCTCCGGCTCTGGGACTTCGACCACGTCGACCCGACGAACCTGAACCGACAGGGTCTGTTCACAACGGTCGACGCCCGCCAACACGCACCCAAAGCCCACGCCGCACTACGGGGGCTGGGACGACTGTTCCCGGCGGTCCAAATCACCTCGGAGGTCCGTCGATTGGGGCCCGATGACGCCTCCAGAGTCGCCACCCTGTCACCTCGCCCCACCGCGTTGCTCTCGGCGGTCGACAACGCCGCGAGCCGGTTGACTCTCCAGCGATTGGGACAGGAGCTGGCAATTCCCGTCATCCAGGGCGGCACCTCGGTCTTCGCCGCCGACTGCTACACCCAGGAGGCCGGCGGTCGCTCGCTCGACGACCAGATGCACGGCGCCCTCGGCGCGGCGGTCGAGCGCGAGAAACAAGAGAGGGCCGGGCGCCGCCGCCGCGGCGGTTGCGCGGCCGACCCCAGCTACATCGTTCCCGGCCTCATGGCCGGTGCCCTCATAGCCTATCGCCTAGCCCAGTTCGGCCATGACTCGGGCCTGCCCCCCATCCGCTGGCGGTCGGGCGGCATCCCCCTCGAATCCCGGAGCCTCTCCCATGTCCAGTACGAGCTTGACGAAATCTCTGTCTGAGCGCGTCGCCGCCTTGCGGGCTGGCCAGAACAGTCGCCCGGCGCCCGAACGGTTACCTCCAGCCGCTGCCCGATCGGTCCTGGTGGAGGTTCTCTTCAACGAGTTCGCCGCCACTCTTCCCGCGCCGCTGGCCGCGCGGCTCCGCGCCGCCGACAGCCCGGGCACGACCATTGACTGGATGTTCGCCGGCGCGGTCTACCGTGCGGTAGCCGACGATCCGTTCCTCGCCGCCCAGTTCCTCGCGCGGATTGAGACAAATCCCCGCGAGGCGGGCATGGCCATGGCGTCGGCCCTGGCCTCGAAGCAGGAACCACCCCCTCGAGATGCAGCCTGGCACCGGCGCGACCGCCTCGGCCTGACTCTCCAGCTTGGGGTCGCCGCCCTGGTCCTCATCGGTCGGTTCATGCTCTTCATGGCCCTCGCCGCGCTGATCCAGCCACCGATGACGCCGATCACGCCGTCCACCGTCCTCCCTGTGATGCTCGGCCTCGACCTGTTCCAGGCCGCCCGCGACGGTGGGCTGGCGAACTCGCCCTGGCTGGCCTTAGCGGTCGTCTGGGTGGGCGTGGAGGCGTTGGCCGTCCCCCACTTGCTCGAGTTCCTGCGCCAGCTCCCGGCAAGATTGCAGCGTAACCCTCCGCCGCTATCCTGGCGGATCGACACTTTTTTTGTACTCTGGTACATGCAAGCCATGATTCCGCTCCTGATCGTCGAGGCGGCGTTGTTCCTGGCGATGGGGCGAATGGCCATCATGGAGACTCCCTCTCTGATCCAGTCGGCGACCCTGATCGGACTGGGCCTGACCGGAGCAGCAGCGCTTGGGCTCGCTCTTGGCCTGGCGCGCTCAACACTCCGCCTGGGGACCGTTGGTTCAGGGCCGAGATCTTGCTAACCGGACCCTCGGCCGCTCGGACTTTCTATTTCCGACGCCGACGCTTCGATTCCTCACTTGACTCAGCTAGAATGGCTGGAGGAGTTCGAATCGTGTCGTCACCCCGGGGCGTCGCCATGTTTCTAACCAAGTTCGTCCTTGATGTATCGAATTCTGATCACGATTCCGAACACCTCTTCTAGCTACCCAGGGAGGTGGCCGAGGCCAAGAACTTCGCTTGACACATTGAGGAGCGCCGGAACTACTGAGATACGCGAGGTAGTCCCCATTCGAGAATTGACGACAAAGGAGTTGGAAAAGAAACTCAATGGAGTGAAGAGCTTGGTTTATGATTTTTATCGCTTGATCTTCGACTGCAACGGCCACGGCTGCGCAGGTCCTCGGGAAGGGGGTCGAAATGCACACCCTTGACCAAATCTTGGATCAAATGAAGAGAGCCTGTTTTCGCATCATAATCGGGCTGGAACCGGATGAAAGGACAAAAGAGGAGATCCTGTGGGTGGGTACGGGTTTTTTCATCACAAGCGATGGGTACGCCCTGACCGCCTATCACAACCTGCCCAAAACGATCCAAGACGCAGGGTGCGGCTTCGTCGACGTGAATTATCGCCAAGATCACGATCCGTGGCGGCTGAAGTGGCGGGCTGACCTTTCCTCGAAAGAGTTTGACATCGCCGTATTACAGCTCCCCGACAGGAAGGCGCTCGATTACTTGGAGTGTGCCTATTTTCCTACGAATCGGCCCGAAACCGTTCGGAAAGATTTTTGGCGCAAGTACAAGAAACTGTACGTCTTCGGGTTTCCCGTCGCGGAGGTGCACCCTGGCAAGTTCGGCCAGATAGACCACCCGATCCGGGGGAGGGTGCGGGCGGAAGTCTTCCAGGATTGCCATGAGTTGGATCACGAGGGCAAACTCGTTGAGACCGTGCGTCGCCTCGCGATCCAAGGCAAGCGTCATTCCAGGTTGGATGGCATCAGCGGTGGCCCCGTGCTGGATCCTAACACGCGTTGGGCAGTCGCAGTTGAGGGGACCTATGACGGTAAAACAGGGATCGTCGGAGCCTCGGAACTGGCAGACGTGGTCAAGATATGGGAGCGTGTTGAGTGGAGCTTGTTCAATAAAGTCAAACAGATCGACCGTCCGCCTGGACCCTCACGTCCCCCTGCTCCCGGACCTGTCGTGTCGGACAGGTTTAGGCCTCGACCCATCATCGTGTGTGTTGCGATCCTCCTTATGGCTCTTGTGGTTGGGATAGGTATGGTCACCTTCCCTTGGTATGACCTAAATATCTATATCCAATCTGCTCAACTTGGGAACGTTTATAGAATTAATATCTCGTCTGAGTCTAGTTTGAAATTACTTGTAGAGCGAGCAAAGCAAGTGGCTGGCGTCACTGACGACGCCAACACTGGTGCTCGGTTTCCGTTTAAGGTCAGGTGGGTTCTGGTTGATAAGACGCTTAAACAAGACTGGCTGCGATTTCAACGAGAAGACCAGCGAAAGGTGTTTGCGTTCATAAACACGGGAGGCCATCCCATTATTGCAAACAGCAATACTGATTCCCTCAAAGAACTTAGAATAAAGGATAAGACGATGTTTCTGCTGTATCCTATCGAGGATGTGTATTATCCGCCCCCCCCTTTCGCGGTCGATGACAACTACAACTTCAAGTCGGGACTGACGGGAGACATAGGGGACATCACGATCAGCCACAAGGATGATGTGATCCGCTTTGTCTACAAGACTGAGGGGCGCGGTCCTCATCAGTGGGACTATCGATTCGTCCACAAAGAGCTCAACCCCGAACCTGCCCGATTCGCGGGGATCATGGCCCTCAATCCGCCAAATGAATGGGGCACTCATCGCAAATGCGGGTTCGACCTGACACGGTACGCGGGCGGTTTGATTCGATGGGAGGCGCGTGCCCTGGAGCAGACGGTTTATGCACAATTTGTCATTGGTGGCGTGAACTGGATCTGGAACGAGAAGACGAAGGAAAAGGAGGACTCTCCCTTTCCTGATACCATGCCCCTCACCTTTCTCGGGGGACCGAAGAAGTTGACGAAGGAATGGCAGCCGTTCGAGCACCGCTTGCCGGACACCGCCTCGTACTTCCGCCGAGTCGTCGGGGGTTTTGGGTGGACCGTGGCGTGGAGTGACAACGATGTGGTACCCGCAAGGACGGGACAAGGCCCCGAAGTGGTCAAACTACTGGAGATCGAGGTGCGCCGCATTCGCTACGAGCGCGGCAAGGAGAACAAGCCATGAGAAACGCCTCTGTGAGCAGTGGGAAGTCTCACCTACTCGTGTTCGTGCGAAAGTGGTCCCCGCTTCGATCTTCCGCCTTGTTCGTTTTCCTGGTGGCGACGATCACGGGCGCGATGTCGGGTTGCCAAGGCCGTGAAGGCAACAGCGGACGGCCCGCCGCCATCGTACCGGGCTCCCCCGACAAGACTCCATCCACGGACACACGCCCCGCCAAGGAAGAAACCTGGGAGGGAAAGATGTCCCGCATCCGCTGGGTTGCGTACTCCCCATCCACCGGCGATCCTACGCGCGGCGTCGAGCCGAAGCCGGAAGCAGTGAAAGAAGATCTCACCCTGCTTCGTGGTGCGGGCTTCACCGGTCTCGTCACCTATGGCTGCACTGGCATCGTCGGTAAGGAACTACCGGCCTGGGCCCGTGAGGCCGAGTTCGAAGGGTTGATCATCGGCGTCTGGGACATCAAGAGCAAGGAGGAACTGGACGCCGCCAAGGCATGTGCCAAAGACCCGGTGGTCCTTGGCATCTGTGCCGGCAACGAGGGCTACCCGAAGCGCTACAAAGTGGCCGACCTTTCGAAGGCCATCCGCGAGCTCCGGCAGGCCACGGGAAAGCCGGTGACGACAACTGAGGAGATCGAGGACTACTACGAGAACGAGGAGCTGCCCCGCCTGGGCGATTGGGTTTTCCCCAATGCACATCCGTATTTTCACCACAGACTCGACCCGGATGGTGCTGTGCGCTGGACGGTTGACGCCTACGAAGATCTGGCCCGTCTCTCAAAGCGATTCGTCCTCTTCAAGGAAGTCGGCCTGCCCACTGCGGGGGACAAAGAGGGCAAGATGTCGGAAACCGCCCAGGAACAGTATTACATAGCCTTGGCAAGAACCAAGGTGCGGTTCGTCTATTTCGAGGCGTACGACCTCACCTGGAAGAACCAATTACCCATCGAGCCTCACTGGGGACTCTCCCGTTCTGACCGCATTCCCAAGCCGCTCGCAGCGTCACTCCTCAAGACCTACGGCTACACTGCGAAGGCGCCCCCGGTGAAACCCCCGGCGCCCAATCTGGACGAGAATGCCAACATCTTCCACGTGTACGAGGACAGCGATTCGGTGGGGAACCACTTCAAGCCGACCGGGTACATGGGAGACTGCGGTGACATTCAGATCGACGAGACGAGTACAAACAACCCCTACTCGGGCAAGACCTGCATCCGCGTCGTGTACACCGCCAAAGGGAAAGGTCCGCACGAGTGCGATTACCCCGGTCCGTGCAAGTGGTCCGGCGTCTACTGGCAACATCCGCCGAACAATTGGGGAAAAGAAGCTCGGCTCAAGGGGCAGGGATTTGACCTGTCACGATACAACCGCCTGGTCTTCTGGGCCAGGGCGGACAAGGACTGTAGCATCACGTTCATGGTCGGTGGGATCAACGAAACCTACGGCGATAGTCTGCGCGTCGCGCGAAAAAAGACCTTCTCCCTCACCCGGGAGTGGCAGAAGTGCGAGCTCGACCTCAGCGACGGCTTGCTTCAGCACATCATCGGGGGATTTGGCTGGGTCACGAACTGGGATACCAACCCGTTGGGAGCACTCTTTTACATTGACGAGATCAAGTATGTGAAAGAGTAGAGAAGAGTTTCCTGAAATTTAGGGCCGGATGCTCCGACGAATGTCAGCCCTCAGCCGATGAGATGCAGCACAATGCTGAGGGGTCACGAGCGGGAAAACAAGAACCAGAAGGCGACGCGCTGACCCCGAGAGGGTCCGTACCTGGACAAGACCGACCTCGGCCGTGTAGATCGGCTGACAAGATTCTTGTTCTGGGATTAGATCCTGATCGCATCGATCAGTGGCAGGATCGTGCCGTCGTCCCTCCTGTCCAGAGCCTCTCGCAACGAGGCGAGAGCGGCGCGCAACTCCTCGCGTCGATCGGCGGGGATCTCCCCGAGTGGCCGGTCGGCTAGAGCCTGCAGCATGAGGGTGATGGTCGCCGAATGATCCTCGATCGCCTGCCGATCAGACCGCAGGTACGCCTCGAGACCTCGAGTGAGCGAATCGACGACGAGATGACACGGGGCGCGACGATAGACGTCCTCGGCGAACTGAAAGAGGTTGGCGAAAAGACGCTGTTTCATCTCGTCCGCGGTGCGGGCCTCCTCGGTGACGAACTTCAGGACGTCATGGGCCAGCGCCAGTGCGTTTTCTCGGTCGAACTCGGGGGATTGTGTCCGGACGAGATCCAGGTGATCAATGACATCATAATTCGCGGTCTCGATCGTGTTGAACGAGTGAGTCACGTTCTGTTCATCGGGTGACTGGCGGGTCCCCGCGAACTCCTCGAGTTCGTATCCTTCGGACTTCGAGGGCTCGGTGAAACGGATCGGCAGACGGGCCTGGGCGATCTTCAGCAGGTAAAGCGCCAGGTCCAGGACCGAGAAGTAATCCATCTGCCGGGTGGATCCGAACACTTCGCCACGCTCGCCTACCAAGCCCGCGTTCAACAGCATGGCGACGGCCTCTGCGAGGCTCTGGCCATGCTTCTTGCGGTTTGGAGGGAGGTGCACGGTGAGCGGCTCCCCCCGCGCGATCTGCTCCCGGAACCTCCGCTTGACGATACTATTGTCGACGACGTGATGGAACCGCACCATGGAGAACCGCGTGCCGGGTGCCTCGTCCGCGACGATCTTTATAATCACTTCCGCAAATTTCTTAGTAGCCGGATAGACCCGGTTCTCGTAGAGAAAGCGGCACTTGCCCGTCGAAGCATGGATGAACCGCTCGACCCCGGCTGAGGCCGCGCAGCAAGCCGCGTTCTCGGTGCCCCGCATATTCGTGAGGATCGCGTCACGGACCGACGCCTCCGCCCGCCCTGGCTCGCGCTCGGCTGCAAGGTGAAAGACGACATGAGGACGATGTCGGTCAAGGATCGATCCGATTTCATCTAAGGAAGCGACATCGGCCAGGCAAGGTTCGATGCTCGCGTGTGGCGAGCGATCAGTAAGTCGCGATTGCACCCTCGAGAGGCCATTCCGATCGCGGTCTACCAGGACGATGAGGGACGGATCGTATCCCACGAGGTGGTCGCACAGACCGCAGCCGATCTCACCGGCGGCCCCCGTGACGAGGATTCGTTTCCCCGTGAGGTAAGTGCAGACCTCCGGTGAGACGGACACCGGGCGATTCATGATCGTCTCATAGGGATCATTCAACTGACCAAGCCGGTCCTTCTCCAGAATCAGTTGCCGCGTGGCTTGTTCCATTTCTGCGAATCGAGGGCCGGAAATCGATCCGGACATCCTGATCTCATCCTCGACCGAGCGCGAAAGACGAACGATCTCGCCGATCAGATGCTGGATCGTAGCGGGTGAAGAATTCATCTGGGGGCTCCAAACTGAGGGACCGCGGCTCTCTAACGTTAGTCGTAAGGGCATTTTCAGAGAACCCTGTGTAGGGCCACTGGGACATCTGCCGTACGAAGGCCTCGGCTAGAGGACACTCACCCCCCATAGCGCCGCCCAGACCGAGGAAGGGCTGCGCAACATGGCCACCATGGTCGCTCGGGACGTCGTGTCGGTCCTTCAAGGAACTCCGCCACAGTACCCGGTCAACGATCCGTTCCAGGTGGAGCATGTCCGACAGCGGCTCGGACTCGATCGGCTTTATCGCGGCAGCCGATGACGGTAGCTC
>Ga0181530_10007545_pt1 | contig 10326 bp, 3 predicted proteins | sample PEATcosm2014_Bin_42_FD_119769 | JGI IMG/M metagenome (GOLD analysis project Ga0181530, IMG submission 119769) | Peatland microbial communities from MTU Mesocosm Facility, Houghton, MI, USA - PEATcosm2014_Bin10_60_metaG | ecosystem: Environmental > Terrestrial > Soil > Wetlands > Peat | place... | reverse complement strand
GGCGTTGAACAACCAGGGCAACGCATTGCGGGCCAACGGGCGGCTGGATGACGCGGTGGCCTGCTACCGCAATGCCATCGACCTCAGGCCCGACTATCCGGAGGCACACAACAACCTGGGCGTTGCGTTGCAAGACCAGAAGCGACCGGACGAGGCGGTTGCCTGCTACCGCAGGGCCATCGACCTCAAGCCGAATTATCCGGACGCACACAACAACCTTGGCAACATGCTGAGGGAGCAGGGGCGGCTTGGGGAGGCGGTCGGGTGCTTCCGCCGGGCGCTCGACCTCAAGCCGAAACACGCCGAGGCACACAACAACCTCGCCATTGCGTTGCAGGAACAGGGGCGGCTGGACGAGGCAATTGCCTGCTTCGGCATCGCAATCGATCTCAAGCCGGACGATCCGGAGACCCACACCAACCTCGGCATCGCGTTGCAGGCCCAAGGCCGGCTGGACGAGGCGGCCGCCTGCCACCGCCGGGCGCTCGACCTCCGGCCGAATTTTCCGGCGGCGCACTACAACCTGGGCAACGTGCGCTGGGACCAGGAGCGCCTCGACGAGGCGGCCGCAAGCTATCGCCGGGCCGTCGAACTCAAGCCGGACTACGCGGAGGCACACAGCAACTTGGGCAACGTGCGCTGGGACCAGGAGCGCCTCGACGAGGCGGGCGCAAACTATCGCCGGGCGGTCGAACTCAAGCCGAACTACGCGGTGGCACACAGCAACCTGGGCAACACGCTGAGGCGACAGGGGCGGCTGGACGAGGCGGTCTCGTACTACCGCAGGGCCATCGATCTCAACCCAAACTACGCGGACGCGCATAACCACTTGGCGATGGCGCTGCTGGCGCAGGGGGACCTGGCGGCCGGATGGGAGGAGTACGAATGGCGCTGGAAGACGTCACAGATGATCGACGCCCGCCGCGATTTTGCGCAGCCGCAGTGGCGCGGTGAGCCGGCGGAAGGGCGGACGCTGCTGATCCATGCCGAGCAGGGCCTCGGCGACACGCTGCAATTCTGCCGCTATGGCCCGCTGGCGGTTGCGCGCGGGCTGCGGGTGATCATGGAAGTGCAGCCGCCGCTGGTCCGGCTGCTGCGGAGCCTGCCGGGGATCGATCGGGTTGTGGCGTGCGGCGAGCCACTGCCGGACTTCGATCTGCACTGCCCGATGCTCAGCATGCCGCTGGCGATGGGGACCACACTGGCGACCATTCCCGCTGCCGTGTCCTACCTGCACCCCGACGCGGCGCAGGTCGCGGCCTGGCGGACACGTCTCGCCGCGATGGGCAAGCCAGGTCGCCGCATTGGCCTGGTGTGGTCGGGCCATCCACGCAAACAAGTGCCCTCCTGGCAGGCGCTCGCTCACCGGCGCTCGATCGACCCGGATCGGCTGGCACCCCTGTTCGAGGTGCCCGGCCTGCACGTCTTCAGCCTGCAAAAGGACGGCCCCGCCGCGCCGGCGGATTTTCGGCTGACCGACGTCATGGGGGAGATGGCCGACTTCGCCGATACCGCGGCTTTGGTCGCCAACCTCGACCTGGTCATCTCGGTCGATACCTCCGTTGCCCACTTGGCGGCGGCGCTGGGCAAACCGGTCTGGCTGCTGGACCGCTTCGATCCGGACTGGCGATGGTTGCTCGGGCGGCGCGATAGCCCGTGGTATCCGACGCTGCGGCTGTTCCGCCAGCCGGAGCCCGGCAACTGGCAAGCCGTCATCGAAACCGTACAGGCAGAGCTCAGCGCACTTGTCAGCGATCGCTCGGCGGTCCGCTCGTTTGTGGGCGACGTTCCGACGCCTGGTTCCCCGGACACCGCGCCGGCCAGCCTTACGCCGGACCTCCAGGAGCGGTTCGCCGATGCCGTTCGGCAGCATCAGGCCGGGCACCTGGCCGAGGCCGAAGATCTCTACCGACAGGTGCTGGCGGCCAATCCCCACCATGCGGACAGCCTGCACCTGCTGGGGGTGATCGGCGGCCAGACGGGACGCCATGATCTGGCGGTGGACATGATCAGCCGCGCCATCGCGATCAATCCGCGGGAAGCCGCCTACCATTCCAATCTGGGCATTTCGCTGAAACACCAGGAGCGGCTGGCCGAGGCGGCGGCATGCTTCCGCGCCGCCCGCGATCTCACGCCGGACGATCCGAAGGCGCACAACAATCTGGGCATCGCGCTGAAGGACCAAGGGCGGATGGATGAGGCGGTGGCCTGCTATCGGCGCGCCCTCGACCTCAAGCCGGACGATGCCGAGGTGCTGCACAATCTTGGCGACGCGCTGCGGGCACAAGCGCGACCGGACGAGGTGGCCATCCGCCAAAGGGTCGCCGATCTCCAGCCGGACAATCCGGAGGCACAGCTCAACCTGGGCGTCGCGCTCCGGGCACAGGGGCGGACGGACGACGCGATCATCTGCTTCCGCCGGGCGATCGAGATCAGGCCGGACTATCCTGGGGCGCTCAACCACCTCGGCAACGCGCTGCGGACACAGGGGCGGTCGGACGAGGCGATTGCCTGCCTGCGCCGGGCGGTCGATCTCAAGCCTGACTATGTCGAGGCGTACAACAACCTCGGCATCGCGTTGCAGGCACACGCGTTGCAGGGACACGGGTCGCGGGACGAGGCGGTCGCCTGCTACCGCCGGGCCCTCGAACTCAGGCCGGACGCCCCGGAGATCCTCAACAACCTGGGCACCGCGTTGCAGGAACAGGCGCGGCTGGAGGAGGCGGTGGCCTGCTACCGCCGGGCCATCGACCTCAACCCGGGCTTCGGGGAGGCCCATAACAGCCTGGGCGCGGCGTTGCAGGAACAAGGGCGGCCGGACGAGGCCGTCGCCTGCTACCGCAGGGCCATTGCGCTCAAGCCCGACTATCCAGGGGCGTACAACAACCTCAGCACCGCATTGCAGGAGCAAGGGCTGCTGGATGAGGCCGTGGATTCCTGCCGCCGGGCCATCGACCTCGATCCGGACTTTGGGGAGGCCCACAACAGCCTTGGCACGACGTTGCTGGAACAGGGGCACCTGGACGAGGCGATCGCCTGCTACCGCCGGGCCATCGACCTCAACCCGGACTATGCCGACGCGCACTGCAACCTGGCGATGGCGCTGCTGGCGCGGGGGAACCTGGCGGCCGGATGGGAGGAAAACGAGTGGCGCTGGAAGACGCCGCAGATGGCCAAGGCGTACCGCGGCTTCGCCCAACCGCAGTGGCGCGGCGAGGCGGCGGCGGGGCAAACGCTGCTGGTCCACGCCGAGCAAGGCTTCGGCGATAGCCTGCAATTCTGCCGCTACGCGCCGCTGGCGGCGGCACGGGGGCTGCGGGTGATTGTGGAGGCGCCCAGGCCGCTGGTCCGGCTGCTGCGCAGCCTGCCGGGGGTCGCGCAGGTGGTGACCCACGGCGAGGCGCTGCCGGCGTTCGATCTGCATTGTCCGATGCTCAGCCTGCCGCTGGCCCTGGGGATCACCACCCTCGCGGCGATTCCCAGCACGGTTCCCTACCTGCACGCCGACTCGGCGCAGGTCGCGGCCTGGCGGGCGCGTCTCGCGGCGATGGCCAACCAGGGTCCCCGGATCGGTTTGGTATGGGCGGGCAATCCGCGGGAACATCTGCCCAGTGGATCGGCGGTCGATCGCCGGCGCTCGATCGGCCCGGAACCGCTGGCACCTTTGTTCGACCTGCCCGGCCTCCACTTCTTCAGCCTGCAAAAAGACGGCCCCGCGGCGCCTCCGGACTTTCCGCTGACCGACTTCATGCGCGAGATGGGAGACTTCGCCGACACCGCAGCGCTGATCGCCAACCTCGATCTGGTGATTTCGGTCGATACCTCGGTTGCCCATCTGGCGGCGGCGCTGGGCAAGCCGGTCTGGCTGCTGGACCGCTTCGATCCGTGCTGGCGCTGGCTGGTGGGGCGGCGCGACAGCCCGTGGTATCCGACGCTGCGGCTGTTCCGGCAGCCGAACCCCGGGGACTGGCGATCCGTCGTCGAAACGGTGCGGGCGGAGCTTCGTTCGTTCGTCCGCGACCGCCCGGCGACCGCATCGCCCGACACCGCGCCGGCCGGTCCCCTGCCGGACGTTCAAGGGCGGTTCGCCGAGGCGGTTCGGCAGCATCAGGCCGGACATCTGGCCGACGCCGAAGATCTCTATCGACAGGTCCTGGCGGCGAATCCCGACCATGCCGACAGCCTGCATCTGCTGGGGGTGATCGGCGGCCAGACCGGACGCCATGATCTGGCGGTCGAGATGATCGGCCGCGCGATCGCGATCAACCCGCGGGAAGCTGCGTACCATGCCAATCTGGGCATTGCGCTGCGGCAGCAGCATCGGCTGGACGAAGCTGTCTTGTGCTTCCGCGCCGCGCTGGATCTCAAGCCGGACGATGCGGAGGCACACAACAACCTCGGCATCGCGCTGAAGGAACTATGGCGGCTGGAGGAGGCGGTCGCCTGCTATCGCAGGGCGATCGATCTCCGGCCGAATTTCCCGCGGGCGCACCACAATCTTGGCAATGCGCTGTGGGAACAAGGGCGGCTGGACGAGGCGGCGATGTGCTACCGCCGGGCCCTGGAGCTCCAGCCGGACTACAAGGAGGCACAGAGCAATCTGGCCCATGTGCTGCGCGAACAGGGTACGGTTGACGAAGCGGTGGCCTGGTCCGCCGTGCCCTCGACCTGACGCCGGACGACAAGGAGGCAGACCTGGCTGACGCGCTGCGGGCACCGGAGCGACCGGATAGGCCGGCCGGCCGCTGCCGGCCGTCGATCTCAGGCCGGACGTTGCGCAAGCGCACAACCGTGGCGGCGATGTGAGTGCCGGGCCTGACAATGCCGTCGAAAGAGTTCTCCCCCTCCTCTTGACGGCTCGGGCCGCGCCGCGGAGCAAGCCTGGGATGGAGGGGCGCAGTGCAGCCCACCGTCAGATCGCCACCCGGACTCCCAGCTCCACCACCCGATCGGACGGAATGCGGAAGAACTCGGTGGCCGGCACCGCGTTTCGTGCCATGAGCAGAAACAGCCACAGGCGCCAGAACGGCAGCTTCGGCACCATCGCGGGCACCAAAACCTCGCGGCCGAGGAAATAGCTCGCCTGCATCGGGTCGAACGGAATCCTGCCCTGCAATTCTTCAAGCGTGGCCGGGATGTTCGGGCTTTCCATGAAGCCGAAGCGCATGATCACGCGATAAATGCCAGGCGCCAGCTCGGAGACTTCGGCGCGCTTGTCCGCCGGCACCGCCGGCTCATCCACATTCTGCACCGTAACGAACAGCACCTTCTCGTGCAGCACCTTGTTGTGCTTCAGGTTGTGCAGCAGCGAGGTCGGGACGTAGTCCGGCTGGCCGGTGAGGAACACCGCCAGTCCGGGCACCCGGACGGTGCGGGATTGCGGCAACCGCGCCAGGAACAGCGCCAGCGGCATGCTGTCCTGCTGCCAGCGCGCCAGCAGCAGGTCGCGGCCGCGCTTCCAGGAGGTCATCAGCGCGGTCAGGCCGAGACCCATCGCCAGCGGCACCCAGCCGCCTTCCACCACCTTCAGCGTGTTGGCGGCGAAGAACACGAGGTCGATGATGAAGAACCCGCCGAACACCCCGATCGTCGCGGTGCGCGACCAGTGGAACTGCCGCCGAAACACCATCGTCGCCAGCACCGCGGTGCACATGAACGTGCCGGTGACCGCGATGCCGTAGGCGGAGGCCAGGCTGTCGCTGGTCTTGAATGCCAGCACCAGGATCACCACGCCAACCAGCAGGAACGTGTTCACCTGCGGCACGTAGATCTGGCCTTCTTCCAGCGTGGAGGTGTGGCGCACCGTCATGCGTGGCAGCAGGCCGAGCTGCATGCACTGGCGGGTGACCGAATAGGCGCCGGAGATCACCGCCTGGCTGGCGATCACCGTGGCGAAGGTTGCCAGCACCACCAGCGGCAGGCGCATCGAGGCCGGCGCGAGCAGGAAGAACGGGTTGTCCACCGCTTCGGGATGACTGATCAGCAGGGCTCCCTGGCCGAAATAGTTCAGCACCAGGCAGGGCAGCACGAAAAACGTCCAGGTCAGCCGGATCGGGTGGGCGCCGAAATGTCCCATGTCGGCGTACAGCGCCTCGGCGCCGGTGACGCACAGCACCACCGCGCCGAGCACGATGAAGGCGAGCACCTTGTATTGCACGACCAGCGCGACGGCGTAGCTCGGCGAAATGGCCAGCAGCACGAACGGTTGGCGCACGATTTCGACCAGGCCCATCGCGCCGATGACAACGAACCACACCGCCATGACCGGACCGAAGACGCGTCCCACGCTGTGGGTACCGCGGTACTGCATGGCGAACAGCAGCACGATCACCGCCAGGCTGATCGGCAGCACGAATTCCTGTAGTCCGGGGGCGGAGACTTCCAGCCCTTCGACTGCCGACAAGACCGAGATGGCCGGCGTGATGACGCCGTCGCCGAAGAACAGGCAGGCTCCCGCAATGCCGACCAGCCCGAGGAAGCTGCGCATCCCGGTGCCGACCGAGACGCGCTGCGCCAGTGCCATCAGCGCCAGGATGCCGCCCTCGCCGCGGTTGTCGGCGTGCATGATCAAGGTGACGTACTTGATCGTGACGATCAGGATGAGCGACCAGAAGATCAGCGACAGGATGCCGAGGATTTCGACGGTACTGATCGTGATGCCCTGGAAAAGCTGGAGGCTGGCCTTGAAGGCGTAGAGCGGGCTGGTACCGATATCGCCATACACGACGCCGAGCACGGCGAGCAGGACACCGGCGCCGGGCACGGGTTTGCGTGCCGTGTCGGCGGTGGCGGCACTACTCACCATTCTCGCGGCCGTCGGGGGCTGGTCATCGGATGGGATTCACCAAGAAGCTGCCTGAATGGCGTGCGCCAGCCGGACGCCGGGCCGCGGACGCATACGCTGCCGCCGCGGGCGAGACAAGGCGGCGGGCGAGTCAGCAGAAGGAAGGCAGGGCTCCGCCTGGAATCCGCCAGACGGTTTTGCTCCGATCGACCTCCGGCAAAGGCTACGCCCGTGGCGGGACCCAAGGGGCAGCGCCCCTTGGTGGGTCCAGGAGCGCGGGGCCTCCTTTGCCGAATACAAATTGTCTATTCCCTCATCACGGCGGGAAACACGCGTCCCTTGGCGTGGCAGCGCAGGGCAATACCGAGCGCTGGACGCCAATCTTCTCCCCTCCGACCCAGCCGCTGGTAACACGTATCCACGAGACGGCCGCATCGGCAGGCGCCAGTGCGGCGTCGGCGGGCGAAACAGTGGACGAAGCCTGCGTCAAACTCGAGTGGCGACCACCGCAATCCACCCAATGTGGACTTTCCATTGGTACGCTTTTGAGATTTGTGCAAGCGTGTGCAATTCCCCGACCTCGGGAAGCAACCGGCGTGGCTGTCCACCACGGCCGGAGCTTCATCGGGCACTGTCGGGAAACACCATAACTCGTGACAGCACACGGTCGCTCTCGGCGAAATCTTGCAGATGCGTAGGCGCTGGCAGGGCGAAGCGGCGCGCAGTTGGAATCCGTTCGCTTGCCGATTTCGCAAGCGGGAAAATTGGATCGGATTCCCCGGCATAAACCCGACACGGCATCGTCATCGTCCCCGGCATGTCCTCCATACCGACCCGATCGTGTGCCGCGGCTGAATAGGCTTCGAGATCGGCGGCGCGCAGGCGAGCCGCATAGGCGGCTGATATCGGTCCGGACATTTTCACGAAGTCAGCGAGAAGGGCATCTCGACCTTCGGCAATCCCTTTGCGGAGCCATTCCCGAAAGCCCGTCTGGTCGCGCGCGAACGGATGCCGGCCACCATCCACGACTATGCGACTCACATAAAGGCAAGTCGTGGATGGTCCGCCTGCGCGGACCATGACGAATTGGGTACGGTCTGCACGTACGCAGTTATTGCTCGGCGAGCCCTAAGCGGCGTAGACCGGCCGGTAGGCGCTGGCACGGATGTGCGCGCCGATGTCCCCGGGTCTCGGCACCCGAGCAAGGTCCTGATCGAAGATATATTCTGCGACACGCGTAGCGACATGCAGCGAAGCGTCGAAGATCTGGCTCTGTGGCGGGTAGATGAGCCCCTTGGCCAGACTCTGATCCGTCACTTGCTCTGCGACAGCCCTGGCCGCGACGATGAACATGCCGTCGGTTACGCGGCGAGCTTCGGTCGCGAAGACGGCCATGCCGATTGCCGGGAAGATGTAGACGTTGTTGCCTTGGCCCGGCAGGAAGGTCTGACCGTTCATCTGCACCGGGGGGAAGGGGCTGCCGCTGGCGAAGATCGCCCGGCCGTTGGACCAGCGATAGGCTTCCTCCGCCGTGCACTCGGAACGGGATGTCGGATTCGAGTACGGAAAGATGATCGGCCGCTCGTTGATTTCGGCCATTGCCTCGATGACCTGCCGATCGAACAGCTTCGGCTCGGTGCTGACGCCGATGATGCCGGTTGGACGCAGCGCCTTCACGGCGTCAACGAAGCTTGCGATCGCAGGACAATCCCGAGCGAACGGCTTCTGGAACTCCGCCAGGTCGGTACGGGATTTGACGACGAGGCCATGGCGGTTGAACAAGGTGCTGCGGGAGCGGGCCTCCGTAATGTCCATTCCCTCCAGCGTCATGGCCTGGCTGATCATCTTCGCCATGCCTAACGCCGCCGACCCGGCACCAAGGAACAGAAGCCGCTGGTCGATGAGCTTTTGGCCGGAGATCCGCAACGCGGCCAGCATTCCGGCCAGCGCGACCGCCCCGGTGCCTTGGATGTCGTCGTTGAAAGTGCAGATCGCGTCACGATAGCGGTCGAGGATCGGCACGGCATTGAGGTTCGCGAAGTCCTCCCATTGGATGCAGCATCTTGGGTAGAGCTGCTGTACCGCCTCAACAAATTCGTGCACGAAGGCTGCGTATTCCGCGCCACGCACGCGGCTCTGGCGCAACCCAAGATAGAACCGGTCAGCCAGCAGATCCTGGTTGTTGGTCCCGACGTCCAGCACGACCGGCAGGCAGCCTTGCGGCGGTACGCCGGCGCACGCGGTGTAGAGCGCGAGCTTGCCGATCGGGATGCCCATGCCTCCGACGCCGAGATCGCCAAGGCCGAGGATGCGCTCGCCATCGGTGACCACGATGAAGCGCACGTCATGCTGCGGCCAGTTGCCCAGCATCTCGCGGATCCGGCCACGCGCGCTGATCGGCAGATACATACCGCGTGCCGCGTGAAAGATGTGGTCGAATTTCTGGCATGCCTCACCGACGGTCGGCGTGTAGACCAGCGGCATGAAAGCCGCCGGGTCCGACATGACGATGGCATAGAACAAGGTTTGGTTGCGGCCCCGCAGGTCGGACAGGAAAAGATATTTCTGGAGATCGTTAGCAAGGTTGTCCAGTTCGGCACGGCTACGCGCGATTTGCAGGTCGATGCTGCTGACGCCCGGTGGCAGCAGCCCCTCAAGGCCGTGGGCGCGACGCTCCGCCTCGGTAAACGCCGTTCCCCTGTTCAGGAGAGGATTGTGGAGGAGGCGATAGCCGGAGGGAATATCGGCTTCTCGTAATCCGCTCATCTTGCGTCTCCGCAGTTGCCCTGGGCTTCCATGACGGAACCCTGACCGACCATAGATTATTCAGGTTGCGGCGCACCGGCTTTGATCTGGCGCAAACGGTGGGCCATTGGCGATGCTCCTGGCGTTTTACCGGTGACGGCGCAGGATGCTGCGCAACTCGCTCAGGGGGCGGGTGTTAAGCACGTCCTCCGGCTCCAGCCAGCCACGCCTTGCCTGGTCAACCCCGAAGCGCATGAAATCGAACTCGACGGTCGCGTGTGCATCGGTGGAGATCGCCACCTTCAGCCCGAGCTGTTTGGCCAGGCGGCAATGCAGGTCGGTCAGGTCCAGCCGATCGCCCTGGGCATTCAGCTCAAGATGGCACCCGCGCTCGACCGCTCCGCGCATCACCCGCTCCATGTCGAGGGCATAAGGCGGGCGCTCGTTGATCAGTCTTCCGGTGGGATGTGCGAGAATGTTGAGGCAGCGGTTGTCCATCGCGCGCAGGATGCGCTCGGTCTGTTTCTCCTGCGGCAGATCGAAGCGGGAATGGATGGCGCCGACCACCAGATCGAGCCGCCGCAAGATCTGGTCGGGCAGATCGAGCGTGCCGTCTTCCAGGATGTCCACCTCGCTCGACTTCAGCACCACAAAGCCCGAAAGTTCTTCGTTGATCCGGTCGATCTCGTCGATCTGCCGCGCCAGCCGTTTGGCATCCAGGCCGTGCGCCATGGCAACGCGGTGGCTGTGGTCGGTGATCGCGACATACGCGTAGCCCTTGGCCTGCGCGGTTTGCG
>Ga0181530_10007544_pt1 | contig 10326 bp, 10 predicted proteins | sample PEATcosm2014_Bin_42_FD_119769 | JGI IMG/M metagenome (GOLD analysis project Ga0181530, IMG submission 119769) | Peatland microbial communities from MTU Mesocosm Facility, Houghton, MI, USA - PEATcosm2014_Bin10_60_metaG | ecosystem: Environmental > Terrestrial > Soil > Wetlands > Peat | place... | reverse complement strand
GGACGCCAGCGAACCGGAGAAGAAATTATGCTTGCCGGACTTGGAGGAAGAGGCGGCGGCCCTGTTTTCGAAGGGTTTGTCGAAGAAGACCTTGCCGAAGTCGACGCGGCTCAGCACGTACATGTCTGAGACCGGCACGGCGTAGAGTTTCACGTCCGGCCTGGTGTTCTGGATATAGGTCTCCACCAGGGGCGTGCGCTGCCGGATGCTCTTGATCAGGACCTTTTCGCGCGCGACCGCTTTTTGCACCAATGCGGCCTGTTCGGCGGTGAGTTGGCGCGCCTGACCGTACTTAGGTTCCTTAGTTTTTGCGTACGCGCAGGCCACACCAAGGGTAATGATCAGGAAGGTGAGGGAGATCTTCCGAAACGTCATGTCAAGCTCCTAGCGTGAGTTCTTCCAGGTCTTCCTCTGGCCGCCAGCGCCGTTTCGACATCGCGCGGCTGAGTACACCCTTTGTTCCTACTTCACAAGTGTAGCCATTTTACGCCAATTGGAAGGTGATTGTAATCGTGGTAGTAGAATCGACCGGCTGGCCGTTGCGGGTGGCCGGACGGAAATGAATCTGCTGCGCCACCCGGCGAGCCTCTTCATCCAGGCCATGGCCCAGTCCGTGTACCACGCCTAGCACCACGACCTGGCCGGAGGCGGTGACGGTAATGCGCAGAACTACGTCGCCCTGGATTCTCAACTGCCTGGCTTCATTGGTGTACTGCACAGTGGGTTTGGAGATGACTTCGAGGCTGGTGGAGGCCGGTTTTTCGACTACCTGTTGGACGACGACAGCCTTGGTGACGGTGGGAATGCCGGTCGTAGCCACCTTGGCGCCCGTGTAGCCGCCTGTAGCAGCCGTACCGGTGGCGCCGGGAATGCCGGCGGAGGCCACTTTGCCCACCACTCCGGAGTTGGAGCCATATTTGAGTCCATTGCCGATGCCCGTCGAGCCGGGCACTCCATGCGGAGCTATGGCCGGACCATGCATATTGCCGTATTCGTTGCCGATAGCCGCGATCGTGGCCGGGCGGGTGGCGTTGGGATTGGGAGTGACGCCGAAGGTCTGGCCCAGATGCACCGGCTTGGTTGATGGCTTTTGGCTATTGTCCTGCGCCGGCATGGCCGCGGTCAGGGCGGCCTTGGGTTGCGGCGCCAACGTCACCACCTGGGGCTTGGCCACGATGTTGGGCATCGTCACCTTGGCTTCCATCTGGATCGGTTTCACTTCCGGCTTGGGCTCCGGTTTGGGCATATGGATCATCGGCGCCTGGAACTTCACATCAGGCAGATCGGGCGGCTTGATCTTGGGCGGCTCGGGCAGCTTGACTTTCTCGGGAGGCGGAGTGAGGGGGATAATCAGCTCCGTCATCTCGTATTTGTGCTCATCGATGATTTTCTTGGCCGTTGCTCCGACATAGATGAGCAAAGCCAGCATCAGCCCGTTGATGACCGAACTGGTGATAAACGAGCCAGGACTCCTCTCAGGCTCGGGGAGCAAACCAAAGTTGGTCCTACCTGCTGTGTATGTCGCTTCCATAGTTCCGGTCCTCTTTTACGTCCGTTGCGACGTCTCAGCGTCGGTTTTTCAAAGCGGGCAGGATCTGTGGCAACGAAATACTACGGCCGGCGCCAAGCCAGATTGAAATTGCCCGTGTGGAAATCCGATGGGGGAAGGGAGAAATCTGTCTTCATCCTTATTGCGCTGGACCAGGAATCACCTGAGCAACCGCGTCCAGGCTCTGCTTTGATCTGCTCGGCGCGATACGGATTGTCGAACGCACAGACCCTACTCATTCTGCCCCCAATATACATCCAAGCATTCGGTGAGAAATTCGCAATCCCTCTTTTAGGTCAGGAATTCCTGATGACCTGAAATATCGTACGGCAGGAAACATTCTACATGGCAAGCCGCCTCGAACGGCGATCTGAGGGGGGAGGTTTCAAACCATCCCAGCCCTGCCTCACTGTAATAGACTTAAGGTAAACCAAAGCGTTCTGGAAGGACAGCTTTTTTGTGAAGATATTGGTTACCGGAGGGGCTGGGTATATCGGTAGTACAGTAGCGGGACTGCTTGCCGAAAAGGGATACCGGGCGGTGGTTTTCGACAATTTGAGCCACGGCCGCCGCGACCTGCTGCCGGCAGGGGTGGAATTCGCGGAGGGGGAACTCGAAGACCGGCCGGCTCTGGAAAACCTTTTTATATCAGCTAAATACCAGGGTCAGCCCTTCGATGGGGTGCTCCACTTTGCCGCCCTCATTGAGGCCGGCGAGTCCATGGTTCGGCCCGAAATCTACTTCCGCAATAACACCGCGTCCACACTCTCCCTGCTGGAGGCGATGCTGGCCCATGGTCCGCGCCGCCTGGTCTTCTCTTCTACCGCCGCTGTCTACGGAGAGCCGGAATCCATTCCGATTCAAGAGGATGCGCGGCTGTTGCCGACCAACGCCTACGGCGAATCCAAGCTGCTGGTGGAGCATATGCTGGGCTGGCTGAACCGTATTCACGGGCTGCGCTACGCCTCGTTGCGCTACTTCAATGTGGCCGGCGCCCAGGAGGAGCCTTTTGGCTCGGGCAACGTAACCAGGGGCGAGGCGCACGAGCCGGAGACGCACCTGATTCCGCTGGTTCTCGACGTGGCCCTGGGCCGCCGCAAGTCGATCCGCATCTATGGCGAGGACTACCCGACGCCGGACGGGACCTGCATCCGCGACTACATTCACGTCTCCGACCTGGCCGATGCGCATCTGCTGGCTCTGGATGCGCTGGAGACGCGGGACCGGCTGATCTTCAATTTAGGCAACGGCCAGGGCTTCAGCGTCCGCGAGGTCATCGACTCGGCCCGCCGCGTGACCGGCCACCCCATCCCGGCCGAGATCCATCCCCGGCGCCCCGGCGACCCTGCCGTCCTGGTTGCCAGTTCAGAAAAAGCCATTCGCGAACTGGGCTGGAAGCCTCGTTACACTCAACTCGACGAGATCATCCGCACGGCCTGGATCTGGCACCGGAAGCGATACGCCTGAAGGAATAAGTTTTATCGCAGTAGAGGCATAGATTCGAAAAGGTCTAGGATCATGAATGAGATTTTTTGGATCAAGGGCAATTCGCCTCCTCCGCTTGCAGTGGTGCTGAGACCGCGCGGCGATGACTGGCTGGAAGGCGAACTGCTGAGGATGAAGCGGGACGGCATTCGAACCCTCGTTTCCCTTTTGGAAGAGGACGAAGCCAGCTCGCTCGGGCTTGCGGAAGAGGGTACTGTGGCAGAGAAGATCGGGATGCAGTTTCTCTCCTACCCCATACCTGATGTTCATGTTCCGCCTGACCCAGATTCTTTTAGGACGTTCGTGGCAGAACTAGCAAACCAACTCGACGCCGGAATAGGTGTAGGAGTACATTGCCGAGGAAGCATCGGGAGAGCGACCGTTACTGCGGCCTGTACGCTCGTCCATCTGGGTTGGAAGCCAAAGACCGCCCTGGAAGCGGTTGCAGAAGCTCGCGGCCTCGCCGTTCCCGATACACAGGAGCAGGAGGACTGGATTTTGAGCTACAAACAGCTTCCATGATCTGGTAGCAAGATGCGTAGCTACAATTATAGATATATTTGTGGTATTCTCAGAGTGTGCAGTACGAGTGGGATCCCGCGAAAGCTCAGGCCAACCTGCGCAAGCACAAGGTTCCGTTTCTGATGGCCTGCGAGGTCTTCAAGGACAGCAGCCGTCTTGAACGCCTGGATGTTTCCAGCGACTACGACGAGGAACGGTGGATCGTCCTGGGGCGCGTCGAACAGACGATTCTTTCTGTGGTTTTTACACAGCGCGGGCAGCGTATCCGCTTGATCTCCGCACGAAGGGCGAATCGCAATGAACAGCAAAACTACTGGACTGGTGACATATCGGCTTGATCCTGACAATCCTCCGACCTTGACGGCGGAAGAGCGGAAGGCGTGGAAGGAACTTCAGGAGATGGGCGATGAGGCCATCGACTATAGCGATATTCCGCCGCAGCCAAGCACCGGCTGGCGGCGCGTCTCCGATTTGATCCCCGCGGAGAATAAGCAGCAGATCACGCTGCGGCTGGATGCCGATGTGATCGAGTTTTTCCGCAAGACCGGGCGGCGCTATCAGAGCCGGATCAATGCAGCGCTGCGCGAGTATGTGAGCGCCCAGAAGAAGGCCGTGTAGTGGACGGTCGCCAGCCCGCCTTCAACATCGGCTGGAATCCTGAAGGCGCCATCCCCACGCGACCTTTTCTCAGGGCACTTGCGGGGCATGCGTCTGTCTCGATAGAGTGACAGGCACGAGGTATCCTGCGGGAGAGCGCAATTTCCCCTCGTCTGCCGCGAGCCGTTTTGATTTTTCGTTCCCAAAGGATGCCTTTTATGTCTTCGTTGCCCGTATCCCCTGCCGTCAACCAGGATATCGACTCGACGCTGCGCGAAGACCGTGTTTTTCCGCCGCCGCCGGAGTTCAGCGCCAAGGCGCACATCAAGAGTCTCGACGAGTATGAGGCGCTCTACAAACAATCCATCGACGATCCGGAGAGCTTCTGGGCCGGCGCGGCGAAGGATCTGCACTGGTTCAAGCCCTGGGACAAGGTGCTGGAGTGGGAGCTGCCCGTGGCACGGTGGTTTGTGGGCGGCAAATTGAATCTAAGTTTTAATTGTGTGGATCGCCACGCGCTGGGCGCTCGCCGCGACAAGACTGCGATACTCTGGGAGGGCGAGCCGGGCGAAGTGCGCCGGCTGACCTACGCCGAACTTCATGCCGAGGTGCAGAAGTTCGCCAATGCGCTCAAAAGCCTGGGGATCCAAAAGGGCGACCGCGTGGCCATTTATATGGGTATGACGCCGGAGCTGGCCATCGCCCTGCTGGCCTGCGCCCGCATCGGGGCGGTTCACTCCGTCATCTTCGGCGGATTTGCCGCCAACGCCATCGCCGACCGCGTGAACGACTCGGCGTGCGTGGCCATTCTCACCCAGGACTCGAGCTACCGGCGGGGCAGCGAGATCCAGCTCAAGCGGACCGTGGACGAGGCCCTGGCCGCCTGCCACACCGTGAAGCACGTGGTGGTCTACCGCCGTACCGGCAGCCCGGTGACCATGGTGGAGGGCCGCGACCACTGGTGGCACGATCTGATGGCCGCAGCCGCCCCGGAATGCCCGGCAGAACACCTGGATTCGGAAGATCCGCTGTACATTCTTTACACCTCCGGCACTACCGGCAAGCCCAAGGGGCTGGTGCACACCACGGGCGGCTACGCGGTGCAGACCTACCTGACCACAAAATACGTTTTCGACCTGCGCGACGAGGACATTTTCTGGTGCACGGCCGATATCGGCTGGGTCACCGGGCACTCGTATGTGGTTTACGGGCCGCTGCAGAACGGGGCCACCGTGCTGATGTATGAAGGCGCTCCGAACTGGCCCGACTTTTCCAGATTTTGGAAGCTCGTCGACGACCATCAGGTGAGCGTCTTCTATACCGCGCCCACGGCCATCCGCGCGTTCATCAAGTGGGGCGATCAGCACGTGGAGAAGCACAAGCTGGACTCGCTGCGGCTGCTGGGCACGGTGGGCGAGCCGATCAACCCCGAGACGTGGATGTGGTACCGGGAGAAGATCGGCCACAACCGCTGCCCGATCGTGGATACCTGGTGGCAGACCGAGACGGGCGCCATCCTGATTGCGCCCATTCCCGGCGCCGTGCCCACCAAGCCGGGCTCGGCTACGCGGCCCTTCTTCGGCATCCAGCCGGAGGTGGTGAACAAGCAGGGCGAGCCGGTGCCGGCCGGAAGCGGCGGCCTGCTGGTGATCCGCAAGCCCTGGCCGTCGATGGCGCGCACTATATATGGCGATCCGGAGCGCTACCGCCAGACCTACTGGAGCGACGTGGAGGGCAGCTACTTTACCGGCGACGGCGCGCGCATGGACGCGGACGGTTACTTCTGGCTGATGGGCCGCGTGGACGACGTGATCAACGTGAGCGGCCACCGGCTGGGAACCATGGAGGTGGAGTCGGCGTTGGTGGCGCATCCCAAAGTGGCCGAGGCCGCGGTGGTGGGCCGTCCGGACGAACTGAAGGGCCAGGCCATCTCGGCGTTTGTTTCGCTGGAAAGCGGCTTCTATCCCAGCGAGCAGTTGAAGGATGAGCTGAGGAAGTGGGTCTCTAAGGAGATCGGCTCGCTGGCGCGGCCGGACGATATCCGCTTTACCGAGGCGCTGCCCAAGACGCGCTCCGGCAAGATCATGCGCAGGCTGCTCAGGGAACTGGCCACGCACGGCGAGATCAAGGGTGACATCACCACGCTCGAAGACTTCACCGTGATCGCCAAGCTGCGCGAGGCGGAAGAAGGCTGAGCGAGCGTACAATGGTTCGGAGGTCCTTGTACAAATTGGATCACTGACTCATCGGAGGATTTCACGTTGGCCAACGCACCATTTACGATTAGCATTTTTGTTCCCGACGGCGATCCTCAAGGTCTCCGCAAAGTTGAGCGGTTTAATTGGACTGGCGTTGGAATTGCTTTCCCACGTGAAAAGTGGCCGGAGGTCCGGAAACGTCCTGAATTTGACAGGACAGGCGTTTATATTCTGGCGGGTTTCAGTGATCCCGACGATGAGCTACAAACGATTTACGTTGGCGAGGCAGACGAAATCAGGGACCGGCTTGAAAGCCATTACTTGAAGAAGGATTTTTGGAACGACGCCTATGCGTTTGTTTCTTCAAGCACAGATGGGCGCCTGAATAAGGCCCACATACGGTGGCTGGAGCACGCGCTCGTAAGGCAAGCGAAGAACGCCAAACGATGCAAGCTTGACAACGGAAATGAGCCCCAGGAGCCACCGCTTAGCGAAGCTGAAAAGGCAGACAGCCGCTCATTTTTGGGAGAGATTCTTCAGCTATTACCGATCATGGGCCTGAACGTATTCCAGGAACCTAAACCGATTGCGATTCCACAGGCCATTGCGGAAATTCCACCCCCTGAGGACGGTAAGCCCAATTTTGATACGGTGGTCGTTCCTGCACGAGAGGAGGGCTTCAAAAAGGTATTTCTCGGCCAGAATCAATGGCACGCAATTCGAATGTCTGGCGGGATGCTACAGCGCATAAAGTACATAGCCGCCTACCAAGTGCAGCCAGTTATGGCCATCACACACTACGCCCCGATAGCTCACATTAAGCCCTACGGTGAAGGGAGCAAGTACCAGCTCGACTTTTCCGAACCTGCAAAGGAAATCCCTCCGATACCCTTCGCTGATGCTCCGGCTGCCTCGATGATGGGACCCCGTTACACAACGCTACAGCGTCTACTCGCGGCCAAGAAGCTAACAGAGGCGTTCTTCTAAGCTGTATCGAGGTCGGGAATACGAATCTCGACCCTGCGATAGTACGGAAGTGTCATCCGACAGAAAGACAATCCTCAGTTGACACCCACCCCGGAGGCTCCTAATCTCAGGATATGGAAGTTCTACTCAGCGTCGAGCAGGAGGCCCAACTCTCCCGAATGGCCGATCAGACCGGCCGGAGCGCGGACGAGTTGGCGCGTGAAGCCCTGGATCGCTACCTGACGGAAGAGAGCCGCTTTCATGCAGGGGTTCGAGCCGGGCTGGACGCAGCAGCCCGTGGCGACTTCGTCCCCACATCCGAGGTCTGGGCAAAAGTGGAGCGCGCGTTGAAATCCTGAGACTACATCCTCCATATCCATCACGGCGCCCGGAACTGGCCGAAAGAACAATGATCTTTCCGCGCCGGGCGTACAATGAATCACACGGAGGCCCATTCAAATGTCTGCGACCGCTTCCCCGATCTCCGTCGAGGAGTACCTGAGGACCAGCGCTGACCCGGACTGCGAGTACGTGGCCGGGGTGGTGGAGGAGCGTGCAGTGGGCGAATACGATCATGCGACGTGGCAGATCATTTTGGCCGGATATTTTCTTGCCCGGGAACAGGAATTGGGAATCCTGTCGCGCCCCGAGTTGCGGGTCCAGACAGGCGCGGATAGTTTTCGCGTACCCGATGTGACACTGCTTAGCCGCAGCGCTCCACGCGAACAAATCATCTCCCATCCGCCGCTGGCGGTTTTTGAGATTCTGTCGCCGGAAGACAGCATGACGCGCACACTGGAAAAGCTCGCCGACTACGAGCGGATGGGCATTGGGGCCATCTGGGTGATCGAGCCCAAGAAGCAACTCTACTACCGTTATCGCGACGGACAACTCACACCCGGCACGGTCTTTGAGCTTCCCGGCAGCGCGTTCAGCGTTTCACTGGACGAGATTGCCGCGCTGGCAAAGTGACCTTGCGGAACAAAGAAAGAAGAGGCGTTCGCCGCGGCAGACGCCTCTTCGCGTACATCAGCCTGAATTGCCCCGCGAAGGGTCAGAATTTGTACACCACGCCGAAGGTGGCGCGCGAGCTACGGGTCCTGTGCGGCGAATAGGCCAGCTCCGGCGTATTGTTGATCAGAGAAAAGGACGACATGATGTCATCGCCGGCGGCGCGCAGGGACAGATGCTGGCTCAATTTGTAGTCCATGCCTATACCGACTCCTCCCGCAAAGGAGATGTTGGGAGTTTGGTGTTCACCGCCGGAGTGTTCGCCGCCCAGCATCGCACGACCGAATATGCTGGTGTGTCCGAAGAATTTGGCATGAAAGACGGGCCCGAACAAAAGCGCATCGACCGACGGGTTTCCAGGGTTGCCCGATTTGAGGGGGTACTTATAATAGGCCCCGTCCGCGATGATTCCGAAGTGTTTGCCCCAATCGCGGGTGAGGGAGAGTTCTGCGCCCTGCAATCCGTAGCGCGAACCGTTGACCTGGTTGATGCTGGTGTAGCCGTAGCCGATGTAGCCTTCGTACTTGTAGGAGGATTCACCCTCCCCGGCGTTGGCGGATTTGTGGGCCGGGACAACCTGGCTAGTGGCCGCCAAGGACAGAAGCGCGGCCGGAACCATGGCCAGGATCGAAAGCAATGACGTCCTCTTCAACTTGAAACTCTCCTCAATACCGTGCTGTGGCCGGCTTGCCGCTGGCAGGGTTTTCCCCTGGAGCCGGCGCGGTGCCTGGGATGCGGTACGTTCATAGACTATCCTCTCCACCCCCATTCAATGAAGTCCGGTTAACGGGTTTGAACCGGAACCGGCCTGTCGAGGGTGACGAGTTTGCCGGATGCGTCCGCTACTGTGACGTTGATTCCACCGGGAAGATAGCGGCCGAGGACCTCGGGCTCGGCCCAATCCAGCGCCCAGCCGTCCTCAATAGCCACCACGGTGTATTGGCCGGGGACCACATCGCGCAGGGAGAAGCTGCCGTCGGAGTCCGACTGGTCGCGCCGGATGAGGCCCCGCCAGACAGACCTGTTTTTGGGAACAAGCACCACCATGACGCCGGCCACGCCCTTGCCGTCCCTCCGGGCAAAGCCCTCGACGCGCGTCTCTCCCACTTCAATGGTCACCACGAGGGATAGCGGGCGATCCCGCACCGTTACCTGGTTGCCGGCGTGAGTCCGGCCGCCCGCAGCGATCGCAGTGATCGGCAATGGATTGCCCGAGCTAATGGCCGATAGCTGCCAACTGCCAGCAGGGACCAGCAATCTGAATGCGCTTTGGAAGCAGGTGATTTGAATCGGGTTCTCGCGATGCGCGGGGTCGAGCGAATCGAGGATCACAGTGGTCTCGCCGGGCAGCGCCGAGCCGGAGGAAGTCTGGAGGGTTCCGGTGACCTCCACGGTGGGCGTGCCGATCGAGGCATCCACCATCTGGCTGACGGTGGCGTCCAGTTCCACGATGCGCGGCTCAGCCTGCTCCACCTGATAGTGGCCGGGAGCGATGCCGCTGAACTCGATGGTCTTTTGCTGAGGATCAGGGGGGGAGGCAATGCTCTGGAAGGACTTGGCGCCGAAGATGGTCTGTTGCAGCACGGGCATGACCTCGTCGCGCTCCGGGCGGGGCGCTTCGAGGGTGATATGGAGGGCTGGAACCGCGTGCAGGTTGAAGTCGGCTTGCTCGCGGTTGCCTCCGGCAAGAACGATGGTCGAGGCCTGGGCTTCGTCGGCCGTCGAGTCAAAATATGTGACCGGGTAGACCACGTCGAGCGCTGCGCCGGGGTCGTTGGCCGGCCTCGAACGGGATTCACTGCCGGAGAGGTGCAGCGCGTACCAGGGCTCCGCCTTGACGGCCAGCAGATACTCACCCGGGGCCAGATTGCCGAACTCGTAGGCGCCGGTGCCGTCGGTGGTGGTTGTGCCCGCCTCTTTGATGCGGTCTCCGGGGTTGTGGCCGCGCGGCTTGAGGAAGAGCATCACGCTCGCGCCCTCGACCGGGTCGCCTCCGTC
>Ga0181530_10007542_pt1 | contig 10330 bp, 8 predicted proteins | sample PEATcosm2014_Bin_42_FD_119769 | JGI IMG/M metagenome (GOLD analysis project Ga0181530, IMG submission 119769) | Peatland microbial communities from MTU Mesocosm Facility, Houghton, MI, USA - PEATcosm2014_Bin10_60_metaG | ecosystem: Environmental > Terrestrial > Soil > Wetlands > Peat | place... | reverse complement strand
CGACCGCAACCGACCCGGTGAAGCTCACCTTGCGAATGATGGGCGAGGCGAGCAGGTGTCGGGAGACTTGATCGGGTACGCCGAACACGCAGCTCGCCACGTCTTGCGGCAATCCTGCATCCAGCAAGCAGTTGAGCACTTCGATCGCGGAACGAGGCGCTTCTTCCGCCGGCTTGATGATGATGGAGCAGCCGGCGCCGATGGCGGCGCCCAATTTCCTCGCCGGATTGCCGATCGGAAAGTTCCAAGGGCAAAAGGCGGCCACCGGGCCCACCGGCTCCTTCATCACGCGCGACAGCGTGCCTGCCGGTCGCACTAGCACACGGCCGTAAATGCGCTGCACCTCGGCCGCGTAGAAATCGAACAGCCCCGCGCCCATCATCAGTTCGCCTCTCGCTTCGGGCAATGTCTTGCCTTCCTCGAGCGTTGTGATGGTGGCGATCTTTTCGATGCGCTCGCGCAGCAAGCGCGCCGCGCCGGCAAGCACGCGGCTGCGTTCTGCGGCGCTCGCCGCCCGCCAGCGCCGATAGCCCCGCGCTGCCGTATCCAAGGCTCGGTCCAAATCCGCTGCAGTCGCCAGCGGCAATTCGCTCAAGGTGGCGCCGGTCGCCGGGTTCACCACGCGGTGCGTCGCGCGGCCCACCGCGCCCAGGCGCTCGCCGTCGATGTAGAGCTTCAGATCCGTGTCATACGTGTGCGGCATTCAGGTCTCCAACTGTTTCTGGTTGCACCGCGTTTGCGTACGCGATCGAGGCGCACAGACTGCCGTCGCGGCCGGGCACCGGACCGCGCGCGCCCTCGGCCGGTTGATCGGCGAGGATCAGGTGATGCCGGCTTTTTCGCGACGGTATTCGCGCGGCGTCACATTGAACTTGGCGCGAAATACGCGGCCAAAGTGAGTCGGACTGTTGAAGCCGTAGTCGAAGGCAATGGCCGTCACCGTGCGGCCGCGCTGCGCGCCCGATTCCAGCGCGCGCGAGCACGCCTCCAGCCGCCGGCGCAATATGTAGCGCGCGACGGTCTCGTCTTGATCCGAAAACAAATGATGCAAGTAGCGAGCGGTCATCTTGCACGCCTCGGCGATGCGCGTTGGGGTCAGATCCGGATCGTTGAGATGCGCCTCGATGTAGTTAATGATGCGTATTCGATGCGCCGTCCCGAGCGATGATCGATCGGCCAGCGCCTGCGGCAGATCCGCGTAGGCGGCGCCGATGAGATCGAGGATCGCGACCGCCACTCGACTGCCGGTCTGCTCATCGAGTCCATGGTGGTACTCGCTCCAGTACTTGCGCAGGAACTGCGACAATAAACCGCTGGCTCCGCGGCTGCCCGGCATCGGAATGGCAGCGAGGCACTCGGGACATCCCACCTGGCGCCGCAGCGTCGTGTTCGGTATGCCGAGAACCAGCATGCGGTTCGCGCCGGTGAATATCATTTCATAGCGGCGGGTGCTGTCGCACAGCGTGAAATCACCGGCGCGCAGATGCGATTCGCGCCCGTCCTGTCGATTGATGCTTTCGCCCTCCAATTGCAGGTGCAGAAAGAACATCGCATTCTGGGTACGCGCCACGTGCGAGCGCGAATGCCGGACGAGCTGCGCATCGGAATAAACCTCCGCCAGGGTCATTTCGCCGATCGAACCGCGCACGATGGAACCGTTGAATACCCGGATGTCCTCCGGTTCGGACACGAGCGGCGAGAAACTTTCGCTCGCGCGGTCATTCCAGAACGCAAGCTTACGGCGTGGGTCGAGTCCAGCCGTTGAAAACGACTCGATGTGTGCCATGACTACTACTCCCCCGGAACCGACGTTGTTGTGCGGTCGAGCCTACACTTGTTGTGGAGTTAGTTATACGAGACAATCATTTCGTCCATCCAATTCTTTTGGCTTATACGTCCTATAGCTCAACCTGAGGGTTGCTTGCTGCGCCACAACATGAACCGTCCCTGCTCGATGCAGCCAGTCTAATGTCACTCTCCGTCGAGTTTTTCGACACACGTCGCGGCAACATTGCGGCGGGATGGAGGAAAAAGCAGGGCGCGCGACGTGGGAAGGGAGCCGTGAAAATGACACCACTCAGCGGCTACGTTGGCTACGCATTGCGACGGGCACAGGGCGTTATTTTCGCGGATTTCAATCACACGCTCGCGAAACTCAATCTGCGGCCCGGCCAATTCGCGGTGCTGGTCCTGATCGATCAGAATCCAGGCACCAGCCAGTCCAGCGTATCCGCGGCGCTTGGGATCCAGAAGGCGAATTTTGTCGCGACGATCGCCGATCTGGAGGCACGCGGATTGGTCCGTCGCCGCAAATCCGAATCCGACGGCCGCACCTACTCGCTCGGTCTCACACCACGGGGTCGAGCGGTTCTGCAGCATGCCGCGGAACTGCAATCACTGCACGAGGCGCGCGTGATCGCGCAAATCGGTTCGGAAGGGCGGCTGCAACTGCTCGCATTGCTCGATCGATTGGCGCGGCTGCCCTATCCGTCGCCGCTCGAGTAGGCTTGGGAGAAGCCCTTGTCGACGCCTGATCCGCGCGAAACCCTATCCATCAGCCCGATGAGTCGGATCCAGATGGCGGTCGTGGCAATCACGGTCGGGTTGAACGCGCTCGATGGTTTCGACGTACTCGCCATCAGCTTCGCCTCGCCCGGCATTGCGCGGGACTGGGGTATCGATCGCGCGGCATTGGGCTTCGTTCTTTCCATGGAACTGGTCGGGATGGGGCTCGGTTCCATGTTGCTGGGCGGCGTAGCCGACAAACTCGGGCGGCGGCGCACGCTGCTCGGTTGCCTCGCGGTCATGGCGCTGGGCATGATCATGGCGACACAGGCGAAGGGGGTTTACGATCTGTCGGTGTGGCGGGTCTTCACCGGCCTCGGCATCGGCGGCATGCTGGCCGCCATCAACGCGGTGGCTGCGGAATTCTCCAACCTGCGCCGCCGCAGTCTCAACGTCTCCTTGATGGCGATCGGCTATCCGCTCGGCGCGATCGTGGGCGGGTCGATCGCCGCCTTGTTGCTCAAGCAGGGTGATTGGCGCGCCGTATTTCGTTTCGGCGCGGCGGCCACGGCAGCCTTCATTCCGTTGGTGCTCTGGCTGGTGCCGGAATCAGTCTCCTGGCTGTGTCAGCGGCAACCATCGGGCGCACTCGCCAACGTCAATCGTACCTTGGGCCGCATGGGTCATCAACCCGTCGCGTCACTGCCACCGGTTTCGGCCGAGGCGCGCAAGCGCTCGGTGCTCGATATTTTCAGCCCGCAATGGGCGCGGGTGACCGTGCTCGTCACCTTGGCTTACTTCCTGCACATCACGACGTTCTATTTCATTCTGAAATGGGTGCCGAAGATCGTAGTCGACATGGGCTTCTCGCCCTCATCCGCGGCGGGAGTGCTGGTCTGGGCCAACGTGGGCGGGGCCACGGGCGGTGCGGTGCTGGGCCTGTTGTCGTTGCGTGTTAGCCTGAAGCATTTGACGATGTTCGTGTTGGTAATGTCCACGATCATGGTGGCGGTATTCGGCCGGGGGCAAGCAAGCCTCGCGCAACTCTCCTTGATTTGCGCGATGGCCGGATTCTTCACCAATGCCGGAGTCGTCGGCCTCTATGGAATCCTGGCACAGGTTTTCCCGACCCAACTGCGGGCCACGGGCACGGGATTCGCCATCGGGTTTGGGCGCGCGGGCGCCGTGCTCGCGCCGATCATTGCCGGTTATCTCTTCCACGCCGGCTACGGCCTCGAATTTGTTGCCGTCGCGATGGGCGCCGGCTCGCTCATCGCCGCGGTTGCGCTGTGGCGCTTGCGGCATCCTGCGGCGGCGGAGGTCATCGACGTGGCGCCGGCACCGGCGGCGTAAGGGGGCGCGACAATCCCCGGCGCGAGGCTTCGCTCACCCCCGGCGCGAGGCTTCGCTCACCCCCAGCGCGAGGCTTCGATGCCGGGCACGAATTGTCGCTCGGGATGAGCGGTCCTCGCCGTGCGCAGCGCCTCACGCACGGAGTCGCGCATCGCGATTCGACCGAGGTACTCGCAGATACGCGGAGTGCTTTGCGCATTGACCGCCGCCGGTGCCAAGTCCGGCAGCACGCGGAGCATGGGGTACGCGTCGATGTCGGCGACCGAGAACGCCGGGCCGGCGAGCCAAGGCCCGCCGTTCAAGGTGGCCTCGACGCGCGCAAGCGGCGCTCGGAGACGCTCGCGCACCGCTTGCAGATAGCTCGGCGAATAGGTCCCATCGCGCACCGCCAGCCATCCGGCCCGCCGCTCGATGGGTTCGATCGCGGCGATTCGCCGCTCAACCATGGCGGGATCGAGTGCGGCGAGGTGCGCGAACAGATATTTCGCCGCGCCCAGCACCGGCACGATCGAACCCAGGTGGGCGCCCAGAAATTGTCCCCAAGCGCGGGCGCGGTAGGCATCATAGGCGTCGACCGGCATCAACGAGGCGCCGGGCAAGGCCTGGGAGATGTACTCCAACATAAAGAATGAGCTCGAGATGAGGGTGCCGTCGTGCACCAACAGCGGCCCTTCGCGCTCCAGCTGCAAACTGGACTCGAGGTCCCTGGGGACGCCGTCCGCAAACTGTTCGAGGCTCGCGGCATCGAAATAGTGAGTAGCAAAGGCCGCATGCTTTTCGGCAAGCGCGATCAGCGGCTTGAGGAAAAACGTGTTCGGTTCGGACGTGTACAGTTCAAGCATCAGGAGTGCAGTTCAAACATCAGGAGTGGCGCTCCAAAATTTTCACCCGGGCGACCATTTGAGTACGGCCCTTGGCCCAGGTTTCGCGCGCCGCGGGGCGCTCGTAGATGCGGCGCAGCCATTCCATGATGTGCGGCGTTTGGGTGTCGTTGCAGTGCTCGGGCTGCGACAGAGGCAGCGCATAGCCTAGATTGAAGCCGTTGATGTCGCCGAGCGTGTAAGTATCTCCCGCGATCCAGCTCGATCGGCTGAGATGCTGCTCCAGGGCGCGCGTGGCGAACAATACGCGGCGCTTCGATTCGGCGAGCTCCTCCGCCGAGAACTCGTTGAATAAGGCCTTGCGCCACGCGATGCGGCGCGACTCGAGCGGTATCCGGTCGATCGCCGCGCGAAGCTCTTCCGGCGGACGCTGTCTTGCCGCCGGCCCAATGAATATGCTCCAACCGATCATGCTGAGCGATGGTGCGAAATAGGCGTCGAAAAAACGCATCCACCAGCGCATGCGCCAGCACGCCTCCGCGCCCGAAGGCTTCAACGGCGGGCCAGGGAATTCGTCATCGATGTATTCCATCATCGGTGTCGATTCGGTGAGCACCCGCGAACCGTGCACCATGGCCGGAATCGTACCGTCCGGGTTGACGGCGAGATAGGCCGGTTTGTGCTGGTCGAACTGCAGCAAATCGAGGTACCGGCTTTCATATGCCACGCCTTTCTCGGCCAGCGTCAACATGGGCTTGCCCGAATTGGCGTTCGGTTCCCAGTGGTACAGGATGACGGACATAGGCGCGATAGGCTGAACCGCGCGCATGATTTCGGCTCGACGGTCGAGGAAAGGCAACGCGATGAGGCGCGAACACGACCCGCGCCTCAGGTGACGCAAAAAGCGGTCCGAAAATTGCCGCATAAGATGTTATGGTTTCCGTCGAGGCCGTTGAGGAGTTTTCCGGGCGTTCCAACATCGTAATGATTACCGTGGAACTGACCGGCACAGGGGACCGACATGAACGTGAATGATTTGATCGCGATCGACGTGCATACCCACGCGGAGGTGTCCTGCCGCCAACCGGCCGACGAGGTCTGGCAGGCGTTCGAGGATGCCGCCTCGAAGTATTTCAAGGCCGGTAAGCGCCCGACCATCGCGGAAACCGTCGCCTATTATCGCGAGCGCAAGATCGGCCTGGTGATGTTCACGGTGGACTCGGAGCATGAGCTCGGCGCGAAGCGCATTCCCAACGAAGAGGTGTGCGATGCAGCCCGTGAGAACAGCGACATCATGGTCGCGTTCGCGAGCATCGATCCTCACAAGGGCAAGATGGGAGTGCGCGAGGCGCGCCGCCTGATCGAGGAAGGCGTCGTCAAGGGCTTCAAGTTCCATCCGACGGTGCAAGGTTTCTTCCCGAACGACCGCATGGCGTATGGGCTATACGAAGTGATTGCCGAGCATAAGCTGCCCGCCATATTTCACAGTGGTCATTCCGGCATCGGCACCGGGATGCCGGGAGGGGGCGGGCTGCGCCTCAAGTACTCGAATCCGATCCACGTCGATGATGTGGCGGCGGATTTTCCGGACATGAAGATCATCATCGCGCATCCGTCGTGGCCCTGGCAGGACGAGGCGCTGTCGGTGTGTCTGCACAAGCCCAACGTTTACATCGATTTATCCGGCTGGTCGCCGAAGTATTTCCCGCCGCAGCTGGTGCAGTATGCGAATACGCAGCTCAAGCGCAAGATGCTTTTCGGCTCGGACTTCCCGCTGATCGCGCCCGATCGTTGGATCAAGGACTTCCGCGAAGCGGGCTTCAAACCTGAAATTCACGACCTCATCCTCAAGGACAACGCCATCGCGGCGCTCGACCTCGCGGGATGAGCAATGGGCGACCGGATTTCCGGTCGCCGCATGTTACCGCGTGGACGTTATCGGAAATTCCTTCTGAACGTGACGCCCCACTCGCGCGGTTCGCCCGGTTGCGCGGACATCTGACCCTCGCCGAAGGCACGCAGGTCGAGAAAGCTCTGGTAGTAGTACTTGTTGGTCAGATTAGTCCCGAAGGCGGCCACCGACCAGAGATGATTCAAAGATTCCCAGGTCAGGCGCCCGTTGAGCAATGTCATGGCCGGCGTCACGGCGATACCCGTGCCGTCCGGATTATAATCGTTATAGTTGTTGTTGTAGTACGCCGAGTGGTAGTTGGCATCCAGCCGCGGCGTCAATGATCCGCCATCGCCCAGCGGCATCTCATACTGCGCTCCTAAGCTGCTGGTCCACTTCGACATGCCGAGGTTGAGGTCACCATATCCCGGGTTGCCGGCGATACAGTTGTAATTTGCCCCGACACCGGGCGAACCTTCGGCAAGTGCGGCCGCGCCCAGGTCCTGGCAGCCCTGGTTGGTGCCGAGATTCTTCCACTTGAAATTGGTCAATCCGGCCGTGTAGCTGATCGTCAGTCCGGGCAGCGGCGTCGCCTCGAGCTCGAACTCGCCGCCGGAGATGTCGGCGGAGCCGACGTTTTCGGGGGCGGTAAAGGGCGCGCCGGTGGCATCGAGGCGCTGGGAGTTGACGATGACGTCGCGATACAGGCCATAGTACGCGGCAAGGTTGGCCCGCAGCCGGTGCTCGAACCACTCGCTCTTCACGCCGATCTCAAACTCGGTGAGCTTCTCGGGCTTGTAGGACGTTATCTGCAAGTCGGTGAACGGACGGGGGTTGAAGCCGCCGCCGCGAAAGCCGGTGGTCGCCGAGGCGTAGGTCATGAGATCCGGGGTGAACTGGTAATCGAGGGCCGCCTTCCAGTCCACATGGTCGTAGCTCGTGCGGCCCTCGACGCCGCGCAGGTCGAGAACCGGATTGGGTATGTCGATGAGCGGGTTGTAATGATTGAAAGTGTAGTTCTTGTCTTCCTTGGTGTAGCGTACGCCCGCGGTCAGGTGCATCTGGTCGGTGAACGCGTAGGTCCCTTGAAGGAAACCGGCCTTGTCCGTGGTATAGGCGGGGTCGTCCTGGTTGAAGCCGAGCAGCGGCTGGCCGTTGAACGGCGGTCCCGGCGGAAAGAAACCTGCGAGAAAGTTCAGATCGATGTGGCCGCGGTTGAGACTGTAGCCGTAAAAGTAGAAGGCACCTGCGGCCCAGTTGAGCTTATCGTCGAAGGCCTTGCCGGTGAGCTGAAATTCCTGCGTGAACTGGCGATGATCCAGCAGATTGTAGGCCCAGGCCAGCCCCATCGGCGAATTGTCCTGATCGTCCGAAAAGTTGCCCCACCAACCCTGCTCCGCCGTGATGGATTTGAGCTGAAACTGTGGAGCGATCGCCCACGTCAGCACGTTGCTGGTGCTCCACTCGTGGACGGTGTTGACCGCGGGATACGACACACCCAACCACGGATCGTAGAACGTCGAATAAGTGGTGTACGTGCCACCGGTCTGGAAACGCTGGTCGTACGGAATGCCATATCTATTTATGAGCGTGTTGGGTTCCCCGGGCTTGCCGTTGAAGGCCTGCATGGCCGGCGAAAGAGCCGGATCAGCGACCACCATGACCTCCGCCGCCGCCTCGGAGTTGTCGTCGATGACGGATGCCTCGAATTTGTCCTCGAGCACCTCGTTCGGCACCCAGCGCAACTGAGCCCGGGCGCCCTTGACGTCGACGCCGCCTTCGGTGCCTAAGGTGCAATTGCCCTCGCCCAACTGCTGCACGGGCAAGCTGCCCGCCGTGCCCGGGTTCGCGCAGGCATAGTCGATGCGATTGACGTAGCCGTCGCGGTCCTTGGACAAGCCGCTAATGCGCAGCATCAGCACGTCCTTGATGAGTGCGACATCGAAGCCCGCACGCACCTCGCGCCGACTGTAGTCGCCCACCGTGACCTCGGCATAGCCGCTGTCGTCGCCGATGGGCTGCTTCGACACCAGGCGGATCGCACCACCGATCGAGTTCTTGCCGAACAGCGTGCCCTGCGGGCCGCGCAGTACTTCGACCCGATCCACATCGAGCAGATCGAACATCGAGCCGAAGGTGTTGGCGAAATAGACGTCATCCACGTAGATGCCGACACCCTGCTCCGCCGACGCGAAATTGAAGTCGCCCTGGCCGATGCCGCGGATGGACGCCGCCATGGTCTTGCCGTAGGCGGCATTGGCTTGGAACAGCGTCACGTTGGGTGCCGCCTTCGCTACGTCTTCGAGATTGTCGATCCCGCGTTCGGTCAGCGAATCGCCCGACAGCGCCGTGATCGCGAGCGGGGTTTCCTGCAGCTTTTCTCTGCGGTATTCGGCCGTCACGATGATTTCTTCGAGGGTGCCGGGGCCTTGATTGACTCCTTGACCGCTCGTTGCGGCCGCGGACTGCGCCTGTGCGGTACCGGCGGCCAGCACGAAGCTGATGCAGGCCGCGAGCGCGGCCAGGTTGCGGCTGGCGATCTGCGCTGGGCCGGCGTGAGTTGCTTGGGTCACCGCTGAATTTTTCATGAATCTCCCCTCCGTTTTGCTTATTCGCTGCGGCTCAGTGGGCGTGCATTCGTCGACACGCTCCGCGCTCGCTGCCGCGCGATCATCCGTCCGCCAGCCCTCCGTTGCAGATACGCTACAAAGATGCCACGGATTACGCTACCAATGTGGCGTGACCTCGGGGCAGCCGCTCGTCCAGTACGGACGGGAAAATAGACCATTAGTGCAATGGCGCACGTAATACGAGGCGAAATGACACACCGGCGGGGAGAGTGAAAATCGGCTCCATCGTCAGCCTGATCCCCTATTCCAAAACCGCGCGCGAGGAGTGCGAAGGGCTGGCGTACCGGGAAGGCATGATCGCTCTCAAAAGGTGCGCTTTGTCGCCTCCAACCAACCGGAGTCCGTCGCGAACGAGTAATCGGGGGTCACGCCAAAATACTCGCGCGCCTCGCCCGGAAGCGCGTCGAACACGACCTTCAACGCCTCGACTCGCGCGGGAGGCGTGGCAATGCGCGTGACCCAGCTTTGGAACTCGAGCGGCAGTTTCCACCGGTCGACTTCGGGGCTTCCAAAGTGCGCCGCTTCGAACATCGCGCGCCATTCGGATTCCCGATAGTTGCGCACATGGGACGCGTCGCGAAGCATTTCGATCGTCTGCAGCGCCGTGTCCATGAGCGGGGCTTCCGGCGCGAGCACGTCGATGATGATCAGCATGCCGCCGGGGACCAGAACACGCCCGGCCTCCGCCAGGGCGCGGGGCACATCGAGCCAGTGGTGTGCCGAATAGCGCGACACGATCAACGCGAACGTCGAATCCGCGAACGGCAATCGCTCGGCGGAGCCCTGCGTGATTTGGATCTGCGAATGCCCGCGCGCCGCTGCCTCGCGCGCCACCACCTCGAGCATTGGCGCCGCCAGGTCGTACGCGATCACGCGCGGCGCGCCGCCGCGTGCGAGCGCGTAACTCACGTGGCCGGCGCCTGAGCCAAGATCGAGGGCAACAGCCGGTCGCGATCGAGCCGCAAGCTCGGCGAGTCGCTGGATGTCGACACCGGCCGCGTGCACGGCACTGGTGAGATACTGTGCGGCTGTGGAGCCGAACTGACGGGCGGTTAATTCAGATTGGTCCACGTGAGACCCTCATTTCGTGCGTATAGCAGCATTCAAAGAGCGCGCTTGGCAAGGGGGGG